>Ga0179596_10000042_pt1 | contig 159524 bp, 137 predicted proteins | sample CZODoug1_1_08_16_FD_155494 | JGI IMG/M metagenome (GOLD analysis project Ga0179596, IMG submission 155494) | Vadose zone soil fungal communities from Angelo Coast Range Reserve, California, USA - CZODoug1_1_08_16fungal (Illumina Assembly) | ecosystem: Environmental > Terrestrial > Soil >... | reverse complement strand
CCTTCGCAAAAGGGTCGGCAGCCATTTTTCCAATAACAAACCCGGCCGGCAGAAACAGGAATTCCTCCGCCAGATCCACAGCATCTCCCATGAGGTCACCGGTACCGAACTGATGGCCTTCCTCCTGGAATGTATCGAGATCCGGCGTCTCTGGCCCGTCTACAACCGCAGCCTCAAACGCTTCGAGCAGACCTATGGCCTCTATGTATTCGAAGACCGCAGCGGATACCTGCGGCTGGCCCTGGAAAAAAAGCGGCGTCAGCTGCCTCCCCTCTACCACCTTCTTCTCCTGGTAGAAGGACAAACCCTCCTATGGCGGCTCATGCGGCAATGGCGCCTCTGCCCCCGGCTCTGTTTTGTCCAGCGCGGCGAAGGTCCCTGCGAAGGCATCAAAGAGCAATTCTGCGAGGGCGCCTGCGAACACAAGGAGCCCCCGCAGGAGTATAATAAGAGGGTAGAGGAGGCGATCGATTCCCTGGTAAAGAGCCTTCCCAGCTTTACCGTATTCGACGATGGCCGTCACCCGGAAGAGCGAAGCTGCATCCTGGTAGAACAAGGCCGTTTTTATGGGATGGGCTACGTCCCCACGGACTCCTCCATCCCCGATACGGAGGAATTGAAAGGATATCTTACCCGCTATCCTGAAAATGACTATATCCGGGGTTTGGTATACCAGCACGTAGAACGCTGGCCATCGAAAAAAATACAAATAACACACTGATCATATATCAGCCGAAGTACACTTATACGTTAGTTAGACCAAATTATCCAACTCATTCAAATTTCTATGCGTCGTTTATTTCGTCCGTTTAATCTGTTTCGTTCCTTCAGTCAATTCCGTTCATCCCAGCCGTTCCGTCCATCGGCCCTTGTCGTCCTGGCTTTCGCCCTCGCCGGCACGCTTTCATCCTGCCATTCCTCCGCCGCCGGTCCGACCGGATCCGTCACGGACTCCGCCAGCCATACGCCACCCCTGCCTATGTTCAAGCGCAACCCCGAAGACAGACCCGCTGTCAAAAAAGAGCCGGTAGCCGAATACCGGGTACGAACCGATGACAAGCTGAATGAATCCTGGTTTTCCGTCCGCCTGTACGAAACATCCAGGACCATGCGCTACCGCGTAGCCCTGGAATTCGAAGGACTCACCGGAGAAGACACGATCAGGCTGCCCGACCTGGGCACCGTCCCACAACCCGCTATAGAGAAAGGAAAAGACAAGTATTCCTGTATCATCGGCCTGCTGGATAACGACCACAAATTCCGCGAAATGAAAATGGTATACGTGACGGAGAAAGGCCAAAATCTGAAGATCACCACCCTGAAGCATTATGTGGTTACGGAGAACTATCGGTTGGTAGGGGAGTAGAAGGCGTCACTCTCATTCGGGTGTCCCCTCAAGGCGGCGCATCGATCAGCGGACCGATCATCGCAATGAACTCCTGTCGCCCGATCATACGCGCTCCCAGACTTTCCAGGTGCTCTGTATAGACCTGGCAATCGATCAGCTCCACCCCCTCCGACCGGAGTTGCTGAACATACCGGATAAAAGCATATTTGCTTGCATTACTGGCTTTGCTGAACATGCTCTCCCCAAAAAAAGCCTTCCCCAGACGGATCCCATACAGACCGCCCACCAGCTCTCCGTCCAGCCAGGCTTCGGCGCTATGCGCATAGCCCGCCTCATGTAATTTGCCGTATGCATCCTGCACCTCGTCCGTGATCCAGGTGCCGTCCTGCCCCCTGCGCGAAATGGCCTTGCAATTGGCGATCACCTGCCGGAAGGCCTTATTGATCGTAAAGCTGAATGTCTCCTTTCTGATCAGTTGGCGCATGCTCTTACTCTCCTTCAGCTCCTCCGGAAAAAGTACAAATCGCGGATCTGGGCTCCACCACAAAATATGCCGCCCCTCATACCAGGGAAAGATCCCGTTGCGGTAGGCCAGCAACAGCCGTTCTATGGAGAGATCGCCGCCAATCGCCAACAACCCGTCCGGCTCGGCATGCTCCACAGGGGGAAAAATCAATTCATTGTTTAAAGCGTATAAAGGCATGGAGAGAACCTTTACGATTCGGATAAGATTTCGATCGTAGCGCCAATACCCCGCTCGGTAATGGCATCGCACATCGGCTTCAATTCGTCATAGCTGCCCCTTTTGACGGCATACTTGCCCTTGGTGTGGATGATCATCGCACACTGCTCCGCCTGTTCCTGGGATTGTTCGCAAACCTCTATGAGCGTTTGGATCACCCACTCGAAGGTGTTGACCTCATCGTTCCACACGATCAGGCTGCAGGGATCATCATTATCCGTCATCACCGCCGTGTCGTCGTCTTCCATGGATACCGGCCGGGGATTGTAAAGTAAAGAGGGCATGCGATAAGTTTCTTTTGGCAAAATTACGGTTTTCGCCTGCCCCTGCAATGTTCTACCCCCCCTTTTTCTTCTCCGGCAGCTCTTTTCCGGTTCCCCGGATTGCTGCCCCGTGGGTTATCCCAATCTTTGTCTATTTTCGCGGTTTATCCGAATAGATTATGACGCCCGAAAGAGAAGAAAGGATCCTCCAGGTATTGGACAAACGACAGGCTGGTATTACCGTAGTGTTGGAAAATGTATTCGACCCGCATAATATCTCTGCGGTCATGCGGACCTGCGACGCGATCGGCATGCAGGAGATCTATGTCCTGAATACAAAGATCCCCCGGCATAAGAAATGGGGAGCCAAAAGCAGCAGCAGCGCCGCTCAATGGTTGACGATCCGTCAGTATACCAATGCGGAGGAGTGTTTTACCGAACTACGGAAAAAATACGACAGGATCTTCACCACCCACCTCAGCAGTGACGCCGTATCGCTCTATGATATCGACCTTACCCAGCGTGTCGCCCTGGTCTTCGGCAACGAACACGCAGGTGTCACCGAAGAGATCCGGGCTTTATCGGACGGCAATTTCATTATCCCGCAGGTAGGCATCATCAAATCGCTGAACATCTCCGTCGCCTGCGCTGTGAGCCTCTATGAGGCATTCCGCCAGAAGAAGACGGCCGGCCATTATGAACAGCGCAACTTGCCGGAAGGACAATATGCGGCATTGCTGAAAGAATGGAGCCGCGGACAGCTGGAATCCGAACCACCCATTGCACCGGTTTCCCCCTCCTCACTATAAAATAGCTCTTATGCGACAACTTTTTATCATACTCTGTATAGGCACACTAATCCTGCCTGCCCGGGCACAGACCTCTGGCCCGGCCGTTCAAACCCCGGAGATCAAAAAATTAAAGATCACGGACCTGGAAGCCTATATCGGGCAGTGTGATCACCCTCTCATCGTCAATTTCTGGGCTACTTTTTGCGTGCCCTGCAACAAAGAGATCCCTTATTTTATCAGCACCGTGGAAAAATACAAGGGTAGGGGAGTGGAACTGCTATTGGTAAGCCTGGACCTGCCGGATTATTATCCTGCCCGGATCGCCGCCTTTGCAAAAAAGAACAGCTATATGGCTTCTTTGGCCTGGCTGGATGAGACGGATGCTGATTATTTTTGCCCCAAAGTCGACAAAAGATGGTCCGGCGGCATCCCCTGCTCTCTGTTCGTCAATAATAAGGCCCATTACCGGCAGTTTTTCGACCGGCAGTTGACCGAGCCCCAGGTAGAGCCCGCTATAAAAATGATGCTGGCCCCGGCTCAGGCCCTCGCGATCGAGCAACCCACGGAGCGGGTCTCCTTCACCGTTATTTCTTTACCTGCATTCATTTCATCGATGGCTTCCCGCAGATGATGACGCTTCACCCGGCCGGGGTCGCCCGGGCTGTCATCGATAGCGCCATGATACACCAGCTTCCCGTTCTTGTCGAAGAGATAACATTCCGGCGTACGGCTGGCTCCGAAGGCATCGGCCAGCTCGCTGTTGCGGTCTACGGCATAAAACCACTGGTAGCCCTGTGCCTTCGCATAGGATTGCATGTTTTCATAAGAATTGCCTTCATTGCGGTCGCCCTCATTGGCATTCAGCAGGATTATGCCGATCCTGGCCGCTTTGGCATAAGCGCAGATATCTTTGGTGCGGGACTGGTTGCGGATCACGTAGGGGCAGGTATTGCAACTGAACATGACCAGCAGCCCCCCGGCCTCCTTAACCTCCTGCAGGCTTATCTCTTTTCCGGAAATATCTTTGACACGGACGGTAGCCTTGGGTAGGACGGAGCCGATTGGCAGGCTGCCGGCAGGATGCCTGTTGAAGGACAGCAGGCCCAGGACGGGCAGCAGCAGGAAGGTGATGAGCTTCTTCATATTTCAAGGTTTTTAGTCGGTAAAGTTTACTGAAAAATCCTTGAAATCAGCCCGGTTTTTTGATGAAGGGACTGGGAGCGTTTTGTCCGGGTGACTTTTCCCCCGCCATCACTTTAAGGTGATGAATACTTACATTCAATTCATAACCAATCAATAATACCAATGAATTAAAGTAAACCAGGAGCATGAGGATCATGATCGTACCGATGGAACCATAAACTTTATTGTAAGTCCCGAAATTATTGACCCAATAGGAGAAGCCCAACGTAAAAAGCACCGTCAGGAAGGTGGCCAGCAACGTACCGGGAGAAAACAGTTTCCAGCGTTTGTGGACGGAAGGGCCGTACTTATAGATGCAGGCGATCGCGAAATAGAAGAGGGGGATCGTCACCACCCAGCGCAGTGTTCTGAAAAGCCACCGGGCCGAGCGGTTATTGATATGCATCCACTTCAAAAGGGACCTTAACAATTCCGCCTGTGTCACCAGCAGGATAAAAGACCCGATCACCATCAACAGGACGAGTACCGTCAGCTTGATCGCCATCCAGCGGGTCTCAAAGACCGATCTTTTCGTATTATAGATAAGCGATTTGTTAAAACTGCGCATGATGCCGATCATGGCATTGGAAGAATAAAAAAGGGCCAGCACGAAACCGAAAGACAGCAGCCCCACCCGGGGTTTGTCCAGGAAGTCCTCCAGGAATTGACTGACAAGGACATAGGTATTCTGATTCGGAGTGATATCCCTGGTGGTCAGGAGCAACTGGTGCTTGATCTCCTGCGAAATAGGCAGGTAGGGTATGAGCGTGCAAATGAAAATGGTCGCTGCAGGGATGGCCGTCAGGAAGCTGAACGCGATGGACCTTGCCCGGTCATTCAAGCCCACCTTTCTTACCTGGTTGGAAAAGAAGATCACCACTTCATATAAAGGCATGCCCTGGAACCCCGGCAAAATGATCTTTTTACTCCTGGCTTCCAGCCAGCGGAAGACGGCGCTGTTATATAATTTTCTTTCCAGTTTGATCATCGCGGGGTTCTATTTGATCCGTCAGCTTTTTTGAACTGTCATTTCATTGCTCGTCTCTTCGTCCGAGACGTCAGTTCGACCGTCTTTTATCTCTTATGTTTAACCGGCTTCTTTGCATGATGCGTGACGGGATTTTTCGCATGATGCGTGACCGGTTTGCTTGCCTTTTTGACCGGCGCCTGAGCGGTCTGTTCTTTCTGTTTATTTTCCATTTCTGTCAAGGGGTCGTCGCCGGCACTATCTGCAACGCTCTCCTTTTCCGTACTATCCGGCTTAATACCCATCCGCAGATCCAGGGCCTCCTGGTATTGCTTGCGATATATCAAATGTTCCTTATAAGTAGCCGCAAAATTAGAATATCCCTGCAGGTCCGGCTTGGCCACAAAAAACAGGTAATCCGTTTTCGGCGCTTCCAGCACGGCCGTCAGGGTCTGTTCCGTAGGCGTACAAATGGGCCCGGGCGGCAGACCGGCATACAGATAGGTATTATAAGACGACTCCGTCTTCGTATATTTTGTATAGATACGCTTTAATTCAAAATTCCGCATGGCAAATTTGATGGTAGGATCGGCCCCCAGCTTCATACCCTTCGCCATCCGGTTCAGATAGACACTGGCGATCTTTCCTTTATCCGACACAGCATTGGTCTCCTCTTCGACAATGGAAGCCAGGATATAAGCTGTGGCTGGAGTGAGGCCTTCCCTTTGCGCCTCTTGCCTGCGCTCAGGTGTCCACCAGGCCGCAGAGGCCGCATACATCTTCTTAAAAATGGCGGAAGGCGGCGTATTCCAGAAATAAGTATAGGTATTCGGGAAGATGATGGTAAGGAGGGTATTGGTGTCCACCCCGAAGGCCGCCAGCGAGTCTTTATTGGCCATGAAGGCCGCCGCGGTAGCGGAATCACACTCGAATTTGCGGCCGATCATTCCCGCCAGCCCCTCATGCGTTCTCACTTTGGCGATCGTGAAATGAATGGGGACCTGCCGGCCGTTCCGCAACATCCGCAGGATGCTGAGCAGGCTCATACCCTTTTTGATCTCGTACTTGCCTGCTTTGACATTTTGCCGGTAGTCCAGCCGGCCGGCCATAAAATTGAAGGCCGCCGGGCTCTTTACGACGGTGTCTTTCTCCAGTAAGGCGACTACCTGTTCATAGTCCATACCCGTTCGGATATATAAATTATATTTCTCATCGCTGAAGCCGGTGGCAGGCCCCAGCAGGCGCCAGCCGATAAAACAAATAAAAAGGATCAGGGCCAGGATTCCGATTCTGAAGATGATGCGCATACTCACGTACATTTGGTTTTTAAGGGTGTTACTCTTGATATTGGATTCACAACGGGCAGAGCCCGTTTTTGGATGCGGTCGCAAAATAAGCAAAGAATTTCGTTCCCCGCATACGCCCCCCTATAACGAAAAAACCCTGCCAGTTTTAACAGGCAGGGCACAAAATATTTTTATCGGCTATTTGGTAGGCGCTGGGGTATTATTAGCAGGAGCAGGCTGGCTGGAAGGCACAGACGTGGCATTGACCTTTTCCGGTACCCGCTGATTGACGCTGGTAGCTTTAGGAACGAAAGCTACAGAAAAAAGGCATAATAAAGCCACCACTAAGGCCAATACCCAGGTTCCCTTTTCCAGGACATCCGTAGTCTGCTTAACACCCATCAGCTGGTTGCTGAATCCACCCACATTACCGGCTAATCCGCCGCCTTTGGGGTTTTGGACGAGAATGATCAATCCGAGGAACACACAAACTACAATGATCAGTAACACAAACAGGAGAGCCATATTAATCTATTTTTAATTGTTCAATCTTTGATGCAAAATAAGCGCTTTTATCAGGATTGAGCAAACTTAATTTGTGGTATACGTCCATGGCCTTTTCCCGCATTCCCTGCTTGACCAGGACCTCCGCCATCGTTTCGGTGAGAACCTCCTTGCCTGTGATGGAATGGGCGGCAATAGCCTGGATCTGGTGCTCGACAGCCCCGTCCGGGACGATCTCCTGGTTCTTTTGGGGCAGCTTCCGCATGACTTTCAGCCATTCGGTGAAACTTTTCAATTGCTTCCCCAGCTTGTCGCTGGGATTTTCATCCTGTACCAGCTTGATACCCACCGAGGCAAAATAGTCGATGGTATGGTAGGGCTCGAATTCGACGATCGGCTCCCCCGACTCCGTATGGGCCGTCGTTTGCGCCGCTGCCTGCGCCACCACCGCCGCTACCGAAGACCCCGGAACCGTAGAAGACTCCGGAACCATGGCGGCAGACTCCGGCGTCTCCATTCCGTTTAGCTCGTGTTTCTCCTCTCCATGCTGCTGGCCTGTCAGGTCCGTCCGGGCAGAAGACCCTTCCATTCCAGCCTCTTCCGCTCTGCTCTCGGCAATACTGACCACCCCGCCCGGGGCCTCTTCGAACCTGCTCTCAACCTGTGTATCCTCCAATGCGCTCTCAACGGCGGGCTCTTCGGATACACCCTGAACCGGCGACTCCTCCCCGATTTCATTCATCTGTACCAGTGCCTGCCGCAGGCCCCTGGCTTCCTCCAGGCTTTGGAGCAGCGACTCGGCAGCCGTCAGGGGGGCCGCAGCCAATTCTGCCGTAACACCCGGCTCGTCGACGATGGCCGGCTTTTCGGCTCCCCCCCCTTCGATACCCAGCGGATATTCATCCGTAACAGGCTCCGCAAGGACGGTGTCCGTCTCCTCCCCAACACCTGTCTCCTCCGAAATACCCGGCATCCCCCAGGATTGCTCTTCCTCCACCATCCTCTCCTCCGCCGCTACATTATTAGCAGCTGCGGGAGCGGACCGGGCATAAGCCGGCCGTTGTTCCCCTGCCTCGTTTTGCAACAGCCAGTGCAGCCAGAACGGGTTGGTGAAATATAGATTGGTCTTCTGCGTCTCTTCAGAAAAATGGCCTGCATCTTCTGTACGGAGCTTCCGGGAAAGTAAGTAACGCCCCATACTGAAAGAAGGGTAGGTGGATACTAACTCCTCCAGGCGCTCCCGGGGAACCTCTTCTAAGCTGTTTACCCGGAAAAGATGTTGGATGATCTGCTGCATGGGAATGGTCAATTATAGCCTTTACTACCAATTGGAGAAGAGCTTGTTAAAAATTTCATCCGTCAGGTTGCTGACGATCGTCGGCAACTGCGCCGTCTCGAAATCCGGAATGCTGGTTTGAGCATTAAAATCAAAATTCCGCGTTACATCCGCCTCGAAATCGGCCGGCGCGACCGTCTTACCCGTCGGGTCCAGGTGATTCTTGAAAATAAGATGTACCGTAACATTCAACCGGTTACTCGAAGCCGTCTGGTTGGAAATACCGGAAGTAGAATAGTTGTAATCACTGATGGTGCCCGTGACATCATAATCGGCATCACTGCTCTCCTTTATCGTCAGCTTCGATGCCTGCTGGTTGATCTTCTGCCGCAGCTTATCGTTCAGCTGAGGCGCCAGCTGCGGATTGATCAGCCGGGCCCTGTTCTCGATATAGGCAATATGGATGCTTTTCACCGCATCCGGTATCGACACATCCTTAAAGGAATAGATCTTACAGGAAGATAGTGCAACGCTCATCCCTAAAACGCCAATTACGACCGCCAGTTTATTCATTAATGTCATATTCTTTTAATTTCCGGTATAACGTCCTTTCACTGATGCCCAGATCCGAAGCGGCGTCCTTACGTTTGCCCTTATGTTTTTTCAGCGCTTTGACGATCAGTTCCTTTTCCTTGTCCATTATATTCAGCGACTCCTCCACTTCCTCATGATGATGGATATCCTCGTGATTATTGTTATTGTGGATCATTACCGGCTGCGAGGAAGAGATCGTCGCCGGCTGAAAGCTTTCCACCGGCTTCAGCTCTTTCAGATCATTGATGAACGAAGCATGCTGCGCAGAGGCCAGGGAAGGATTCTGCACGATCTCCACGAACATCTTCTTCAGTTCCGTCACATCTTTTTTCATATCAAAAAAGAGCTTATATAAGATCTCCCGCTCATTGGCGAACTCAGGCGTTCCATTGCCCGAAACCCCATTCCCGCCGGAGGGCGACAACATCGGCAGCCGGTTCCCGGATGTCTCCGGGATAAATCGCCGGAGCGAGACCGCCGCGATCTGCTTTTCTTCCGACAGAACGGAAATCTGCTCCGCAATATTCTTTAATTCCCGAACATTCCCCGGCCAGGGGTAATTAATTAACAGATTTTTTGCCTCTTCATCCAGCTGTACAGGAGCGGTCTTATATCTTTCTGCAAAGTCGACGGCAAATTTGCGGAACAGTAAGGGGATGTCCTCTTTACGATCCCGTAAAGAAGGTACCCGGATCGGCACCGTACTGAGACGATAATACAGGTCTTCCCTGAATTTCCCTCTTTCCGTCAGCTCCAGCAGATCTTTATTGGAAGCCGCGATCACCCGGACATCCGTTTTCTGCACCTTCGAAGATCCTACCCGTATAAATTCCCCGGCTTCCAGTACACGAAGTAACCTCGCCTGCGTTCCCAATGGTAATTCTCCGATCTCATCCAGGAAAATAGTTCCCCCGCTCACCGTTTCAAAATACCCTTTGCGGAAGTCTACCGCCCCCGTGAACGAGCCCTTTTCATGACCGAATAGCTCCGAATCGATCGTCCCCTCCGGAATAGCCCCGCAGTTGACGGCGATAAAAGGATTGTGCTTGCGGGCCGACAAGGCATGGATGATCTGCGAGAAAGCCTCTTTACCTACCCCGCTTTCCCCGGATATCAACACCGTCAGGTCCGTACTGGCTACCTGGACGGCCACCTGTAAGGCATAGTTCAGCGCCGGCGAATTTCCTATTAAGCCAAACCGATTTTTAATTGATTGAATTTCCATATAATACCCTCAGACCCCACACGGGGAATAGTATTTTAAAAGTTTGTAATTTTTCCCAGCGCACAGCGCGATTGACAATATCTCTTCTTCTCAACACTCATAGCGCAGTCGAAGTTCCCGCTGCGGCAACAATACTTCCCAACAACGTCGCACCCGTACACTCCCCGACCCTCACCCAGGCATAATCCCCCTTTTGAAAAGACGTCCCGGCCTTGGGAAATACCAGCATCTTATTCTGGCTGTTGCGCCCCCGCCAGTCGTCCGTACTCTTCCTGGAATCCCCCTCGATCAATACCTTGTACGTCTTCCCAAGGTCATGGTTATTGCTTTCCTCACCCAGCCGCCGCTGCAGCTTCACAATCTCATCCAGCCTCCTCTTCTTCACCTCTTCCGGCACATCGTCCTGGTAACGCCGGGCCGCCAGCGTACCGGGCCGCTCACTATAATAATACATATAACCGTAATCAAACTGCGCCTGCCGCATCAGGTCCAGGGTCTCCTGGTGGTCTTCCTCCGTTTCCGTACAGAATCCCGCAATGATATCCGTCGTCAACCCACACCCCGGCAGGATCTCCATGATCCGCTCCACTCTCTTCAGGTACCACTCCCGCGTATAGGTCCTGTTCATCAATTGCAGAACCCTCGTACTTCCGCTCTGCACCGGTAAATGAATATAGTCACAGATATTCTCGTATTTCGCAATCGTATACAGGACTTCATCGGTTATATCCTTGGGGTGGGAGGTAGAGAACCGCACCCGCAGCAAGGGGTCCACCAATGCCACCATCTCCAGTAATCTGGCAAACGTAACGACTCCTTCTCCGGCCAGCCCGCCCCCGGTCATCCCTTCCTTCCCCGCGGAGCTGGTTTCATCCACCCAATAATAACTGTCGACATTCTGCCCCAGCAAGGTCACTTCCCGATACCCATTGCGGAAAAGCTCCTGGCATTCCCTGACAATAGACGCCGCATCCCGGCTCCTTTCCCGCCCCCTCGTAAAGGGGACAACACAGAAGGAGCACATATTGTTGCAGCCCCGCATGATGCTGACGAAAGCTGTAACACCATTACTGTCCAGCCGGACCGGGGAAATATCCGCATAGGTCTCCTCCCGGCTCAGCAGCACATTCACCCCCTTATGCCCCGTTTCAGCCTCTTCGATCAGGCCCGGTAAGGTCCGGTAAGCATCCGGCCCCACAACCATGTCCACCAGCCGCTCTTCTTCGAGGAACTTATCCTTCAGCCGCTCCGCCATACAACCCAGCACACCGATCAGCATCCCCGGCCTCTTCTGCTTGGCCTGACGGAATAAATGCAGCCGCTGGCGAACGGTCTGCTCAGCTTTCTCCCGGATCGAGCAGGTATTCACCAGGATCAGATCCGCCTCCTCATAATTACGGGTAGCCCCAAATCCATTCCCATTCAGGATCGACGCGACGATCTCACTATCCGCAAAATTCATGGCGCACCCATAGCTCTCTATATAGAACTTCTTGCGGTATTCTTCCGGGCTCCGGACAATGGGGGCATAGGCCTCCCCCTGGCGAACTTCATCGTGGATCCCGGTACTCACTAATTCTGACATCTGTTATTTCCGATTTTAGGGTGTAAAGATACGAGAAAACATATTTGCAATGACAAGTTGGCAGCATAGCGGTGAAGCCCGGAAAAGATCCTTATTTTAAAGCATGATTAGAGCAGCAATCCTCATATTCGTCCTGGCGGCCGGCCTGTTTTCTTCCTGTAAAGATACCCCCGGAGGGACTCCCGCCTCCGGAGATACCCCGGCTTCCGGAAAGGACCCGGCTCCCGGCAGCGACAAACCCGGTGAACAAAGCGGCCCGGTAGCCCTCCTCCCTTACCAGGTGCTGAATGTCTTCCCCCACGATACCACCTCTTATACCGAAGGTCTCCTGATACAGGACGGTGAACTCTACGAGAGTACCGGCCATACGCCGGAGATCTCCTACACCCGCTCCTTATTCGGCATCGTCGACCGGAAGACAGGACATATCGTCGTCAAAGCGGAACTGGATAAAGACAAATATTTTGGAGAAGGTATCGTCTTCCTCAAAGGCAAAGTTTATCAGCTCACCTATAAGACCCGCGTCGGCTTCGTATACGACGCAAAGACTTTTAAAAAACTGCGGGAATTTACCTATCCCAGCGAAGAAGGCTGGGGCATGACCACCGACGGAACCTACCTGATCATGAGCGACAGCACCCCGGACCTCCACTTTCTGGACCCCGCCAGCTTCAAAGTGGTGAAGTCGATCAAAGTAATGGAGAACAATACCCCGATAGACCAGGTCAATGAACTGGAATATATCCATGGATATATCTATGCCAATCGCTACACAAAAAATTATATCCTTAAAATCGACCCGGCCAACGGAAGGGTAGTGGCCCGGCTGGACCTCTCCTCCCTGGAAGCTCAGACCCGCAATAAATACCCGGGATCCATGGAAATGAACGGCATCGCCTATGACTCCGCCGCCGATAAAGTCTATATCACCGGCAAGCTATGGCCCGATATCTATGCTATCCGTTTTCCGCATTAAACACCCAACACTGCTTATGATACCCCGTAACATCCTGCTCCCCCTGCTGATTTGCTTATCCCTGCCCTCCCATAGTCAGGGAATTCCCGACAGCCTCACCAAAAAAATAGACAGCCTTTTCGGGTCGCAGCGAGGCTCTTTCGCCCTCGCCTTCAAAGACCTGACGACAGGCAAACAGCTCTTGATCCGCGAACACGAATCCTTCCACGCCGCCAGCACCATGAAAGTGCCCGTCATGATCGAGCTCTTCCACCAGGCGGCCCTGGGGCGCCTGACATTATTGGATTCGCTGGTGCTGAAAAATGAATTTACCAGCATCGCCGACAGCAGCCTTTTCCAGCTGGACTCCGCCGATGACAGCGAACAGGAACTGTACAAACATATAGGGGAGAAGAGGACCATCCACGACCTCATCTATCAAATGATCACCCGGAGCAGCAATTTCGCCACCAACCTGCTGATCGATAAAGCCGGCGTCCGGAATATCACCGCCATCCTGCAGGACCTTGGCGCATCGGAAATCCATGTATTGCGGGGAGTAGAGGACAACGCCGCCTATCATCGGGGGATGAATAATACCGTTACCGCCTATGGATTACTGGCCCTCTTCGAAAAGATGGCCAACCGTACCCTCATCAGCCCGGCAGTCTCGATGTCGATGATCGGGATCCTGCTGGACCAGCAGTACAATGAGATCATCCCCGCCCGCCTGCCCGCCGGCACCCTGGTCGCCCATAAGACAGGCTGGATCAAAGGCGTCAACCACGACGCCGGGATCGTTTTCGGGCCGGACAACCAAAAATACGTGCTGGTGCTCCTTTCCAAAGACACTGAAGACGACAAAGCCTCCATTGCTGCTATGGCCGCCGTTTCGGAAATTTTGTATCAATACGTTACGAGCTTGCGTTAACTGTATCTTCCATTTATTACCGGTATTTACCGAAGTAATTCATCATTTGCTAACATTACCTCCTGCAACGTTGCCGGGATAAAGCTTGTCAGGTTAAAAAAACGATGACAAAGACCCTTCTTATCCTTACAAGCATTGTTTTACTATACCTAACAGCCTGTTCGAAGAAGACGGCTGATGAACCATTGCCTGCCCCCTTACAAAAACTCATCGCGCAGGATACCGGCTGCATTTGTAATCCGTACCTGCAAAAATACACCTGGAGAAACCAGGTAGTCTATATGCTGGGCTATGCCAGCATAAACTGCGACTGGATTCCCTTTTATTATGATGCTGCAGGTGAACCCCTTATATTGCCTGCAGGGTATACCCTGACTACTTTTGGGGCGGAGATGAAGCCCATCAAAATAGTTTGGAGCTGCGGGAAATAGGGGCCCGGCTCAATAAATATCCACCTCCTTCATACCCTCCCTGCCATAGAACACCGGAAAATACATCATCTCCGCCCGCGCGGGATTCAGTTGATAACGCCCCGTATACCTGGGCAGTAAGGAAACAGTAAAGACATATTCGCCTTTGGAAAGCGAACGGCAGAAGATGCTCACCTTGTTTTTATAATACTCCCGATGCACTTCATTGTTGTAATAAGCCTGCTCTTTTTCCCGGTAGGTACACCCGGCCGGGATCGGGATCTCGATCAGTACATAATCCGCATCCGCTTCCACGGATATCTTCGTCTTCAGGACGACCGCTTCACCGGCTTTGAGCCGGCCCATGGACAGAGGCAATCCCCCGCTTGCCCCGGTCCGGGCAATTCCCCCCGCAACAGGCTCGCCCCCTTCCTTTTCAAAGATAGAATGTACCCCGAACACCCCGGAAACCTTCTCGGGGATCTCGTTCCAAAACTGCTGAAATGCAGTAAAATATACCGGTAGTCTCCCTTTTTTATTGAGGGTGACCCTGTTGCCCACCGGCAAGATGGTCTTATAGGGGAAGACCGTGACCGGAACCCCTCCGTTAAGCGTCAGCGTATCGGCCAGCCCGGCCCCCTCCATCCGGCCCTCTGTCCTGCCCCTCCCGGCCGCATCCCGGCCACTTCCTTCGCCGCCGCCTCCCTCCAGCAGATCGGGCAGGATCGTCTCCAGCACAAGGGAGGATTCATACGTATTCCTCCAGTGCCCATCCTTCCTTTTTTCCAGGAAATAATTGCGGGCCTTTCTCAGGATTTCGGCATGCCCGCCCGCTCTCCTCAACAGCCGGTACATCAACAACGTATTTTGAAAGGCATTGTCAAAAAACGATCGGGTATCCTCTCCCCAATACCAGTTGCCCATTACCGTTACACCATGCCGGGCAATCAATGTATCCAGCCGGATCGCTATCCCCGCCTCCTGTTTTACCTCCAGCAATTTGAGCCTTTCATACAGGCTCACATGCCGGGCCGCACCACCGCTCCTTTCCCCCCCGGCGCCCGCCCTCTCCAGCGCGGCGGCGCCCCTCTCGCGGCCCATAAGCTGCCTCTCGGCCGAATCGATATACCGTTTGTAGTCTACCCGGGCATCCAGTTCCTGCAGAAGCCGGATCGCATGGATCCTGTCGATCGTAGTATAGGATTCCAGTGAATACACAAGATAATCCTGCAGAAGCTGTCGGTTAAGATTGGTCTTATAGCCGGCCTTGTCCGCCTCCAGCAAGGCTTCTGACACATGCAGGGAGATCCATAACGCAGGCTCGTTATGACTCCACCAGCCCCACAATCCGCCCGCGCCCCGGGCAAGCATCAGCCTGGAAATAAGCTCCCGGATATTCTTGTCCTCCCTGAACTCCTTCCCCTGGAACTGAAAGATCTTTTTCTTTTCCAGCAAGGCCCCCAGTTTGGAAGCCAACTGCTCATTACACAAGTATTCATAATTCTTAATGCTTTCTATCTCATCCAGCAAGACCGGCAATACCGATGACTCCGCATAGACCTGCACCGGCCCCAGCGCCGGATCGAAAGAAAGCGTAAAGCTCGTGTCTTCCTCCAATGCGGAAAAGACGCCCTTCGTCTCTTTCACTCCCCGCCTGTATACGGGGATCACCCTTTCCTCCCCATCGAAATAACCGTCTTTTTTCAACAGGGTATATTTCAGTTTAATGGAATCGCCCGCACCAACCCCCACTGGGAGGGTCTCCACCCGGGCATTCGTCAGCTCCACCGGCGCAATCACCACTTCTTTATCATCGATCGACCAGATCCGCTGCACCATCACCGTATCCGGCGAATAATTGAGCATCTTTCCGATCACATTCGCCGAATCCCCCTTCACCAGGAAAGAAGGACCGGCCAGGTTAGCGCTCAGCGCCTTGAAGGATTTCACCGAGCCCTCGGCAAACCCCGTTTGCCGGCGCCCGCCTACCGCCAGCACCCGGGTCCTCCAATTCGTGATATCGTCCGGATAAGTGACGGCAAAATGAGCCATCCCGTTCTCATCGGTAGACAGCATCGGCTGCCAGAACGCATCGTCCCGAAAATGCCGCCGCAGCATATTTCCGGCTACCGGAGCCGTAGCAGATGGCATAGCACCCTCATCTCCCTTCTTTTTAGTCGTGATCAGAATCACCCCTCCGGCGGCGTTCTGCCCATACAAAGCAGTCGCTTCACTCGCCTTCAATACCCGGATCGAAACTATACTGGCCGGGTCCAGCTTACTGTAATCGCCCGCATAAGGTAGCCCGTCCACGATCACCAACGGCGGCGGGAACCCAAGGGTAGCGGCCCCCCTTAACCTGACCTGTAAACCAGCGACCTTCCCCATCAGGCCATTGTCGAGGGACATTGTGCTGACAGACGCTGTCAGGTCGCTCTTTCTGCTGACCCCATATCCCACGACCACCACCTCATTCAACGCATACGACACCGGATGCAGCCGGATCTCATAGTGCGCCGTATCCCCGATGGCCCTTTCTACCGAAGTATAGCCGATATAGTTAATGACCAGGGTGCCTCTTTCCGGCGTATGCAACCGGAAATAACCTTCCGCATCCGTCGACACACCTACATGGGTACCTTTTATTAGTACACTGACCGACAGCAGCGGCCGCCCATCCATATCCATCACCCTCCCGAATATCAGCCGGGGAAAAGTTGCAGGATTAAGGTATTTATCGTTGAAAGACTCCCGGACCCCATCCAGTTCCGGGCCGCTGCTATACGTCCGCTCTCCTTTCGTCAGACTATTCACGATCCCGGCTATGCGCATACTGACGGAATCCTTTTCATGAGGAGCCGACGAAGGGATCTCATAATAGTTCAGCCCGCCCTCCAGGATGCGTATGCTGTCCCTGATCAGGTAATGATCGCCCTTTAACAGCACCAGCAAACGATAATCACCTGGCTGAAGATAGCCCAGGTTCCGGTCGATCCCTTTGTAGACCTGCATAAAGTCGGGGTTATCATAGCGGAATAAAAACAGGTTCTTCACGAAGAATCCGTCATCCCTTTTCCCAAAACCGATCTGCAAAGTCCCGCTCTTGTAAGAGGACTGGACCGCATTTCTGAGGAGGTCCCACCGGGCGCTGCGGTCATCCAGGTAGTCCTGCCAGAGACTGTCCACATCTTGTTCCGTCAGCACCCAATCATGAAAATCGGGAGCCGGCGGCCCCGGCTCCAGGTAGGCCGAAAAAGGGTATGGGTAGGGCCCGGGCAATTGCTTTTCCTTAATAAGCCCTTTGGTGATAAGGTAACGCTGATTCCCCTCCGGATCGAACTGCTGCTGCCATCCGTCTCCACTCAACGTCGACACCTGACCCATCAGTGGCCCCGTAAGGAAGGTCTGGCTGTAATAAGAAGCGGACTCAAAATGACCATTCAATAAAAAGACGCGATTATCCTGCGAGATGCTCGCAAATTTTTCGCCGAAATTATTTTCTACCAGGATCATATAACGACTCCAGAGCGCCTTCTCCTGATTGGTCAGGCTGTCGGGCATCTTTTCTATATGCGCCGCTTTATTGGCCGTATCGGCATCGATGCAGATAAAGGTCTTCACCCCTTCCTGCACCCGCAGGCTGTCCAGCCGGATCATCCGGTTGGGCGTACGTAGCCGCAGCGAATGCCATCCCGGGGATATATAAAAACTATAGCGGGACAATTGCTGCGCCTGGCTGAAGAATACAGGCCGCTCGTCGATATATAACAGATGTACAGGCACCAGCTCGCCCTTCCAGCTGACAAAAGGAGCGATCTGCGTCACCCGGTCCCTGGCCGGCTCCGTATTGATATAGACGCTGGCAGGATGAAGGAACTTATAGTATTCCAGCGTATCCAGTCCCATCTCCCGGCTCCATCTTTTCCAGTTGAGCAGGGTAAGAGCGCTCCGGTTTACCTCCTCCCCGGGATAAAAATTGGCATGCTGCTTTCTTCCCGGATACCGCTTTCCCAGGTAAGGCACCCAGGGCGCCGGGGCATTTTCGAATTTTGACGTAAAGGCATACGCCGTAAGGTCCGCATGGGCCACCGGCCTGCCTTCCGCATCCTTCACCCCGATCCCGATCGTCGCCGTTTGTCCGGGATATACAAAAGCCGGTTCCTGGATGGCTACCTGCAAAAGTTTGTCCCGGTAGGGCACCGTATAATCCTCTCTTCCGATCTCCCCCGCCCAGGCATATTGCAGGGACATAAAATAGTTTTTGGCGGTCGTCGTGCGGGCGTTATACGATAGCTGATCGCTATACCCGCGCTCCACTACCTTATTGCCCGCGAACAGCGTATACCAGAAAGACAGGTGATAGGGATTGACTACTTCGACGCTGATGGAATCCCTGGTCCGGCTGGCTACACAGGAGATCCGGGGCTTTTGATCGCCGGTCTGGAACTGTCCCCATACACTGTCCGCACCGGTGCGCACTTCATAACGGCTGCAATAGGGACTCATACGGATCACTCCCGGCAGCATCAAAGGACGGCTCCCCAGGGTATCGCCCTTCTTATCAAAGGCATAGAGTATCGAAGGCGTGGGCCGACTGTTATTGCAAATCCTGTAATCTACCCCGAGACTATCCTGCCGGGGAAGGAAAAAGAGTTTAGCCGCCTCGTCTTTATACGTCTGGCGGAAAGATTGGCCCCTGGACTCATTGCTGCTGTTCAGCAACCTGCATTCAATGGTATAGGAGAAATCCGCAGCCGGGAAAATACTATCCGGCACCGTGACCTTGGTTTCTCCTACCGGATCGAGGGATTGCTGCCAGGTCCAGAGCGTATCCTTTACAAATACGTTGCCGCTATGGAACCGGTCGGCCTGGCGGGAAGTAAGGACCTGCAGCTCCACCCTTGCATCGGGCAGCGGTAATTCATTTTCGTCCGTCGCCTGCATATAAAGCGATACCGGGTCTCCCGGGCTGTTCTCCTGCTTGTCTGTCCGGGCTATGAACCGGATGGATTGCAGTAAATAATCCTCGTACTTAAAATGCCCTCTGGCCATTACCTTCCTTTTAGCGGCATACTCATCTTCGTCCAGGTCTCCGTCATAATCGGCCGTATTATAAAGACGGCTTTTCGATTCCTCCAGCGTAACCAGGTAGTCTTCGTCCAGGGACAAATGCAGACTGTCGGTCAGTACAAAAGAAAAAGAATAACCGCCGCTGCGATAAGGCCTGACGAGTTCGAGCAGCGTGTCCGTTTGCAGGCCATACCCACTTACCCGGAGCCGTAAGGGGCGGTCGACAGGCCGGCCCCTCCTGTTTAGGATGAATGCCTTGCCCTGCACACTGTCCCCGGGCTTATATTTGGGCTTGTTGAATACCATAAAAGAATGGAACCGCCGCTCATAGTCCGTACGGTCACTGAAACGATTGTGATACGTCCCCGATGAGGGGAACAATCGTTTTGCAAACGCAGTAACATACTTCAGCGGAAAGGAATGCGCCAGTGAGTAGCCGAAACCGTGTGGGTAGTGATACCCTCCGCTGTTGCCGGTCACCGGGAAAAAATAAAGGGCTCCGCGATAGCTCACCTGGAGAGTCCCTCCCTTTTTGCGCCGGCTGGTCCGATATGTATGCGTCCCAGGATCATAGGGAACAGCCTGTTTATTGATCACTACCTTCGCCTCCGAAACGCCTATCCCTTCCCGTGTATGCAGGGAAACAGCCAGGTCGTGATTGTTGTTGATAAGATCATATTGCAGATCCCCGGTCGTCCGGAGTTCTGTACGCAGCTTACTACCGGCCGCGGATACCCACAGATAATCGCCGGGCGGCAGGGAAAGCCCGGATCCGTCCTCTTTAAAAGAATCGACCAGGCTATGCAGGTATTTTTCGGTCGGGCCCTTCATACCTGACTGATACAAGGCCTGCGCCTCCCGTTCCGATACCCGATACACATAGGTGTATACACTATGACGCCGGCTTCCGGAAAGATCGTGCTGACCGAAGACAAAAAGGCCGGAGAATAAAAACAATAAACTAAAAATCAGTTTTCCAGGTAGTACCTTCAGCCTTCCCATAAGCTAATATTTTAAAAAGGATGCAGAGAATCCGTTGATTACATAATTGGCCTGAAAATTGCAAGTTTTGAGACACCCAGCCGGCCAAAACTGGACCTCTATGAAAAACACCCTCCTGCTATTATCCATTTTATGCCTATTCAGTGTCCTGTCCGCCTGTAAAAAGAGCGGCGGTGACGGCTCTTCAAGCCCATCTTCCTCCTTTGTCTTTTCAGCCAACGATAGCATGATCAGTTTCCCCGTCAATCTCGCTTATTTACAGGACGTGTACGACGTACATACTACTCTGATCAGCGGTCAGTATAAAGACACGTCCACCAGGAAGGGGAATATCAGCTTCCGGCTTATCGGCGATACGACAGGCCGCTACCAGGGAGACAGCCTGCTGGTTACTTATACGAATGCAGCAGGGGATATCTATTACAATACCGGCGATAGCACCAATTTCGTGTTGGTGAATCGATTCGAGAAGAAATACAATGGCATTGTCAGCGGAAGCTTTAATCTGAAAGTATCCAACAGCTCAGGCAGCATACAATTTTCACAAGGTAGTTTTACAGCGATTTACCAGGATTAAAACAAGGCCCCGATCCGAATGGACCGGGCCTTATTATAATTTCAATATACTATGGAACAAGCTCTTCCCGGCAGCCCGGCAGGCATTAGTCAGTATACAGGCACCTGGGATACTCCCCAGGTAGTGCACCTGTTGAAGCGGACGCTCTTAGGCGCCAGCGTCGACGATATCAACTATTTCAAGACCCTGACCATGTCGCAGGCCGTCGATCAGTTGCTGCTGCCGACAGCGGCTCCCGCCACCAAACCGTTGAATAATTACGGTAACGACCCTACCGGTGTCGCACCCTGGCAGACCTGGATCGGAACAGGACTCCTGTATGTGGATGACACCATGAATACGAACAGGCTCCGCTCCCTGCAAGCCTGGTGGATCGGACAGCTGCTCAATCCCGGCCGTTCCATCCATGAAAAAATGACTCTCTTCTGGCACAACCATTTCGCCATGGATGCCCTTCCTCACCTGGATATTCCCTGCGAATGCTGGTTCAACCAATACAATACCCTTCGCAGCAACGCCCTGGGCAGCTTTCAGCAGCTGGTGCGATCTATCACCCTGGACCCGGCCATGCTCATCTTCCTGAATGGAAATACCAATATCAAGACGGCGCCCAACGAGAACTATGGCCGTGAATTACAGGAGCTCTATACCATCGGCAAAGGCTCCGGTTCCCAATATACGCAGGATGACGTACGGGAAGCCGCCCGCGTACTGACCGGTCATACCGTCGACCTTAATTTCAACTACGTTTTCCAGCCCGGAGATCACGACGACCTCAATAAGAATTTCTCGGCATTTTACGGAAATACGATCATTACCGGGCGTTCGGGAGCCGCCGGTCCACAGGAGCTGGACGATCTTTTCACCATGCTCTTTGCCACCCGGGAATCCGCTAAATTCATCTGCCGCAAACTCTATAACTTCTTTGTCTATTACCAGATCGATGATATGATCGAAGCGAATGTCATCGGACCCCTGGCCGATGTTTTCCGGCAGAGCGGCTACAATATCAGCGCCGTACTGGCCGTCCTGTTCAAAAGCCAGCATTTCTATGACCTGGTCAACTCCGGGGCTTGTATCATCAAGAGCCCGCTGGATCTTTTAATAGGCCTTATCCGGGAATATAAGGTCGCTCTGCCCGGATCCGGCAATCCGGAAGGAAATTACGCCGCCTGGAGCATGCTCTCCCAACGTTCGGCTACCCTCCAGCAGGAGATCATGGTCATCGACCTCGTTGCGGGCTGGGATGCTTACCGCCAGGCCCCCCAATACCATGAACTATGGATCAACTCCGTTACCTATACGGGCCGGAATTTCTATACCGATCTGCTGATCGGCACGGGAGATATGATGGATGGCATCACCCTGCAAATCGACGCCATCGGATTTGCCTCCCTGCTGCCGGCTCCGCATGATCCCAATAAGCTCATTACCGATTCGCTCAGCGTCCTGATCCGGCCACCCTTATCCGACAGCTCGATCGCGCTGCTCAAACAATCCATTTTATTAGGGGGCCTCACCAACGACCTGTACTGGACCAATGCCTGGCTGGCCTACGTCGCCAATCCGGCCGATATGACCGCTTATACCACTGTCAACAGCCGTCTGAGGGCCCTCTATAAATACCTTATGAACCTGCCTGAATACCATTTGTCCTAAACACCCAGCTAACAATATCCTTATGCGAAGAAGAGACTTTATACGATCCATCGCTCCCATCACCATGATGGGTGGTTTTAAAATCAGCGCCCTGTCCCATCTTCCTTTTATGGAGCAGCTGGCCGGCGCCGCCGACAATGACCATGTGCTGGTGCTCGTACAGCTGGTAGGAGGGAACGATGGCCTCAACACTGTAATACCCCTCGACTATTATTCCGAATACTATGCCGCCCGTTCCAATATCGCGATCCCCCAGGGCAAAGTGCTCAAGCTGACCAATAATATCAAAACCGGCTTCCATCCATCCCTCACCGGCATGCAGGGCCTCTATGACAACGATCAGCTGGCCGTCCTGCAATCCGTCGGCTATCCCTCGCCGGATGGCTCCCATTTTCGCTCGATGGACATCTGGCTGTCAGGGGCCGATGAAAATCAATATCTCAACACCGGCTGGACCGGCCGCTTCCTGTCACAGACCTACAGCAATTATCCCGTCGGCTATCCCAACGATACCATGCCGGACCCCCTCGCCATCCAGATCGGCTCCGTCATCTCCCCCGTGTTTATGGCGCAGACCGGCACTACCGCGATGGCCGTACCCACCGATGCGGCATTTTATGACCTTATCAATGGCATCACCGAGCCGGAACCGGATACCCCCATGGGCAATGAGCTCGTCTACCTGCGCGCCGTCGCCCGTACGACCAATAAATATGCTTCGGCCATCGAAACGGCCGCCGCTAAAATAACACAACAGGCCCCTTATCCGGCTAATAACGACCTGGCCGCCCAGCTCAAGACCGTCGCCCGGCTGGTAGCCGGCGGTCTCAAGACCAAGGTCTATATGGTGAGCACCGGCGGCTTCGATACCCACGGCGGACAGGTCGATCCCGGCGATACCACGACCGGCAACCATAGCGACCTCCTCCGGCGCACGTCCGATGCCATCGCAGCCTTCATGAATGACTGCAAATTCCTCGGCATCAACAAACAGGTATTGGGCATGACCTTTTCCGAATTCGGCCGGCGCATCATCTCCAACGGCAGTATGGGCACCGACCACGGCGCCGCTCAACCCGTATTCGTTTTTGGAGATTATGCCAAGACCGGCGTACTGGGTAACAGCCCCGACCTGTCGGCTTCCAATGTAGAGAGCAACCTCCCCATGCAATACGATTTCCGTTCCGTCTATTCCACGATCCTGCGGGACTGGTTTTGCGTATCGGCTTCCGACGTGACAACGATGCTCCTGAAGAATTACCAGTACCTGCCGTTTATGAAGACCACGGCCTGTAACAATACCTACGATGATCTCAATAATGCGGGCAGCAGCCTTATTTCCAACGCCCCCAACCCATTCGTCAACAGTACGGTGATCACCTTCAAAACAGCCGGAGGCCATACCCTCGTACAAATATTCGACGCTACCGGCCGGCTGGTGATGGTTCCCGTCGACCAGGACTATACACAAGGCGCTTATAATATTACCGTCGATACCAGCAGGCTGGCAGCCGGCGTCTACTATGCCAGGCTGCAGAACCAGTCCGTGCAACAGGTAAGGACCCTGCTTAAAGAGAACGCATGAGGAATCAACCCACGATCCAGTCTCGCTTACTATCAGCCCATAGCCGGATGGCAATCGCCTGGGCCCATCGGTCTGTCACCCGCAACCGGTCGACAATCGCCTGCCTCATCCTGCTTCTTCTGCTGGCTTCGCTGCTCCCTTCCGTCGGCCGGGCGCAGTCTGCATCGGACACGATCAACTATTCCTCTACCTGTGTCAACTCGACCATCCTGTTTGCTTCGCCATTGTTGGATACTTTCTTTGCTCCCGATTATATAAAATGGCATTTCGGGGATCCCGGCTCTGGCTACAACGATAGCTCGACGGCCAAGAAACCCCGGCATCTGTTTGCCGCCACGGGTTCTTACAATGTTTCCCTGACGGTAGGGTATACCGGCATGCCCTCCGTTACCCTCAACACCATCATCAATGTCATTACTCCGCTCAACTATAATTTTGGTCCCGATATCTTTCTCTGTGAGGGACAGGATACGACCCTGACAGCGCCTTCCATTCCCGGCGCCACTTATACCTGGAATGATGACAGCCTCACGCACACGCCTACGCTACCCGTGACGAAGTCGGGCGTTTATACGGTCAATGTGAACGGTTGCGGCATCACCGACAGCATCGGCGTCTTCATCAGCCAAACCCCGAAGATCGACCTGGGGAAAGACCATGTCATGTGTGACAGCGCCAACCTTTTGCTCAATGCGGCCTCCCAGAACGGTCAGTATACCTGGCTGCTGAACGGCAACACCCTGCCCTTCACCGGGGATCAGCTGCTGACCCGCTATCCCGGAGGGACCTATATAGCCGTTGTCACAGTGCCCGGCTGCGGAGTATATAAAGACACGGTATCGATCACCTATGCCTCGCCGCAGGGACCTGATTTCAGCCTGGGCCCCGATACGCTGCTATGTCCCAAACAGGTCTTTTTCCTCAACGCGCATTTGTCCGGCGCTACGGCCTATGACTGGAACACCGGCGCCACCGATAGCGCTATCAGCATCATCAACCCCGGCAACTACTGGGTATTTGTAACCTATAATGGACAATGCCAGGTGACCGACTCCGTACAGGTGACCTACCGGGGAGACAGACCCCTCGACTTTCACGATACCGCCATCTGCCAGGGCAGCACCCTGACCCTCAACGCGGATTTCGGGACCGGTACCTATAACTGGCAGTCCGTTCCCCCGCAGCGTGACGATCAGAACCAGTCCGGCCAATCCACCTATTTCGTCTACAAGGCAGGCAAATATTCCGTTATGGCGACCGTAGGTCAATGCATCTATAAAGACACCCTGACCGTGCGGTTCGACGACAGCCTCAAAGTCACCCTCACCGCCGACACGACCCTCTGCAACGGAGAAGACTTCTGGCTGCAGGTCAAAGGCAACGCCGATGACTATGCCTGGCAGGACAGCTCCCGGACATCGTCCTTCAAAGTGCTGCAGAGCGGCCTCTATACCGTGGTAGCACAGAACGGCTGCGGCAAAGACACCCTGACCTCCACAGTTAACCTCACCGCCTGCAGCTGCCAGCTCTCCCTGCCCAATGCCTTCACGCCGGACGGAGACGGACGCAACGACACTTTCCGGCCCCTGCATGCCTGCGAGATGACGGAATTCCAGCTGGCGATCTATGACCGGTTTGGAGACATGGTCTACCGCAGCAATAACCCCGACCAGGGCTGGGATGGCACCTTCCGCGGCAGCCGCGTGCCCCCGGGTACCTTCGTCTGGATGGCCCATTATTTTAATACCGCGACCAAACAACCCGTCTTCAGAAAAGGTACTGTTATGGTCATCCGTTAGGTTAAATGTTTTTCCCGGCATGGCCGTGAATGAATTTTTCGTTAAATTGTTATTTACGATATGTAATATTTTTTTCAGAAAAACACGCACTATGCACCAACCAAAACTAGCTAAAGCCGCTTTAGCGTGCTTATTCCTTTGTCTTTCAATGGTAATCAACGCACAGGTAACCACTTCTACCTTGGGAGGGGTTGTAAAGAATGAGACGGGTAAGCCTCTGTCGGGAGCCACTGTCGAAGTGATTTTTTCGGAGGCGGGTATCAAAAGGCACAGCATCACCCAGAGCAGCGGTTCCTTCCTGGTTCCTAACCTGCGTGTGGGAGGTCCCTACTCGATTACGGTAAGCTTCGCCGGGTATGCCCCGAAAACGGAAGACAATATTATGTTGGAGCTGGGGCAAACCAGCACCATTAATTTCAGCCTGGAACCGGCAGTGACCAATTTAGGTGCGGTCACGGTTACGACAAAATCAAGGCTGTTTAATGAGAACCGGACCGGCGCCTCCACCAATATCAGCTCTGCCCTGATCAGGCAGCTACCCACTATTTCCAGGTCGGCGGACGATTACACCCGGCTTACCCCCTCGGCCTCCGCTACCTACAATGGCGTTTCCTTTGCCGGCCGCAACGGGCAATACAATAATTACTCCCTGGACGGGGCTGTATTCAATAATCCTTTCGGCCTGGATGCGCCTACACCCGGCGGGCAGGCGGGGGCACAACCTATCTCCCTGGATGCCATCGATCAGATCCAGGTGAATATTGCACCCTATGATGTCACTCAGGCAGGGTTTACCGGCGCGGGTATCAATAGCGTGACAAAAAGTGGTACCAACAAGACTTTCGGAACGGTGTACGGTTTTTTCCGGAACCAGTCGCTGACAGGGCATAAAGTGAACGGCAGTTCTTTTAATGTACCCACTTTACATGATTTCCAGGGCGGCGTTTCCCTGGGCGGGGCGATCAAAAAGAATAAGCTCTTTTATTTTCTCAATTTCGAAAGCCAGCAACGTACCGATGGCAATAGCGCTTATGTTGCCAATGACGGTACCAATACCGGATCGATCTCCACCTCCCGGGTCCTGAAATCGGACCTGGATGCGGTTAGTCAGAAGCTCCTCACTGATTACGGATATGTCACCGGCCCTTATCAGAACTTTAATCAAAAGACGGTCAGTTATAAATGGATTGCCAAGCTGGACTGGATCATCGATGATAAAAACACCTTGACCTTCACCTATAATGGACTGAATGCCTGGCAGGACAAACCGGCGCATCCCAGTGCCATCAACAGAAGAGGGCCGGATGCGATCACGCTGCAATATCAGAACTCAGGCTACCGGATGAACAACCAGCTGAATAATTTCGGGGCGGAATTAAAGACCAACTTCAATAGCAGGGTGTCCAATAATCTCCGGGTGATCAATACCATTTTCCATGATTTCAGGACTCCTGCATCCACTCCTTTTCCTGTCATCAATATCACCAAGAACAATGTTCCCTATATCATAGCAGGGGAGGAGCCTTTCTCTATTCATAATATCCTCAACCAAAATGCCTTGCAGGTCACTGATAACGTAACGATTGCCCTGGCGGACCATACGTTGACTTTTGGCGCATCGTATGAGCAGTTTACGTTTGCGAATTCTTTTAACCTTACGGGATACGGGTTTGATGTATTTAACCAGATCGACCTTTCCTCTTTCCTCACCGGCGCGACTTATCCTGCCGCCGGCGATGTCACCTATGCCAAAAATGCCGCAGCGGCCGGAAAATGGACCTGGTCCTATTTTACGGTAGGACAGGCGGCTTTGTATGCACAGGATCAGTGGAAGCTATCGAATAACTTCAAGCTGACGTATGGGTTGAGGATTGACAAGCCCATTTATTTCACAGGGCCCGGGAATTATTTTGAAAGCCCGATCATGAATAATGACGGCACGTTCAGCGGCAATTACTCCTATGGAAGGCCGACGGTTGGAAATTCGGATAATCTTACCCTGTTTGACCCTTCTTCCGGCGCACCTGTCACGAATGGACCGGGCAAGACCATCGACAACTCCCATTTTCCCAAAGCGACTCCCTTATTTTCCCCCAGGGCCGGTTTTAACTGGAATGTGAATGGCGAAAACAAAATGCAGGTTCGGGGCGGTTCCGGTTTATTCACGGGACGATTTCCCTTCGTCTGGCTGGGCAACCAGATCGAAAATCCTTTCTCGGGATATTACAATGTAACGGCTAAAAATTTCAAATGGCCCCAGGTATGGAGGACTAGCCTGGGCGTAGATTATAAGATCACCCCTTCAACGGTAGTGACCGTCGATCTGGGATATACCAAGGATTTAAATGCCATGATGGTCCAGGATTACGGGTTAGGCCTTCCGACGGGCACCTTGAATTCCGGCACGGCCGATCATCGCGCTGTCTATCTGGCCGCTGACAAGGGCAGTACCAGCACTTATGTCTTCGGCAATAACGGGTATGGCTATTCCTATAATGGCACCTTACAGGTGGTGCAGAATTTTGCCAACGGACTTTACCTGACTGGCTCCTATAATTACCAGGTAGCCAAGGACGCTAATTCCATTTCAGCGGAAATATCGGGCGATGCCTTCGATCGTAACCCAATCGTTAGCAATCCCAATAAGCCGGTCATTGCTCATTCGCTATATGGTAATACTCACCGTTTTGTCGTAGCAGGTATCAAAAAGTTTGATTATAAATGGGGGGCGACGACCTTCTCCCTTTTTGGTAACTGGACCAGTGGCAACCGGTTCTCCTATACATATGCCGGAGATCTGACCAATAGCAGTTCAGCGGGTATTAATGCATTGCTCTATGTTCCCACCGCAGCGGAGATACCCAATATGCTGTTTACTCCTTATACCGACGTGAATGGAAATGTAAAAAGCGCAGCCGATCAGCAGGCTGCTTTGGAAAGTTTTATCGAACAGGATAAATACCTGAACAAGCATCGCGGCGGGTACACGGCACGCAATGGTGGCCAGACGCCCTGGTTCAATGAGGTGGATCTGCGTATATTACAGGATTTCAAGCTGGGCGGCAGCAACAGATTCCAGGTGAGCTTTGATGTGATCAACCTGGGCAATCTTATTAAAAGCTCCTGGGGAGTCCGCCAATATGCCAGCACATCGGGATATTTTCAGCCGATCTCCTATGTTGGAAATAATGGGGCAGGTGTAGCTCAGTACCAGTTTGATCCCTCTCTGAAGAAGACGTTCACGTCGAGCCCGGATCTTCCTTCCCGCTGGCAGATGCAGGTGGGGTTGAGGTATATTTTTTAACCCGGCATCTAATCTAAATAAAGAGGGTGTCTCCATTTTTTTGGGAGACACCCTCTTCTTTTTGGCCCGGAAGGCTGGAAGACCGATTGCCCGCCCGGCCCCTGAAGGGCCCGATTATTTTATATAGGTATCGTAGTCATCGCTGGAAACCCCTCCATTCACGGTATGCAGCTCCAGTTGGTGCGCATCCAGCTTCCGGATATGAAACGTATCCCCGGTTAAGCCATATAGATAGGTTCTCCCGTTGATATACAGGGTCGTATCGTTTAGCAGGGAATAGGTCCCCGTATCAGCGGTCTCCACCCACACTTCGCCGCTCGTGGTATAGGTCTGCGCAAAATAAATACCATACACTTTCCCAGTATTGGTAAACTGCAGCGTATCATTTAAATAGGCAACGGGTACCGTGTCCAACCCGCTGGCTCCGGCAGAGATATAATATTGGCGCGTCCAGGCGCCAGCCAGATCAGCCTTATTGACGGCGGAACCGGGAGAGCTGCTGCTTTTTTTGCAGCCGAACCAGGCACCCGCGCCCAGCACGACGAATAGAACGAAAGAACGAATCGTTTGCTTTTTCATGTTTGGATATTTTTAATATAAATCAATTGGTTATGCCGTAATAAACGCCGTAGCGCCCCCGCAGCGTGCATCCCTTTTCGTTTAAACGGCCACCATTTAATAACTGCATCGGTGAAGCAATAGCTGCATCAACTAAGTAATAACTGCGCCACCATTTTTTTTCTCCAAAACCACGATTTTTCTCTCGGGAATTGTTTTGTGCTGTAATTTTGTATTCCTTACTTGCTCAATTCCCCCTTTTATAATTAACGAAAAACTCTTTCGGGGTTGACCGTTGCAACAAACCGATCTATTAACCGGTAAAATGAATACTATGGGTATTATCGAACAATTGGCGCAAATCAAGGCGGAGGAAGCCTTTGAAAAAGCAAGAAAAAAAGGCATGAGGCAAGGGAAAAGAGAGGTCCAGCAGTTTGTTGTAAAAAATCTTTTGCAGCATGATTCTAACTTTTCCCTGGAAAGAATTGCTTTTCTTACTGATACCTCTTTAGCGTTTGTTAAAAGGATGAAGAAAGAGCTTTAGTCCCAATAAATTTGATTTTCAATCATTTAACACTAGTTCCTATTCTGAAAATACCCCTTGGAAAGGCCTCTCGAAAAAGGTAACTTTGTGTAAAATGAATGATATGGGAAAGGCACTTGAGCAGGAAATGCATAACTATTTTATTCAGTTAAATGAAGCTGAAAAAAAATCGGTTATTTTAATGCTTAGAACTTTTTTAAAAGGAAGAAACCCCGCGGCTGCTGAACAAAATCTCAATATTGAACAGTATAATAGAGAGATTGATGAAGCAATAGCACGGGTGGAGGCTGGTGAGTTCCATACTCATCAGGAAGTTGAAAAGATGGCAAAAGAATGGTAAATGCACAAAAGGAAAATCAGTTGGGATAAGGAAGCAGTAACTTATTTAAGTAAGGCGATCCATTACATACGCCAGGACTCGCCTAAAAATGCAGATAAAGTAAAAAAGGAAATACTAAAAAAGATAAGCAAACTTTCACAGCGTCCGGAGATACACAATTCCGACAAATATAAGTCTGACAATACCGGCAACTACAGAGCTTTTGAATTACATCGTTTCCGGATTAGCTACCTGGTAAAAGAGGATGAGATCATCATCGCCAGAATAAGGCATACCAGCCAGGAACCCCAGCAATATTAACTCACTTTCTGAACTATCAAAAAATGGTTTTGCGGGCTATGGTACATGCTATGCATAAAAAAAGACCGTCTTCTTAAAGACGGCCTTCTCTTCAGAGCGGAAGACGAGGTTCGAACCCGCGACCTTCAGCTTGGGAAGCTGACGCTCTACCAACTGAGCTACTTCCGCGTATCTACATTGCCAGCCTGCGTTTCTCCCATCCCCCATTCATCCCCTCCACAAGCGCCCGGAGGTCCCAAAAATCCCGCCGGGCTGCAAATTTATGTTTTAATTCCATTGAACAACAAACTTTTTCGCATTCCTCACTTCTCAGCCCCCGCCGTTTCCTTCCCCCGCAGGTATTTTCCCGCCAACCAGCTGTTTTTCACCGGAATTATCCATTTTGCCTCCAATTCTGCTTTCGTCAGGACCGTATTATTGAAATACAAAGCATTCTCATCGACAAATCCATTCTCCAACGCATAAGGCAGCTGGGCCATCGGCACCATCTGGACCTTCTCCTTGATGAAGAAAGCCAGGTTCAGCCGGTCGAATAGCGGCGTATTAAACTTCTTTTCGATTTCTTTGATCACCCGGACCATACTGTCCGTACTGCACCCGCTCACCCCGGAAGCCGATTCGTCCGCCATCACCACGATAAACTGCCCGTACAAGAGGTTGGCATGCCCCTTGACCGGAGCGCCATGCGTATGCCATTCGCGGACAAAGTTCTCCAGCATCTCCTCGATCTCCAAAGCCTCGGAAATCATAAAAAGACGAGGGCTCTGATAGATCCATACCCGGGAATCTCCCGCAAAGTCAGCCGGTAATAATTCTTTATAGTCGCTGTTCATGTGTTTGTTTGTTTAAGAATCGGCCCGCGCCCTTCCGGCAGTCCGGAGGCGCCCTCCGATCTCACAAAATTAAACAATCGAGGCGGCAATCAGTTCAGCAATGTCCATGACTTTAACGGTTTCTTCCTTTTCCCCATGCTTGACCCCATCCGTCAGCATCGTATTACAGAAAGGACAAGCCGCCGCAATAATCCCCGCCCCGGTAGCCAATGCCTCCCCGCTTCTCTCAAAATTGACCCGGGTGGTCCCTTTTTCCTCCTCCTTGAACATCTGCGCGCCCCCTGCCCCGCAACAAAGACCCTTGCTGCGGCAACGCTTCATTTCCGTCAATTCGACGTCCAGCGCTTCCAGGACCTTGCGCGGAGCCTCATAGACATTATTGGCCCGCCCCAGGTAACAGCTGTCGTGATACGTGATACGCTTGCCCTTGAAAGGGCCATCCTCTTTCAGCACGATCCTGCCTTCATCGATCAGCTGTTGCAGTAGCACGGTATGATGGATCACCTCATATTGCCCCCCTAATTCCGGATATTCGTTGAGAAAGATGTTGAAACAGTGCGGACAGGCAGTCACGATCTTCTTTACGCCGTAATTATTCAATACCTGTATATTCTGGTAGGCCATCATCTGGAAGATGAACTCATTGCCCGCCCGGCGGGCCGGATCGCCATTGCAAAGCTCCTCCTTTCCCAGGATAGCGTATTTGACCCCCACTTTATTCAGAATGGTAGCAAAAGCCCGGGTGATCTTCTGCGCCCGCTGATCATAACTGCCGGCGCAGCCCACCCAGAACAAGAGATCCGGAACTTCTCCTTTTGCCGCTAAGTCGGCCATCATAGGTACTTCCATGAAGCTATTTTTCCGTAAATCTAATAAAATATCCCCTCCTGCAGGCATTATCCCATAATGTAGATAACAAGTGGTAACTTTAATCGTAAAATCGGTTTATCTATGTCGACGGGTGACGGCCCATTTGTGGTAAAAAATTATGATCTCTGGTGTCATTTATCAGAGGAAGAGTACAAAGACCTGAAGGTGCAGCATCATGTAATCGACGTCCCCAAAGGCGAATACATCTACTTCGAAGCCTATAATCACAATAAGATCTACTTCGTAAAGGAAGGCACCATCAAGATTGGCTACATCGACGAAGGCGGCAACGAGAAGATCAAAGAGATCATCCAGAAAGGCGAACTATTCGGGCAATTCAGCCTCGAAAGAGATAACCTGCATGGCGAATTCGCCCAGGCCTATAAGAACGATGTGAGCATCTGCGCCTTCACCATCGACGACTTCGAAAAACTGCTGAAGAACCGGCCCGACCTGGCCCTGAAATACAGCAAACAGGTAGGTGCCAAACTCCGCAATATCGAGAACAGACTCCTCAACCTCCTCAATAAAGACGTAAAGACCCGGCTCATCCATTTCCTGTGGCAGCTCGTCGAACAGAACCTCGGTGAGAACACCGCCGAAGGATTCTGCATCCCTAACTTCCTCACTCACGAAGATATCGCCAGCCTGATCGGCAGCAGCCGGCAGACCGTGACCACGATGATCAACGAACTCGAAATAGAAGGCATCCTGTCCTACAACCGCCAGGAGATCTGTTTCCTCGATGTTAAAAAACTCCAAAAACGGGTGACTGTCAATTAACCGACACCACCCAGGTGGAAAGGCTTCTATTTTTGAGAGACAAAACCATCAAAAATGTACAAAATGATTTTCACGGCCATGGGCGCACTGATCGGCCTGGGAGCCTTCTCCCAACCCCAGCTTCCCCCACAGCCTCATCCCGGGCCGCAACCCCAGCTTGCTTCGCATTCCCAGCCGCAAGACGTTGTGACGCTCCGGAAGAAGCAGTTCAACACCCCTGACGGTATCGGGATCAAAGGCTATGACCCCGTCGCCTATTTCACCGGCAACAAGGCCGTCAAAGGCAGCAAGGACCAGGCTGCCGTCTACCAGGGCATCACTTATTACTTCTCCTCGGCCGCCAACCAGGCGGCGTTCAAAAAAGACCCCGCCCGCTATGAACCCCAATATGGCGGCTGGTGCGCCTACGCCATGGGCAAGGACGGCTCGAAAGTAGAAGTAGACCCCGGCACCTTCAAGATCGTCGACGGCAAGCTCTTCCTTTTCTACAACCAGTTTTTTACCAATACGCTCAAGAGCTGGAATAAAGACGAAGCCAACCTCCACCACCAGGCCGATGACAACTGGAAAAAAATATATCCATGAAATATCAGCACCTCATTCTTTGGGTCTTTCGCATCCTGGCCGCCCTGATCATGCTGCAAACCCTGTATTTTAAATTCAGCGCCCATCCGCAATCCGTTCACCTGTTTACCATCCTGGGCATGGAGCCCTGGGGACGCATCGGGACCGGCATACTGGAGCTGATCGCCTCGCTGCTGATCCTCTATCCCCGCACCACGGGATACGGGGCGGTTCTGGGACTTGGATTGATGTCCGGAGCAATATTTTTTCATTTGACCAAACTGGGAATTAAATTTGACGGCGACTACGGATTATTCACCTACGCCGTACTCGCTTTCATTTCCTGCGCCGTACTGGTCCTTTTTTACCGGAAGGCGCTGTTGCGGCAGACAGGATTGATGAGGTCGTAATACGGCCTGCCGGCTTGGTAAAATCGTAAATAAGCTTAAAAAAATATGAAGTCACTTCTTTTGTTTTCGTTGATCCAGTTGTCCATCGTAGTTGCCACCGTAGCCCAGGAATACCATCCCGCCGACCAGGGCTCCTCCGTCACCTTCAAAGTCAAAAATTTTGGTTTTAATGTCGACGGCACTTTTACCGGTCTGCAGGGAAAGGTCCTCTTCGATCCGAAAGCTCCGGCCAATGCCTCCTTCGACGTGAGTGTAGACGCCACCTCGGTAAACACGGATAATGGTCAACGGGATAATCACCTGAAGAAAGAAGATTACTTCGACGTTCAAAACTATCCCCGCATTCGCTTCGTATCTACCAGCATAACCCCTTCCGGGAAGGAAGGCAAGTATACGATCACCGGGAAACTGACCATCAAGACGACGACCAAAGACATCAGCTTTCCCTTTACGGCCAGCCCGATGGGCAATGATTACATTTTCAGCGGGGAGTTTACGATCAATCGCAAGGATTTCGGGGTAGGGGGATCCAGTACCATCTCCAACAGCCTTACGGTCTCATTGGCCGTCCTGGCTAAGAAATAATAAAAATTTTATATTAGTTTAGAGAAGTAAAGGTCTAACCATGCAATTATATCGAGCTGTCCAAAACGTGTTTGGGCAGTTGGCGGGATCGCTATGCCAACTGTCACCGGAAGAATACCGTAATCCCTGCGAGACCCTCTCGGGGCATACCATCGGCCAGCACGTCCGCCATATCATCGAACTGTTCCAGTCCCTGGAAAACGGCTACACGGCCGGCATCGTGAATTACGAGCAGCGCAAAAGGGACAAGGCCATCGAGAACGATCCCGACCTGGCCTGCCGCCTCCTGACCCGGATCCTGACCGATCTTGCCCGGCCCGACAAACCCCTGCTGCTGGAAGCCAGCTATGCGGACGCTGCCCCCGGCTCTTCCGGCTCTTCCCGGTCATCCGGGCCCATGACCCTCTCCTCCAACTACTACCGGGAGATCGCCTACAACCTGGAACATACTATCCATCATATGGCCCTGATCCGCATCGGCATCCGTGACACGGGCAGCCGGCTGGTCCTGCCGGAAGAATATGGCATCGCCTCCTCCACCCTCCAATACCGCCGCGAATGTGCACAGTAACCTATATCCCCGCCCCCGGCGGCCCCTTCCTGACCTCCAGCCGCGACGAGCAACGGACACGCCCCCCGGCGCTGGAACCGGGGTATTATGCGGGGGACACCGGCCGACTCCTGTTTCCCAAAGATCCCCGCGCCGGCGGCAGCTGGTTCGTCCTGCATGAGAGAAGCAGCGCCCTGGTCCTGCTGAATGGCGCCCGGGAACCGCATATTCCCCAACCTCCGTACCGCATGAGCCGGGGATTGGTCCTGCTGGAGCTGGCGGATAGTGAAAACTGTCTCACGGCATTCAAAATGATGAATCTAAAGGAGATCGAACCGTTTATTGTTATTTTGGTGGAAGAAGACGGCCTGCATGAATGCTACTGGGACGGCATCAAAAAAGATGATCGGCCCCTCGATGCCTCCATCCCGCATATCTGGTCCTCCGTCACCCTCTATGACCCCGAAACGATCCAACGACGCAGGGAATGGTTCGACCAGTGGCTCCAGAACAATCCCATACCCGATGCCACAAAAGTGCTGGCGTTTCACCAGTTCGCCGGAGACGGAGACCCGCGGCACGATGTGCTCATGAACAGGGCCGGCAAAGTCCTGACCGTTAGCATCACCTCCCTGCAGGTCAAAGACGGCCATGCCCGAATGGTTTACCGGGATATCCTTTCCGGCAAGACATCCGACCAGCAATTATCGCTCACAAAGACGGTTGACCAGCAATACCCGCTCACCAAAAGAACACCCGCCACCCTATGAACCGATGGCAACGACTGGCGCATCGGCCCTTCTTCATAAAGTTTTTCCATTGGGAATACTGGAGCTTCAATACTGTTTATATTCCTGTTTACATTATCTGGGTGGGACTTTGCCTGCGTACCCGGTCCTTCTTCTTTTTCGCGGCGGCTAACCCCAGGATCCGCAATGGTGGTTTTTTAAATGAATCCAAAAAAGATATCATTCCCATGATCCCCGCGGACATTCATCCCAGGACCTCTTTCTTCTCCGTACCCGCCAATGGAGAGACGGCCCTGCGGCAGCTGAAAGAACAGGCATTCCGGTTTCCCCTGATCGGCAAGCCCGACGTGGGTGGCAGGGGTAGGGGAGTAAAGATCCTTCGCTGTGAATCGGAAGTAAAAGAATACGCCGCAGGGGCAAGTCTCGATTTTCATATCCAGGAATTCGTGCCCTACAAAAAGGAAGCGGGGTTTTTTTACTATCGCTACCCCGGGGAGAAAACAGGACGCCTGTCCGGCATCGTACGAAAAGAATTCCTCCAGGTCACCGGTGACGGCCATTCCTGCATCGCCGCCCTCCTGCGAAAAGACAAAAGGGCCATTCTTCAAAAAAGCAGCCTGGAGAAAATGTACGGGGCCGGCCTGCAGAAAATATTACCCGAAGGTGAACAACTGGAATTGGTGCATATTGGCAATCATGCCCGGGGAGCCAAATTCCTCGATGACTCCCACCTGATCGATGAAGCGCTGACCCGGGTCATCGACGAAGTCTGCCGGCAGATCCCGGAGTTTTATTTCGGCAGACTCGATATCCGGTACCGCGATTGGGAAGAATTGCGGCAGGGGCGGCATTTCGCCGTCATCGAAGTCAATGGGGCCGGCTCGGAACCTACCCATATCTATGACCCCGCCCACTCGCTCTTCTTCGCCTGGAAAGAGATCGTCCGGCACTGGATTATTTTGGCCCGGATCAGCCGCCGCAACCACCGGCGCGGATTCCCTTATCTTAGCACAAAAGAAGGCATTCAGATGTTCCGGGAAAACAAAGTCTGGTCCGACAAACTGACAACCATGCGGGAATAAATCATGAGTGAATCCTCCACTTTCACGTTGACACGCCTCTTCTCCACCGGCCTGTTCATCAGCTTCCTCGGCACCCTTCCCCTGGGCACCCTCAACGTACTCGCCGCCCGAATGGCCGCGGATGACGGCATCGGACCAGCGATCTGGTTCTCCCTGGGTGCATTGATCGTGGAAATGGTTTATGTGCGGTTGTCCCTCGTAGCGATGGACTGGATCCGCCGCCGGCAAAAATGGATCCGGCTGCTGGAGTCACTAACGGTAATAGTCATACTTTCTCTGGCGATCGGGAGTTTCTGGGCGGCTGCCCATCCTCACCAGGGCAGGAACACGGTCATCGGCTTCCTCCCCCCCACGCCCGTTCCCCGGCTCCTCACCGGCATGTTACTGAGCGCTATCAACCCCCTGCAGATCCCGTTTTGGTTTGGGTGGAGTACGGTGCTGTTCAGCAAAAAAATCTTACAACCCCGCAACGATCATTACACTATTTATATCGTAGGCATCGGCCTGGGCACTTTCGTGGGGAATGCCGTCTTTATTTTCGGAGGCCGCCTGCTTATAACCGCATTGGATAAGCAGCAGCCCCTGGTTAATAGCGTGATCGGGATCATCTTCACCCTTACAGCCGGGTGGCAGCTCCGCAAGCTCCTCCGGGCCCGGGCAGACCGGCCGGCGTCATAGCCCCTCCACCCATTTATCCCGGTCGTCCGGACTGAACTTCCAGGGAGCGAAATTATTCTCCACATTGCTGAAAAGCGTATTCCATTCCTGGGGGGCATTGCTATCCTCCATGATCAGCGAACGCCGCATCTCGACGATGATCTCCAGCGGACTGATGCTGACAGGACATTCCTCCACACAGGCATTACAGGTCGTACAGGCTCGCAGCTCTTCCACCGAAATATAATTGAGCAGGGATTTGCCATCGTCTTTAAAGGACCCGCCATTCGCATTGATATTCTGGCTGACTTCCTCCAGCCGGTCGCGGGTCGACATCATGATCTTACGGGGAGAAAGCACCTTGCCCGTGAGATTGGCAGGACAGGCGGCGCTGCAGCGCCCGCATTCCGTACAGGAATAGGCATCGAGCAGGTTCCTCCAGCTGAGATCGAAGACATCCTTCGCCCCGAACTTAGGAGTGACCGCCACCGAGCCATCGGCCGGCGCAGGTGGCGCTGTCTCCGGCTGCATCGCATACAATACCTCCTGCTGGATCGCCGGCATATTCCGCAATTTGCCTTCCGGCGCCAGCCTGGCATAATAGGCATTGGGAAAAGCCAGCAGGATATGCAGGTGTTTGGAATAAGGAAGATAATTCAGGAAAGCCAGAATGCCCAGGATATGCAGCCACCAGCAGGTCCTTTCCAGCCCCACCAGCGCCGGCGTGCTCCATCCGCTGAATAAAGGATGCAGCCACCGCGAAAAAGCAAAGTCCCCCGTGAGATGATGGGCATAATGCCCATAACCCCTGGCCTGTAGCAGCGTATCGGTCGCATTCATGGTGAGAAACAGCGTCATCAGCGCAATCTCCGTCAGCAGGATATAATTGGCGTCACTGCGCGGCCACCCATCCAGGTCATGACTGATGAATCGCTTTAATTTAAGGATATTCCGGCGGCAAAGGAACAACACACAAACGGTGAAGACCCCGATCGCCAAAAATTCAAAGGAGTTGATCAACACCCCATACACCCCACCCAATAAACCGGCAAATAACCGATGTGTGCCGAGCAGCCCATCCAGGATAATCTCCAGCACCTCCAGGTTGATGATGATAAAGCCCGCATAGATCACAAAATGCATCAGCGCCACCAGGGGGTTGCGGAACATCTTCTTCTGACCGAAGGCCAGCAGCAGCACATTTTTCCACCGCCGCCCCGGCTGGTCACTATACGACTCTTCACCACCCAAAAGGATATTCCGGCGGATCTGCCCGGTCTTTTTGCTAAACCACCAGATGGCTGCACCGGCCGCCAGGATAAAGAGGATCTGCTGAAGGATTGCCATAGCAAATTTATTAGGACGCCAAGATAAGCGATTATTGCTTTAATTTGTGCGCGGGAGCTAAAACCATTACCCCCTACAATGAAGAAATATATCCTTACAGAGCAGGTAGCTGAAAAGAAGCTGCGGCGCATGGCCTATGAGATCCTGGAAAATAATTCAGGAGAGCAAAAACTAATCCTCGCAGGGATCAGGGACAACGGCAGCGCCATCGCCGGGTATCTCCGGAACCTCCTGCTCGAAATCTCCGCTCGTCCCCTGACCATCGGGCTGATTTCCATCTCCCTCGATAAAAGACACCCCGGGGAAGTCACCCTCAGCGAAGTCCTTCCCTTCGACGACCAGGTGATCATCGTGGTGGACGACGTGGCCAGCAGCGGCAAAACCCTGCTCTATGCCATGAAACCCTTTTTGGAATTCCATCCCCGCAAAATAGAATCCCTGGTGCTCGTAGGACGCACCCACAAAGCCTTCCCCGTGCAGCCCGACTATACCGGGCTCTCTCTTTCCACCACCCTCCAGGAGCATATCTATGTCGAAGTGGAAGGTGACCGGGTCAAAGGCGCGTGGCTGGAATAAGATGTGCGGTATACCTCTTTCCCCGCCACTTTTCTATCCACATTCGTGGAAAAAAATGTCAGTTAAAAAAGGCAGGCGGAATCAGGTTTTCAGGCTCAAAAAGGGTAGATTTGCAATCCCCGTCAAACGGGGTTAAAATAGTTGCCAAAATCGAGTATGGAAGAAAACAGCACGCCACCGCAAACCCAGGATAACAATCGCATCGTCCCCGTAAATATCGAAGAGCAAATGAAAACGGCCTACATCGACTATTCCATGTCGGTGATCGTAGGTCGCGCCTTGCCCGATGTAAGGGACGGATTGAAGCCCGTTCATCGCCGCATTTTGTACGGAATGAACGAACTGGGGAATAATAGCAACAAGCCGTATAAGAAAGCAGCCCGTATCGTGGGCGAAGTAATGGGGAAATTTCACCCGCACGGGGATGCCTCCATCTTCGACACCATGGTGCGTATGGCCCAGGAATGGAGCATGCGCTACATGCTGGTAGACGGCCAGGGTAACTTCGGCAGCCAGGATGGAGACGGCCCCGCCGCCATGCGTTATGTGGAAGCAAGGCTCCACAAACTGGCGGAGCACATGCTGGAAGATATCGAGAAAGATACCGTAGACTTTCAGCCGAATTTCGACGACTCCCTCAAGGAACCGACCGTATTGCCTACCCGCATCCCCCAGCTGCTCATGAACGGCTCCAGCGGCATAGCCGTCGGGATGGCCACGAACATGATGCCCCATAACCTCTCGGAAGTCATTGACGGATGCCTGGCCTATATCGACAACCGGGAAATTACCGTCGATGAGCTCATGGTGTTTGTAAAAGCGCCGGATTTCCCCACCGGAGGTATTATCTATGGAATGGAAGGCGTCAAAGCCGGTATGCATTTCGGCAGAGGCCGGGTCGTACTGCGCGGTAAGCTCCACGTAGACACCAAACCCAGCGGAAGAGAGACGATCATCATCACCGAAGTGCCCTACCAGGTCAACCGCGATGCACTCTGCGACCGCGTAGGCCAGTTGGTGAATGAGAAGATTGTAGAAGGAATTGCCCACGTCAACAATGAATCTAATAATAAGGAAGGCACCCGTATCGTCATCGACCTGAAAAGGGACGCCGTGGCCAACGTGGTGATCAACCAGCTCTACAAACATACCGAACTGCAGACCTCCTACGGGATCAACAACGTGGCCCTGGTAAAAGGAAGACCCCGCACGCTGAATATCCGGGATATGATCAGCGAGTTCGTTGAATTTCGCCATGAAGTGGTCATCCGCCGTACGAAGTACGAGCTGAAAGAAGCGGAAAAGAAAGCACATATCCTGCAAGGCTACCTGATCGCCCTGGACCACCTCGACGAAGTGATTGCATTAATCCGGGCCTCCTCCACTCCCGAGATCGCCAAAGAAAGCCTGGTGAGCGCCGGCTGGGGACTGGACGAGATCCAGGCCAAAGCTATTCTGGAACTGCGTTTACAACGTCTTACCGGAATGGAAAGAGACAAGATCCGGGAAGAATACGACGAACTGATGAAGCTCATCGCTTACCTGAAAGACCTGCTGTCCGACGAAGGCAAACGCTTCGACGTGATCAGAAAAGAATTAGGAGAAGTCAAAGATAAATTCGGAGATGAACGCAAGACCGAGATCACCTATCTCGACGACGAGGTGAGCATCAAAGACCTCATCCGCGAAGAAGACGTGGTCATTACCATCTCCCACCTGGGGTATATTAAACGTACCTCCGCCACCGAATACCGCCAGCAACGCCGCGGAGGCCGGGGCGCCATCGGCGGCAAGACCCGCGACGAAGACTATATAGAACACCTCTTTGTCGCCTCTACCCATCATACGATGATCTTCTTCACCGAGAAAGGCCGCTGCTACTGGCTGAATGTCTACGAGATCCCCGAAGGCGATAAGACCAGCAAGGGACGCGCCATTCAGAACCTTATCCAGATCCCGCCCGACGATAAGGTCCGCGCTATCCTGGACGTACAGGACCTGAAAGACGAAGCATTTGTCAATACACATTGTATCGTACTCTGCACCAAACAGGGCGTCATCAAAAAGACCTCCCTGGCAGACTTCAGCCGGCCCCGCCAGACGGGTGTCAACGCCATCACCATCGTGGAAGGAGACCGTTTGCTGGAAGCCCGCCTCACCGACGGTAATTCGGAAATCCTGATGGCCGTCCGCAGCGGAAGAGCCATCCGTTTTGAAGAACAGAAAGTACGTCCGACCGGCCGTGGCGCCATCGGGGTAGGAGGGATCGAAGTCGATGATAATACGGATGAAGTGATTGGCATGATCTGTGTCAATAGAGAGGATAAATCCCGGACTGTCCTGGTAGTTAGCGAAAAAGGCTACGGAAAAAGAACGCCGATCGATGAATACCGCATTACCAACCGCGGCGGAAAAGGAGTGAAGACCATGGGCGTAACCGATAAGACCGGCAAACTCGTAGGCATCCTCGACGTCACCGAAATGGAAGACCTGATGATCACCTGCAAGAGCGGCGTCACTATCCGGATGCCGGTAAACGGCATCAGCTCACAGGGCAGAGCTACCCAGGGTGTTAAACTGATCCGGCTGGATGAAAGCGATGAGATCGCTGCCATCACCAAACTGGACAAGCTGGAAGAAGAAAACGGCGCCGCCTTATTGGAAAACGGAGCCGCAGACGGCACTGTTCCTCCAGTAGTGGACGGGATAGCGGAAGGGGGCGAAGCCCCCGAGGCGGCAACTGGTGAATCGGCTGATAATGAGCCGAATACACCGGAAGCTTAATATTAAATATTCAATTTTCCTTAAAATAATAATTATGAACGTGAATAAAAGACTCTTTCTAACGGGAGCAATAGCCCTCGCCGGATTTGGGCTGTTCGCGCAGAGCGCGGATAAGGCTAAGGACCTTCTGAAAGCAAACAAGATCCCGGAAGCCAAAGCAGAGATCGACAAAGTACTGGCCGTTGAAAAAAACCAGAAGTCATCTGACGCCTGGTATTATAAGCTAAAGGTCTACAATGCCATCGCCGCAGACAGCAATCTCAGAGCGAAATACCCCGATGCCCGCGACCAGGCTTTTGCCGCTCTGAAGAAATACACCGAAGTCGACGATAAAAAGCTCATCCTTTTGCAAATGGAGGGTTACAAACCCGTCAACGAGATCTACCAGGGATATTTCCAGGTAGGAGCCAATGAATACAACGCCGCCAAATACAGCGATGCCCTCGCCAGCTTCAGCGGAGCCCTCCAGACCAGCTCCTTTATGAACGCCAAAGGATGGACCAACCTGAAGATAGACACCACTTCTACCTTATATGCCGGTATCTCCGCCGAAAAAGCAGGCAAGAAAGACAGCGCCGCCGTTTATTATGGTAAGCTGGCCGAAGCTAAGATCGCCGCTATCAACGGCTCCAACATGGTGGAGATCTACAAATGGCTGGTCGATTATTACAATCAGAAAAAAGATGCTGCCAATACCGCTAAATATATAGCGCTGGCAAAAGAACAATACCCTGATGACCTCTTCTGGCCCAGCACGGAACTGGACAACCTGCGGGAGAGCGGTAACAAGGATTCCCTGTTCGCCAAATACGAAGAGATCACCACCCATTTCCCCAAGAACCACCTGTTCTTCTTCAACTACGGACTCGAGCTCTATCAATATGCATCCGACACCAGCTCCGGCCACAAACCTGCTAACGCAGACGAGCTGATCAAAAAAGCGCAGATCAACCTGACCAAATGCCTGGAAATCCAGCCGGATTACCCACAGGCAGCCCTGGTACTGGGACAGATCTCCTACAATGCCGGCGTAGACCTCCAGGCGCAGACCAAAAAGATCCCCGGTAAAACGCCGGATGACGTGAAGAAAAGAGCCGACCTGCGCATCGCAGCCGGAAAGAAATTCGATGAAGCCATCCCTTACTTCGAGAAAGTCGATCAGGACCTGGGGGCCAAAGGCAAGCTGAAAATGGACGAAAAGACCAGCCTGAAAGATGCCTATGACCTGCTCATCACCATCTACGAACAAAAGAACCTGAAAGATAAGTCAGAAGCTTATACGACTAAGTTCAACGCAGTAGATAAGGACCACTAATCACCGCCCTCACCTAATAATGCAGAAGCCCCGGGAATTGCTTTCCGGGGCTTCTGCATTAAATAAGAACCATTCCGCCGCCAAATCTATGCGACCGTAATTCCTTTCTTTTCCAGGTAATCATAGATCCCCGTCCGGATCTCTCCGGAAGTCTGCGCTGCTTTGCCGATATCTTTACACCAGAAAAATACCTTCACTTCCATGGATTTGGCTGTGATCGTATTCAGGACGATTTCAGGATCCCTGCTCTCCAGTACATTAGGATGGTTGCGTATAATTTCCCGGATCCCTGCCACATCGATAGCGGCGGGGGCGGCAGGTTTATCAATCGTAAAGGCCAGGGTCGCCCGTACATGGCTGTTGCTGAGCGTCCAGTTGACAATGTTATGAGATAGCACATCGCCATTCGGGATGATCACTTCGGCTCCGTCTTCGGTGATCAGGGTGCTGGAACGGATGCTGATATCCTTGACACGGCCTTTTTTATCCCCGAGCTCCACCGTATCTCCGATCCGCAGCGGCCTGTCGAAGATCAATATGATACCGGAAACAAAATTGTTCACGATGCTCTGTAACCCCAACCCAATACCGACACCCAGGGCGCCAATGATCACCGTGATCCTGTCTACCGGCAGCCCGGAAGCCGCAATCGCCAGCAGGAAACCCAGGATCAGTAAAATAAGCCGGGTGACCATCAACCTGGATCGCTGCCCCTTATCATCGAAAGAAGCATCGTCGCCCACATCCCCGAAGAAATACGCAATATATTTCTGTAAGAAATTGGCCAGCCAGATGATACCCAGGAACAGCACGGCTCCTCCCACGGTGAACGAAAAGCTCCCTACCTGGCGCGGGTCGGTAAATAGATCCGTCAGCAGGTCGTTAAGGCTATCGAATATATTCAGGTTAATAGTAAAGACGATCAGCCATAAGAACACCGCCAGGACCGTGGAGAACCGGCCAATAGAGCGGGCAATACCGGTCGATTCAAATTGTTCCGGGTATTTTTTACGGAGACGGCTGGTCTGGATCTGCAACAGGAAGGCCTCCACGACCAATCGTACAAAAACAGCCAGGCTGATGGTCTGAGCCAAACCGTAGACACCCGTCGACTCAAATATCTGCGAAAGACTGACCCTGCCGAACATATTACAGACAACGGCCAGCAGGTTGAAAAATATATATAAGCCCACGGCAAAAGAAAAGACCTTTGACTTTCCGGGCATTTTCACCTTGCTGAAAAAGAATAATAACCCCAGGGCGACCGACAGGCTATCCTGTATCAGGCTAGCCCATCGCGACAGGAATACCGGCAGGCCCAGTATCCGGGTAATGGGCTGTAGTAAAAATAAAAGGATAAACAGACACCATCCATAGAATAGCTTGCGGTCAAGACGCTTGCGAAACAGCAGGGTCAGCAACAGCATCAGCAGGAACTGGGTCGACTCGATATAAATGGCAGGAGCATGCAGATCGAATAAAGGCGCCAGGCTGAGAACAAAGATCAGCGTGACCACCCAGGGCCAGGGACCGATATAGATAAAATGAAAGGCTTCGATGGCTTGCAGCTTTTTCAGCTTTTTCAGCGTGCGGAAATTGAACCAGACCCAAAAGAAAAATATGAGTCCCGTCATCAGTAGCCAAAACCGCTTGCCCCGGGTATTGGCGAAATAATATTTGACCAGCTTCTTCTCGCTGTCGACGGATTTTTGAAAATCCCCTTTGTTGAAATTCCTGGACACCCCTGATGAACGTGGTTCCCATAAATACCTCCTCTCTTTTCCCAAAGCCCTGTTCCCCACCTCTTTTAATTCCGTATCTACCCGGAAAGTAAGCTCGTCAATCGTAATGGCATTGGCTGAAGCCCGGGCCTTCAGATCATTGATCTCCGCCGTGTTTAGCTTTACCAGGCTGTCAGCCTGTCGCCACTTCGTCTTCAGCTCCTGCAGCTGAAGCTGAAACGTATCCTTCAACGCACTGTCCCTGAAAATACGCAGCATCAGCGTATCCTTTCTCATATCCCCGATCTTAGTCCGGATCGTATCTATCTTGCTATCATATTCCGCCAGGTATTCGGCATATTTGTCGGTAGTCCTGTTCAATTCATCCAGCAGGGTATTGAACATCTGCAGGTTGCGGATATTCAGGGACCGGTCGTCCGTTACCGCTATCCGGTCCTTTAATATGGCCAGGGCCGAATCTTCCTGGTCAAACCGGTCTTCTATCTCTGGGAGATGAACAAAAGAGGAAGTAACCTCCGGCACCGAACTCAGCAACTGGAAGATCTTTTCCATGTTTTCCAGGTAATCGCTGTTGGTGAGCTCCGTATTATTGCTGAACAGCGTAGAGTCGAATTTACGCCGCTCGATCTTTCGGAAGAGAGCCCCCGGTCTTTTTGCCAGCCTCGCCGAATCCCTGGGAGAAAGACGCCTCCCCCCAGGAGTAGCATGGAACGAACGGGCAGAATCTGACAACGCAGGCCGTGCCGTATCCTGGGCATTAACCACGGTTCCTGCGAACATAAATACCATCAGCGTTAGCGATACAAGGTTTCTCATAATAAGGACTAGCATTGAAGGGGCAAAACTAAGCCTTTTTCACCTCCTCCGCGGCCCGGCCCCTTACTTTTTATCCCCCGCAATGAGCTTACTCAGATCCGTATCGAGAAAATCCCCCGCCTCATCATGATCCGTCGACACGCTCACCGGCAACCACTTCTCCAGCTCGGCCTGCTTCACAGCCTCCGCCCGTTTTAACAGACTGACCGCCTCGCTTCCCAATATCAGGTGCAGCGGGGGCTCCGGACTGTCTACCAGCTCTACCATCACCTTCGCTGCCTTAGCCGGATCTCCTATGAATTTGAAATTGGGATCTTTAAAAAGCCGTTCCCTTGCCCCCACAGTGGACGCATAATCATCGATCGGCGCGGCAAACGACATGGAATCTCCCGCCCAGTCCGTGCGGAACCCGCCCGGCTCTACAATCGTCAGCCTGATGCCCAACGGCGTAATCTCCTTCGACACCGCCTCGGAAAAACCGACCAACCCAAACTTAGCCGCCTGGTAAATAGACAAACCCGGCGCCCCGATCCTTCCCCCTATAGAACTGATCTGGAGAATATGCCCCGAACGTTGCTTGCGCAACTGCGGCAACACCGCCCGCGTCACATAGATGGGGCCATATAAATTAGTGTCGATCTGGCTCGTGATCTGCTCCTTCGTGAAGGCTTCCGCCGCCCCGGTGATACCAAAACCGGCATTGTTCACCACCACATCCAGCCGGCCGAAATGAGCAATACTGAGCGCCACTGCCTCATTGACCTGCTCCTCATTCGTTACATCCATCTTCACCGGGAAGAGCTGATTGGAATATTTTGCCGCTAGCTCCTTCAGTTGCTCCGGCTGACGTGCCGCAGCCGCCACCTGATCACCCTTCGCCAGCACAGCCTCCGTCAAGCTCCGGCCAAGCCCCCGGGTGCTTCCTGTAATAAACCAAACTTTTGTCATGATATTTGCTTTTTGTTTATACAAAGGTCCCTCATTCCCGAAAGGCCCGTTTTGTCAAAAAGCTCAGACTTCTTTGTTGAAAAGCTCAGCATACCCCGAGCCCAGGGCCTCACCCCAGCCTCACCGCGCCGCCACCGTGGCCAGCATCACCCGCTCTTCACCGCGCTGCCGCCACCGCCGACGGCGCCACCCCAAAACTCTTCTTAAACGCAAAGGAAAAATGGCTCAGGTCCTCGAACCCCACTTCGAGGTACACATCCGACACCTTCTTCCCTTTTTCCCTGATCAGGTAATGCGCCTCCCGCAGCCTTCGCTGCTGCAGCCAGCGACTGGGAGAAGTATGAAAGATCTTTTCAAAATCCCGTTTAAAAGTAGCCAGGCTCCTGCCCGTCAGGTAGGCAAATCTCTCCAACCGGACATTGAATTTATAATGCTCGTTCATATACGCCTCCAGGTCGATCTTGCCCGGCTCGCTGAAATCAAACAGCGCATCCTTTAACGCCGGGTTCGTCTCCAGCAGGAGCAGGATCGCCTCTTTGACCTTCAGCAGCATCAGCGCCTTATTCATCGCAGGACCGCCATCCAGGTATGGCGATAAAGAATCGATATAATTTTTGAGCAGGGGGGTGGGGGGCAGCAGCACCGCGCCCTCCCCCCTATAAGGCCCGCTCGCCTTCCAGTTATGCTCCTCGCTCATGCCGCGCAAGGTCTCCTCGTCCAGGTAGACGGAAAAAGACCGGTACTCTCCGCCGGGAGGCGGAGTCTTGGTATACTTGGTCAGTTGATTTTTCCGGAACCACCGGTAATCGCCCTCTTTAAAGTGATACGTCTTGCCGCCGATATACTGCTGCGAACTCCCCGACAGGATGTATCCGAATACATGTTGGGAAATGAACTGCTCCCCCTCACTATTCTTATGGGCATAACAGGAATAGAGGATCGGCGGCTTATTTGTAGCTTCTTCTCGTCTGGGCATAATAGCCAAATTTCGACAAAGATCCGTCTTTTAGAGATGCCCGGCTTTGTTGAAAAGCTCATTCCCGTTTATTTTCCCGCCACACCGCTCAACAGCTTATTGACCAGCCCGATCCATACCTGCAACCCATTGTTATTCCAATGCGTATCACCGACTCTATATAGCCTGCCGGGGTCAGGGGACCCCGCAAACAGGCTGTACACATCGATATCCGGCCCGCGGTTGCCCACCACGCCATCCGCGTTTCCGCCCAAAATACGACTTTTTAGTCTATCTTTGCTTCGCGAAATACATCCCCATGAGCAAAGCAGAGAGAACCAAACAATTCATCATCGAACAAGCCGCGCCGATCTTCAACGAAAAAGGCATCGCCGGCACCTCGATCGACGACGTCCTCCATGCCGCCAAAGTAGCCAAAGGCTGCCTGTACAACCACTTCGAGAACAAAGAAGCCCTTTCCAACGAAACGGCGGATTTCCTGCTTAAAAAAATTACCGGCAGGATAGGATTGGTCATGAACCAGGAGACTACCGCCAAAGCAAAGATCTTCGCCTACCTCGATTTCAGCAAGAACCCCCTGAACACTTTCATCGAAGGAGGCTGCCCCATCCTGAACATGGCGGTGGAAGCGGATGACAATAACCCCGCTATCAAACAGAAAGTCCGCGATACGATGCTCGCCGGACAAAAAATGTTCTCGGCCATTTTAAAAGAAGGAATAAAAAATGGCGAATTCACCAACGCCCTGGACCCGGAAGAATTCGCCTTTAAACTCTTCACGGCAGTAGAAGGCGCCACCGTGGTCTGCCGCGTCCTGGACAGCGCCAAACCCATGCTCAGCCTGATCAGAAATCTAAAAAAAGAGCTGGCAGGTTTCGAACCGAAGTAAAGGAAGCCTCAAATATTAAGATCCCAAATAAAAAAATAAAGTATCTTCCCGGTCATATCACCCTGCACCATGACCGAAGAAATTAACCAACCGCTTCCCACGACTTATCAGGACATTGATCAGGCGACCCGCCTTTCCGGTTTTACCATGGCCTCTGACATACTGACCTGCTCCCTGCTCCGTACCCTCGCCGCTTCCAAACCCTCCGGCCAATTTCTGGAACTGGGCACCGGCACAGGACTGTCGACCTCCTGGATCCTGGATGGAATGGATGCGACCTCCACATTAACCTCCATCGACAATGAACCGGCATTCCTTGAAATTGCTAAAACATGGCTCGGCGGCGATCCCCGCCTGAACTTAGTACTGACGGATGGCGCCGCCTGGGTGGAAGACAATAAAGACCGGAAATACGATTATATTTTTGCGGATACCTGGCACGGGAAATACCTTCTTTTAGACGAAGTGTTATCGATGCTGAATAAAGGCGGACTCTATATCATCGACGATATGCTGCCCCAGCCCAACTGGCCGGATGGGCACCAGGAAAAAGCCATCCACTTAATTGACTGCCTGGAAAAGAGGACTGACCTCTGGCTGACCAAGCAAGTCTGGGCCACCGGGATAACGATTGCTGTTAAAAAATAGAAGCACCGGCGCGAGTTGATTCTACCTGGTAACACCCGCGCCTGATCTCCCAGCTCTGCTTAATAATGATATGTAGTTGGACCCGAACTCTTTTCTTCTTTTTGGCCTTTGGGCGTATATGGTTTTGGTGGCAGTTTTGGCAAATCCTTGGCATTCCCATTTTTCTTTATATCCTTAACGACTTCTTTTGCTCCCTTAAGCGTTTCATCATGATATTGGGGATGAGTAGGATAATAGTTATTGTATTCGGGATTACTTACTGCTGACAAACCAAACATGCGCTCGCTAAACCAATCTCCATCTTCAGAATGTGTATGAAGGTTGGGTTCATCTAACATTGTGGTATTATTGCCGTGTTCTTTAAAATCTTTTAGACCCAATAAAAAACTAGCTCTATGACTTTCTTCATGTGTTAAAACTTCCACAACATGAAATAAACCAGCTTCAATGTCTTCTTCTTTTTCTGCATGTTCCAGTATATTTAGAACTTCATCAGAAAGGATAATTACGCTCCCATAATTAGTCGTTTCTCCCCTTTTCCACGTTCCATGTGCAACTTGTATTTCTGCGCCACTATTATATGTAAAATCGGACTTAACATTATCGGGACTTAATCCTAATTCACCGTATAACGCAATAAGTTTTTCATTAGTAGCCATTTGGACGATTCCATCGGGGGATGTTATGTAATTATAGAATTTAGGGAATTTGCTCTTTAGGAGGGCTGCTGTAGCGGCAGAAAGTTTAAACTTACCTCCAATATCGACATTTTGAATCGGACTATTCCCCGCAAAACAATATGGACTCTCATCTGTAAAATGTCTACAAAAAGGATCAATAGATAAAAATTTTCCTATCCTGGGATCGTATATTCTTGCTCCGAAGTCAATCTGGTTCCCATTTCCCTTCACCTCATTATCATTCTCCTTCCCATTAAACCCATACCGGTAGCTTCCCGCACCTGTTGCCGCAAACCCTCGCCCGGGCTGCAACATCCCGAAAGGATAATAATCATTCGCGCCGGCCACATCAGCCATGTAATAATCTACCGTTGTTCCATTGGAGGAATGTGCCTGCTTTTTATCCGTTATAGTTGTCAGCACATTCCCAAGATGGTTGCTCAGTTCAAAGAGCTTCTTACCCCTGGTAAAGGTAAATAAAGTCCCGCTACCGAGCTTACTTCCCAGGTATTGAGTGGCGCCACTTAAAACAACCGGGTTGGCCACCATGCCTAGCCGGCTGCTTCCATACAGGTACTGCTCCTGCATCGCCATGCCCGTTCCACTATAGACGGCTAACACATTTCCCTGTGCATCCCGCACATACCAGGTATTGACGCTGGCTGCATTTTTACCAATGCGGTTACCGGTGGCATCATATTGGTAGGTGATGGTTCCACCGGAATTTTGCAGAGAGCTGATTTTTCCATAGGCATTCCAGGAGATATTCGTGACACCTGCCTGCTGGTCGCTTATTAAATTTCCTATGGCATCATACTGATAATTGCCTGTGCTTTGCCTGTCAATATCATTTGGATAATTGGTGGCTGGTACGGAATCATATATCCAGTTCAGTTTGTTCGTACCCGCATAATAATTGTAAGTCAGGCTGTCCATACCCAGGATAGTGCCATATCCGTTGCGGAGATACCGCTGAATATTCCCGTTGGGATCATAAGAGACACGTTCTTTGTATTCATTCGTCGCCGTAAGCCCGCTATCCCAAAGATTGAGGCCGATCCCGCCGCCGTTCAGCACATCCATTCGGGTAAGGCGGTTCAATTGGTCATACTGATAATTATACAACCGCGGGCTGTTAAAGGCGCCGATATTTACCGCCATACTGCTGATATTGCCATTGTACAGGGGTTTATAAGCTGTTGCCAGTTGCTGCTTGAGCCCGTTGAACAGCGCCGTATTGGTAATGGATGAATAATCCCCGTCAAAATAATGCAGGCTGAAGCCATAAGCATCCCTACCGATATACCGGGTAAAGGAATTAGCGCTGTTACCATCCTGCCCCATATCGGCCGAAGGGCTAAGCGTATTGCTGTTCACCCCCTTCAGCCATCCCTGCAGGGTATAGGCATAATCGAGCCCCTGCACCTGATTATTGCCGAGCAGGGTGCGAGCCAAAGGCCCGTGCTTGTAATAGGTATAATGCGCCTCATGCTCCACCGTGATTGAATCCGCACTGCTGAATACATCGGTGAGGTGGTTTTCCGCATCGTACTGGTAATAATGCATAAAGGCATCCGGCTTGCCCGCCTGGTAGGACAGGCTATTCACTTTCCCGCTTATCAAATCGAACTGATAGTCTATCCGCTTATACTGTTGCCCGGCCGATGCCATAGGGCTCGTGTTGCCGTAATCTTGTAACACGCTGCTGACATTACCTTCAATATCGTAATTATAATAACTGGTATATACTGGTTGCAGCCCCTTTTGCCCCGGCGAGGTGGTAGCATACGATACCCGGTTGCGTAGCGTAGAAGGATTTTGCACCAGCCAGGGCGTAATGACGGCAGGCGCTGCCAGATCGTATACGGTAGTAGTTACCTGGTAGCGATTACTGCTGTTATTGGCAAGCCATTGTTGCCATTGCAACGGCATACGGGTCGTGCCCGTCGTTACCGCCCCGATACCGCTGTTCACCTGTCCTACTTCAACGATCCGGCTTAACGGGTCATAAATCGTATAGCTGTAATTAGGGCCCTCCGCCAATTGTTTGGCATTTTGCGACAATACCAACCTGCTCAATCGATCATACCAGAAATTCGACTGACCGGCATCCGGCGTCAGTTGAGTGACAGGAGCGTTGATCGTATTATACCGGTACTGCGTCAGCATAGTATGAGCTGGCGCCAGGAAGGTTCCATTGGCCCTTGCCTGTCCTACCTTTTGCAGCCAGGTGGGATCATAATTGCGGACCACCCCGGCAGGAGGCACGGTCTTCAGCAGGTTCCCGGCCTGGTCGTAATAATACAGTGTATAATGGTACTCGCTGACCGCCTGGGTCGCTGTAAAGCTTTCTTTGGTAGCCGCCTGCAAACATAATCCGAGATAGGCAGCCTGGAAGCTTCCTTTCACCGAATCGCTGTAATAATTATAGACATTCGTAGCCCGGCTGATGGCCCAATCGCTGCTATCCGAGCAGGGAGAAGGAACAGCCGGTGGCAGAATGGGGATCACATTATTATTGCCGGGGCAAAGGGTGGGAGATGACACTACGCCATTGCCCGGGCAATTATTCGCTTCTAAGAAATCATCAAAGAACAATACAGATCCGTTACTGCCGCTAAGGATCTTTACCCAGTCGGCCTGCAGAGAATGACTATTGGATTGCAACCCTGCCCCCTTCACAAAGCCGCCGCTTACGGGTATCTTAGTCGTACCGATCAGCCAGGTAGTGTCGGAAGGATCTTTCACCCATTGCGCCCCGACATAGGTATTGTTCCCGGTTTGCAGGATGGGATTTACCATATCCTGCACGGAAGCAGGTTTTACCCTCCATTGCATGATCACCGTGCTGTCGGTGGTGGCAATACTGTCCAGCTTATCCACCAGCACAAAGTCGGATGCCAGGGTGGAGGTAGGGCCGTTGAAATAACTATTGGTAAAGAACTGGTTGACCGGTAAGATATCGTCATTGGCTAAAGCATACAGATCGGCATTGATATTCAGCCCTGTCCCGGGATTATACACCGTCCAGGTCAGGGACGCACAACCGGACCTCCCCGGGTTAACCCCGCTGCAGGTATCCATAAACGCCAGGTAATCTTCAATCTGCCGGTTAAAGCCCAGCCTGTTATTCATAAAGGAAGTAAAGAGCCGGTTCTTGATCTGCTGCAGGCTGTCGGTATAATTATTGGAAGGGGCAATGCCGGGATACCGGGTCGTAAAAGAATCCACCCAGTTCTGGAATACCATACAAGAGATGCAACTGCCGGTATACCCGCATTGCAACGCCGGCGGCAGGCTGATCGGCGCCGACAGGTAATTGCAGGTGATCGTCCCGTTACAGAGACCCAGCAGGGAATCCAGGGCGCTTTCCGCGATGGGAGCGTCCAGGGTTTTCTGCACATAATCGCTGAAAGAGCTGTAATTAGAGGACTGTGCCTGGTACGCCGTATACAGGCTGCTGATCCGGCCGCACTGGCAGCTATCCGGTTTCTTATAGATCGGCGTATTCAGATAGGAGGGAGGGGCATTGTATCCCTGCGGATATAAGATCAGTTCCCCATTGCAGGCAAGCCGGCTGATACTGTCCGTATGCGTTTGATTATACCGGTTGATATAATACGCGATCACATCGTCAAAGCTGTTAAAGGCATTACTGCTGCCGGGAGCAATAGAGCTGGAACCATAAGGGTGTAGCGCATCGCTGCCCTTCGAACAGACACTGATCAGGGCATTGATGATGGCGGCGGAATCCGGCTGCAGGCTGGCGGTCGTACAGGGCGCCAGCTGACTCCACCACACCGTAGCATAGGCGGCGCACCCGGAGCCGGATCCCGACATCTTACCAGCGACGACGGCCTTATTATTGTTGAGCCCGGTTGTAGAGATATCGCCGGCATTGATCCCCAGGCTATTGCTCACGGCCGTCAGGGCATTCTGTTCAAAGTCAGAACTATGGCTGCCTGCCTGAAAAGAAGCTTCCAGGGCGGGGGGCAAAGGATTGTTCGTGACGACAAGATTTTGGATCTGCTGGCTCTTCTTCGAATAATAAAGGCTCATAAAAGATTTCCAGGCCATATCTGCACTTCCCTTACAGGAAGAGGTATCCCCAAACGGCAATGTTTTATTGAGCAGCGGACAGCGAATATTTCCTCCGCTGGGGCAATACCCGATCCCGGAAGCCAACCCCCAGATCGAATTCGTATCCACATTGGGCTGCAGGAAGTAATACTGCAGGGTATTATTCATGAGGGTCAGTTGAGCAGGGTTCCGTATAAAGAAGCTGTCCCGGATCGCCGGGCTGGGATTTACCGGGAAGCTGATATTGGGAAAGAGATTGACGAACGCCGGGTTATTCGTGGGGTTCAGGTATCCCTTGCCATAGGCCGCACTGAAGGTGGTGGTAGCGGTAAAATCATTGTCCCAGTCGTAGCTGGCCCTGCTCACATTGTTAATAAGATATTGCAGTCGTCTGTATTCCGGATGGTAAGACAACAGCGCATCCGCCCAGGAAGGTTTGAAATTATTAATAAAATCGTTTATGGACAGCTTGTTGGGCAGGGTAGGGACCCCATTGACATACACCGTATCCCGTTTCCCATTTTCATCCAGGTAATGGATGATGGTGGATTGGTACAACGGAGCGATCCTGGGTGGAAAGATGGAGAGGGATATCGGGCGAAAGATGGACCAGGCATCGATACGACTGGTATCCGCATATTGCCCGGCCAGCGGCGTCATATCCAGCTCCATATTACTCATAATATCGTCTATCCTGTTCGCTTGCCGGGCGCAAAGCGAATTACAGTTATCCTGCTGCTTGTTGTACTCAGCCTGCATGGTGGATTCCATCGCCGCGCTGATAGTCACATTATCCCAGCCATTCTGATGGATAAAACTGGTCTTGAATGTCGCATAACTGCCCAGAGCGGCCAGACAGGCGCTGCAATCCGTAATGCCGCAGCCCGGATGGGAAATCCGGAAGCTATCCAGGTAATCGGTTATAAAATCAGCCAGTTTTTTGCAGAGATTATTCTGCATAAACAGAGTATCCCGGTAATAGGCAAGGGAAACCTGGTTGACACTAAGCTTCTTGGTAACGGTATAACTCCCTTCTGCAAGCGATTTGGTAAAGCTGACCGGTGTGGCCGAGGAGATCCCCTGTTGGGTGAATACATAAGGCTGCCCCCCTAACTTCAAATTATTACAATCATCCGTAATAGTGATTTGCAGGTCATAGAGACAGTGATAAGTCACCGGCTGGTTATTGCAATTCGTGAGAACAAGATCCGATGGGGGTAAGGTATAGGAGAATACCACATTGTCCGGCTGGGTAAGCATCAGACTTTTGGACGACTCGGTCGTCAGGTCCTTGACAATATTATTGGAGCTGTCCGTAAGCGTCTTGGTAAGCACACTGTCTTTCTTGTAGGACAGATAATCTAATTTAATGCTGTCCGGAACATTGCCCGCCAGCGCGGTGGCGATGGTACGGCTATGCATATCTACATAGGATATGCTGTACTGCCCGTTCGCGTCCCTCACCATATTCTTAAAATAATGACTGGCATAGCCGGCCTCGGTCCCGAATAACCCATCCAACTCGACCTGGTCAGGGCTGCCATAATAGTACATGGTTTCATGCCCGCTGCCTATCTGGTGATGGAGGCCGACACCACCTTGCCGGGCTATTCTCCCGGTATTATCCGGTAAATATTTCACCTCTGTATAGGGATAATCCTGTGCATCGGGGATCCATTGGTTAAAACCGGCATTTTTTTCAGGGTTATTGGGCGAATAATAGAGGGAGGCTCCGCTGCTGGTATTGCTCATACTATCCGCATGCGCATCACAGGTATAGGCCGCCATCGATTGGTCAAAATGCGTTTTATCATATTCCCCGTTGTTGATGTTATTGAACTGAGGCGTATACTGAATAAGCGTATTCAGCGTGGGGGCCGGTAATACCTGTACGACCGGGCGGCCCTGGTAGTCATAAAAAGTTTCCCCGACGATCGTGGTATGCGTGGAATTATCCTTGGTCACAGTCTGGCGACTGTGTTGAGACCCATCATAATAGGATACGACTGATTTGCGTTTTCCTTCCTCGGCATAGGAAGTGGAGGACTGCCAGTTCAAATTGGTCTGATGCCCGCTGAACCCGAAACTGGCATAGGCTTTCCAGTCCGATTCCATCCTCCTTCCGTTCGGTATATTTTGTACGGAACGGATCCGGACATATACAATACCCTGTTTCTCGAACAGCAGCGGGATCGCATAGCCGGTAGCTGTATCCGCCAGGTTTACCCGGGTGGCATTATTCCGGAAGACAGTTTGATAAAAGGCTGTACTGCCCGGACTTCCATATTTGTTGTTCAGGAATGCGGAGGAATCCACATAGGTCCATTCCAGGTCATAGCCGGCAACCCCGGGCTGCGCCGCCCAGGTTACGGGAAATTCATCGGGAATAGCAGTTCCATTCGTCCCGGGAGAGACGATATTGATCTGCGTGACGGCGGAATTGGAGCAGTCGAACTTATAATAATTATGATAGGTGATGGTATTATCCACCTCCAGCGATTTGGCCACCGTGGTATCCACCCCGGTGATACTGATCACCTTGATCTTTGCCTGGTAGCCATTGTAAAAGACCAGGTTGCTGGAGGTATTGTATACGGCCCCCTTGGTAGTATCGTAATTAATGGTAAGGGTGAGATTGCTGCCCACGGAGTCATAGGTCTGACCGTCTTTGCCGGTGAAATACAGTTTGAAGGTAAGGGTCGCGGTAAAGGGCTTTGCCAGCAGGACCGGAAGCGCTTCATTCAGCCGGAAAGTGATGATATTTTTGATAAAGGCGGAATCAATTAACCCCGTATGATTCGTATAGTCATTGATAAATTCCGGGTCGGCCGCCACGGCCGTATCACCTGCTTTCACAACGGTATTACCGCCATTAACAGGAATAGGCGCCGTCTGTGCCTGCATCCCGGGGAACTGGAAGTTTATCTGGGCATGAGCCGTGACGGACACCAGGCAAAAGAAGCAAAATAGCAATTTCCTATACATAACCATGTGCTGGCATTTTATGTTGAGATTAATCCGTACTTGTTACCGGGAAGTCGGATGTCTGTATGAAATTATAATGACTATAGGACGGCTGTGCCGCCGCTTTCCCATCCGATCCGATCGTAATGTATTTACCGGTATTCAGGCCGGATACATCAAAAGCCGCATGGCTATACCCCAGGAAAAAAATGGTGATCAATGCCCCATCGCCGGTTGGCTGACCTGTTTCCGGAGTTTTGGAACTGCGCAGAACATAGGACAGGCTTTTAGGTATATAAGTGGCTGAGTCATACACCAGCTTACAATTGTAGTACCGGGATGAATCATTGAATACGAAGAAGAGGGTCTTCAGACCGTTCAGGGTGGTGATGGTCACCGAATCCGTATTGCCGGCTATAAAAGCCGAATCGAGGTTATTGACAAAAAGCCCCTGCGCCATCGGAGCCAGATTATCCGGACTGACCGGGCCAGCCATCAGCGTGCTGTCATCATTATATACCAGGACGACCACGCTGTCATTTTGAATGGTCTCGGTATTGCCGATTCGGGTATACCGGCTGCCCCCGGACAGCTTAAATTGCCCCCAAAGGGAATCCAGATAAGCGGTAGGAGTAGATTCCTTTGAATAATAATACCCCACCACGCAACTGGTGTAATTCGACGAGTCAGTCTTGAAATTGCTCTGCATCATCGCCAGTTCATACATGACATCGGAATAGGTGGCCGTTTGCCCCTTCGCACTATTCCCCAGCAGCATGGCCAGCAGGACCCCGGTTAAATAGCTTATTTTTTGACGGTTCATCTTTTCGTTTTTAGCCGGTTATCAATTAAAAAAAGCAGGGATATCCGCGACAACTTTTAGGGTATCTCCTATTTGCTGAATATTGCTTCCCGTTGCCGAATTGGCATGCACGTTCCTGATATACACCGGGATATTGATAGGGACAGCCGGATTCTGACAGCAATTACAGAACTGACCGTTGCAGAGGCTGTCGGCCATAATACTGGGCGTGATCCCATCATTGATCAGGAGTGCATCCGTAAAGGCGACGAACTTTCCCATATTGGCATGAAAAAAAGCTACCGGTACGCCACTCGATTTTGTTTCGTATCTCCCGGAAAACTCATAGCGATTGGGCATCGGGGAACTATAGTAGCCATTTATAGCGTTAATGATGGTATTAGTATCGCTGGATATGAAATTACCTTTCACTTTAATGACCAGCGGCTCGGTTCCAACAAGTGAATCAGAACTTGACAGGTTGAAAATGCCGCCGGGAAAAGCAGACTGATTTTTATAAAGATCTCCAACATTGAAGTAGATGCGATTGCTCTTATTGCCAGGATAGACAGAGTAATTGGTCAATCCCAACAAGGGGGCATCGATATCGGCGGATTTAATATTGAAGATCAGTGAATTATTGATCGCGTATCCCGGGCCATTATCTACCAGGCCTTCGGCGGCGGAACCATAATTTACATGTTTATCCCGCTGGACGAAGTTGTCGATCGTCATGGTCAAATGTAAGTTGTATTCACTGGCGCCATTTGCTATATACATAAGCGATGCTCTATTGCAGGATTTCATATAGAGGTTCCCGATATTGATGTCAACGAGGGTCCCTTCCATGGGAGTATTATTAGATAAGGTGATAAAATACCAGAAGTCGGTACTCTCCGGGTAAGGAGTCTCCCCTTTGCCAAACCGGCAATTTTTAACATCGATATGCAACATTCTGGGATCATTGGCAATACTACCAGTGATGGCAGGGTATTTCGGGATGAACGGATTCCCTATGCAGAATACGATAGTGTCGGTAGTGAACAAATTATCGATCTCAACAGAAGCCACCGCAAAATCACAAAAGTAGAAGCCCTGCCATTGTTGGACGACCACTTCATGCGCATGGAAACTCGTATAGGAAGAACGATTGAGTATCTTAACAAACCTGGCATAGAAATGATTTACTTCCCCATAGACCTGGTAAAAGGATCCCTGGCCATATACCCCGGATTTAAAGAGTGTGCTGTCCGCATTGAAACAACAATAAATAAAATAAGAGGAATTGATATAGGTCAGGGCACTTCCGGTACAGAAGTACATGTCCAGTTTGTTCTTCATCAGGGAGGAAATACTGGTGTCGGTAGCAATCGCAGCGCTGGAAAATTGTACGTCTGCCGTCGTTCCGTTATTGGGGCTCGATCCGTCAAGACTGCCGTTTTTGGTGGAATCGTCGGAGCCGATGGTATATTTATTCCCTTCCAGGATCACGATCTCTGCATTGGGGATGGCCCCGGCGGCAATGGCGTCCATGGCCGCATTGCGCGCGGAAAAAGGATCCGGGTACGAGTACACCATACTGCCCGGGATGGCCCTGGCCAATTGACTTGTATAGCTGACATTCGTGGAACTGACCGAGGCCAGGGTATTACCGGACACGATCGCCCGCGCAATGCCCGTATATTTCTTAGAAACATAATAAATAGTGTTCCCATTGGTTGCCCCGGCATTATTCATATGCAGGGTATCGGCGCCGATCAGGTACAGGGAATCATTGATCTTTATCAGCCCCCTCCGGAATTGGGTACGGCCACCGCCTTTATTGTACAGGAATCCCAATACTGTATCGGTGCTGTTCTCCAGGTTCAGCTCCCCTGTTCCTGTATTACTGTGGATATGGACACTATCGCCGATGATCTGCGTTTGTACCTGTGCCATGGTAATAAAACTCATCAGGGAAAGGGCACTCAATAAGATAATTCTACGCATTGGGACATTTTTTAGTTGTTGATTGGTTTATCCTTGTTTCAAAGGTTCGATGGTTACCAGATGTTTTCGGTTACGGTATATCTTTTACCAGGGCGCCTCGGGTTTCTTTAATGGTTTTAATGCCCTGCTCCGTTTCTTTTTTTACTCTTACCAGGGTCCCGTCATCGTCATATTCATAAAAACTGGCGTAGTTATTTTCATCCAGCTGCGCCATCAGCCGCAGGTTGACGTCGTCATAGATATAACTCTTCATTTCCCCATTGAACGGATGGATGCGGAGGTCATCAAAGTAGACGAGTCCGCTGTATCCGTCGGCGTTGTTATTTTCTAGCATGACCTGCATGCTGGCTGCATTGGCAGGGAGGGTTACATAAGTCTCGATCCGCTGCCATCCCTCTATGATGTTGCCGGTTGGATAAGCCGTGCCGGAAGCAGCATATCCCAGCCCATTTCCCGTTTTATCCCTGAAATACACCCGGATACTGCCATGCGTATAGCTGTTGCAATGACAGTCCTGCTGTTCTTTCACCCAGGCGCTGATCAGCATCTGCGATCCTGTTTTGGGCGCCAGCTCATGATACAACAGATTGGTCCCGGAGATCCCGTTCCAGTTCACGCATTGGGTGTTGGTGCTCCGGATAGCCGCCTGGGCCGACGCGACAGAAGGATAGAGATAGGTGCGCGGCAGAAGTGAATAGGTACTGCTGCCCCCCGGGTTCCAGCCAGTTGAACTTCCCCGGTCTGGTTGCCGGCCTCGTGTTCGATACGTATCGTATAAATTTTACTGCGCCGGAAAGTATACACCCCCGTGCTGTACGCATAGCTATTCCCCGACCCATTATAGATGGTAGGATCATTGGCGAAGGCATCGATGACCAGGGTATTATTGATCCACATTTTGAAAGAATTCGTGGCGGACACCCGGAATTGGACAGCAGGAATATCTACATCGGACATCAGCGCCCCCTGCCAGACCATCTTATAATAGGTCCGGTAGTTGGAAGGATAGGTGGCGCTGTTATAGTTCACCGTACCCGCGGCGCTACCCGGAACCGTGGTGGACGTAAAGGAAAGGGGGCCCTGGCTGTAATTGAAATTGTCCAGGCCATAGGTATCCGCTAAATAGGGAACCGATGAATTGAATTTGTAAAAAGTATCCGCCAGGCCTCCGCCGGAAGGTGTAATGACATAGATCGGGATATTGGTCGTATCCAGTTTCATGGAGAGGACACCCGCGCTGTCGGGGCCCTGGGTTACCGGGGAAATGGCGCTGGCTATATGCCCCGGCCCAATGAACAGGCTGTATTTTCCCGTATGCGCTTCGGCCGTAGTGATATTGGTGGCCGTGCTGTCGATGGTGATATGCCGGGGCACGATACACCGGTTGCAGTTCTGCCCGGCCGGGAAACCGTAATCTTCAAAACCCTCAAAAGCCTGTTCTTTATACGCCGCATTCTGCGTCACCGCCACCGGCAGACTTTGATTGTACCCATATTGCGCCGAATTATAAATATCCAGGGCATTGTGATTCTCCAGCTCCAATCCCCGCTTATTGAAAAGGGTAGACTCCATATTCCATACCCATTTTACCGTATCGGTGGCTGGAGCCAACTTCCCCGTCGTAAATGACCAGTAAGGCACAAAGCCGGTGATGGTCCCATTATTTCGTATATCGGTAGGCTGTGTGGGATCGACTTCCTTCCGGTTGTCATAATAAATATAGGACCTGGCTTGCCGCCAGTTACCCAACACCCCAAAACGGTAGGGATTCAGGGTAGTATCGGTAATATTGGAGAGGCAGGTATCGATAGCGCTGGTCTTAATGCAGTACTGGGTGTCGCAGATGGTCACCTGCTGGCTTCCGTTTTCGCAGAACAGGTAATTCACCTTTATATAAGGACTCGTAGGGCAAGGATTACCATGGCCGGGGCAATAGAAATAGGCATTCGGGCCTATAAAGCCGCCCGGCTCGGTTGCCGTCTGGCAGGATGCGGCGTTGCAGGTGCTGGCAGACCAGAAACAAAGCCTGGAGTTAAGGTGATAAGAAGCGGCAGGAGTCAATTTTAAAGCAGTGGGTTGCGATGGATTTTGTACCATCCCCTGTATCATGGAAGTGACATTCAACTCAATTGAATTCTGTTTGGCCGTCTTGTTGACGGCTACCACGCTGCTGTTGTCTACCGCCATTGCCTTGATGGAATTGATAAGCGTGGTGTTACTATTCGTAAGAGCAGAAAAGTTTATTGAATTGAAAGCCGGGTCGGTGATCCGCTGCAATAGAAAACTAGCATCTCCATTCGCATGAGGGGCGCCGGCGGCATGAAATTTCTCGCTCATGGACCCGTCATTTTCATTATGCGTATCCAGGTGTGGACGCAGATACAGCCAGGCATTCGTAACGGTAGCCCCCGGTGGAATATAATTGGTGTCCCCGCTGAACTGCGGAGCGTTAGGGATGCTCAATTTGAGCCAACTGCTTACAGCCATATCGGCACTTCCCCTCCCGCCGTCTCTTTGTCCGGCCTCGAAATAGGGCCTGTTAGTATAGACATAGTTTTGGCGACAGCAGGAATAACCCTCATAAGAAATGGTAATCGCCGCATTACTGGCCGCCGGCAAAATATAGGCGGTCTTCAACGCCGGCGTCTTGCTGACGATCGTCGTGGACAATACGAATTTGGCATCCTGCACTTTCCAGAATTCATTCATGGCAGCCGCGGAAGTATTGACCACCCGGGTCTGGTCATCAAAGACTAATTTGGATGTCCCGTTCACCTGCCGCAAGGGATTGGACAACGATTGAACACTTCCCACAGGCATTCCTGCCATATTGCGCTTGCCGGAACGAAGGATTTGTATGTTGGCTCCCGTAACCTGGAAGGGGAATACAATAGCTGGCTGGGAATTGAAAAAATTTCCCCATTGGTCTATAAAATAAATGCCGGTAAGCCCCTTGTTGTTTTGAATTTTGCCGGCATCGATCGCCCATAATTTAAGGATATTGGCCGTTCCGCTGAACAAGGGCGAGGCGCAGGACCCTTCTCCGGTGCATTCATTAATATTGGGCGTGCTGCCGGTCTTGTTGTAGACATTCGTGACCATGATTTCATCGCCGCTCTCAAAGTATTTTTCAATATTGGGATAATTTCCGGCGTTGATCCTGCCATTCGTAAACCATACATTGCTGAAGACCGCCCCTATATTTTTATAGGCTGGCTCCATGCCGCTGTACGCCCAGTGAGCAGGGTAGGTGAACTGGTAAACAGGATCATTGAATTCATTCTGCGTACGCGTCAGCAAGGGCTCTCCCGTCTCCGCATCATAAGCCAGGTCTTCGGTAGTGATGAGGCTCCCTCTTTCATAATGCAGCACTTTGTTTAGAATGCCCCATCGCTGGACCAGCTTCATGGTAGCGGCAGAACGATACCGGTCCGTCTCCCACTGGGGAAAGGGCCATACCATCGGTATCGCCAGGGGAAAGATCCCCAATATAAAACCATCCACATTGAACTCCACATCGATCCCCTTTGTCTTCGTATTCTCTTCCCGCAGGTCCACCATCAGTTCTATGTCCTTTCCTATCTGTGCCGAAGGACTGATATGACCGCTGGCAGAATCGACCACCATCACGGTATTGCTGAGGTGCTTAAAGACGGCGCTGTCATTGTCCGTCCTATAGTAATATTTCGTATAGGAAAGAGGATTATAGGGGTCATTTTCCGGATAGGAGGCCGTCGCCTTCTCTTTCCCATTCATATCATTGATCTCCACCTGGAACCCCTGGCTTTGCGCCAGGTAACTCCTGGCATTGATCTTAAACAGCTTGGCCAAAAAGGAGGATTTGAAAGTTCTCGTATCCAGGGGGGTCTGCTCGGTCAGCGTGGGAAAGTCATAGGCCGTATAGAACTCCGTTTCTTCAAAGCCATTCGCCGAACTCACTTTGCTGTTGATGGTATGTATCCTTACCTTACTATACCCCACCTGGGCGCCCGGAAAATAACCTTCCCCCAGCGGGTATTCTGAATACATATTGCTCGAAGGGGCCAGCGGAGATACCTGCGTAGTATATTCGATGGGAACCCTGAACGGGTTTTCCTCATTGCCGATGGACGGCTCCCAGGCCGCTACTCCACTGCTGATCCTGGTCGATACCCCGTTGATCGTTTGGAAGGTCGTATAGTCATATTCCTGCCCGTATACGGAAGCCTTTTGCCCCGTCATGGCCAGAAAATTATCGGATAAGGTAATCCGTTTCACTCGGAGACCGCCCCCGAATTTTTTATACACCGGGTTGTTCAGGCGGGCAAAGGAATGACTGGGATCGATCAGGCTGGCATTCCCCAGGATCCGGCAGCGGGTGGCGAAATTGCTGATCAGCTCTCCGAAATTGACGATATATCCTACCAGGGATTTTCCCAGGGCAACAGGATCATATTCTCCATTGAGGTCAGAGCCGGGATAGGCTTTCGACGGAAGGTTGAGCCGGAGGAACTGGATGGCCGCCTTCGCCAGGGGACTCACGAATTTACTGCCGCCCTCGGCACTTTTCATATGGATCCAGATCAGCTGATTGTCGCTGGAGCTGACGCCATAATCATCATACTGGGCATAAACGGCCACATGTTCATAGCCGCTGCCATATAGATCGGCCGGCATCTTTACACTGTAAGTGAAATAGATCTTATCCGTTCCCGCCAGGTATTGGTTGTATACATCCTGCCGGCTGGCCGCCCCGTTCGGGACATGGATAAATACATAGGGATAGTCGTGCGAAACCCCGTCGAATAAATGCGTTTCCCCGGTAAAACTATTATCAGGCCCGAAACCGGCGATCTGCATCATTTCCATGGCGCGTTTGTTCTGCACATAGGCATAATCGTCGGATTCATACGCTATTTTCAGCGTCCCGGTGGAGGGCAGCCGGATAGAATCCAGGTTCCAGGCGCCGGCATTATAGGCGGCCTGGGTGCTGTCCCACCCATTGATTCCATTCTGCAGGGAATAGGGATAGTCTGCATTGGAGATCCCCCCCGGATTGGAAGACGGATGCTTGTAATTTCCCCACCGGTCATAGGCGCTGTTATTGTAGGAAGGATTATTGGTATGATAATGGAATACATAGGGATTTTGATGTCCCTTGTTATTCCCGTTGTAGCTATACCAGATGGAGTCCAGGGTTAATTTCCCCTGCCCGTTCAACGATCCCGGGGCGCCGGGGCACAACCGGTAACTATAGACAAAATGTACGGTCTTTACCGGGGTAGGGGTCGTACCCTTATTGATGAAATTGAAATAGTCCACCTTGGAATAAAGATCGATCTGCTTTAAATAACGAAGGCCATGAGACGGATCCATGCCCCCGTTTTCATCCACTACCCCGTATCCATCCTGTCTTACTTCTCCTTTCGCCGGATCATTCAGGGTAAAAGTGGCGATCATCGTTTTGGTTACAAGGGAGTTCAGATACCATATTTCCTTGGTTCCGTAGATATAGCTGCCTTTATCATCCGAGTTGTCCGTTTTCAGACCTTCCTGGTAAGTGGCCGAATCCAATGCATAAGGCGTACGCCATTTATACGGATTGTCCGTACCATACAGTTTCGTATAGTCGAATTTTACCGCATCACCCTGGTCATCATCTGTAATCCCATCCCCGGTCCTGTCCACATAGTCCGACGATACCAATCCGGTAATTAAAAAAGAGCTGGCATAAGCAGGTATCTTTTCCCGGCTATAGAAATGATCTTTCCCTGAATTGTTAAGGGAGCTGTTGGTTCCGGGCTGGTATTGCACCAGGTTACCGCCGGCCGCGGCATTGGAATGGTTCTTATCGACAGAAAAACTGACTTCTTCCTGGTCCAGGTTATACACCGGTAGCCCATATATATATCGTTTGCCATCCGGATTCAATACGGTGATCTCTGAGAAATGATGGGGTTTCCGGTAGGAACTGACACGGCTCTCTGTGACGACTCCCGAAGACAGACCACAGTTGGTAGGGATGAATTGGTTATAGGGATAATTGAAAATACCGGTCTCCAATCCAAAATTGGCGGCGTCTTTGGCCGTTAAATAACTGATGACCTGCGAGCGTTTGTCCCGGGCCGTTTTTACGATCGATCCGTCGAAATGGAGAGGCGCTCCGCTGGCAATAAATTTACTATAAGCCTGCATCAGGGGCGTCAAAGAAGGATCGTCATAGCTCGTCATCACTGGCATCAACACCTTCGTGTCGCCGATCTTATCATAATAAGGCTGGGCATTGATGGCCTTTTCCGCAGGGTTCCGGAAATACACGTTCTCGAAGATGCTGTCAGCATTTTTGAAGCCGGTTTGTGCAGCCAGTTGATTGTTGTCGGCCCAGGCCCCCGTCGTAGTAGTGGAATAACTAAACCGGGCATCGATACCCCCATGCCATACATCTCCGGCGCCCAGGTCCGCCGAACCTCCGCCCGAAACCGATTTGGATCGCATCACCGGGTCCCGCACATACCCGATATCGCCTCTGTATGGCCTGAACATCCCTCCCGTGCCTTCTCCGCTGATGGAATAGATATCGTAGGTATAGTTGGGGATCGCCAGATGCGGCGTAGGCGGATTGCCGGAATAAGCAGGAAGCTCTTTTTCCCGGTTAAAATCCAGCATGGCAGAAGGATTGGCATTTCCGTTCTGCAAACACATGTAACCATAGGCGGGGGTATTTAATAGCGTATCATTCTGGGCAATATACTGCCGGGAATAATAACCTCCGATCGAGCCCAGTGGATGAAATCCATTGGCTTCTCCACCCAACTTAAAGGTAAAATTGAATTGATAACTCGTATAGGGTAAATGGACCGTTGGGGTATAAGCCTGGTGAGCAAAACTGATATTGCCGCCAAAAGTAGACGGGCCCGACCGGTTCCAGCGGCTGTCATCCGCCTGATTCTTATTCAACCTGGACCCGCTCATGGAAAAATTAAGGTCCTGTAACCCCCTGCGCGTGCTGAAGGAAGCCCCGATGCTTAACCCATTCGAAATGCCGCTTACCTGATCCTCCATCCGGGTCCGGTTCAGGTTAAAAGAGGGCTCGATGGAAAATCCGTTTTGCGAATTATTACTCAGGTTGAGTCCAAGGCTTGCGTCAAGTCCTCCCTTGGCGCCCTTGGCGGAGGTCAGGGATATATCGATGCCTGCGCCGGTCTCGAACCCGACCCCCCGGTAATTATTGTAGAACAGGCCTGCACTGGCATTCAACCCGGCGGGTAACCCGAAGAATTCCGGGTCCAACCCCAGGTTTACGCCCGCCGTCCAGTTAGGCCGGACCGATTGGACCTTGGTAATGATATCCCCCTTAAAATCATCGGGGATCCCCCGCATATTCCGATTGATGGAACCGGGGTTGATATTCCATCCCAGGCCCACCCAACTGGCCTCCTGGTCCATGGATACCCCGCTGCGGTAGTGGATGTTGATCGGGTATCCGCCTACATCGAGCAAAGGGATATTATAAGAGAAGTCTCCGCTGAACAGGTCTACCATATTCGATGTGCCAACAGACTGAAAGCTCTGCTGCTCCGGCTGCCCCGGACCCGGGCCGTATTTTTTTAAACCAGCTCCCGCAGACCTTGAGCGAGGCCTTACCGTCGCCCGGGGACTTACACCCATCTGCAAACCTATTCCCTCAGCCTGAGAGTCCGCGTGCGTCCCTGCTGTCTTACTGTCTGCTCTCCCGCTACCCCTGATTTCCTTTGCGGCGGGAGAGTGGATACCTCCTTCCATTTTCGCCAGTGCCAGGCAAGGCATAAGCTGCTGCATGGATATAATATATAACAAGGCTGCTGCTGTTTTTCTCCGGTGTCTTTGGATAGAGGCAAAAACCATATTGACGGTTTGGTTATTTCGTTAATTATATTTCGGTAAAATCAAGTCATTCAATTGGCTGGCTCATACTTGAATCGCAGGTCCCAGTTCTCCTTCCTGCTATTCATGATCTCCAGTACATACACCCGTTCCTTCTGCAATCCCCGGGCGCCGGTCAGATCGAGATCGATAAAATTCATTCCCCGTTTTAGCACCAGGTCCCGGGTGAATACCATACTATTCCCCTGGCTGGTATAAGCATATACTCTTGCGGTCAGCAAGGAATCATTCGCCTCATTATCATAGGAGAACTTCATTTTCTGCTGAACGATAAAATGACTGGAAGCCGCACCCCGCTGAAGATGCGGGTAAGCAGCCTTATCCAGTACCACGGAAAAGGAATCATTTTTCACCCGAAAACTCCAGATCTCCGTAACAGCCATGTAGGTATTGTCATTCTGCGCAATCACCTGCCAGGCATAGGAGCTGCCCTGCTGTAGAGCCAGGTAGGAAGAAGGATAAGGCAGCGCCATATCCTTAATACCCGTTTGTATAAATAAAATAGGGTTTCGCTGGATGGCATCAGCCGGACTTTGCCCATTCTTCATTTCAGTCACAATAAGCTTGTATTGCAGATTCGTGAACATATTCACAGGAGCAGGCGCTATCCAGTTGAATACCGGGTAAGAGGTAGCGATCTCGGATTTGTCCGCCGGATAGGCCAGTTGCGGTGGACTGAAAGGCTCGACGGCGACAGGCAGGCAATCCTGTGATAACAGGAGGGCATTCTTCAACGGGTTTTGCAACAGATTATAGCAGACGATAAAACGGCCTGCCGGCAGCAATCCTCCCGATATCGCAAGATTACTATACGAGGAGGACAGGTAGTCATATTGTATGGCCCCCATATCTTTGACGCTTAGTTGACTGGCGCCCCGGGGTAAATAGAAGGAGCCCGTAATGGCGCTGAAGATCTTCCGGCCGCTGCCTTCCTCCTGGAAACTGAGTTGAATAACACCGCCGTTTACAGGGTCGCCATTATTGACAACCAGGATATTCCATAGCTGGTTTTGCTGTAATAAGCCCTGCGAAGGCAGCTGTGGCTGCATCATTACCTGTGCATTCGCCCAAAAGAAAACACCGGCGAACAGGTATGTCAACAGTAATTTTTTAGCAGGTTTGTTCATTCCATGAGCTTTAACAGGATCATATTCATTCCTGGTGTTTAAAAATTTTTACTATAGGTGGCCCTTCCCCAGTCATTTCTGAACAGCCGGTTGTTCTGACCAGGGATATATCCCCGCTCATAAGAAAGGTTGATCCTCCCGGGACGACCAATCTGGAAATCCATATTGCCGTTATAGCCTGGCATTTTGTTGATATTATTCAGGTTGTTGTATTTCATTCCACCTCCGACAGATAGTTTCCGGCTGACTTTCCATTGGACGCCCGGGCCGGCGGTAAAAAGGTAATAACCCGGACTGGATGTAATGGTGGCCGACCCGTTCAAGGAGAACCGCTTTAACAGGACCGAATGATTGAAGAACCAGCTTTGCGCATTATAAAACAGGAACCCGGTTTGATTGCTGCTGTTAAAATAACGGGTATACACGGCGGACGAGCTCATATAGATGCTCTTGACCCGATAGGCATAACTGGAGGACCCTATCAGCGTATAAAACCTGTTTTCAACCAATTGGCCGTTGATGCCGGTCAGTTGTGAATAGGGTAAATACCCAAGGGTTAATACAGGCCATTTGGGAAGGCGCAGAGAAGCCTGCAGAGAATAAAACCAGGTCCGGCTTTTATAATTATTGACGATGAAGGGAGTCGTAAAGTCATTCTTTTTTACAGAGGCGCTCAGGGCCAGCTTTTTCTTCCACAGGTATTGATCCACTCTTGCCTGCCAGCTGCTTGTATTGGCATTGTTATTAAATATATTGAACGATTGAAAATAGATCCCCATTTTGTTATACACTCCGTAAATACGGGTATCGGTAGCAGGCAGGTAACTATATAGCTGAATGGAATAAGCTTCGTTGTTCCGGTCGGAAAACCCCAGCAGTTTGCCGGGTCTTGTGCCGGTGGCAATGTAGGCCGGGTAGGTAGATTTGCCGATCTCACCGGTTATATAGGTATTCCTGTCTATAGGTAGCCTCGCTTCCAGCGTAATGCCGGAGAGCTTATTGACGGCCGGTGCATTATTTGCAGTAAGATACGAAGCCTGTTTGCTTCCGGTATAGTAAGTAAAGTAGAGGTGGCGGCTTTCTTTTTCCCCGATACCGGCTCTTCCCAGGAGCAGGTATTGGTTGGGTACGGCAGAGGCGGTAAGGAAGTCCAGGTACCGGAAATCGATCTTCCCGGCGGCCAACGCAAAATAATAATGATTACAATACTCCGCATTAATGCCGGTTACACTGATATTCTTTGCCGATAATTGTGAATAATCCACATTCGTCCTGCCAAGGGCAAGCTGCCGGATCCCCATCATCCGGCGATAGGTCCGCATCTCCTTGCTGCTATCGGGGTATCTCTTTTCCAGTTGAGCCAGATCTTCGTTGTTAATTAATTTGTCGAGTGAATCCTTGCGGATCTTTAGCATATTCCGGGCGCTGTCATACCGGCGTTCAAGGGAGTCCTGTTCTTTTTCCGTCTTCTGTAAAGCCTTCCATTTATCGGAATATTCTTTTATAAACTGCCTGGCCTTTTGTATTTTTTTCGCTGATGCAGACGCGGAAGAAGAATCCGCTGTGGCTGTATCAGGAGAGGAAGTGGTCGTATCAGGAGAAGAAAGGGCCCGTTCCAGGTTGGGGGAGTGGGCCTTGTTTTTTAGCTGATCGACCGAGGCAAGCGCATTGGCAACGGATGAATCCTTCGGCGCATATTGCCGGAGGAGATTATTGCTGCTGATCAATTGCTGTATTTGTTTGTCGGAGCTCAGCCAATTGGAAAGCGCCTGCCTGTTTTCAAAACGGTTTACAGTGGCGGCATACAGCAGGCTGTCTTTGCGCTCAGTCTGCGATTCCTGCTGCAGGATCCGCTCCTGGTAACGATGCAACATCGATGATCCGTATTCCTTCCGGTCAAACTGCACGCTGGCGTCCACATAGTTTTTAATGTAAGGAATATTGGTCTGTAAGGTTCCGGCATGGAATACCACCGGGTATTTATTCCACAAAGTGGCATAGAGATTTATCAGGGCATGGTGCTGGATAAAACTGCTTCCCGGAAAGGAGGTGTCCGGGGAAGAATGCCGGGAGTAATCATATAGCATGTCTCCATGTATACTCTTATGAGTTGTAGTAATTTTTGGATCGGGTATCATTGGTGTCAGGAGTTTTGGTCTTGGATCGGTTTCCGGGGTAAGGAGCTGGGTCTTATATACCTGGCTTATACAGATGAGTTGCTTACAGGAACCCCGTATATAGACCAGGTATAGTACGGTGCTGTCATTCAACTCATAGATATTCCGGGAATCCGCGTCAGGCGCCATTCCCGGGTAACCGGTAGTGTCGGCGCCTCCCCGAAGATTGCTTCCGGAAGCAACCTGGTACAGTAAGCAACAGAAAAAAATAAAAAGAAAATTTTTCTGCATGCAATGAGTTTGGTTTAAGCATTGAATTGCTTTTCAAATCTAAATAGGGGCGACGAACGAAAAAGTACCGGTTTATATTCGCTGCTGAAAACATCATAACTGTATGGATATTTCTGATAACTGCATAAGCAGGCGGCCGGTTTTTTCTCTTCGCGGAATAACTATTTTTTTATATAGTCATTTTTTCTTATTTTCTGGCCGCATTCAGGCATATACGAAAAAGACCCTTTGGCATGCATCGCCTAACCCTTATACCTTTGATTCTTATCACCATTAGCTGCTATTGCCAGGAATTGTCTTATAAACAGTTCACGGTGAAAGACGGATTACCAGGCTCCATTGTATATAATACCCTGCAGGATAAGAACGGCTTTATATGGTTCGCCACCAATCAGGGGGTAAGCCGGTTCGACGGCAGGACGTTCAGGAATTATACCAAAGAAGACGGGTTGCCGGATAATGATATCCTAAAGCTTTACCTCGATAAATACAATAATGTATGGGTCATCTCTTTCCTGGGAGTCCCTGCCGTATTCTGTAATAATTCAATTATACGCTTCGATAGCTGCAGGGGAGTAAGATCTGTTTGTGAAGACCGGTTGACGGATTCCATTGTATTGATGATGGCGGACTTTACCAAAAATTCAGGTGGTCTCTGCGGTTATTACCGGTCCGTTAATAAGCCCGGCCGGTGGAAATTTACCAGCAATCTCCGATCGCTGGAACATGTTTGCAATTTCCCGATTCTGAGGGCTTCCACTCCCGGGAATATCGATTTTTATTTTTCCTGTAAAGAGGATGACACTCAAATCCTGTCATTGAAAAATGGCGTGACTGAGCAGCATTATTGCTTTAAGGCAATTAACCGTAATCGGCTGTCTTTTTGCCGGCAACAATATTTCAGCCTTACCAGTGACCAAAAAGGGATTGTATTTATCTCCGATGATTCCCTCTTTTACGCGGATTTCTACCAAATAATACCGGTCCTTTCCTTACGTTCGCTTGGGATGAGTAACACCGTGAAAGACGATATTAATAATATATTTTATGAAAATGACTCGACACTTTGGCTTTGCAGCCGGAGCCAGGGCTTATTATGCATAAAAAATTTCCTTACTGATCATAAGACCGTTCACGCCTATTTTACAAAAAGCTTTTGCACTTCCATCATCAAGGATCAGGAAAATGGCTATTGGCTAACTACACATAGCGATGGAGTCTATTATTTACCCAACCTTTGCTTTTATTCGGTCTCGGCATTTCCGGACCTCGCTACCAAAAGCGTCCGGTGCATCCATCTCCTCGACCGGCAAAAGGTAGCAGCCGGCTTTTCCAACGGCAACATTATGATCATCGATAATGACCGGCTCAGCAGCCGGGTGCTGAGCCAATGGGTTACCGGGAATAAAAATAACCGCATACTGGACATAAGACCTTTTGTGCATCATACGCTATTGGCAGGTACGGATGCCGGACTCTACCAGATTTCCAGCCAGGGATCCGGCAAGATCCTCGGATGCAGTATGTCCATTAAAGAATTGTTCGTACAATCGGATAGCATTATCATAGGGGGCACTTCGGAAGGCGTCTGGCTGCTGAGAGCAGATGGGCGATCTAAAAAAGCGATTTTATCAACCCGAGCCACCTGCGTGGCGGGGCTGCATCAGGACTATTATTGTGGTAGTTTGCAGGGCATGTATTTTTGCAGGGGCGATTCCATCTGTAATGCCGGCAAAAAATACCCTCCCTTATCAGGCATCATCAACCATATCGATATAGCCCCTGATTCCTCCATCTGGGTTTCCACCGAACAGGGAATTGTTATACTTAAAGAGGGCGCTCTGTCGATACTTAAGGAACAGCAAGGCCTGACGAGTAATCTATGCAAACATATCTCCTTTGACAAAAATACCGCCTGGGTATCGACGGACAAAGGAATTTCGAGAATCGATTATCAATGGCGCCAATGCCGGTTGGACTATTCCATTTCTACCATAACAGAGGAAGACGGCCTTACGGCCGATGATGTGAACCAGACTGTGCCAGGCGGAGAATATATCTGGGCCGCCACGGCGAGAGGTATTTCCTTTTTTTCAAAAAACTATATCAGCCACTCTGTATGGCAGCCCCTTATCAATATAACCCGTATCGTCGCCGGCGATACCTTATTAGCCACAACCGATACCATTGCCCTTGACTATCGAAAAAAAAGACTGCTCATTGAATTATCCGGCATTTCTTACCGGAGCGGGAAACAAATACGCTATGAATACCGGCTGAAAGGGCTGGAAAACAGCTGGAGCCGCATCTCCAATAACAGCATCGAATTTCCTGCCCTGCCTTTTGGACGCTATGTTATCGAAGTAAGGGCTATCGACAGATGGGGAAAGAAGAGCGGGCATTCCAAATGCATCTTCATCATTCATCCTCCCCCATTTTGGCAATCCACCTGGTTCTTTTTATCCTCTTACCTGGTGATGGCTTTATTGATCGGCGCTGGCTTCTATGTGTTTCACCGGCGGCGCCAGCAAAAAAGAGAAGAGGAATACCGGCTGGAAAAGAAAATGCAGGACCTGGAAATGATGGCTTTGCGGGCTCAGATGAACCCCCATTTTATCTTCAACTGCCTCACGTCCATCCAGTACCATATTATAAGAGCAGATATAAGAAATGCAAGCGCCTATCTGCATAAATTCTCCACCCTGATTCGCCAGACCCTGCAGAACAGCGCCAGTTCTATGATCTCCCTGCGCGAGGAGATAAAACTATTGCGCTTATATCTCGATCTTGAAAAATTGCGGTTTGGAGACAGAATGGATTACCGGATCGACCTGTCCGCCGATCTGAAACCGGACGATCATTTTATCCCTTCCATGATCATTCAACCTTATGTTGAAAATGCCATTAAACATGGCATCGCCACCCTGGAAGACAGCAAAGGGATCATCCTGATCAGGTTTAACCGGGCCGGACAGTATATAGAATGTATTATTGACGACAACGGACCAGGGATCGATGCCTCCCGGCACGATAATCATAGCCAGGACACCGGTTACCAATCGATGGGAACGCGCATTACAGAAAACAGGATCCATACCATCAATACCTTACAAAAAGACAAAATCCGGATCCTGGTGACCGACAAACAAAAATCCGGCCTCTTTGACAACGGCACCCTTATTCACTTATCTTTTCCCATTACAACAGACTAACCATGAAAATCAAAACCGTTATCATCGAAGATGAAGAAAAAAGCCTCTATGTATTGCAGGAACTTATCAATGAATTTGCAAAAGAACTGACCGTCTGCGGAACGGCCAGTCATATCGGCAGCGCCGTTGAGTTAATCGAGACGATGACGCCACAGCTTGCTTTTATTGATATCCGCATTGCCGACGGGACCGGCTTTGATCTGTTACGGAAATTGTCCTTCCGGAATTTTGAGATCATATTTGTCACGGCCTATGATAGCTATGCCCTGGATGCCTTCCGGGTTGCCGCCATCGACTATTTATTGAAACCCTTAGGGATCGAAGAATTTGAGGCAGCCGTGCAGCGCGCGTTGAAAAGACTGGCCGAGAAAACCCGGTTCGATACCATCGAGGCCCTGCTTTACAACCTCAGTCATTCCCTGGGAAAAAATAATAAACTATGTATTCCAATCCTTAACGGCTATGAGTTTGTCGATCCCCTGGACATACTCTGGTGTAAGTCGGAAGGCGCGTACACCACTTTTTACCTCACTAATAAGTCGACGATCACTTCTTCCAGGAATATCGGCACTTATGAAAACTTCCTGAACCAGATCAATTTTTGCCGGATCCATAACAGCGCTATCGTCAACATGCACTGGATCAAGAGATATGTCAAAGGCAAAGGAGGGTGTGTCGTCCTCACCGACGGCACCCAACTGGAAGTTTCGCAACGAAGGAAGGACGAATTCATGGACAAAATTTCACTTTGATTTTCAGGATGTGGCAGGGTTTTCCCGGAAATCCCTGACTTCCCGCACCAACGCATCGGCTTCCTCAATGGTATTAAAGTAATGCGGGGATACCCGGATCGTCCAGTCCACCTGTTTCGCGGCATAATCCAATACCGCAAATCGCCGGTAACTGGTCACTACATTGATCTTTTTCTGCAAAAGGTATTTTTTGATGGCCTCCGGCTCCCCTCCTTTTAAATGGAAGGTCACCAACGCACCCAGTTCCGGGCCCTTGTCATGCACCGTAACTCCTCCTATCTTTCCCAGCGCTGCCCGGAGATAGGCGGCCAGATATTTTACCTGCGCCGCTACCTTGGCAGGGCCCACCTGCAGATAATAATCGATCGCAGCGCCCGTGCCTAATACCAATGCATGGGCGAACTCCCAACCTTCAAACCTTTTGCCATCTTTTACCGGGACATAACTGTTCTCCGCCGTCCAGTCAGCGCCCCGCATATCGATAAACAAGGGTTCATACCCACCCGCCAGGATCTTGTCGGATACATAAAGAAATCCCGCACCCCGGGGGCCTCTCAGGAATTTTCGGGAAGTAATGCTCATAAAATCGCATCGCAGCTCCTGCACATCCAATGGCAACTGCCCGGCAGACTGGCAGGCATCGATCAGGTATAGTGCCTTATACTTTTCGCATAAAGCCCCGATGGCTGCCACGGGCTGAATAAGCCCCGAATTAGTAGGGATATGCGTAACGGCCACCAGCTTCGGCCTGTATTGCACGATACACTTTTCGAAATCGGTCAGATCGACGCCCCCACTGGGAAGACTCGCAGCCCGCACCAACTTCACGCCATATCGCTTCTCAAATACCAGGTACGTGATCTGGTTAGAAATATAATCTTCATTGGTCGTGAGAATGACATCGTCCTTTTCAAAAACGATGGAAGAAATAGCCCGGCAAAAAGCATCGGTCGCATTGGCCGTAAAAACAATATTGGCCGGCTGGCAATTCAGCATCGTCGCCGCGGAATGATAAAAGGCGTTGATAGCGGCCTCCTTAAACTCTGCAGCTTCATAGCCGCCGATCTCGGACTCCAGCGTAATATGATCCTGGATAGCAGCGACCACCGGCCGCGGCATCAGGCTGGCGCCGGCATTGTTGAGATGATTCACATGCGCGCATCCTTCCGTATCTTTTCTGTAAAAAGCAACTTCTTCATTGGAGAAAACAGGTGTCATAGTCGTTTTTTTTCAAGGCCAGGGCCTTGCTGCATAAAGGTAACCATTTATAAATGCCTTTTTTCGCTTCGAATAGGATGATTTCCCACCGATTATATACCGTAACAAAAAAAATCCGAAAGAATGCTTGCGGAATCCAAAATCCGGGTCTATGTTTGCATCACGATCAGCAATTGATCCTCTACTAACCCACATCGTACCCAATCTCCTCGAATTACCCCGTTCACATTTTTTCGTTTTCTCTTTTTAGGTATCCTCCTCCATCTATCCTTTGTAATTTCCTCCGTTCCAATGACTATGGGCTACTCTTAATAGCGCATTCCTATTCATCATAGTCTTTTTAATTACCTAAATGTAACCCAAAATGAAAACTTTAATCAGCCTTCTTACGCTCATCGCCATCGTATTTGCTTACGGATTCAGCGCAACGCTCTATCTGCAGGGAGCAGTTATCCTCTCTTATCTCCTTGTTCTTTCTTCTATCACTGCCCTGACTTTCTGGATCAAATCGCATGATATCCTTCAGGTGGAAGTAAGCTCAAAAGCTTAACTCACCCGAACGGATAATTCAATTTAATTGGCCTTCCCTGCAACAAGACCTGGACGGCAAAATCCGTGTGACCGTAAGGGAGGGGGATAACTTTTTACTCAATGGCGCCGTGCATCTGCGGAGTGGAATCTTACCATTAACCACAAGGACAAATAAACGGATAATCCTTATTGTCAATGATGGGTTTGATGCCGAAGAAATCATTCAACACCGATTCAGCCGTGCAGTAGGCGCCTTCCACCCAGGCCTGGTCGTTGGAATAGGCCTCCCCAACGATAAAAATGTTGGCGTCTGCTCCATCGATCAATTGGGAAGGCTTCCTGATCTTTTGTTGCACGTCGCAGATATTATAGTGCCCCGCATAAGCATGGTATCCTGCGTTGAAGGGGGGAAGGGACCAGTCCATATACCTTGTTTCCAGGGGTTCCGGGACGGCTGTGTAGTCTGATTGCGGCCCGAAATGCACGGCGGCCAGTTGCTGCCGCAGCATTTTCACCATCACAGGAGGAGATTTACGGGGACCGTGTAAAGGCTGATAATTTTCCGAGATCGGGATCTTCCGCTGCGCCTCCGGCCCCAGCTCCAGCTCCTGCCAGAAACTGGTGAACATTTCGTCGTCATAGCTCGCCAGCAATCCGTAGACCTTTTTTCCACTTTGATCAAGCGCATTGTTCCCGAAATAAACCACCTGGCGGATGGGGGTATCGGTTACGCTTGGTCCGATCGTATTGCGCTGGGCCGCGGCAAGAATTTGCTCTTCCTGTATCACTGTCAGCCGCTCCTGGATACAGCCTTCGATGGCTTTGATAAAAAGAGCAGCCGAGGGGTAGGGCGTCTCGATAATAGCAGGGTCCTTACCGATTGCATCCAGGTATTTTTTAGGGAAACCCTTCTCCGACAAGCTTGCCAGGACAGCCTTTGTTACTTCATAACTGGTTATCTGTGCGGGATAGGCGGGTGGATTGGCCGCATTGTCTGCCCACCAGGGCTGATCAAAAAACATCCCCACCTTATAGGAAGGCTGCAGAATGGCCGATTCCAGGTACAACTGGACCTTTTGGTGATTGAGGACATCCAGCCCTTTGTGGTTTTCATAGCGGGTGGCCTGCGCCACCAGTTCGATCGCATAGCGGGCCATGGCCAGCCAGGCCGCTTGCGCGGTTCGGGAAGCCGATTTCTTGTTGGGGTTCTCGCGGGTTGCAATCGTATAATGAATGACCTTGTCGATTTGAAGAATGGAATGAAGCCGGGTGTTGGGATAATAATTAAAATGCACGCTTTTCTCTTTTGCCAGTTTCACAATGGCATCGAATAAGGCATTGAACATGCTGGAATAGCCGGTGGTCAACGTCCTGTATTCCGTACCCGGCGTAAACTCATTGTTGGACTGGAACGCAACGGCGGCATTCCAGTTGATGACATTGGACGTGTATCCGTTCCCATCGGAAGTATAGCTATAACCCTCCGATCCCAACTGATCGAACATCAGGTTCCAATAGCCTATGTCTTTCAGCAAATCCCCTTTCTGAAAAACGGATGATTCAGGCAGTTCGACATTGATACGGCCGTTTTGATAAAAAGTGCACCATTCGGCGCGGGTCTGCGGCCCGGAATTGGCCGTCACCGCCAGGTTCTCAACGGTATTGAATCCGGTGTCCGGAGAATCCGAAGCTCCGTAATGATCCACATTGTAAGGGGCAGGATTGCTGGAAGTGATATCGTTCAGGTACATGTTCTTCGTACGCAGGTAGAACAACGGGTTCGTCGACTCGTTGAATGGCACGGAGTATTTGTCGAGGCCCAGCTGGGAAATAACGGTGGTGACCAGACGATGCCCTCCGCTATTGGGTTTGCCGTCCCATTCCGAATAGCGCATACCTCCCAGTTCCAGGTAAGATGCTGTCTTGTCATCCTGGTAATGCCAGGTGCAGACACGGGCGCCTGCTGCGCGGGTTCCGGGATTTTCTTTGGAGAAGTCATACTGCCCCCAATCGTACAGCTCCAGCGTGTCTCCTTTTGCCAGTTGTTTCGATTGGTCTTTCTCATTAACAGGCTTGCCATTCAGCAACCGCCATGCTGTATAAAGACCGGAGGCCCCGGCTCCAAAAATAGAATAGGTTTTGTTTTCCATTGGAATGATTATTTAAGATTTAATATGATGATTCTTTACCCCTCCGATCCGGGTTCGATGGCGCCCATTCTCTAATCCTGTCCTTACGGCGCTACCCCTCCAACCCCAGCCGGCGCATCTGGTCGGGCAGGTCCTTTTCCGGGATCACCACTTCCACCAGCGCCGGTTTATCGGTTATAGCTAGTAGCTGTGGCAGCACCCCGATCAATTCATTGACGGTCGTGACACGGAACCCCTCCGCCCCATACGCCTGCGCAAGGGCCAGGTAATCCCATTTGGGGAGGATGTCGAAAGCGTCGAATTGATGTTCGGGACCAGGTTCGAAGGACGTCAGGTCAACGTACACCTGTTCTATGGCATATACCCCGTTGCTCATCACAAAGATCACCGCATTCAGCTTGTTTCGGGCGAGAGTCGACAGGGACTGGCACATCATCATAAAACCGCCGTCTCCCGCTACGGTCCACGCCCTTTTGCCACTCCCGAATTGAGCGCCCGCAGCAGCACCGGTCTCGTACCCGATGATCTGCCAGGCCGCAGAGGAAATAAAGCTGTTTTGAAACAACCCATAAGCGTTCGTAGCCACATATAACGAGGAGCTGACGCCGAAGGTCATCACAATGTCCTTAAGCAGATTGTTGTCACTTAAAAATTGCATCGAGTGCTGAAAGAATCTGTTATAGGTGATCGTCTGCGGCTTGTCATCCCAGAAGGGGTCGGAATTGGCCAGCCACGGCTCCGGATATGCCGGTGGAGGAGGCGCCACTGCCCCGATCGGGTAACCTGCGGCCGTCCGGAAACGCACCAGCAAGGCCTCCATGAAATCCTTCATGGTCACCTGCTCATAGATAAAGTATCCCGCCCGTATCTGTTCTGTAGTAGCCAGTACCATATCGGCATACTTGTTTTCGACGAACCAGAGATAGTCATCGGTAATGATCGTCCCCAGCGTGAGGAAACAATCGGCCTGCGCGACAAGATCCCGCACATGCCGGATGGAGGCTGCATCCGAATAGGTCCCGATAAATTTATCGCCCCCTTCATCCAGCACCGTTTTCCCCAGCGTAGTGGTGGTATAAAGAAATCCGCTCGCATCGATGATTTGCTGCAACAGACCGGACAACCCGTGACGAAGCACTTCCACACCGGCAAATATCAGCGGGGATTTTGCCGCGCTGATTTGTGTCCAGGCCTGTTCCACTGCATTTAGCAGCGCCAGGGCATCGCTTTTTTCGACCAGCGGTTGCAGGGGCTTGTCAGAGGGCTCCGGACAGAGCTCACCCCATACCTCCTTATAACAGGCAATGTATACAGGTCTTTTATGTGTGATCGCCGCGATCAGTAAATGATCGATTTTCTCCGGTGCGCCCACGGAAGTGCTCAGCGTCTCCGCAGCCACGGTTACCTTTCTGTACACTTCCTGGTCGGCCTTCAGATTGCCGGTAGAATGATGAAACAGCACATCATACATGTTGGTGATCTGACGGTCATCTGCTCCCGGTGTTGCGCTGATGACAACAACAGGACTACGTTCAACATAAGCGCCCGCAATGGCATTGAGTGCGCTGAACGTACTCACCCCATATTGCAGGGACACGGCTCCCAGCCCCCTCGTTCGCCCATAAGCGTCGGCGGCATAGGCGGCATCCAGCTCATTAACGGCGCCAATGGCATTTACACCGGGAAAATACTCCAGGGCCTGGGTGAAATGTTTAACGTAATCACCAGGTATCTGAAAGACTTCCGTGACATGGAGCTGTTTCAGCCTCGTCAGAAGATAGTCTGCAACGGTAAAAGACTTTTTGAGCATATAGTTGACTTTAGGATAGAATAAGACGCATACCCCTCCTGGTCCTGCAAAGGATAGATTCCCAATTCCTGGGAATTTGACTGGCTACTGAAGGGAGCTTAACGTAAAGAGAAGAATGGATATACTCGAATAGAGTGAAGCGACAGAGGACGTAAGGTACTTATATTAATTAATATAAATAACGTGTAAGGGTAAATTTTTTATGCACTGTTGTCCCAGGCCCCGCCGGCTGACTTAAAGATCACCGGTTGGAGTCTTGACCGGGGTCTTGTCCTCCTTGGCAGGAATGCGATCGATCGGCTTGATGGCACAATGGAACCCGAACAAACACCGGTCCTTGATCATAGTCGCCACTTCGGGCGGCACGAATTCCTCCCAGCCCTCTGCGCCCTGCTTGATAAGCTGCAGCACTTTATCGGTTTGCACATTGAGATTATTCTCGTTGTAATGCCGGATGTCCTCGATCTTATTATTGGTGATCAGGTAACGGTACAGGTCTATGAGATGTGGCGGCGGATAGAACCGAAGGCAATTCCAGATGATCCCGTCGCGCAGGGTAGGGTAGATGAACAGCTTCACCTTGCGGCTAAACAATGTCGCAAAAGATTCCAGTATCCCGCCCGGCAGATCCTGATAATGTTCCTCGGCGAAAATATACTCAAGATTAGGATACCCCAGCACCACGCCCATCTTCAGCTTGGTGATCTTCGACAGATACGCTACCAGCTTATAATACTCATGAAAGTTGGAGATCATCACCGTTTGCCCGAGCGAACAAAGAATATCCACCCGGTCGAGGAAATCCTTCTCATCGATCTCGGCGGCAGGGTCGGCATCCCTTTCCTGCAACGACTGCAGCGTAAGCTCCGAAACGACAATGACGTTGTTCTTGTCTACATCCGGCTCCTGCAGGAATTGCTTGACGCCGGTGTTGAGCATATCCATATGCACATTGATGAGCGGACGGAACCGCCCACGGATGACGACGATATGCTTCTTGTAAAGGGCTTCGGAAGGTTGCAGGTTGTTGCCATCCGGGCCAAAGACCGCCGCATCCGAAAAGCCATACTTCACCAGGTGCAGGCTCATGAGCCGGTTATCTACCTTGCTGAAATTAGGACCCTCAAAACGGATCATGTCTATCTGGAGACGGTCCGTCGACAGGTTGTCCATCAGCGACAGCAGGAACATCGGAGGCTTCTCGTGGTAATAGAAGCAGGCATACATCAGATTCACGCCCAAAATGCCCACCACCTGCTGCTGCAGGTTATTATCGTTATCCAGTAATTTTACATGGAGCACCACATCATTGAACGGCCCGTTGGGTTCCAGCTGAAAACGAACCCCCATCCAGCCATGTCCGTCATTGGTTTTGTGATAATTGAGCGCGGAGACCGTATCGGAGAAGGCGAAGAAAGTCGTGGTATTCCCCCGTTGCGCGGCCAGGCGTTCGATCAACAGCCCATATTCATGATCGAGCATCGAGATCAGCCGGTTCTCGCTGACATAACGGCGTACCTGCTGAGCCCCGTAGATGGCATCGGAAAAGGTCATGTCATAGGCCGACATGGTTTTGGCGATCGTCCCCGATGAAGCGCCCGCTTTGAAAAAATTAGCAGCCACATCCTGGCCGGCGCCGATTTCAGCGAAGGACCCGTAAATTTGAGGGTCCAGATTAATGGCAAGTGCTTTCTGTTTCGTTCCAATATCCTTATTGTGAATAACATCCATACACTTATAGCTTGATTATCAAAGCAAATGTAACGAATTTTACCCCCATTTTAGTATCTTTCACGACTCCCGCAGATACCAGCAATCCCGCAAATAAAAGGGCCATTTAACAGCGATTCCTTGTTGTACAGGAAGGGCTCACCGGCCGGCCGGGACAATCTCCCCCCGCTATACCGTACGATGGCATGCCCCGCTGCGGTATCCCATTCCATCGTAGGCCCATGCCTGTAATAGAAATGCGCCTTTCCCTCGGCTACCAGACAGAATTTAAGCGAGCTGCCCGCGGAGATCCGCTGCACGATAGGATACCGGGCCGTCACTTCCGCTTCCTCCGGGGCGCTATGCGATCGGCTGCCCACCGCCACCCATTGTGAAGCCCGTTCATCCGTATGCAGATGCACAGGTGCCTGGCCATCGGCTATTTTCCAGCTCCCCATCCCTTCCGCACCATAATACAAGACATCCTGCACCGGGATGTAAATGACACCCAGTACAGGCTCGTTCTTATAAATGAGCGCTATGTTTACGGTGAACTCTCCATTGCGCTTAATGAACTCTTTTGTCCCATCCAGCGGGTCGACACACCAATAGCATTCCCAATCCTTTCTTATTGCATAGGGGATCTGCTGCCCCTCTTCAGAGAGGACCGGTATACCCGGGGTCAAAAGGGTTAGTTCATGGAGAATGATCTCGTGAGAAAGCCTGTCCGCCCTTGTCAGGGGAGAAAGATCCTCTTTCAGCGTCACCTGGCCTGCTTCTTCCGCATTATTATAAACGGAGAGGATCGCCAAACCTGCCTGTCTGGCGATAGCCAGTAATTGATCCAATTCGATTGACACCTGGCAAATATACAATATCGTACTATTTCAAGATGCGGGGAAAGTTATATTCAGGTCAACTGCCCATTAGTTCCGAAGTAGTTTGAATGCCGTTTTCAAACCCGCCGCCGCTTCCGTTGTATAGCAGGTACACTTTTTTTTCACGTTGAAAAACGTCCAGTATATTTCCGAAATCCTGTTGATGGTAATAGAGATTTACCTGCCCCCCGCTCATTCCGTCCGGGGGTAATACCGCACCATTTGACATAAAAATAAGCTGGCCGATAAATTTTCCTCCATTTTGAAGCCAGAGGCGCGGAGGAAATTGGTTCGCCGAATACATGACTTCATAGTGATCGATAAGCGTGAGTGCCATAGTAAAGATTTTATAAAGTGAATTGTAAAGATCTTACTTAGCTGCCGACACTGAAATACCATTATAGTGGTATTTTTAATAATATATTGCGCTCTGACCGTATAACAGGAGAGCAGGACAACGGTAAAAAATAAAAGAGAACCAGCCGGCATGAACAATTGTAGAGCCCTCATTGCTGCCGGTTGAGTTCCACAATCAAATTCAGCGTTACGGCATCGCCAACGATCGGGCGGCCACCCTCAAAGGTCTCGTTCCATTTCAACCCGTAATCTGACCGGTTGAGGATACCCGTGACCACAAACCCTGCTTTGTCGGCATGGAAAGTAGATTCCTTCAACCGCCCGTTATCCGTTACGGCAAAAGAGACCGGCCGGGTAATGTCACGGATGGTCAGATTGCCTTTCAACAGGTACTTGTCCGCTTCTTTAACGAGGGTCCCCGTAAAATTGATCCCGGGGTATTTCCCCGAATTCAGGAAATCCTCCGATTGCAAGTGGTGATCCCGCTGTTCATTGTCGGTGCAAATGGAAGCCGTTTTTGCCGTGAAAGTCACCGTGGCGCCATTAAAATCATCCCCGTTGGAAAGTGCCCGGGCATCAAAGTCTCTGAAGCGTCCCGTTGTTTGAGAGACCAGGAAGTGAGCAACGCTGAAATTGATGCTGGAGTGCTCTTTGTCGATGGTCCAGGTGGTTTGTGCCATGACAGCTACGGTAAAAAACAGAGTGGTCAGACTTGCCGTCAATTTTTTCATGTATATGAATTTGTTTGAAAGGCAAATCTATTGCCCGGCGCAGAAGAGCCATGTGCCAAAACGCTCAATTTATTCCCCGGAATCCATCCGGAAGTGAAGGGGCGGGACGCCATATTCTGTTTTGAAGGCGCGGCAGAACGCGCTCGTATTCTCAAAACCGCATTTCCAGGTGATCTCGTGCACGGGCGTTGAGGTTTGCTTCAATAACCCGGCGGCATGAGTAAGCCTGATCCGGGTGAGGTATTGATGGGGAGTGGTGCGGAAAACAGCTTTGAACTGACGGACCAGCTGCGGAGAGGACAAGCAGGCCGTACGGCTGATCCCGGAGAGATTCTGCTTGTCCATAAAGGTGGAATGAAGGAAGTCCTTGGCGATACACAGCCGTTTATAAATTTCCTTTTTGGTGGCCGGTTTGATGGCGCTTACCCGACGGGCCCGCTCCGCCTCCTTTTTATGCGTGCGGATCAAATGATGCAGCAAAAAGACCAGGTGTTCATCCACCCTGTTACTATCATATCCATATTCATTCAACGAAGCTATCAGGCTCCCCAATCGCTGCATCAGGCCGGTATCCGTATCATAGAGCGTCTGGAAGAATTCAAGCGACGGACCCTCCGCCTCAAAGGGATTATCCAGCAACACGGACTCCCTGGTCAGGGCATCGCGGAATACGGCGGAGGCAAATGCCGCCTGGAAAAAAACCGATTGGATCCTGACTTCGCCGGCTGTATCGACCTGGCAGGTATAGTCCTGGTTGTCGTTTAAGATCAGGAATTGCCCCGGCCTTACCGCCAATGGCCGATTATTTATCTCATACCATTCCTCGCCGCTCAGGATCGTTTTAATAGAGAGACAGCCTACATGACGCACGCGATAGCTCTTACCGGCCAGCGCATTGAAAACGATATTTTGCCGCTTGAATTGACTGAAATGTGACTGCTCATCAAATCCCGGTTTGCTGTGATCCGGCAGGCTGGTATAATACATACCTCAAAATAGAAGGTTCCTTCAGCAATCCCTTACCACTGAAAAGGATTAACAAAAAATTATGTTCCCCTAAAAATTCTTCAGGTATGCCATTACCCGATCCAGCTGCTCGATTTGCGGGAAGTGACCGGCTTGTGGCATCAACTCAAATTGAGCGGATGGAATAAGTTCGGCAAATTGCTTCCCGTAAGCCGGGGTGACAATCCGGTCGCTCTCACCCCAGAGCACCAGTGCCGGAATAGCCATATCCTTCAGGCGCACACGCAGGCCCGGATCATTCATAAACGGCTCGCCCGCATAGACCAACAACTGCTCCTGGTTGGCAACGATGGCGGCTATCCCTCCTGCGCCTAAAAGAGCTGGCGAGAACTTTGCCGGATCGTGAAAGGCATAACCCGCCCTTTCTTCCGGTGCAAGAGTCAGGGGATTGGCGATCCCACCGCTCGCAGGGGTCGGATCGATCCCAACCGCATTGATCAGGACTATGGCTTGCTCCGCCGTGTAAAAGCAGATAAGTCCGCCCGTCTCCGCGATACGGCTTTCCCTCCCCGCGATCGTCGAATTGTAGAGGCAATGTCTCAGCAAATAGCTTTATAATTTCTGTTTTCATACCACAAAGCTAACCCGCGCCGCACTTGATAAAAATGAACGATTGTAAGAAAATAGACCGGAAATATTGAACCAGGTTAAGAACCGGTCATGGAGCAGGTCTGGCATCTATCTGAAGAGAGCAGGCCCGGCATCTATTTGTGCAGGAGCTTCCTGCGTACTTTGCTCAGGAACTCCGGGGTGATGCCCAGGTAGGAGGCAATGTATTTTTGCGGCACATACTGCTCCATTCCCGGAAATTTATGAACGAATGCCTGGTAGCGATCTTCTGCGGAGTCGGTATGACTCTCGATAAACCGATGCTGCTGCCGGATCAGGGCATCCTGGAAAGTAATGCGAAAATACCGTTCGAACGCAATATAGTTTTCCAATAAATGGGCCTGTGCTAACCGGGGAAGCAGGAGCACCTCTCCATCGGTCAATCCCTTCGTACTATAAAAGGTATGAGTCTCCTTGCTTAAAAGGCCTTGCAATCAAAACGGAATGCAGGAATTCCGTCTCAATTTCATTCAATTGAACGATTTTGTTGATGTTTGCCAGGATTATGTCGCTGTTCATTGCCTGATTAAAGGATGAAATAACAATACTAATGAATCTTTCGGATATCTTAGCCTAAGCATATATTAGTAACCAAATGAAGTTTCAATGAAAAACAGCTTAGTATACCTTGTCCCATTTCTTTTGACTCTTTCAGTTCCCTCAATTTGTTCTGCACAATCGGAAGAAAAAGATGTCATGGTTAGTATGCGGGACGGCATTAAATTGGCAACGGATATTTATTTCCCTCCAAATTTTGATAAAGCAAAGCAAAAGTTGCCGGTTATTCTGCACCGGACCCCTTACAACAAGGCATCTGTTGGTTATGTAAAAGATGCCGGCTTCTTCTGTAAAAATGGCTATATCGTTATTTTCCAGGATTGCCGGGGCCGTTTCAACTCGGGTGGCATTTTTGGAAAATATATAAATGAGCCGGAAGACAGCTATGATGCCGTTGAATGGGTGGCCAAACAACCTTGGTGCAATGGAAAGGTGGGCATGAGGGGTAGATCCTACCTGGCCCATGTACAAGCCGATGCAGCTAAATTAAATCCGCCGCATTTAGCTACCATTGTTTGCAATGTGGGCGGTTTGTCCAATGGCTGGACTCACTCTGTACGCAATCACGGCGCCTTTGCTTTAAAGCAGGTGACATGGGCCTTCTCCAATATGGCCAGCGAATCATCGGATACCGTAATAAAACAACTATTCGCAAGGGAGAAAGTGGCGGATTGGTTCCAGGCGCTCCCTTTCAAGAAAGGTAACAACCCCCTGTCTGTTTCGCCCGACTTTGAGAATTATATACTGGAGATGTGGACACATGGAGATTATGATAGTTATTGGAAACAGATGGGCATCAACTGGGTTGAATATTACGGACAGACAGCCGACATCCCCATGATGCACGTCAGCGGCTGGTATGATAACTATATCCAAACAGCTACGGACAACTATACGGGCTTATCCAAAATAAAGAAATCGCCCATAAAACTAATGATTGGCCCATGGATGCACGGCACCATGGAACAAAGCTTTTCCGGCGACGTGGATTTTGGCGAAGTGTCGACCATGAAAGATTTTTACCTGCAGTGGCACCTGGATTGGTATGATCATTTTTTGAAAGGAAAGGACAACCGGATCGGAAGCTGGCCGAACGTAAAATTATTTGTGATGGGTACGGGCGATGGACATAAAGATAAAAACGGCCGGCTTTTCCATGGCGGGTATTGGCTGGACGCCAGCGATTGGCCGTTAAAGGAAACCAGGTATGTGAATTACTATTTTCATGAAGATAATTCCTTGTCGGATAAAGCGCCTTCACCAAACGAAAAAAGCATTACCTATACTTTTGACCCGGAACACCCTGTGCCGACAATCGGCAGTGCATCCGCTTCGTTGGAACCCCTTGCCTCGGCAGGCGCTTTCGACCAGCGGGAAAAAGAGTATACCGGCGATCCGCTAAAGGGTTTTTATGGATCAAAACCGCCTTATCTGCCGCTGAAAGCCCGCAAAGATGTACTTGTTTACCAGACCCCCGTTTTAGAAAAGAACGTTACCATCATCGGGCCTGTAAAAGTGGTATTGCACGCATCCTCCGATTGTCTGGACACTGATTTTACAGCCAAGCTGGTGGATGTCTATCCCCCTTCAAATGATTATCCTTCAGGGTATGAGATGAATATTACGGATGGCATTGTCAGGGCCAGGTACCGTAACTCACCGGCAAAACAGGAGTTTATGGAGCAGGGAAAAATCTATGAAATTACGGTTGAGCCCAATAGTACAGCCAATGTTTTCAAAAAAGGACACCGGATCAGAGTGGATATTTCAAGTAGCAATTTCCCTCAATACGATGTTAACCCGAACACTGGCGAACCTTTAGGAAAAAATAACCGCACCATGAAAGCCAACAACACCATTTTTCACAATAGCACAAGCCCGTCGTATATTATTTTACCAATGATTGAAAAATAAGTGGTGCATCAATAACCTACCTCACCAGGATCATCACCCCTTTGCGGGAAATGACCTTTCCGGTATAACTGGTGCCCTGCACCATCCATGCATAGGTACCGGTATCCTGGAGCCGGCCGTTGAGATAACCATTCCATCCCTGTCCGAGGGCGGAGGTGCTATAAACCAGTTGCCCCCATCGATTGTACACACGGAAATATTGGAGGGAACTAATACCTGCCGTGATCGGGCGGAATATATTATTGGTGGCCCCGCCGGGTGTAAAGGCATTGGGGACAAAAATATCCGCTCCCGTTTTGAACACCCGAACGACGATATCCGCCACGCCATAACATCCCAGCGCCGAAGTCGCCCGGACTGTATAGGTGATGGAATCTATATTACTGCCCAGGATAGCGATCGGATTGGCAATATCGGGATTATTGAGATCGGTGGCCGGCGTCCAGGTAAAAGCATCGCCCGTATCACTGGAAACCGCCTGTAATTGCAGGGGCTCGCCAACCACTACGGAAGTGTCATTCCCCGCATTGACAAGGATCTGCGGATATACATTCACCTGGAAAGTGTCCACTAATAAATTGGGGCAGCCGGTATTCTCAATGCTCAATACGTAGGCGGTGCTTTTCAGGGGGGAAGCCGTAGCATTGATAGAATAGGGAAGCCCGTCGATAACGCCATTGCCCTGGTTGGCAAGGGTGGCCGTATTCGTCCAGGTATAGCCAGTGCCTGTCGTGATCGATGCATTCAGCAGCGCCGTGGACCCGTAGCAGATAGTCGTATCCGCAGGATCTATGGTCGCCTGGGGAAATTGGGCGTTCAGCAGATCCAGATAAGCGGTGGCGCTGGTATCGGCCGGGCACACGCCGCTTTTTACAAGGAGACGGTACCAGATTGAATTCGGTAACGACCCGATGGTATCGCTCGTGGAAGTATCGGCAGGGGTAAAATCAGTCCAGTTGGTACTATCCGTGGAAGATTGCCAGTTCAGGACACTCCCGGTCTGCCCTTTCAAGGTGAGCACGGCTTCCTTGAATTGCCCCAGGCAGAATTCCATGTTGGAAGGATCCAGCTGTCCCCCCACGCTCTTCGGGTCTACGGTAATGACGGCGGCTGAACTGGTATCTATATCACAGGACGCCCCGTTTCGGATCAGGGCTCTGTAAACGGTGGTGGTCGTCAGGTTCTGTATCGTATCCTGCAGCGTCGTATCCGACAGGATATTCCAGGTGCTGCCGTTATCGGCAGAGGATAGCCAGTTCAGCACGCTCCCCCTGTTCCCGGTGATGGTCAATACGCTCATATTGCTGTCTGTACATACCCGGGTATTACTGTTAACCGAACCAGCAAGGGTAGGAAGAGAGGTAGTCACCTGGATCGTATCCTTGAGATCCGCACAACCGTTGATCTCCTCGGTGGTTATCTGGCCTCCCGTAGCGCCAGCCTTCACGGTTAATATATTACTATCGGCGCCGGATACGACCGACCAGCCGGAAGGTATCGTCCATTGATAGGTAGCTCCCGTCAGCGACGGTATGGAATAAACGAGGTCGCTATTGGTGCAGGCGACCGAATCCCCGCTGATAATAAGCCCGTTGCAGGTATTTCGTAAGGCGATATAGGCATAGGAAAAATGCCCGCCCGGGACACAATTATCCGTCTCGAATGTCAGGACGACCTGCTGTCCGCGATAAGGGGACAGATCGAAGGTCACTTCCCGCCATGACTTTGTCCAGACATCCTGCAGATGGGTCGCATTGGTGGTAGTGCTGTTCGGGTCCGCATTGGGAGATAGCGTACTGCTCAGGGAGAACCCTTCGGCAATAGCTGCCGCCGTGTCGAGGCTCGCCCCGCCGCCCTGGGTATTGGCATTATTCTTAGTAGGCAGGTAATATTGGGGCGAAGCGCAGGTTATGACACTGTCATTGGTGGAAAGGGTAGCCGAAAATAAGGGCTGCTCATCGGAATTGTGACTCCCGTTCTCCAGGACCATCGCATAGGCATAGGTCATCGTGTAGGGCTGCGTTGCCGGGCTGACAGGGACATTGATCCGGTAGCTGATACCCCGGATATAGCCACCCTGGGTAGTCCCGGTGGTGGAACGGCCTGTTATATTGGTGGATCCTAATAATATGGAATTGGTATATTGATAGCCATTGATCTTCGGTATCGTGGCAAACCCACCGTACGCATCCGTGCCGCTCGCAGAGATGACCTGCATGCCATTGGCGGACAGCTGGTACTCAGGAAGCGTGACGGCGCCCAGGGTACCCGAAGGATAAGCGACGGCGGAGTCATATGTTTTCATAATAGCGCTCGTGCCATTCCCGTTCTTGTTATTGCCGGTATAAGCCTCCCAATGGGTGAGGGTGCCTGCTGAAAAACTGCTATTAAGAGGGCAGGACTGTGTTTGTGCAAATGTCCGGCAACAAACTAACAGGCATAATACACCAGGAAAAGATTTCATCAGGCTATGAATAATGGAATGAGAAATTCAAAAACGCAGATCCTGCCGCGAACCGCCAGTACCTGCTTCCAGATACGGTACGAGAGAATAAGGGGCAAAGTTGACTGCCCGGCCAAAAAAAATTTTAGTTCTCATCCCGGGGAGGGTGTACGGCAGTGTGATTGGATATAATTATATATAAATAATTGAAATATGTAGAAATGAGAGTTACCATGGACGTAGTAGCATCGAACAAAGCTGTCATGGACGGCACCCTTGCCAAGAGCGTCCAGGATACTACAGAAATGCCAAAGTCGAGTTGAGCCCGGTCATGAATGCGGAGGACTTGAAAAAAGGGCTTGCCGCCATTCAAAAATGATCGAAAAGACAGCCCTTGACTCCATCCTGTCCAAATCGCCTAAACGGGCGGATATTTACTGGTTCCTGCATGTCAATGTGCTGGATGAACCCTATGCGCTGAGATATCATGTGGAGGCCGTTGGTGGATCCCGAAGTCACTATGGACTCATTGTTTGAGTAAGTTGCTTTCTCCTGCTTTGGCGCTTCCGGACTGATTTTGTCCGCTTGGGCTTTCTTCCACTTCGGAAATGCTTGCCGAACCTTCAACTTTGCCCTCGTATCGGATTATTAGGCTTTCATGCAGGCGATTTGGTCAATTTCAAGATCACAGATGATCTGTCTATCAGCGTGTTTAATTTATCAATATGAAAATTGTACAAGTCTTCAAGACTGATGTGCAGGATAAAAAGGAGGCTAAACGTATTATCCTTTTTCTGCATCAAAATTATTCCCATTGTAAGGTCAATTTTGATTTGGACGACTGCGACAAGATCCTGCGGATAGAAAACCAGTTGGGACGGGTTGAAGAAACTGCTATCCAGTTAGTAGTAGCCGGGTACGGGTATGATTGCGAACCTTTGCAGGATTGAAGGGGATGTAAAAACACCCCCTTTTATCGAAACATAGGAAAAATCATAGGGCCGAAACTCGGAAATTCATAGTAATGCTTCATCTCAGGATTTCTTAACCAGCTCTATCATGGCCGACAGCTCTTCCACGGCGGCCTCATTCCCGCCGACGGTATCTGCTTATGAAGGGTTAAACTAGTATAAAAAATAGATTTATAGTAAGAATAAATTTCCCTGATCACGCAAATACCGGAGTTTGATCAAGGATTTGGCTTGCTTGCTGTAAAATGTTTCGCCGGCAAAACGCAAATAGCTTCTTTTGTTCCGTGATTAATTCATCTGATAAATTTAAAATCATGGAAAAAGAGAAGAAAAATTTGCTATCAGCCATTGAAAGCGAAGACAATATTGACAGGGCCGGATTTATAAAATGTATGGCATGGGCGGGTACCGGCGTATTATGGATGATGAGCGGCGGGGTTCTGAAATCCTTTGGGATGAGCCAGCTTATCGATAAGACTACCGGCGGACTCAGGAACGATATCCATATCCCAAAGGCCGATTTCAGCTTCGTACAGATAAGTGACAGCCATATCGGGTTCAACAAGGCCGCCAATCCGGACGTGACCAGTACCCTGCAGGCTGCTATCGACAAGATCAATGCCATGCCGGTGACACCGTCTTTTGTGCTCCATACAGGCGACCTATCCCATCTTGCGCAGGCTGATGAATTTGACATCCTGGATCAGTCTTTAAAAAGTGTAAAAGCCGGAAAAATATTCTACGTGCCGGGGGAACATGATGTCTTGAATGACAATGGCAAGCAATACCTGGAACGATATGGGAAGGGGACGAAAGGAAATGGCTGGTATAGTTTTGATTCCCAGGGAGTACATTTCATCGGCCTGGTAAATGTAGTAGACACGGCCGAGGGTGGCCTGGGCGTGTTGGGCGCAGACCAGCTCAAATGGCTGGAAGACGATCTGAAAGGGTTGTCCAACAGCACTCCGGTAGTGGTGTTTGCACATATCCCGCTGTGGGCTATTTATCCGCAATGGGGATGGGGAACCCGCGACAGTGCCCAGGCGCTCTCCCTGCTCAAACGTTTTGGTTCGGTATCGGTATTGAACGGTCATATCCATCAAACAATGCTGAAAGTGGAAGGGAATATAACTTTCCACACGGCCACGTCTACAGCGTTTCCCCAACCGCAACCGGGTACGGCCCCGGCACCTGGCCCAATGAAGGTGCCGGCAGAAAAATTACGCAGCTTACTGGGGCTCACCAGCGTCAATTATATGGAACACCAGCACTCACTGGCTATCACCGACACTCCGTTAACCGATCTTTCCGCCCCTGCGAACAAATAGATATGAAGAAACTAATTCTCCTCTCCTTTTTCACCCTTATCGGGAAATTGACCCTTAAGAATCATACGAAGAACCTTTCCTTCCCGTTCACGGCAGAAGCAGCCGACGGCGGCGGCTATCGGTTTAAAGGAGCTTTTTCCATCAACCGAAAGGATTTCGAAGTAGGAGGGACCAGTACTATTTCGGATAATCTCGATGTAACGCTGGATATAACCGCTAAATAAAAAAAGATGCTTTTCACCCGGAAGAAATACCTTGTTACAAGTGTCCTGGTAATCATTGTCGCCATTGGCTCCATCGCCGGTTCACCGGCTGGTCCCGAGCTGGAATATAAGAACCTGAAAGTATTGCCCCGGAATGTCTCTTCAAAAACGCTGCAAAGTATAATGATCGATGATTTTGAAGATGGACTGGGCGTAGCCTGTGCTTTCTGCCATGCTGAGCAAAAAGGTTCACATAAGCTGGACTATGCAAGCGACGCCAAACCAGAAAAAGAGATCGCCCGCACCATGATGCGAATGACTATGAAGATCAACCAAAAATATTTCCTGATCCGCCGTCCTATGATAGGGGATAGTTCGCTGGTTATCAGCTGCAATAGCTGTCATCAGGGGCAGCCCCGCCCGGCAATGGCGGGGGCTGAATAAAGGTTCGCTAACTATTCCCTGTTCTTAAATTTTTTGAAACTGTCGTTGATATAGACCAGGATATCCACGTTGGCGGCCTTTCGGCAAAAATCATAGGTAGGGCGGTAGCGCACCATGAATTGCTTCAGCGAGTCGTTCTCCAGATGCGTGAGACGGGATATATAATCAGCGGAAAAGCGGAAATTCACATAGTGCTGCTGCTCTTCCCGCAGAATGCGTTTCTTCAGCTGCAGGCGTTGGCGGACTTCGGAAGAGCCATGCGGTATGACATTCAGCTCGACGCCTACACCGTCGCCCTGACGCTGGCGCTCGACCACCGGCTGAGGCTCCTGTTCGTAGATCCAGCTATATACCTGTCTGCGCTCCAGGCTGTCCAGCTGATAATTGCTGAGACTGCCTACCGTTACAGCTTGCAGCGAAACAGGCCGCAAATCCAGCAAGATGGGAAATTCCGCGCCCAGGATCTTCGCAGAGACCGTGATAGTATCTGCATGGTAGCCGACGCAGGAGAATATCACGATATCACCCGGCTCCACCATGATCCTGTAATTGCCCTCTTCGTCCGAAAGTTTGTGCGTCCGTTCCGTCTGGTTATATATACTTACGGAACTCAGGATCTCCAGGTTTTCTTTCTTACGGACCTTTCCGGTAAGGAATTGCTGGGCAAAGCCCGTAAAACCAGGCAGCATGAAGAGTAAAAGATAAGTGATTTGTCGCATAATCAGACTGCTAAGTTACGGTTGAATTCTCTCTCCAAATACTATTTTTTTTATTGTGGCGATCCATGTATCTTGACAGAAATACACCTATCTATTTTTAAAATATTGCTATGCCCTTAATGAAAGAAATCTGTCTGCCTTTCCTGGTATTTCTTTTTTTATATTCCACTAATCTTCGTGCACAGAATGATCTTCGCATGCTGTTTAAAGAGCAGGCTGGCAATTATCATTCTTCTTCTCCCCTGGGTAATGGCCATCTGGGCGCCATGGTTTTTGGGAGGACCGACAGGGAGCGGATTGTGTTAAATGAAATTTCAATGTGGAGCGGGGGAGTACAAGATGCTGATGATCCCCAGGCAATTAACTATCTTCCTCCAATCAGGCAATTGTTGCTCGAAGGCAGAAACGCAGAGGCGCAGAATATCATGCAGAAACATTTTATTTGCAAGGGAAAAGGTTCTGGCTCGGGCGAAGGCGCTAACGTTAAATTTGGTTGTTACCAGACATTGGGGGATCTTTTTATTAATTGGGCGGATGCTCACTTGCCGGCACAGAATTATCAAAGAATACTCCGGCTGGACAGCGCTTTTACAACTACTTCCTGGCAAAGAAAGGGTGTCACCTATACAGAAGAAGTTGTGGTATCTGCACCATCACAGGTAATTGCTGTTCGTTTAAAAGCCTCTAAGCCGGGTAACCTTTCTTTTTCTGCCCGCCTTTACAGAAAGGAACGTGCTGATTATGTGATGGAAAATGACCAGATGTATATGAAGGGAACCATGAATAGTGAAGGAGACGAAGGCATCTATTATGCCGCCGTATTAAAAGCGATACCTGTTGGTGGGCAGCTTTCTGTTACTGATACCGGTATTGTGATCACCAACGCAAATGAATGTATATTATTAGTAGGAGCTGCAACAGATATGAACTGGCCGAAAGTAGCAAAGCGCGGGCCGGCCCCATTGCCTGTTGTGATGCAGACGTTAAACAAAATATCGGGCAGATCCTGGACCGAATTGCTGACTGAACATGTGAAAGACTTCCAATGTTATTTTAACAGGTGTCGTTTGAATTTTAACGCCACTGAGAATAGCAAAGAAATAGCACAGCTAAGTGTATTAGAAAGATTGACACGTTTTGGCAACGGTGCATCAGATCCTGATCTGATCAATATGTACTTCAACTTCGGCCGATACCTGCTGATATCTTCTTCCCGCCCTGGCGGAATGCCGGCGAATTTACAGGGTTTATGGGCCGATGAATACCAAACACCCTGGAACGGCGATTATCATACGGATATTAATGTACAAATGAATTACTGGCCGGCCGAAGTTACCAATTTGGCGGATTGCCATCAACCAATGTTTACTTTATTGGGTCAAATGGCTGATTATGGCAGCCGCACGGCAAAGACCTATTACGGCGCCAGGGGTTGGGTAACACATCCTATTACCAATCCATGGGGTTATACCTCGCCGGGCGAAGGCGCTACCTGGGGCTCAACGGTCACGGGTGGCACATGGGCTACTATGCATTTGTGGCAGCATTACCAATACAGTCCGGACAAAAAATTTCTTGCTGCCGTATATCCGATCATTAAAGGCGCCGCACAGTTCTATACCGATATCTTAATAGAAGAACCAATACATAAATGGTTGGTCACGGCTCCTTCCAATTCACCGGAAAATTCTTTTTTCGGGCCCAATGGCGAACATATCGCTACTTGTATGGGCCCAACAGTGGATATGACACTTGGCCGGGAGATCCTGGGGGAAGCTATACAGGCTGCTACTATTTTAAATATTGATAAAGCCTGGAGCGATAGCCTTCGCGCTATGGTGCCAAGGCTCGCACCGTTGCAAATTAGTCCTTCGACCGGAGCATTGCAGGAGTGGCTGGAAGATTATAAGGAAGTGGAACCGGAGCATCGCCACACGTCACATTTGATGGCCGTTTATCCGCTTGATGAGATCACTCCCTGGGAAACCCCGGCTTTTGCAGCAGCGGCAGCCACGACTTTAGAAAGGCGTAAGAAGAGCGGAATAGGATGGGTCTGGGCCTGGCGGATGGCTTTATATGCCCGTCTGCAGAATGGTGACAAGTCCTTATATTTCCTGCGCTCTTTTTTAACACCTTCCAATGCTTCTGAAATAGATTATAATAATGGAGCCGGTACATATCCTAATCTTTTTTGTGCAGGCCCGCCTTTTCAGATAGACGGTAACCTGGGTGCTGTTGCCGGGATCGCGGAGATGTTGATGCAGAGTCATGGTAAGGAAAACGTTATCCGTTTATTGCCCGCTCTGCCTGCGGATACCTCGCTCCAAAGTGGGTCCGTAAAAGGATTAAGAGCCCGTCAGGGATTTGAAGTCTCCTTTAACTGGCAACAGGGGAAAGTACAAAACATAAAGATCCGCTCAACCAATGGATTGCTCTGTCATATCTTATTGCCTGGTTTATTTACTATTAAAAATTCCGCGGGTAAAACCATCTCCTATAAAAAAGATGCAAAAGGTATAATTGAATTTGCTACACAAAAAGGGGTGGAATATTTGTTCCAGAATGGTTAACTCTTTTTCTGAAGTGCCCGGTATTGATCAGGGGAGACTTTCATATATTTTTTAAAGATCCGTGAAAAATAATAAGGATCGTTATAGCCAATTTCTGTCGCTACTTTTTTAACTTTTATATCCGAACTGTACAACAGCAGGCAGGCCTTCTGTAATTTCAGATGAATAAAATAGTCAAGAGGCGCCATGCCGGTTGCTTTACGAAACAGGCTGGAAAAATGGGAAGTGGACAAGCCTTTTTTTAGCGCCATGGCTTTTACGGTTAGTTGCTGGTGCAATTCACTTTGCATATACAAGATAGTATCGGTGATCAGATCTTTTGCATCCTGTTTTTTTTCATTCACCTGCCGGTCAGGATAAAGGAAGGTGGCGATGAAACTATACAAGAACATATTTGCATTCGTGAGATTCTCTTTGCTATAGCCCATTTCCAGGTTATGGTACATCATATGCCAGATTTGAAGCCCTTTTTCATTAAAGATGATCGGTTGCGGGCCGTCAAATTTTCCAATTCCGAAACTACGGTTGAAAGTATTCATATCCCGGCCGCTAAAATGTACCCAGTAAATTGTCCATGGATCGTTTTCATCAGCTCCATACCGCAGGTAATCCTTTGTTGCAGGTATGATGATAAATTCATTGACACCTACTGTAAAACGTTTTTTGCCAAGCTCATACCAGCCTTTCCCACGCAGGCAATAGATTAATATATCATCGGGGCAACCTTTTTCCCATTCCCGGTAATGATAGGTTGCGTTGGGAAAATAGCCAATATGTGTTATATGAAGCTGGCTTAGTAAAACATTTTCCCTGATCAGTTTTTTCCAGACAGATTCAGGGAGATTTATCATTTTTTCCCCCTCAAACCCATCCCGCCTTTTAATAGTTTTCATACTGCATGCTTTTATTAAAAATCAGAACCGTTGTACAATATCGGATAACATTTGGTTACTAATATATTTATCAGTAGCCAAATTTGAAAATTAAGCATTAATTAAGCGTCTTATTAAGGCCGTGGCCTTTACTTGCGGTATGGATATGCTAATGCCAGTGAATAAAAACCGAATTAGTTGTTATTGGCTCTTGTGCCTCTTACTGGGAGGCATCTTTTCCGAATCTCCTTTCGTTGTCAGCGGGCAATCCGGGCTATCCGGTACGGATGCATTATCCCGGCTCGACACCTTCAACATCAGTTGGACCACGCCTGGCCCAGGCTCTGCCGAATCCATGCCCCTTGGCAATGGCGACATCGGCCTCAATGCCTGGGTCGATCAGGGCGGGGATCTCCTTTTTTATATCAGTAAGACGGATGCCTGGGGTGACCAGGTGACACCAGGCATGGACCCTTGGATGCGGCAGGGGGGGATATTATCCAAACTGGGCCTGGTCAGGGTGTCTTTCACCCAACAGGGGACTGCGCAGGTGAAGGCTTTCCGCCAGGTGCTTCACCTCCGGCAGGGCGAGATATGGATACAAGAAGGGGAGGGGGCTTCCGTCCTTAACTTACGAATATGGGTAGATGCCAATCATCCTGTCATCCGCGTCCAGGCGGAGGGCGGCCAACCCGTTTCGGTAAAGGTGACCCTTGATGACTGGCGCCTGCGGGAAAGAGATACTATTCTTAAAGAGGGAAAGGATAATATCACCTGGTATCACCGCAACCGCCCGGCCGGAGACAAGGCTCTTCCTGATTCACCGCTGGCTAATATTACCTTTGGCGGTGTTATTCATGGGCCAGGACTTGTGCGCAACGGCGAAAATATGCTGGTTTCGGCGAAAGCGGCCCGCCACCAACTGATTGCTATCGATGCCCTGACAGCGACAACGGCCAGCGGCCGGGAATGGTTGGCTTTGATGGATAAACAGAAAGCCAGTACTGGTGCGCTGGACCTGGAAACGACCCGCCGTGCTCATGAGGCTTGGTGGAATACCTTTTGGGACCGTAGTTGGATCATGGTGAGTGGAGACTCGGACGCGTGGGTGACAACGAGCGGATATATTCTCCAGCGTTATGTAACTGCCTGTGCGGGCCGGGGCGCATATCCCATAAAATTCAACGGCTCGATTTTCGTTGTCGACAATCCGGAGTGGAAAACCAATAAACAGACCACGCCCATGAATGCAGACTTCCGCGCCTGGGGTGGCCTGTATTGGTTCCAGAATACCCGGCCTATGTATTGGCCGAGGCTGATGGCCGGGGACTTTGATATGATGTTGCCCCTGTTCCGGATGTATGTGAACATGCTTCCGAAGAATGCCGCCCTCGTGCACAAATATTATGCTCATGGCGGGGCCTATTTCCAGGAGACCACGCCTTATTGGGGCGGCGTTCCCTACATGGGGCCCGAGGTCAAAGAGAATTGGACCGGGCATTACTTTACGTCCATTCTTGAGCTGAGCATGATGATGCTCGACTATTATGATTATACCGAAGACGAGGTTTTTGCCCGTCAGTATCTGCTGCCCCTGGCTTCGGGAGGGTTGCAATTCTTCGATGAGCATTTTGGCCGCGATGCAGAAGGTAAGCTTTTGCTCGATCCGGACAATGCGATCGAGATGTTTTGGAAAGTGCATGATCCGGCGCCGGATATTGCCGGTTTGAAGGCAGTGGTCTCGAGGATGCTGGCGTTGCCGGATAACTTGACGGGGGCTGCGGATAAGGAACGATGGAGGCATTTGCTGGGTATTTTGCCCGAGCTTCCGAAAGGAGGGGAGGGGGATGCGCCCGTATTGCTGCCGTATACCGGACCACAGACGGCCACGGGACGTAATCTGGAGAACCCGGAGTTGTATGCCGTCTATCCTTTTCGCTTGTACGGTCTCGGTAAACCGGAGCTCGACCTGGCCCGTCATACTTTCAATAATCGTAGATTCAAAGAGAAGGGCTGTTGGAACCAGGACCCCATACAGGCTGCCATGTTGGGTTATGCCGATGTGGCAAAGGAGTATGTCCATTTTGCGCTGACAAGGAAAGACCAAAGATTGAAGTTCCCGGCTTTTTGGGATCGTGGCCACGACTATGAACCGGATGAAGACAACGGCGGTAATGGGGAGAACGGCCTTCAGAAAATGCTAATGCAGGCAGATGGCCGGAAGATACTGTTGCTGCCCGCGTGGCCCAAGGGATGGGATGCCGATTTCAAGTTACACGCTCCTTATAATACTACCGTGCAGGGGCGCGTTGTCAATGGGAAGGTGATGGACCTTATCGTCACGCCTGCTTCGCGGGCGGCTGATGTATCTGTGTATTCACAAAATAAATGAAGAATATTTGCTGAAATTGGTCCAATTTTCATGTTTTTATAGTGAAAAACATAAGATTTATGCCTATAAACCCATTTTAGTACCTTTGGCGCCATGCGAAAATATCCGATCGGCTTACAGGATTTCAGGAAAATACGGGAAGGCGGGTTTTTGTATGTTGACAAAACTCGTTTGACCCATACCCTTATTGAGTCAGGTAGTTATTATTTTCTGAGCCGTCCGCGTCGGTTTGGCAAGTCATTATTGCTTTCTACGATTAAGGAGATTGTTAGCGGCAGCAAAGAATTGTTCAATGGACTTTGGATAGAGGATCACTGGAACTGGGAGCAGAAACACCCGGTGATCCATATCTCATTTGCTTCCATAGGTGTTAGAACACTTGGGCTAACGCAAGCGATTTTTGAATCATTAGCCGAAAATGCAGAACGCCTCGGTGTTAGCTTGGAGAAAACTACCATCGATCAGCAGTTCAGAGAGTTGATCCGGAAAGCTTCGGGATTTGGCAAAGTAGTAATATTAATAGATGAATACGACAAGCCCATCATTGATAACCTGGATGATATTCCCTTGGCGCAGCAGAACCGTGCTGTCTTTAAAAGTTTCTATTCCGTACTGAAAGACTCCGACGAATATATCCGGTTACTGCTTATCACAGGGGTGAGTAAGTTTACCAAAGTGAGTATCTTTTCGGATTTGAACAACCTGCAGGATATTACCCTTTCACCGCAGTATGCCACGCTCACAGGTATTACGCAAGCTGAACTTAGGTTCGATTTTGTTCCGGAAATCCAGGAGATGCAACAGACCAATCCAGCGATATTAGACGATATTAAAAATTGGTATAACGGGTATTCCTGGAACGGGGTGGATAGGGTGTATAACCCGTTTTCGTTGCTGAATTTCATGAGTGACCGGCAATTCCGGAATTACTGGTTTGCAACTGGAACACCCACTTTCCTGGTGGAACAGATCAAAAAGAAAGGCGAATTTAAGTTTGAAGGGCGCCGGATGGGGGAACTCGCACTGGGTAATTTTAATATCGAGCAAATAGAGCCGGCGTCCCTGTTGTTCCAGACGGGCTATCTTACCATCAAAAGTTACGACCCGCAATTGCTAACATACGAACTGGATTATCCCAATAAGGAAGTCGAATCGAGCCTGCTCGACGCCTTGCTGAGTGCCTACAGGGATGCATTTCCGGGTGATTCAATGGCATTGACAGGAGACCTGGGGGTAGCATTGCAGGCAAATGACATTCCCAGGGTAATGGAATTACTGAATGCCCTTATTTCCACCATACCTTACGATCACTGGCGGGCGGACAGCGAATCTATATTCCATATTATCTTCCACCTGACTTTCAAAAAAATAGGGGTTAATATCCAGTCCGAAGTCCATAGCTCTATCGGCCGTTGTGATGTGCTTATACAGACAGCAACACATATTTATGCCATAGAGCTCAAGCTCAATGCAACCGCCCAAATAGCCCTTGATCAGGTATTTGAGAAAGGATACCTTCGGCCTTATCAATCGGACAAAAGGCAGAAAGTGGCCATCGGTGTCAACTTTTCTTCAGAAGACAGGAAAGTAAAAGATTTCCTTGTAAAGGAAATAGGCGAGGCCTGAAGCAAAATATTTTCATGTTCATCAGTGATCTTTTTACGGCGCCGCTTCAGCTGATAAAACTAAATGATCCCTGGGCGGTCTTAGGTACACACAGATAAGGGTAGGACAGATATGGTTATCCAAGGGAGTACGTTTAATTAACCGGGAGAAGGATCGGATCCCTCTCCCGGTTAATCGGATAGAAGAGGCTATTTATTTATTCCAAATGACTCCGTTGCTCCTGCAGTCGTCCTGGTGCAGGTCATGGCTTGTGTACCATTTTCACTGGAAACGAATCCGCCATTATTTCCTCTGAAAGAAACGGTCCCATCCGGATTATTGATCCAGTCAAATTGTTCCCAGGGGCCGATGGCTGTCCGGTTACAGGTAATAGCCTGGGCGCCATTTTCCGAGGATACATATTTACTCAGGTTTTGCAGCGATACTTTACCTCCACCGGCATCGACGACAAGGAATTGTTCCCATGACTGTGCAGCAGCCCTGTTACAGGTCATAGCTTGTGTGGCATTCTCACTGCTTACATATTTACCGTTAGATCCTTTTAGTGTTACTGTTTGCCCAATGGGGATGCTGCCTCCATTCACAACAGGTTGGGTAGGGCGGTTCGCCGTCAATGCTATCTGCCCTTTCAGCATCCTGTCCCCGTCACCGGTGAGTCTCAGGTAATAATCTGCGGAGCAGGCCACCCCATCCTCGTCCAGTGTTATAAATCCTGCGCCTGCCGGAACCCAGGAGGCATTCTCCGCTGTCTTGGCGATCTGGTTGCCTTCATTGTATTCGTCGAACATGGATATATAAATTCCCTGGCAGCCAGTCTTGACCGCATTGTAAAACATGTGCCACATCAGATCCCCATGCAGTCTTTGATGTATTGACAGATCACCGGGCAGTACACAGGGCTGATAATCTACATTGTTGTTGGTGCAATCCGCCTGGTCCGGCACCATGAAATTGTTGTAAATGTTATCGGCATCGGATATGTTCCCTACGGCTCCGATCAGCCATGGTGAAAGCATGTTGAAGGCATGATATACACTCAAATAACCGGCTCTGGATCCTCCGACACCGGTACGCCATTCACGCGGAACACCGCCGATCACATAACAACCTTGGCTTTTGAACCAGTTTACCACATCCAGGCAGACAGCAGCTGACCAGGGATGATTGTTGTCGTTAAAGCCAAAACCCCAGATACATACCACCGGTTTAGCGTTCTGTTTAGCATAGGCGGAAGAGGAGGTATAAGCCTGCATTTTATTCGTCCAGTCGGTTTTGATCTCCGATTGCATATTGGTCCAGCCGGATACATCATACATGATATAAAACTTCCGGCCATAGGTCTCGGCTGCGGTCCTTACCTTGGCGGTTATGGCATCACGGACCGGGCCTTCACCACCGGTGGGATTGAACCGCTGCAGTGCAGCTGCATCGATCCCATTTTGCTGCATCCAGAGAAAATGAGTGTTGACGCTCTGATCGGTGAAAGAAGAGAATAATTTTGCCTGCTGGCCATTGTTGAGATTGGCAAAAGCTGTTGGGAAGGTCGTCGTATAATCGCGCACATCCGGCCAGGATTTTATTCCGCTATTGCTTGTCGAAGGCGGTTGCGCCCAATTCTGTGACCAATGCCACCAGGCGTTGATGGGAGATCCGTCACCGGTGGCGGCAAACCAGCCCTGATAACCGACGGTGACTTTCCCGACAACATCTCCAACCGGGGAATTGGCCAGAGGAGTCAATGCGTTCTTTGTCTCGCCAGGTGGTGTGGTAGCCGTTGTGTCAGTAAGTGTTTTCTTGGAGCAACTGATCATTAAGGAGGTTACGGCAATCAGAAATGCAAATAGGAGGTTTGTTTTTTTCATACATGTAATCGTTTAATGGTTATGGAAAGAAACAAAGTACAAGGAGGGGACTAACAAAAGCCTTAATTAATGATTAATTGCGGGAATTTTTTTTGCCGGATGAGTCATCATGCTTTTTCCAGGGACGTACCTGTAGCACAGCCCTGTACAGATCAGGAAAAGTGATCATTTTTTATCAAATTGTAGTATTTTTTTATCCCACTTTGGCGCCTTGCTCCATAAAGAATAGGTTAGCCTCAATTTTCGTAAACTCCTTTGCTAATTAGTAACTAAAACCATCCTACGATGTGGAACAGAAGGAAATTTCTACTAACGACGGGCGCTTTTGCAACAGGCAGCATGTTGCTTTCAAAGAATACTTTTTCTGCCTTTTTCGGACAAGAGTCACATGCCATAGGTATTCAGTTATTTACCTTTTTCCCGGATTTTGAGAAAGATGTACAGGGTAACCTTAAAAAGATAGCAGCCATTGGGTACAAGGAGGTTGAATCGGCTTTTAGCCTGTTAGGAGGATTTTACGGGAAAAAGTCAACCGAGTTTGCTTCCATCGTTAATGATGCTGGCCTGTCATGGAAATCTCATCACGTATTGGGAGGGCCTATCAAACTGCCTCCACCAGATAAAATGCCCAAGGGGCCTGACGGGAAGCCTTTAAATCTTGACTTCAAAGGGCTTAAAACATTAAAGGATAATATGCAGGAACTCGTAGACGATGTTGCCGCTGCAGGTGTCCCTTATTTGGTATGCGCAAGTATTGCGCTTGACTCCGCCGATGAAATCAAAAAGTCACTGTTAATACTGAATAGAACAGGGGAAGCATGCAAAAAAGCAGGTATCAGGTTTTGTTATCACAACCATGATCAGGAATTTGTTGAAGTAGGAGGAGAAATACCTTATCATGTATTACTTTCTCAGATACCCCCTGATATTATGGGTTTTGAACTTGATCTCTGTTGGGCTACAAAAGCGGGGGTGGACCCTGTGGAGCTTTTTAAAAAGCATCCCGGTCGCTTTCCACTGTGGCATATAAAGGATCTGGACAAGAACAGGCAAGGGCCTGCTCCTGTTGGTGAGGGTGTGATTGACTTTAAGCGAATATTTGCCAATGCAGGGACAGCGGGTCTGCAACATTTTTTTGTTGAGCATGATATGCCCAAAGACCCTTGGGCAAGTGTGACTGAAAGCTATAATTATTTGACAAAAAATATTAAATTCTAACGATCATGGCGGATAATAGTTATGATGCGATTGTCATTGGGTCCGGTATCAGCGGTGGCTGGGCCGCTAAAGATCTGACCGAAAAGGGGCTGAAAGTCTTATTATTGGAAAGAGGGCGGAACATTGAGCATATAAAAGACTACGTAAATGCCACCAAAGGAGCCTGGGAGTTTTCACACAGGGGAACAAAAACCAGGAAAATGATGAATGATTATCCAGTATTGAATCGGGATTACCCACTCAATGAAACAAATCTTGATTATTGGGTGGATGAAAAGGAGTCGCCCTACACTGAGATAAAACGTTTTGATTGGTTTCGCGGCTATCATGTGGGGGGGCGATCACTGATGTGGGGCCGGCAGAGTTGGCGCTGGGCAGACCAGGACTTTGAAGCCAATGCAAAAGATGGCATTGGCATTGATTGGCCTGTGCGTTACAATGAGATCGCTTCCTGGTATGACTATGTAGAAAAATTTGCAGGTATCAGTGGGAATAGAGATGGGATACCTCATTTGCCGGATGGACAGTTCATGCCGCCTATGGAAATGACGATCGTAGAAAAAGATGTGGCAGCCCGGATAAAGGATATATACAAAGGTCAGCGCCATGTAATTATAGGGCGCACAGCCAATATTACAGAACCGCTGCCTGGCCGGACCAATTGCCAATATCGTGACAAATGCTGGCTTGGATGCCCGTTTGGCGCCTATTTCAGCACGCAATCTTCTACGCTGCCTGCAGCAATGAAAACAGGAAATCTGACGCTCAGACCCTGGAGCATCGTTACAAAAATCCTTTATGACAAGGATAAGAAACGGGCGACTGGAGTGGAGGTTCTGGATGCAGAAGACAATAAGACATATGAGTTTAAGGCCAGGATCATTTTTTTGAATGCTTCTACGCTCAACAGCGCTTGGGTATTAATGAATTCAGCCACTGATGTATGGCCGGGTGGTCTTGGAAGCAGCAGTGGAGAACTTGGACACAACCTGATGGATCACCATATGGGTGGAGCCACATTCGGAATCGCAGAAGGGTATGAAGATAAATATATTTTCGGCCGACGGGCCAACGGCATTTACATACCCAGGTTCCGTAACATGTTTGGCGAAAAGCGGGATTATATACGTGGCTTTGGTTATCAAGGAGGGGGCACCAGGGGAAGGGGAGCCCAACCCGCAGAAATGCTGGGCATCGGCGAAGAGTTAAAGGATGCTCTATCAGTACCTGGTCCCTGGACCTTTTTTCTGGGAGGTTTTGGAGAAACACTTCCTTATCACGAAAATGTAGTAACGCTGGATAAGTATAAAAAAGATAAATGGGGGTTAAATGTCCTGGCCATCGACGCTGAGATAAAGGACAATGAAAAGAAAATGCGGATAGATATGGCGGGGGATGCCAAGGATATGTTGGAGAAGGCAGGTCTGAAAAATGTAATGAGCATTCCTTTTGGTGAGCCCATTCTTGGTCGTGGCATACACGAGATGGGAACGGCGCGTATGGGGAAGGATGCTACAACATCTGTGCTAAACAAATGGAACCAGGTCTGGGACGCCATGAATGTATTTGTCACAGATGGCTCATTTATGGCTTCGGCAAATTGCGTAAACCCGTCTCTGACTTATATGGCATTTACAGCGCGTGCAGTCGATCATGCCGTGAGTGAATTAAAAAAGCAAAATCTGTAAAATCAAAAAGTTATGAACCGAAGAGAAGCCTTATCCGCCGTTGGCATTTTACTCGGCGGAGCCATAGTAGGAGGGGAAGTGTTTTTGTCGGGTTGTAATACTGCTACCAGGAAAAATGGATTATTTGCAACAACGGACATTGAATTGCTTGATGAGGTAGGGGAGACTATTATTCCCACTACGACCTCATCTCCTGGCGCGAAAGCCTCAAAAATTGGTGCCTTTATGCAGACAATTGTCACCGATTGTTATGCAGAAAACGAGCAGAAAGTGTTTGTCGATGGCCTTGTAGAATTGCAGGAAAGCTGCCGGAAAAAATACAATAAGGAATTTGCAGCTTTGTCGGTGCCGGAACGAAAGGAATTCCTGACAGCATTAGATAAAGAATCCAAGGATTTTGTAAAAACGGACGACTACAAAAAGAAGAAGGAAGCATTTGACAAGCAACAGGATGACTGGCAAAAAGCGGAAGAAGCAAAGAAAGATTTTGGAGCGTCTCATTTGCGGGAAGAATTCCCACCACACTATTTTGCCATGATCAAGCAGTTAACCATCTGGGGATATTTTACTTCTGAAGTTGGTATGACCCAAGCCTTGCGTTATCTTGAAACGCCGGGGAAATTCGATGGTGCCTATCCCTATAAAAAAGGAGATAAGGCTTGGGCATTGGGAGGATTTTTTGGATGAGGCACGATAAATATTGTTCATGAACAATATTGCCATTGACAGACGAATTTTCTTTTTTTTACTTCAGGTTTATGCATAATGTGAAGGATTATGAAGAAGGGCAGTGGCTGGCGCAGAGTACTACACCTACTTACCTGTCATGGCGTGGATATGCCTTAATGATAGATGTATCAATGTATGTGAGATGAAATTCGGTACTTCGCCCTTTTTTATTGAAAAAAAATATGCAACCTATTGCTTTTTCAAGATATGGCCTTGACAATCACACTTAGAAGCTGCATGAAAGATAATCACCAACACTGTTACCACGAAGTAAACCAACATATTGCCCGGCTCGGGGGCACCGTTCCGGCGCATCGCCAGGCGGCGCGGCATGCCTATTCGTTTTCTTCGAATTCCTTTGCTGAGCAGCTGCTTATCTGGGATTATATCTGGCATCATTCGACTGACTTTTGGGTCAGGGTCCATGCTTTCTTCTTTTTGGAGCGGCATATGCGGAAAGACGAAGCGCTGGAAGAGATGTGGCCTGTCATTGTCAAGTGGCAGGATGGTGTGACTGATTGGGGATTATGCGATTCCTTGTCGAAGATCTACACCAGGGTGCTGGAACTGGCGCCCGAAAAAGTCTACCGGGTGCTGAAGGCATGGAATAAGGATAAGGATCGTTGGAGGAGAAGGCAATCCGTCGTTTCGCTTTTGTATTACAGCCGGACGAAGAAGGTCTATCTGCCTTTTGATGCCATCGAGCCGTTGATTACGGGATTGTTGAGTGATAAGGAGTATTATGTGCAGAAAGGGGTTGGTTGGGCGTTGAGGGAGATGCACAATGTGTATCCGAAGGAGACGAAGGCGTACCTGGAGAAGAATATCAAAAAGGTGAGCAGTATCGCGTTTACGATTGCGATGGAGAAGATGGGGGAGGTGGAGAAAAACAAGTTCAAAGCACTTCGGAAACAGAAAATTTCATGATGACAAAGAAGGTGGGGGTAATTCAGAAACAACCCAGGGGCAGTATGCTCAAATTGAGCTTCCTGCCCGTAGCCTAGCCTGCGCGGTTAATCAACTTATATTCAATGTAAAATGTTCATATTCAGGAGTAAGAGAAACTAAAATATAGGACAGTACAGGGTCATAACGAATCTTTCTCTTTTATGATCCCCAAAATTGTTCATAAAGAATGTTCATAAGAATAAATTTTGAGCATTCCGGAGAGGACAAATGACTCCGAGGGAATGATAACCGGAATGCCATCCAGGAAAACAGGGGTAGGGAAGCCCTCTTCTGTGAATCTGTGGTAGAAAAATCGGAAATCCCGATTTTTCTACCACTTTTCGTGTTTTTATAGTGAAAAACATAAGATTTATGCCTATAAACCCATTTTAGTACCTTTGACGCCATGCGAAAATATCCAATCGGCTTACAGGATTTCAGAGGAATACGTGAAGGGGGTTTTTATATGTAGACAAGACTCGTTTGATCCATACACTTGTTGAATCAGGGAAATATTATTTCCTGAGCCGTCCGCGGCGGTTCGGCAAGTCATTATTGCTTTCTACGATTAAGGAGATTGTTAGCGGCAGCAAGGAATTGTTCAAGGGGCTTTGGATCGAGGGTCAATGGAACTGGGAGCAGAAATACCCGGTGATCCATATTTCATTTGCTTCCATAGGCGTCAGAACGCTGGGACTGACACAAGCTATTTTTGAATCATTGGCCGAAAATGCAGAACGTCTTGGAGTTAGCCTGGAGAAAACCACCATCGACCAGCAGTTCAAGGAGTTGATCCGGAAAGTTTCGGCATTGGGCAAAGTAGTAGTATTAATAGATGAATACGACAAGCCAATCATAGATAACCTGGATGATATCCCGCTGGCGGAGCAGAACCGTGCCGTCTTTAAAAGTTTCTATTCCGTGCTGAAAGACTCCGACGAATATATTCGGTTACTGCTTATAACGGGGGTAAGTAAGTTTACCAAGGTGAGTATCTTTTCGGACTTAAATAACCTGAACGACATAACGCTTCATCCTAAATACGCTACACTTGCCGGCATCACGCAGCAGGAGCTGGAAAGCGATTTTTCGATGGAAATTAAGGAGATGCAAAAATCAGTTCCCGCTATTTTGGAGGAAATAAGGGAGTGGTATAATGGCTATTCCTGGCATGACGGGACTCAAACCGTATACAATCCATTTTCCTTACTCCTGTTGTTCCAGACAGGCTATCTTACCATCAAGAGTTATGATCCCAAATCGCAAACATATGAATTGGATTACCCCAATAAGGAGGTGGAATCGAGCCTACTCGACGCCTTGCTGAGTGCTTACAGGGATGTATTTCCTAGCGATTCCATGGCATTGACAGGAGACCTGGGGGCAGCGTTACAGGCAAATGACATTCCCAGGGTAATGGAATTACTGAATGCCCTCATTTCCACATCTATCTGACAAAAAGCAGAAAGTGGCCATTGGTGTCAACTTTTCTTCAGAAGACAGGAAAGTAAAAGATTTCCTCGTAAAGGAAATATAAGAATCAGGTTATGCTGGATAAGGTAAATGAATTACTTCCTAAACTGTTGGGATCATAATATTTACCATCAATGATAAAAAGAGCGGCCCAGTCAGCCGCTCTTTTTATTTCTTACCCAGCTACACAGAAAATGCACTCAATAGAAGCGTGGCTTATTTTTCTTTGTATTTTCCTGTAGCCTTGCTCGCGCTGCTAGTTATCTTATATTCAATGTAATATGTTCATATTCAGGGTAGGGGAGACTTAAATTCATTCCAATGGTGCATTTTGGAACTTTTATTCCTTTACAATTCCGAAAGATGTTCATAAATCATGTTCATGGAGAATAAATTTGCAGAAATCCCTCCAATTTTTGTGTTTTTATAGTGAAAAACATAAGATTTAGTCCTGTAAACCCATTTTAGTACCTTTGACGCCATGCGAAAATATCCGATCGGCCTACAGGATTTCAGGAAAATACGGGAAGCTGGGTTTTGTATGTAGGCTTGACAAGCGGTTTAAATGTTGCGTTTTCATTAAATTTGCGTGAAGAAGGTCTTAGAATTTCAAATATTGTTAAACGAATCCCAACATACCGACCTGGAATTAATCAGGCAGATGGCCACAGGCTCTGAAGCTTCCTTTAGTGAATTATACCAAAAATATTGGGAAAGATTATACCTAACCGCAAGCAGAAAATTGGGAGATAAGGAACTGGCAAAGGAAGTGGTTCATGACGTTTTTGTTGACCTCTGGAAACGGCGATTGTCACTTACTATAACCTACCTGTCAGCTTACTTGGATAAAGCCCTGAATAACAGGATCATCAATACCTTGATAAGTAAAAAAGACACCTTCTTTTTTGACATTCTTGAAAATCCGCAAGAATCCTGTTACGAAGCTGACTCCATTGTATTGGAAAAAGACCTGACAGCGCTTATTATAGCCTGGATTGAGGCGCTCCCTGAAAAACGCCGGCAGATTTTTGTCCGGTATTATTTTCAGCACCTCACAACGGAGGAAATCGCGGAAGATCTTCAAATTTCTCGAAAAACGGTACAAAATCAACTCAGTATATCGACACAGTACCTGCGCACTCGCTTCGGGCATCTGCTTACAATCTTCATTCTTCTCCGGGATATTTCAGACCGTAATTAGCATTAAAAGAAATTTCTTAAAAAAAAACGGATTTCGGACGGGAAGATTTTTCTTTTTTCCTGACTATATAGGCAAACCTATTGTATGTATCCTTCAGAAAAGGACAAAGAATATTTTTTTGAGCTGCTTTCAAAATATAATGTGGGGAAAACTACCCCGCAGGAAGCCGAATTTGTGGAGAGCTACCTATATATTCTGGAGCACCGATCTTCTGACGTTTTAAATGATTTTGAACAGGAAAAAAGCCGTATTGGACAGGATATTAAAGACCGCCTTTTTAGCACAATACACCAAAAGACTCCATCCTACTACGCTCAGGAACCCATTGCTCACCAGCTCCCCTTTCTACGCCGCCACCGCTGGTGGGCTGTAGCAGCCGCTCTTGTGTTACTATTGGGAACAGGTACTTATAGTTGGTTCCAACAAAATCGACAATCGCGAATTGCCAGGGCAAAAATGTTACAGGACGCTCCTCCGGGAAAAAACGGAGCTATTCTTACGTTATCCAACGGTAGCCAGGTGGTGCTTGACAGCCTGGGTAACGGAGTCGTGGCCATCCAGGGCAGCATGCAGGTGGTGCTCAAAAATGGTGAACTCGTTTACGATAGCAAACATCAGGGATCAGGGATCAGCACTCAGCAATCAGACGCTGCTTATAATACCATGAGCACCCCCAGGGGCAGGCAGTTTCATGTACAATTACCCGATGGAACGCAAGTATGGCTTAACTCAGCCAGTTCTATCCGCTATCCCACGGTGTTCACAGGCAGAGAACGAAAAGTGGAGATCAGTGGGGAAGCTTATTTCGAAGTGGCGAAGAATGCAAAGATACCCTTTAAGGTAAAGATCAATAATAATACCGAAGTAGAAGTGTTGGGTACGCATTTTAACATCAACGCCTATAGCGATGAAGCCAGTATCAAGACTACGCTCCTGGAAGGATCGGTGAAAGTGAGTCTGAACAACAAAACGGAACTGCTCTCGCCTGGTCAACAGGCGCAGGTAAGTGATAAAGATGCTTTTATCAAAGTGATAAAGAATGCGGATTTAACGCAGGCAGTGGCCTGGAAGAATGGCTATTTCTCTTTCCACGAGGCGAAGCTGGAGGAGGTCATGAGACAGCTTTCCCGTTGGTATGATATGGACGTTATTTATGAAGGAAAAGTCGACGACAGGCATTTTGGAGGAAATATAGATCGCAGTTCCACCGCTTCACAGACATTGAAAATATTGGAAGAAAGTGATATACATTTTAGGATAGAAGACAAAAAAATTATTGTGACGCCATAGGTGGCCAGGGAAACTGTGTTCCCCTATGATCGATCAAATTGGGGCACAAAAAACCGGAAGTGTTAAGACCACTTCCGGCGAATATTTGGGTTCCCCAATCAACATAAAGACGTAAAACACTTCTGCTATTGTTAAACCCAAACACACCAAAACTATGTATTTAATTGCTTTCTTCAAAATCCCGTTGAAAACGGGCAAGGGGTTTCTAACTCCTCAAAACTGGCTTGTTATGAAAGGGACGTTTATTTTAATCACGGCCGCCTTTTTACAGGTGTCGGCGAAGGGCTATTCACAGCGGGTCACGCTGGTCGGAGAGAATCTGTCATTGGATAGCGCATTTAAAGAGATCCGGCGGCAGGTCGGCTGTGTTTTCTTTTATGATGAGGCATCCCTGAAAAAGGCCAATCGGGTAACGTTCAATCTTAAGAATGCCCCCCTCCGGGAAGCGCTCGATGCCTGTTTCCACAATCAGGTACTCACTTATTCCATCATTGGTAATACCGTGGTGGTAAAGTCCATAAAATCAAACGCCTCCGTATATGATTTGCAGACAGCAGGAGGAGCAAAATCTTCAGAAAATGTTTTCCGGAATCCGGTAGATACTTCCGACCATCTTCCCGGAGAGCTCCGTGGCCTTGTCCTGGACGAAAATAAAAACCGGGTATTGGGTGTCTGTGTTGCGGTGAAAAGAACCGGAAATAAATTTTTTACCAACGAAAAGGGCGAATTCATTTGCCAGGATGTAAAAAAAGGCGATACGTTATTATTTAGTAGCATCAACCTTGAAACGCAGGAGGTGGCCGTAAATGGAAAATCCGGCATGATTGTCATCATGCGATTCCATGTGGCAGAACTGTCGGATGTAACCATATACAATACGGGCTATCAAAAATTAAATAAGGAAAGAGCAACAGGCTCATTTGGCAAACCGGATATGGAAACATTTAAGCAGCGTACAGGAACGTTGGACGTTATCAATCGCCTGGACGGGCTGGTGCCCGGTCTTACAATAATGTCCGGCCTGTACGGAGTATCTGACGATGCAAGCTCGAATAAGACACCTACCCAGCGAAGCGTTATACGGGGCGTGGGCTCTGTAAACCTAAACAGTGACCCGCTCTATGTAGTCAACGGCGTAATAGTTCCTGATTTCAGCGCTGTAAATCCGGACGATATAGATGATATAACCGTTTTGAAAGATGCTGCAGCCGCTGCTATATGGGGTGCAGGCGCTGCCAATGGCGTGATTGTGGTTACGACAAAGAATGGCAGGAAGAACCAGCGGCTGACTATAAACTACAACAGTTACATCAACTACCAGGGAAAACCGGACCTCAACTACAGACCCGTATTGAACAGTCAGCAATATATACAGGCTGTAAGAGAGACTTTCGATCCGGTGACTTATCCATGGAATACCCGTTCCAGATCATTTCTCGCCCCGCATGATGTTATACTTTATAACCAGTACCGTGGATTGATTTCCCAGGACCAGGCAAATAAGAGCCTGGACAGCCTCGCCTCCATCAATAACCTGGGACAAATAAAAGATATATGGTATCGGAATGCATTCACTACCAATCATACAATATCTGCGTCAGGAGGCAATAATGTATACTCATTTTTTGCGTCCCTGGGTTATTCCGGTATTCAAAGTACTACCCCTGGCCAGAAGAACAATGCCTTTAAGATAAATCTTACTCAAAATATAAATGCCGGTGAGCGAATTAATATTACACTGAATGCTTTCATGGTGAACACCATTACAAGCAATAAAAATCCCATATCCATTGACAATAAATTTTTGCCCTACCAGCTATTTAAAGATGCCGCAGGCAATGGTATCTCCATGCCTTATATGCTTGGCTGGTCCGATTCCCTCCGCCTCAACTGGCAGGGGAGAAGCGGCATTAACCTCGATTATAACCCGGTTCAGGAAATGAATTATGCCCATTCCGGCACTAATAATTTCAGTGCGAATGTTACGGCCAATATCGGGATAAAACTATGGAAAGGACTGAGCTTCCAGGGAACCTACGGTTACCTGAAGGCGCCGGGCTCCGGCACGCAATATAATGACAGCAAGAGCCTGGGTCAAAGACAGCAACTGTTACGGTTTACCGTAGCGCCTACTATAGGTTCCACACCGGTATATTATCTTCCTGCTACAGGAGGTACTTATACCACCAGTAATCACGATCAGCGCAACTGGACGGTTCGTAATCAACTGGTATACATTCTGTCTCCCCGTCAGGGGCGGGATCGTCTAAGCATTCAGGCCGGACAGGAGGCGCAGGAGCAATTTGGCAACGGCAGCAGCACAACCCTTCTGGGATATAATGAAGCATTAGGCACCTCTGCTTTGATCGATTACGCCACCCTGAGCCAGGGGGTAAGTGGGGGAGTTTCTTCCGGTTGGGCCAATCTCACCACGCCTCCTTATACTTATTGGCAAACCTTGTCGCGCTTTACCTCCTATTTTGCACTCGGCAGTTATACCTTTAATCATAAATATACCGCCGATGTCAGTTGGAGACAGGATCATAGCAATCTTTTCGGTCACGATGTATCCACGCAGAACAAGCCGATATGGAGCTTTGGCGGTAAATGGCTGCTGAGCAGGGAAAATTTTATGAAGTCAGTTAAGCCGGTGAATGACCTGGCAATAAGGGCTACATACGGTATCACGGGTAATTCACCTTATGTAGGCGCTGCTTCTGTTTATGATATTCTAAGCGCACAACCCCAATCACAAACGGGAGCCGTTGCAGGCGACGCATTGACGATTATGCAACCTGGCAACAATAAGCTCTCCTGGGAAATTACGCGGATGATAAATACCGGCGTTGATTTTTCTATCTTACATTCAAGGATCAGCGGAAGTATTGATCTCTACAGCAAGAACACTACTGGTCTGCTTGGCACTCTTCCGCTAAACCCTTTTTCGGGATACTCGACTCTCACCGGGAATTTAGGAAAGCTGACCAATAAAGGGATAGATGTTATCCTGACTACAGAGAATATCCTGCAAAAAGATTTCGGATGGTCCACCAGGTTTGTATTCAGTTATAACAAAAATAAGCTGGTATCATTTGAGCAGCTTAACCCGCTGTTCGACAACGCCGGGTACAAGTTATACAGTACCTACTACGCGGGCTATAGCATGCGGTCGTTGTTTGCTTACCAATTTGCCGGCCTTGACAATATGGGAGACCCGCAAATAAAACTGGCAGATAAAACAGTCAGCAAGGCCCCCAATATTGCCCAGTCCGCCGATGTTAAATATACAGGCACTGTTCAGCCTGTTCTCAATGGAGGGTTCTCCAATACGGTAAGATATAAGGCATTTTCCCTGTCAGTGAATGTGATTTACAGCCTGGGTAATGTAATGCGCAGGGATGTAAATACCTTCTATCAGGGCAGGATAGCAACGTCTCCAAGTTTCTCAAGCGGAAATGTACATGCAGATTTTGCCAATCGCTGGAAAAAGCCCGGTGATGAAGCTTTTACGAATATTCCGTCTCATGTAGCCACCCTGGCGGACAATAGCCGCAGGAATCTTGATTACTACAAACTGGGGGATATTAACGTGGTCAACGCTTCCTATATCAAAGTGAGGGATATTACGCTTTCTTACAATGTTCAACCTGCCCTGTTAAAACTGCTAAAGGTGGAAAGAATAAACGTGTTCGCACAAACAACAAATTTCATGGTATGGAAGGCTAACCATTATGGTATTGACCCTGAATACCAGGATATGGTCGGCGGTACAAGAAGTATCCCTCCCTATACCCACAGCTTTAGCCTGGGAGCTAATATCACATTTTAATTCATGTTTAAAGATGACAAACGTATGAATACGCAAATTATAAAAGCCGTTATATATATAACATTGATTGGGTTTGTGGTTTCCTGTAAAAAAAATTTCCTGGAAGTGGTGCCGTTGGGTAGCCAGGTAGCTGCAACTACGGATGACTATGACAAATTGATGAACAGCCCTGATTTTTACTTTTATTCCTATGATGCAGGCTGGGCAGAACCGGTGTCGATGGGGGATGATGTAGCTGCTGAAGCGCCTTATTTAAATCAGGGCAGCGCACAGATGCAACGGCTTTTCCAGTGGGCGGATGATATATACCAGCTTAATGACGGAATGCCCGGGGATTTGCAGTTGCTGCTTACTAATATGTACACCTGCAATAAGATCATCAATGAAGTATTAAGGTCCTCCGGCGGAACAGACTCGCAAAAAATATCCCTGCAGGTAGAAGCTATGGCCACCCGTGCGTGGCTGAACTTCCAATTCATTAATTTTTATGGAAAACCCTATCTATCCTCCACTGCTTCATCGGATCCCGGTTTTCCCATTATTACCAGCGCGGATGTCACTATTTCAGGATATACAAGAGCTTCCGTACAGGCAGTATATGATTTTATTATTAAAGACCTTACGGCCGCCATAGTTGCTTTGCCTGTGAAGGCTTCCATTCAAACACGCATGTCCAGGCCGGCGGCAGAAGGATTATTAGGTAAAGTGTATCTGTTTATGGGTAGATATAGCGATGCTTTGCCGATGTTGAATGCTGCTTTTAGCGATATAACATCATCAGGAGCACCGGTTTTATATGACTATAATCAGACCTTCGGACCCGGCGGATCCTTTTTGCCGATAGACAGCTACTCTGGCCCCAATTCCCCCGGGAATAATTACCAGGATCTGACAGAGGACATTGTTTCCAAAGTTTTTGGCAACGGACCCAATGGTAATATGCTTGGAAATAACGGGCTTGTTATTACGCCGGCAACCGCCGCGCTCTACGATGCCAGCGACTGGCGGCTACAATTTTATTCTGCCAATAATCTTGATGGTTCGCCCAATCCCGGCGGGAGGTTACGCAAATACGGGGTTAGCTACTCAAGATTCGGACTGCAGTTGCCTGAACTCTATTTGTTAAGGGCAGAGTGCAAGACAAGGCTGAATGACCTGGCAGGCGCAAAAGTTGATTTGGAAACATTGCGTAAGAACAGGATGCCGGTAGCCGATGCCCTGGTGCCCGCTGCTGTTGCTAACGATCAGACTGCATTGATAAAATTTACTATTGATGAGCGCATCCGTGAATTTGCGGCCGAGGGATACCGCTGGTTTGATATGCGGCGGCTCTCCGTTGATCCGCTCTTTTCAGGTCAGTCTTTCACGCATACGCTTTATAATGATGATGCTTCCAACAGCACCGCTGTATATACGCTCAAGCAGCCGAACCGCCTGGTATTACGATTAGCGCCCATTATTATTAATGCCAACCCGGGAATGCCCAATAACCCATAATTAACCAACCAGTCAATATAGTACGTTATCATGAACAGTATCGTAAAAATTGAACACCTATCCCATAAATACAGTAATTCCTGGGCGATCCGGGACATCAATATGGAGATCGGTCAAACAGGTATTGTGGGGCTGCTTGGCTCAAACGGAGCAGGTAAATCCACCACGATGAATATTTTGTGCGGGGTGCTGAACCAGACAGAAGGAAATGTTTGGATCAATGGGATTGATCTGGGAAAAGAGCCAGAGGAAGCAAAAAAATATATCGGATTTCTGCCGCAGTCAGCTCCCCTTTATATGGATCTTACAGTAGATGAATATTTGACTTATTGCGCCAGTCTGCGGTTGCTGGAGAAAAACAGGATACAATCCGCATTGAAAGAAGTAAAAGAGCGCTGCGGAATAGCACATTTCAGCCAAAGGCTGCTCCGGAATTTATCCGGCGGCTACCGGCAGCGGGTGGGAATTGCACAGGCTATCATTCACCGGCCTAAGCTGATAGTGCTGGATGAGCCCACCAATGGACTGGACCCTAACCAGATTGTAGAAGTAAGGACCCTCATTAAAGAAATAGCTGCCGAACGCGCCGTGATCTTTTCGTCACACATTTTATCCGAGGTACAGGTCCTCTGTAAAGAAATTAAAATGATAGCAGCAGGCAGGATCGTTTTTGCTGATACGATGGAGGCATTCAATAACTACGTGGCGCCGAATAGTGTGCTGATGCACTTGGAAAATCCGCCTGTATCGGAGGATCTGCTAAAAATTCAGGGTATAACAAAAGTTGATTTTCTTACTGAAAGACAGGTCAGGGTTTATTTCAACGGAGATCCGGATATCTCGGAAAGGATTGTCACCGCCAGTGTACACCAGGGATGGAAGCTCAGGGAGATTAGTCTGGACAAAATCTCCCTGGACGAGACATTCGCGCAATTATCCACTAAATAAGCTAAATAAATAATTTAATGAAGACGATCCTGAGAATAGCAAAAACTGAACTCAGCACGCTGTTTTATTCACCCATCGCCTGGTTTTTATTAATTGTGTTCCTGTTTCAATGCGGACTTACCTATACGGCTTCTATTGAAGGGATATTAACTACGCAGGAATTGGGGGGAGAAAACCTGAAATCCCTGCAATTTTTGACCGAAATGGTATTCGGCGATAGCGGATTATTTTTCGATGTTGTAGACAAACTATACCTGTACATTCCTTTATTAACAATGGGATTGATAAGCCGTGAAACCAGCAGCGGAACGATCAAACTGTTATACTCTTCTCCTGTTAAAACCCGGGCAATCGTTTTCGGAAAATTCCTCGCAATGCTGCTATACAGCCTGATATTGGTGATGGTGGTTGGTATTTTTGCAATTGCCGCTGCTTTCAATATCCGGTCAGTTGATTATGGATTGCTTCTTTCCGGCATGTTAGGACTTTTCCTGTTGTTGAGCGCCTATTCAGCCATTGGTCTTTTTATGTCCAGCCTTACTTCTTACCAGGTGGTAGCTGCCATCAGTACCCTGGTCATGTTTGCAGTGCTAAACAATATCGGATACATATGGCAGGATATTGACTTTATAAGGGATCTGACTTTTTTCCTGTCTATCGGAGGACGCGCCCAGCATATGCTGGGAGGACTCATTACAACAAAAGATATTTTGTATTTTCTGATCATCGTATATCTCTTCCTGGGCGCTACCATTTATAAGCTTAAAGCAGGAAGGAAATCGCTTTTGCCCCTTATTAAGGTGGGAAAATATGCTGTGCTGATTATTTCTGCTGTACTGGCAGGCTATGTAACATCCCGCCCGGGCCTGGTAGGCTATTGGGATACCACCGCTACCAAAATCAATACAGTCCCCGTTAGTGCGCAGCATATTCTCAAAGAAACGGGGAACGAACCCCTGGAGATAACGACTTATGCCAACCTGTTGGATCAACAACACTTTTTTTTCGCAATGCCTGTTGCACGCAATAACGATATGGCATTCTGGGAACCTTATTTAAGATTTAAACCGGATATTAAATTCAACTATGTGTACTATTATGATAGTACTTATGATGCGGGGATACGAAATCCTTCCGGTAAACCAATGGATAAATCCTATCGCGGACTTAGTATCAGGGAAATTGCTGAACAACATGCCAAAAGCATGAAGATGGATATTCATAAATTTAAAACGCCTGCTGAGATCCGAAAGCAGATTAACCTGGTCCCGGAGCTCAACAGGTATGTAAGGCAACTAAAATATAAAGGCAACACCACTTTCCTCAGGATATTTGATGATAGTGGCGTTCTCCCAAGTGCAACCGAAATTTCAGCAGCGCTGAAACGATTGCTACTGGCAAATCTTCCTAAAATAGCCTTTTTGGATGGGCAGTTGGAGCGTGATATCAACAAGATGGGAGACAGGGATTATAAGGTATTGACTAGCTTGGTTGTCTTTAGACAGGCTTTGATAAACCAGGGATTTGATGTAGCAACCCTATCTCTTGAAAAACAACAGATCCCATCGGAAATCGCTGCATTGGTGATTGCTGATCCCAAAAATGATTTTGATACTGCTACACTGAGTAAAATAATGAAGTATATCGCTGACGGTGGTAATCTCTTAATTGCCGGTGAACCGGGCAAACAATCTGTACTGAATCCGCTGCTGCTACCATTAGGTGTTCAGTTGAGGGATGGGATCCTGGTACAACAAAGTAAGGATTATTCTCCCGATATGATATTGCCTTCTTTAACCAATACGGTGGCCGGTTTTTCAACACCACTCGCGAAGGATTTTGCCGACAGCCTGAAAATAGTCATGCCTGGCGTAACAGGGCTGTCTTATACCGATAACAGCCCATTTACTATCACCCCTTTGCTAATGACAAATCAACAATCGACCTGGCTTAAAAAAGACAAACTGGTAGCAGACTCGGCTGACATTATTTTTTCTGCAGCCAACGGTGATGAAAGGGGATCTATACCTACTGCATTAAGCCTGACCCGGAAGATAAATGGCAAAGAGCAGCGCATTATTGTGACAGGGGATGCGGACTTTATGAGCAATGCAGGACTACAAACAAGAGGTATGCGAACTGCGAATTTTCATTTCAATATCGCCCTGTTCAGTTGGCTCAGTTATGGGCAGTTCCCGATAGATTCTTCCCGTCCGCCATCTAAGGATAACAGAATTAATTTAACCAATGCCGGCCTTACCGCCCTGAAGATTTTCTTTTTAGGCGTATTGCCCACATTGGGATTGATCTTCGGGTCTGTTTTACTGATCAGGCGCAAAAGGAAATAATGATGATGCAATTTACCACTGACAAGCAAACGCTGGAAGATCTGAATATTTTCGGCAAGCAGGACGGAAACTCGGTTTACCATATATTTAACCGGACAGTTACCCTGGGAGGCGCCGCTATACTCGAAGAAATGTTCCGCTATCCGTTATCGGATGAGAGCGCTATCAATCACCGCAGCGGGATCATCCAATACTTTGCCTCCACCGGTGCTGTTTTCCCTTTCCGAGGTGCACAGTTTGATGCTGCTGAGTCGTACCTCTGCAATACGGATGAAAGAACAAAGCTTTCAACGGAGGAAAAAACACTGGGTGAGAAACTGAGCCATTTAATAGGAGCAGATAACGAATATAAAACAACGTACAAAGGTGTTACTGCTTTACTGGAGATCATGCAGACGCTGCAACACTTTATAGGTTTCATCAACACGGACTCTCCTTATCAGGGGGACAAAGAGGGTATTGCAGCGATGCTTGCCCATACGGCGTTCGAACCATTGTTGAAAGAGAATAGCGAAAGAAAATTACCATACACTACTGTGGCGGTGTATGATATCCTCTTACGGTTCCGGCACCGGGAGATGATCAGAAAGCTGTTGCGTTATGTTTACCAGTTGGATGTCTATATCGCCATTGCGAAAGTTGCAGTGGAGCGCAGGTTCGTATTTCCTGCAGCGCTGCCTAAAGAAAAGAATACGGTTAGGCTGGAAGGTGTATACCATCCTCAATTGAAAAGCCCCGTTCCCAATACACTCCATATAACGCCGGACAGCAATGTGATTTTTCTGACGGGCGCCAATATGGCGGGTAAATCCACTTTTATGAAATCACTCGGCATAGCCCTGTACCTGGCCCACATGGGTTTCCCGGTGGCTGCTGCAAAAATGGAGTTCTCTGTGCTGGATGGGATCTATACGACCATCAATCTACCGGATAATCTTGGTATGGGAGCCAGTCATTTTTATGCAGAAGTGATGCGTGTCAAAAAACTGGCAAAGGAACTGAGCCTTTCCAAAAACCTCTTCATTGTTTTTGATGAGCTGTTTCGCGGAACGAATGTGAAGGATGCTTATGAGGCTACGATTGCCATTACTGCGGCCTTTGCACAAAAGAGAAACAGTATGTTCGTGATTTCCACGCACATTATAGAAGCGGGAGGGGTATTAAAGGAACAGTGCAGCAATATCAGTTTTCAGTATTTGCCTACACAGATGAACGGGAATATACCGGTCTACTCCTATATCCTTGAAACAGGCATCACAGCGGACCGGCACGGCATGGTCATTATCAATAATGAGGGTATCCTTGATATCCTGAAACGCAGGAACTGAATGCACACTAAACCGATAATAGTATGGGCTTTATAGCAGATAAACAAACCCTGGATGATCTGAACCTGTTGGGGAAATACAAACCCAACGCTGTTTATGGTATCTTCAACCAGGTAAAAACAAATGGCGGAGAAAGGTTGCTGGAGACTATGTTTCATAGCCCGTTAACCGACCCGGACAAAATAAACACGCGCAGCAGGCTTTTTCAATACTTCCAGGATAAAGAGCTGAAATTCCCGTTCGGCAATGAAGCCTTTCATATTGTTGAAAACTACCTTGGCATGCGAAACAGCAGCAATTTTCTTGTGGCAGCAGCAGGTATTTTACGTAAAAAGTTACTGGTATCCCTGGTCCATGATGAACAATATGATATCATCCGAACCGGGTTATTGGCTTCCATAGAGATGCTGAATATGCTAAAGGATTTTGTGCATCAACTGGAAGAGGATTGTAATGATCCATACCATGATCAGGTGCTGGCCCTCAGAATGATTTTTACTGACCGGCGCATGGAATGGCTGACCCCGGAACGAGGCGTACAGCAGTTGCCGCTCCTGAAAATAGCGCGATACGATCATTTGTTAAGACACGCCCTAAGGGCTGAGATGGCAACGATAATGGAAAGGATCTATGACCTGGATGTATGTATTGCAGTGAGCGATGTGGCAAGAGCCAAAGGCTTTTCTTACGCACATGCTTTGCCCGGGGAACACTATATTTTCAGCACCACCGCTTTAAGCCATCCCGGGCTGGAAAAGGCAGTTGCCAATCCGGTAACCCTACAGAAGGATAGTAACTTTCTTTTTTTAACGGGCGCTAATATGGCTGGCAAGTCCACCTTCATGAAATCTTTTGGTATAGCCGTATACCTGGCACATATGGGTTTCCCTGTGGCGGCAAAGGAGATGGTATTTTCAGTCAGGGATGGATTGTATTCTTCCATTAATGTACCTGATAATTTAAGCCTGGGTTACAGTCATTTTTATGCAGAAGTGCTCCGGGTTAAGAAAGTGGCCGAAGAGGTGAGCCAGTCCAGGAACCTGGTGGTCATATTCGATGAGCTTTTTAAAGGTACGAATGTAAAAGACGCTTATGATGCCACACTATCCGTTACAGCGGCTTTTTCCGAATACAGGAACTGTTTTTTTATTATCTCCACGCATATTATTGAAGTAGGAGAGATTTTGCAGAAGCGTTGTGATAACCTGCAGTTTGCTTATTTGCCCACAGTAATGGAGGATACAGTACCACGATACACCTATCAACTCGCAGAAGGAGTCACAAGTGACCGTCATGGCATGATGATTATTGAAAATGAAAATATACTGGAGATCATTCGTTTAGGCATAGGCATTAAAGCATATAATGGGGAAGGGAGATGAAATACGGTTAGCCTGAGTTCATGAACATCCATTACACCGTATGCTATTTAACATAATGTTAATTATAAGACAATAAAGAAACAAAAAAATCTATCTGTCTGACCCTGAATTTATTACACAACTGCAATAACGTCATTGCATTAACCAATCGCTTGTTTTATCTTTATCCCAATCGCCCATAATCTTTAGTCTATGAAATCCAATCTCTTCGTCACCCTATTAATAATAACCGCCACTTCAATCCTGGGTATTTACAGCTGCAAAAAGACAAGCTCTTATTCCACCATGCAGCCTTCCGATTTCACCCCAACCCGCGCAGGCCAATACATCATCTATCGCCTGGACTCGACCATCTTCGTCAACTTCGGCACCCAGCAACAGACAGTCAGCTACCTGGTCAAGGATGTGGTAGATGCCTCGGTCACCGATAACCTGGGACGCCCGGGCTGGCGGATCTTCCGCTATATCAGCGATACCGCACTCAGCTCCGGCTGGTCGCCCTTCGAAACCTACCTGGTCACGCCAACCCGGCAGAATGTCGAAGCATTGGAAAATAACCTGCGGTTTATAAAACTCACCCTGCCCATCACCAATAATTTTTCCTGGCCCGGCAATACTTACCTACCCGACAATCCGCTGGGAAATCTCTTTGATTTCTCCGACCCTGAACACTCCAACTGGGCCAGTTGGAATTATACCTACCAGGATGTGAACACCAGCAATACTTATAATGGGAAGACATACGACAGCACCGTTACCGTGCTACAGATCGACGACTCCACTTCCAAGCCTTTATTCGGCAGCAGGACCTACTGGAAAGAAAAATACGCTCCACACCTCGGGCTGATCTATAAGGAAGTCAAAATGTGGGAATACCAGGCCAGCTATACGGTTTCGAATTGCTATTACGTCAATTGTACCAAACCCGTCTGTGATACGGTCGATTGTACGCTCAATCCCAATAACTGTACCCTGATCAGCCAGTTACCGATCGACCAGTTGCAGAACTGGACCGAACATTGCAGAGACTCCGTCCTAACCGGCTTTTACCACATCGGCTATGGTGTTAAAATGACGATCGTCGACCATAACTAAAGCCGACCATAACCATAACTGAATCATCGCCGGATAATTTTTATTCCGGCTCCTTTCCTACTACTAGATAACGCGTGGGCACAAACAGCCAACCGACTTTTGGTTGAATGGTCCATTCTACCACGGGCCCTTCACAAAACCCTTTCGGAGGAGAGAAGGTTCTGAATGTACCGGGTATGCGCGTTTTAGTAGTTTCCTTTATGAGGGAGCGAAGATCTTCTTTGCAATCCAGCCCGATCAGCCGGCTGAAATGCCTTCCTTTGAGATTTTTAGAGGGGAGTTTTTTGAGGTCGGCATCTATGACCTCGAAGGAAAGGATCATTCCTTTCTTGTTGAGCAGGATTGAATATTGCGTCATAAGGGCTGGATTTTTAATGTAGTTATAGTATTACTACTACTTATATGCCAGAACATAATATTTTGATTATCAATGGTAAACGTATTTCTAGACGCTTATTCTCCCTCTAATTCTCAGAATGTTTTCCCATAGCGGGATCTCCGCTTCCGGGTCTCCATCCACCACCGTACCTTCGGCCGCAAACCAGGCAGCCCCGGAGCGCCATCCTAAAGAATACTCCCGATCCGGCATCGGTAAATCCTTGAAAAACCCCTATTTTCCCCCCATGATTGTCGTTATTCAATGCAAAGACCAGGTGGGACTCGTCGCCGCCATCTCCGGCGTCCTGGCCGAAGAGCAGCTCAATATCGTCTCCCTGCGCGAGCACGTAGACAAAATGGAAAATCGATTTTTTATACGCATGGAAGTAGACCAGGACGGTCCTTCCGATACATTGGCACAGAAGATGCAAAAGCTGCTGCCTCCTGATGCGGTCGTCACCATCAATCCCAACCCCGAAAAGAAAATTGTAGTGCTGGTAACGAAGGAATATCATTGCCTGGCCGATATCCTCGTACGCCATCATTTCAAAACCCTGGGCGCCGCGGTACAATGCGTCATCGGCAATCACACCGTATTACAGGATATCTGCAAGCGGTTTGACATGCCTTTTTACCAGGTATCGCATGAAGAGATAACAAAAGAAGACTTTGAGCAACAGCTTGCTGACCTTATCAATAAATTCTCCCCGGATTATATCGTACTCGCTAAATTTATGCGCATCCTGTCCCCCGGATTCGTAGCCAGCTTCCCCGCCCGGCTCATCAATATCCATCACTCCTTTCTACCGGCCTTTATCGGCGCCAACCCCTACCGCCAGGCCTTCGAACGAGGCGTAAAGCTGATCGGCGCCACGGCGCATTTTGTCACCCACGAACTCGATGACGGACCCATCATCACCCAGGAGATCATCCCCGTAAGCCACTCGTTTACACCGGCAGATATGATGAAGGCGGGCAAAGAAATCGAAACCTCCGTGCTGGCAAAGGCCCTCCGGCTCGTATTCGAAGACCGCGTCTTCGTGTATAAGAATAAGACCGTTGTGTTGTAAAACAACGCCACCTTCCCATAATTCTCCAACGCCTGCCTCACACCTTCCGCAGGTGATCCCCGCTGTCCTTTCTGGCGCGCTCACGTTCCCGTTCGGCATCATCTTCCTCCCTCATCTTCTTTAACTCTTTCCCTTCCCTAATATACGCATCAACCAGGTAGATACTCATCAGCAGCATTGTAATGGAAATAAAAATCTGTCCGCGGGTATCAATATTAAGGGTCAACAACAAGGTTATCCGCATTGATATAGGGTCATTCATAACTTATCAATTTAAAGTTTTTGAATTAGTGTATTGATTTTTGCAAGGACCCGTCGCTTCATTAAGCTGATAAAGATCAGGAATATACTAGCCCAGATGCCCCAACTCCAGATAACAAAGGGCGGGATTGGGGTACTGGAAATCGACATGGCGAATGGCCAGGACAACAGCGGAATATAGAAGGAATTAAGGAACTTGAGGTTCTCTTTTTTGACATCGATTTGTTGCTTTATTCTCTCCGCACCGGGACCAGGCTCACGTAACATACGATCAGGTTTAAAAATCAAAACAAAGTTACAAACCTCCCCAAAGCACATTTTTTTTTCTTATCCACATTGTAATATTTTCCCGCGTGAACCGACCCATGGTGTAACCAACGTCAATTCAAGGATCAAAACCTCAACGCAAGATCAGTATGCTGCAATTTTTACAAGTACAAAAGTCTTACGGGGACCGACCCGTCCTTTCCATCCCCTCCCTGCAACTGGACAAAGGAATCTACTGGCTCCAGGGCTCCAACGGCTCCGGCAAAACGACTTTCCTGCGTATGATCGCGGGACTGCTGCCCCTTCGGGGAGATATCCTTTTGAATGGAGCCAGTCTCCGCCGCAGCCCCGTCGAATACCGACGCCTGGTGAGCTGGGCGGATGCCGAACCCCTCTACCCGGACTTCCTGAAAGGCCGTGACCTCGTTGCCTTTTACCAGGAAATACGCAAGGCCTCTCCACAACAAGTAGAGAGCCTCCTGCAACTCTTCCAGGTGAAGCCTTTTCTGTCCGCTCCCGTCGGTACCTATTCCAGCGGCATGGTAAAGAAGCTCTCCCTGGTGCTTGCTTTTATCGGCAGCCCTTCCCTCATCACCCTGGACGAACCCCTCGTAACACTCGACAAGGAAAGCATCCCCGCCCTCTATCACCTGATCAGCGAGTCTTACCGGGAAAGAAATATCAGCTTCCTCATCAGCTCCCACCAGGACCTCGCCATAGGCGCCCTGCCGGAAGAAAAAATACTGGCTGTCCGCGACCAAACCATCGAAATCATCGAAGCCATAACAACCATCTTATGACCCCATCCTCCCGCATCCTGCTCCAGTCGCTCGTTCGGCCATTTTACCGGCAGAATGCCGGTCAGCTTATTTTTGTCTTTATCCTGTTCTTCGGCGCCGTAGGCGAACTGGAAGGCACCCAGATCCATACGGGGCCCCTATATCAATTCCATTATCAATATGCCCTGATCCTCGGCATGCTGAGCAGTCACACCCTCTTCGGCTTCGTACTGCTGGCCTGGTTACTCTACGCGGAGAAATGTACGCGATTCGTGCTGTCAGCCCTGCAGCAGTCCGACTATTCCTTTCTCGACCTGCTGAACAATCTATCCCCGGCGAAAATATTCCGCATCTTCTTCCGGCTCCAGCTCCTCTTATTCCTGCCGATCGTCCTCTATTCTCTGGCCATTATCACAGTGGCCGTTTATAAAGGATGGCTCTTCGGGGGGCTATTGGTTGTCGGCTATATCTTAGCGGTATGTATGCTGGCTGCGGCCCGCTGTCAATACCAGCTGCGGCATCCCGGCAGAACACCCTGGCTCCTGCTCCCCTCCCTGCCCGGCGTCCTCTCCTGGTGGAAATTGTTCATCCGGTACCTTGTCCGGGAACACCGGCTTTTGCTTGCAGGCATCAAAATAGTCAGCTGTGGCATGCTATATATATCCGTAAAGACGATCACGCAAGACAACTATGACCTTCGTATGCCCTCCTTACTCTATGGCATCGGCATCTTCGGGCACAGTATCCTCGTATACAAATTCCGGGAGCTCGAAGAAAAGAACCTGCTCTTCTACCGGGGACTGCCCATCTCCCTGCCCGCCCGCCTGATTCAATACGGGCTCCTATACGCCGTGCTGCTCATTCCGGAAATGATCACCCTCGCCCTGCTGACGCCTATGCCCCTGCATCCAGAAGATGCTTTCCGGCTTTTATTATCCGGTTACAGCCTGCTATTGCTGCTGAATAGCCTGCTCTTCGTTGGCCCCTTCCCCATCAAAACATTTTTGAAAATAGTGCTGGCTCTTTTCCTCCTGCTATACTTTGCTGTAATGGCGGGCTTCCTGGGCTGGCTGTCTGTTTGTATCCTGGCCGGAGCATTGGCCCTTTTTGGTTGGAGATATTACCGGTATGACGCCGCGGCTTAAACAATCGCCACCCAGGCAAGTTCCTGAACGGGCCATCCTCACCAACTCAAAATCATACACATGCCCACCTCCCTCCTCCTGCTGCTACGATCCCTGGTCAAACCCTTCTACCGGCACAATGCCGGCTTTTTCCTGTTCCTCTTCCTTGTTTTTTTCGGAGCGGTGGCGCCCTCCACGCAGCTGGCCTATCACTACGCCCTGATCCTGGGCATGCTGAATACACCCGCTTTCCTGGGAATAGTCTTTTTTGCCTGGCTGCTCTATGCATGGAAATGCGACAACTGGGTCACCAGCTCCCTGCAAAACCCCGATTTTAATTTTTTGAACCTGCTGTCCCGAATGGATAAAAGGCAATCTTTTTGGTGGCTGCTGGCCGTGCAGATCATGCTGCTCTTACCCGTATCCTTATACGCCCTGGCTGTCACCGGCGTAGCCCTTCACAAAGGATGCTATGGGATCGCACTTGCAGTACAAGCATATATTATTTTCGGATCCCTGGCGGGCGCCAGGCGTTATCAGTATGTAATCGACCATCCGGGCCATCGTGGCGATCCGGTGAATGCGGATCATCCGGGCATTCCGGGCGTGCGCACCCGTATGCTCCTGTCGTTTCTTCGTCCCCGCCGGCTGACCGTAACCGCCCTGCCCTACTGGACATTTTTTATCCGCTACCTCTTTCACGCGAACAAGGCGCTCCTGCTGGGGCTCAAATTCTTTGGCTGCGCCCTCCTTTACCTGCTGCTGAAAGACCCGGATCCAACCTGGTATGATATCCGCATGCCTTTTTTGATCTACAGCCTGGCGCTTTTCGGTCATGGAGTGCTTATTTACCGCTGCCGGGAACTGGAGGAGAAAAGACTGCTGTTCTACCGGAGCTTACCGGTTTCCTTGTCAGCCCGCTTCCTTCAGTTTGCCTGTCTGTATTTCCTGCTCCTGTTGCCGGAAATGCTTACCATCGGATGGTTGACACCGACTGCTCTGCGGTGGAAGGATGCGCTTGGATTTATGTTGTCGGGGTATAGTGTACTGCTGCTCTTACACAGTGTATTAACGGCCACCTCCTTAAAAATGGAAGATTTCCTGAAGTTGAGCCTGGGCGTTTTTGGGATATTGTATCTATGTGTGCTGGGAGACGTGCTGATCGCCCTGTCGGGCTGTTTCTTTGTCGCGGCCGGAGGCCTCTTTCGGGGGGGATATTGGGCGAAGGACTTATTTCATTTTAAGGACCGCCAGGTCTGAAAACTTAGGCGCATAAACCGGGATGACAACTTTATCTTTAGAGAACTCTTCTGTATCCTGCAGGCTGATCTTTACCTTCTCGTTCTTTTCCGACTTAACATACACGACCTTTTCCAACCGGTCACGATGCATTCCAAGACACTGGATCGTGACATAATACTTTCCGGCCGGTACGACAGGTATGTAGATATTATGATCCTTGTCACCATAAAAGACCTGGTAGATCACTCCCGCTCCGGTATGGTCGGCACGGTCGAATATGATCAGCGCGGAATCCCTGTGTAAAGTATCGGAAGTGTAATTGTTCAGCTTGAATTGTACCCCGCCTACGGCGACGATCTTCTTAGCTTTTGCCCGGGGTGTTTTCTCCGCATGAGCTGCGAGGGTGCAGAGCAGGCATACGACGTAGAGGTAAATTTGTTTCATGGGGGTTGATTATACTTCTCCTACATTCAACCCCCATGCCATTTCATAAACGCTTGTCAGACAAAAAAATAAGAATTGCCTTCCACGATACCCAATCCCCCTAAAGGAAAGAATTTCCCAAATCCGGAAATTATCCCCTGCCCGACCAAAGGATTGTTTTGCCCGACCAAATGCATAAATCCTTCGTTTTTTGGTCACTTGGCGTCCTACCCCCTATTTCAAAATATCCTCAATCCCTTTCAATTCCTCCGCACTGAAAGCCGTATTCTTAAGACACAGCAGCGAATCAGCCAATTGCTCCGGCCTGCTCGCGCCGATCAGCACCGAAGTGACCCGCTTGTCTTTCAGTATCCAGGACAGGGCCATCTGCGCCAATGTCTGATCTCTTTTGATAGCCAGCTCATTCAGTTTCTTCACCTTGCCGATCCTTTCCGCCGTAACCTGGTTTTCCTGCAGGAAGCCCGTCGGTTTTGCGGCCCGCGAATCCGCCGGTATCCCCGTCAGGTATTTATTCGTCAGCAGTCCCTGGGCCAACGGCGAAAAAGGAATGCATCCAACCCCTTCTTCCTCCAGTAAATCCAATAACCCCTCTTCCTCCACCCACCGCTCGAACATAGAATATTTGGGCTGGTGGATCAGACAGGGAGTACCCAACCCGCGCAGGATCTTCAGGGCCTTCGCCGCTTCTTCGGGATGGTAATTCGACAACCCTACATACAAGGCCTTTCCCTGCCGCACGATCAGGTCGAGCGCCGACATCGTTTCTTCCAGCGGCGTATCCGGATCGGGACGGTGATGATAAAAAATATCGACATACTCCAGCCCCATGCGTTTGAGACTTTGATCAAGGCTGGACACCAGGTATTTTTTGGAACCCCATTCCCCATAAGGGCCCTCCCACATATAATAACCGGCCTTGGTAGAGATGACCAACTCGTCGCGATGCGCCTGGAAGTCCTGCCGAAGGATGCGTCCGAAATTTTCTTCTGCAGATCCCGGCGGTGGCCCATAGTTGTTAGCCAGGTCGAAATGCGTGATCCCGGAGTCAAAAGCCAGATAAAGGATCTTACGGCAATTCTCCAGCACGTCCACATGACCGAAATTATGCCAGAGACCCAGGGATACGGCGGGTAATTTAAGACCGCTCTTGCCGCATCGGCGGTATTCCATCGATTGGTAACGGGCGGGCGCAGGTGTATAGCTCATAATCGTCAAAAAATTAGTTGCGTAAAAATAGCTAACTTTATCTTCTCATCCACAAGCTTTATGCAATTGCTCTCCCCCGGAGCCAGGCTGCACCAACTACTGGCAACTGAACATTCCAAACAGCAATGCGACCGCATCGTCAACTATATCGGAAAGGATAAAGAACGCTTCGCTGCCCTGATGACGCTCTTCCTCAAAGGAGAGTACCGGATCACCCAACGGGCGGCCTGGCCACTGAGCTATTGCGTACGCCAATACCCCGAATTGATCGGACCCTACCTCAAACCCCTGCTGGATAACCTGTCCAAAGCCGGGATCCATGTGGCCGTCATCCGTAATACTATGCGCCTCCTACAGGATATTACGATCCCTAAAAAGTACCAGGGCCGCGTGATGAGCCTTTGCTTCGATTTCATCCAATCCCCCGAAACACCCATCGCCGTCGCAGCCTTCTCCCTGACCGTCCTTCAGCACCTGGCGAAAGACTATCCCGAAATCCTGCCCGAACTTCGCCTCATCATCGAAGAACAATGGGAGCAGGCTCCGCCAGCCTTCCGTGCAAGGGCCAAAAGGGTCCTTAAAAATTTAAAGTAAATTTTATGATAAATTGATAATCAATAAATTGGATCCTAGCTAATGATCTTTTTGGAGTAGATCTTAACCGGCGACCCCTCCGCCAGGAACACCGATTCCGGAGTATGGGCCCCCAATTCGGCAAACTGTCCGCCATATAAGCTCTCAAAATCGCAGTCCAGCTGATAATTAAGCACCTTATGGATATCCCACCGCGGATGCTCTACCTGGTATTCGCCCGTTCTGTTTTTATCGATGGCGGCATATCCCCAGAAGTGTTCCGTGATAAATTCCTCATTGCTTCCCGCCTGCAGCGGCAGCGGCCGGGCGCCGGTCTCCACTTCCAGGTTATTCCACCGGCCCTTGTATTTCCATTGATAACCGACTTGCAGCAGCTCTTCCTCCGTATGCACAAAATTCCGCATGGGCAGGTTCACATAATGTTCCCTGAACAAGGTATTGGCGACCCAGGTGATCGCCCTACGGGGTACGATCTCGCTGATAAACACCACTCCCCTCTTCCAGGCATCCCCTTCCTTATACCGGACATAGAAACGGAGATTGACCTCCGGGAAACTCCGGTGAAAAGGGATCGCTACCCCCTTAACCCGCACCTTCCGGAACATAAATCCCACCAGGCTCACATAGGTTTCACCCCTCCAGTAATCTAATTCAGTGTGTGCCGGCAGAAAAGGTTTCAGCACAGCCGGGTCCACCGGGTAGTTGGCCATGATCAGCTTTCGCCATTCGGCCGTTAAAAAGATCGATTGCATGCAGACACGTTAACAGTTAGTACAGCAATCTTGTTTTGATCGTTTGTTTGACCTCCCTTAACAGGTTTAACGCCTGTGTAGACAGCTTCTTGTCGACATCCAGCACCACATACCCGATCTCGTCATTCGTTTTGAGCGACTGTCCAAGGATATTGATATGGTGGGACGCCAGCGTCGTATTGATCTCTGACAATACGCCCGGCACATTTTTATGGATATGCAGGATCCGGTGAGCCCCCTCATGCGGCGCCAGGCTCAGCGGCGGCACCGTATGCGAACCCAGCGTAGTCCCCGTTTCCAGGTACTGGAACAGCTTATTGCTCACGTCGAAGCCGATATTCTCCTGGGCCTCTTCCGTAGAGCCCCCGATATGCGGCGTCAGGATCACATTGGGCAGGTTTTGCAGCGGAGACTGGAACTTGTCCCCATTCTTTTCCGGCTCCCAGGGATATACGTCGATGGCCGCTCCCGAGAGCTGACCTTCTTGTAGACTCCTTGCCAGCCCTTCCAGATCGACCACTTCTCCCCGCGCATAGTTCAGCAGGATCGAGCCCTTCTTAAACTGCTTCAGCACTGTCTTGTTGATTAGATTTTTCGTCTGCGCGGTTTCCGGTACATGCAGGGTGATAATATCGGCCTGGCTCACCACCTCCTTGATCGTCTTTTTGGCGACTGCATTGCCCAGCGGCAATTTGGTCACCGTATCATAAAAGATCACCTTCATACCCAAGGCCTCTGCCAGGATGCTCACCTGGGTGCCAATATTACCGTATCCTATGATTCCCAGAGTTTTACCTCTTAGTTCATAGCTCCCTTTCGCCTCTTTCAGCCATACCCCGTTATGGGCGGCCTTGCTTTTGTCGGGGATCCGGCGGATCAGCAGGATGGCCAGCCCGATCACCAGCTCCGCTACCGAGCGGGTATTGGAATAAGGAGCGTTGAAGACGACAACACCGTGCTGGGTGGCGGATTTCAGATCTACCTGGTTGACCCCGATACAGAAGCAGCCGATGGCCTGTAGCTTTCTGGCCGCATCGAGCACCTTGGGAGTAACCTGCGTTTTGGAACGGATCCCTAATAAATGGACATCCTTTATTTCGTTAATTAATTGTTCTTCCGATAAGGCCCCGCTTACCTTTCGCACGGAGGCATAACCCGCGTCCTTAAAATGTCTGACGGCTGCATCGCTGATATTTTCTAAGAAAAGTATGTTAATCTTTTCTTTAGGGTAGCTTGTTGTTTTCTTCTCTGCCATAATTTTGCCCTTCTTTTTGCGTTAGTTTTGCCAAAGGGAAGTGCAAAGTAACGTCGGATTCTTTTATTTTTGCCGTTTTCTAACTCAAAAAAATTATTCCTGTTGAAAGCTATTGGATATTTAGTGTTGTTGTCCGTGACCTTATATGCATCTTGTGGGCAGGCCCAGCAAACCGCCAGGATTCCGTCGAAGACGGATACTCTCGCTCCCGCCCCGGATACTCCCCGACTGACCCCTACCGAATTACGTCATTATTCCACCATAACAGGAGCCTTTTTCGACTCCATGCTGGCCGGCCGCTTCAACGGCAGCGTACTGGTCGCCAAGAACGGAATCATCCTCTACGAGCGATACAAAGGATTTAAATACCCCGAGAAAAAACAGGACAGCCTGAACTTTCATACCGCCTTTCATCTGGCATCCGTCTCCAAGACCTTTACAGCCATGGCCACGCTGAAACTGTGGCAAGAGGGCAAGCTCGACATCCACGATCCTGTCAACAAGTACTTAGCAGGCTTCCCCTACCCCGATGTCACCGTTCAGATGCTGCTGAGCCACCGCAGCGGACTCAGAAACTATGTTCATTTTATGGACCGTTCCAACTGGGACAAGCATAAGTTCCTTACCAATAACGACGTATTGCAATATATCAATGAGCATCCGGCAGAAGTGCGCGCCGCGACCGCCGGAAAGCATTTTGAGTACTCCAATACCAACTATGCCCTGCTGGCCCTGATCATCGAGAAAGTGTCGGGACTTACTTATCCCGATTACCTGACAAGGACCTTCTTCCAGCCCCTGCAGATGCAGGACAGCTATGTGTTCAACCTGAACGATACCGCTTCCGCCATGCAATCCTATTACCAGACGGGCCGCCGTTTCCGCCTGGAGTTCCTCGACCAGGTCTATGGCGATAAGAACGTATACAGCACGGTGCGGGATCTGTATAAATGGGACCAGGCGCTGCGGTCCGGGCAGCTTTTCACGAAGGGAGTCCTCGACAGCGCCTATACCGGCTATAGCTTTGAGAAACCCGGACAACGGAACTACGGGCTGGGATGGCGAATGCTCCTTATCCCCAATGGTAAAAAGCTGATCTATCACAATGGCTGGTGGCATGGCAACCGTACCGTCTTCATCCGCATGCTGGATGAGGACGCGACCATCATCGCCCTCTGTAACAATGACTATAAAGGGGTTTACTCCGCCAAGAAGCTGGTCGACCTCTTCGGGGACTACCGGCAGGGCCATGAGAACTTCGACGAAGGAGAAGCCGATCCCGCCGGCAAAGAAGGCGAGCCCCGGGAGATGAAGCTACCGGCCCAGGTGGCCCCCTCCCATCCTACGCGCACCCATCATCATGCCGTCCGGAGGTCCACTGTCAAAAAGAGCCTGGCGAGAAAGAAGGTGGTTCATAAGAAAAAGCCGGCAGCGACCGCTTAACCTCCCCTAAATTGCCTAAATTTCCGGCATGGAAATCCTTTCAGCCGAACAGATACGCGCCTGGGACGAGTTCACCATGCGACAGGAGCCGATTGACTCTATCGACCTGATGGAGCGGGCAGCCGCCGCTTGTTTTTCCTGGCTGGAAACCAACGATTACCTGGACAGATCCTTTTCCATATATTGCGGCAAGGGCAACAACGGAGGGGATGGGCTGGCGCTTGCCAGGATGCTCTCCCGGCAGGATTGCCCCGTGACCGTCCATATCCTCGAATTCGGCCATTTGGGCACCGACGACTTCCAGGGTAACCTGGCCCGTCTGCATCAGACTCCCGTCGAGATCCGTTTTGTACAGGGGCCGGAGAACTTTCATCCCATTCCTCCCGGCAATATCCTCATAGACGCTTTATTTGGTTCCGGGCTCAACCGGGCATTGGACGGAGTGGCGGCGCAGCTGGCCAGCCATCTCAATCAATCCGGCAATGAGATCCTTGCGATCGATATCCCCAGCGGTCTTTTTACAGACAGTTCCTCCAAAGGCCATCCGGCGATCCAGGCCAGGCATACGCTTAGTTTCCAGTGTCACAAACAGGCGTTCCTGGTGCCCGAAAACGAGCCGTATGTTGGTCAGGTACATATTCTGGATATCGGGTTGCATCCCGACTACCTGCGGCAGGTGACCAGCGAGCTGGAACTGGTCGACCCGGCTATTATTCATTCTATCTTCCGGCCGCGGAAGGATTTTGCCCATAAAGGCAATTTTGGACATGCCCTCCTGATCGCCGGCAGCTATGGTAAGATCGGCGCTGCCCTCCTGTCCAGCCGGGCCTGTCTGCGAAGTGGAGCGGGACTCCTGACGACCCATGTACCCGCCTGCGGCTATGCGATCCTGCAGACATCCCTCCCCGAAGCGATGATCCTGACGGATGAGGATGAGAAAGCCAATACCGGTTTCCCCGGGGAGTTAAAAGGATATTCGGTGGTGGGCATCGGCCCGGGGATCGGCCAGGATCCGCGTACCCGCCATCTGCTGCAGGAGATCCTGCAGCGGTATAAGAAGCCGTTGGTGCTCGATGCGGATGCGTTGAATATCCTGGCGGCCGACCCCTCCTTGTTTTCCCTGCTTCCCCCCTACTCTATCCTGACGCCGCATCCTAAGGAATTCGAGCGGATGTTCGGGCCCTCCGCCAACGATTTCGAGCGACTGCGCCTGGCAGCCGACCGGGCGAAGGAACACCAATGTGTCATCATCCTGAAGGGACATTATACATTCATCGCCATGCCCGGCGGCAAAGGCTATTTCAATTCCACCGGCAATGCCGGCATGGCCAAAGGCGGCAGCGGCGACGTGCTGACCGGCATCCTGACGGCGATGTTGTCGCAAGGCTATTCCCCCGGGGAGGCGGCCCTTCTGGGCGTCTACCTCCATGGACTGGCCGGAGACCTGGCCGCGGACACCTTTTCCCGTGAAAGCATGCTCCCCTCGGACCTGACCGATCACCTGGGCAAGGCCTTCCTGCAGCTCAACGGCGCGGAGGCCCCTGCTTCCGATTCTGCCGACTAAGCCAACGCCGCCTAACGTCGTTCGTCCCTCAATTCTATTTTGCTAATTTAGCGAAGGAGCTTATTTTTGCAACCCACCGGCAAAACATTTTCGGGATGTAGCGCAGCCCGGTAGCGCGCTTCGTTCGGGACGAAGAGGTCGCAGGTTCGAATCCTGTCATCCCGACTTTTATCATTGATTTTCAATTAATTAGAAACTGTTCGTACATATTTCGGACAGTTTTTTTGGTTTTAGCTTGAAAGGATTATAACTGAATAGAGGCTAATGGAATAGCCACTTCTCGTCATAAAGAGATTATAAAAATTTATTGATCTAATACGAGACTAGCAATCGCATTTCCACAACAATATCCATCATTAACTTAACCTTTCAATTCCGTCCCCGTGGTCATTCCATGAAAGGCAAGATTGCATCCGGCCAGTTGGTCTCCTTGTAACCACTCGCTGACAGGATCCTGCAAAAAGGAGACATTTTGTTATCTTTACCGCCTAACCGCTAATTGCTTTACATATGACCCAGGAGATGAACCAATCCTTTGAAAAGGTGGTGGCGATGGTAAAGACCATCTATGAAAGAAATCTGCTTCCCAGCTTTGCTGAGATGATGACCTTCTCCGTTTTCACGTTTGAAAAGCATTGGAATACTACCCTGCCACCTTCTATCCGCGCCTTCAATATCTGGATGCATATGCACCCGGATGTATACGTCAAATATTATTCGAACCTCGATTCCAATAAGAAGATCATCCTAAGGGATTTTAATAAAGTTTCGTCTTTTACCTTCGGTGAGTTGACCATTTTACCTGACTACGATAAGTTTATTCTGGTGGATGCCACCATACAACCCATCTTTACGGAGTGGGAAGATATTAACCGAAACCAGCAAAAACTAATGGACCAGCTCCGGCAAAGCGGCGAGCACCTCGACTTTCAAAATATTGGCAATACTGCTCATACGATCCTGCAGCAGCTGGCCGATATCGTATTCGATCCGGCACGGCATGTACCGTCCGATACCAAGATTGATGTCTCGCCGGGTAAATTTAAGAACCGATTACATACCTATATCGAAATAGAGCTGAAGGGGTCCCATAATGCTGAGTTACGTAAATTTGTCGATGCTCAGATAACGGCCATGGAAAAGACTATTGACCTGGCCAATACAACGACTCACAAGCTCGATGTCGAATGGCCCTTTGCGGAAGCGTGTGTCGTCGGTACCATCAGCGTAATCAGTGTCATTAAAGTCATTCACAAGAAAAAAATTGTGTAGTATGCCCTCTCCTATTGATACCCTTCATATTCACCAGTTCTTTTGGGGCATGATCCGCTCTCGCGTTAGTTCTTTCCGGTTCCCGGGATTACCCGATGATGTTCATTTTTCCATTGGCTATGACGAACGTTCGCCTGATATTAATTTTCACGTGACCCGGAATACGGCTGATGCATCCAACAAACCCAAGATCGTCATCGCCAGGATCGACAGGCAAGAGTGGGAAGCCGTATTGCCGGGCCTGACGTTGAACCTAATTGGCAAGATGCTTAAGCCCCTCAGGCTCTTCCCGTATGGCCGACGACAACGGGACTATTACTATGGGGTTGGCTTTTACCCTTTTCCCTCGTCAGAGCCGCTGGATGCGCAATGGACAACGCTCGAAGCATCGTTGCTCGACGCCCTTCGTCCCTTGTCTCGCCGAAAGGGGCGTCTGTTGGAACTGGAAGGAGCCCTCGAGTCGCAGTTGGAAGCGTGGGCACAACAACCGCTGTTGACAGAGATGATCGAGCAATCATTTCGGTGGTTACCCCGGCGGCCACAACAAGATCCACAGGGTGGTATTATTGTGTCCAGCGGTTATATCGGTGCAGCCATTTATGCACAGGGACAGTGGTACGCGATACGGCAGGATCTTAGTTTTGAGGGCATGCTATCTGCTTTAGTGGAACCTCCTCTGGCCAGTGAGCTGATAGCCGATACGATTAACGCCGTCACTATTATTCAGAAATTGAATACTTATGAAGAGGCAGCTCCTTATAATCGCCCTTTTAGACTTTGTAGAACATTGCCTACATCGATCGTATCCACCCCTTAATTTCAAAGTGTTATTTACAAAACCGATTCCTGGCTACAAACAATGCCCGATGATTCTGTCATTTGACATTATATGAATTTTATTTCTTTTTACGAACTGCTGAATGCAGGATCTGTTAAAAAAGGCTTTATCGTAAAAAATCCTCGAATTGTAAAAGTTCGTGGCCGTGAAGCTACAGGAGTGAGGAGGTACGACGAACGGATGTAGCGAGCGCCGCCACCACCGCCACGTGCCCGGCCGTGCTGCGCGGAGGGAGGCCGCCGTGCAGCTACCCGCCGGTTCGGCCTTAATGTATCACCGGAGCGCAGCGGAGGTGAAATCAAACAGACAGGCGGCCGGGCACTTGCGGGTGGCGGACGAAATGAGGCAGCGGGTGGACTGAATACGTGGGCAAGGAAATGACCGACGAAAGCGCGGAGCGGAGTGACCTGGCGACCGTAGTGAGTGCAGCGAACGAGGGAGTCGGGAACGGAGTGGAGTGATTGAGGAAGGGAATGACTGCCCATGTATGAAGGACACGGGAGCTGCCCGAACGTAGGCGCCCGGAGCGCAAGAACTATGACAGGCCTGCGATAGCAGCCGTAGGCGGTGCAGATCTTGCAAGGCCAAAAAGACAAATATCCCCTTGCATGTTCTGCACCGGCCTGGCAGAGTTCTTGCCGACGGGTGTGGAGTGAGACCTTCTATCCAGCAGGACTTCATCCACGGCAATGACCAGCATGTTCATCCAGTCAGCATTGAACTGAGACCGGAAGTCGCTGTTACCGTTAAAGGTCATGTTCTTCCCGAAGATGAACTTAAGGAGGTTCAGGAAGGTTGTCTTGCCCGTCTTCCGCTCCTGGGATACCAGGCAGAGTACCGGCAATTTCTGTGTGGGGCTGCTGTAAAGCAGGGTGATATAATCTAGGCCCAGCTCGTACTGATCCCCGAAAATATGCCGCCAAAACCGTAGGATCGAATGACAGGCGCCGGGCGCCGGCTGCCATTCCAACGGATGGTATAGATTGTAAAAGTTGCCGATGGTCTCCCGGTGTTCCAGGTGCTGCGGCACACAGCAGAACCCGTCGAACCGGCGAATCTTCTTTATCATCGCCCGGGTGAGGTCCTGTTTGAGCATTTCCGAAGACCAGGGAATCCAGCCTTCGGAAAAGCCTCCCTGGAGGTTGGGCCGCAGGCACTTTTTAAAATAGCCCGTTTGTACCCGGATATAACTTTGGGGATTGTTAAGGGGGTAATTTTGCTGGATCATGATTACCTCCTTATTTTAAACGGTTGTGCTTCATGGAAGCAATTACCTCCGACCTTTTGAAATCTTCTTCCTGTGGGAGAAAAATATTGGTCATAAAGTTCAATTTTGACCAAATCTCTAGGGAATCAGTAAGAATAGCAATGAGGGATCAGGGAGGGATTTTATCTGTTTTTATCTATTTGGTTATGAGATAATTATACAATCAACATAACGAGAAGTAATTATTTTTATTTATTTTCACTTCTATATGGCAACGGGAGATCCTTTAGATAAACCTTGGCTCAGTACAGATGATTGGTGCTCATTTCAGTTAGGGCAGTGTAGATTACATATTCATCTAAAAAGGACAAAGGAGTTTTATGCTTCTCAACCTAAGATTTCAGAGAACTGTTTGTGTGGTTATTGCAAATATTTTGAATCTGAAGTAATTAATCAACCACACAGTTTGTTTGATATTTTAAGGAAGATGGAAGTGGATTTAAGCCGACAACCTAATATAAATCCTGATGGTATTTCTTGTGTTGGTGAAACTAAACCCGGCAAGCTGGGATATATGGGGAACTATTTTGTTTTCGGAGAAATTGGCAAGACTTCAAAAAAAGGAAAAAACTTAAGAGCTGATGGTAGCGTCAACGAAGTTACTTTTAATGATATGGAATTTGGAGCTGGTACCACGGTTACAGTTAAGCAGGTTGAAGAAGGTAAATTATCCTTTTCTTTTTATATGGATGTTGACAAAACAGCTGAAATATGATGTATCATGGGGCTACAGGCTTAAGTATTAATTGTGCAGCAGAAATGGCGTTCGTTCAATATATTGCCATCACAAATATAAATGTATTACCTGCCCTCCCATGGAGATCCTAAAAATTAAGTGTGAAAGTTGTAAAACGAATTTGATCGAAATCCTTGAACATATTGGCGAGGGGATACATCCCTATCGATTATGCCATCAATGTTATACCAGGCTAATCAATAAGGCGCTGAGACCTTTAGAGTTCTTCAATCTTGCGGCGATACATGGGTCTGCTTACTACTTGCATGATGACTTCTATGATTCTGAAACAGGCAATGCAACACAGCCCGACGTAGAAGTAATTGAAAGTGAAAAATTTCCTTATCCCGATATAAATCAAATTAAAGGCGATCTCCGGAAATTAATTGACTTTGGATGTGTCCAGTATGATACATCAGTCCAGGTAATACAGCAAATAACAGCTTTTGATAAAGAGACTGTTTTGGAATATTTGAAATATAAAGTAGATTATAATCGGGCAATAAATTACAAAGCCTATGAAATTGCAGCTAAAGTACTGGGCCCATTTGCATCAGATTGGCTGAGGCAGGAGTGGCAGAATCGAAAAGTAAATGAAGTTGCCGTTTTTGCTGAAGCGATAGCAGCTTGCCTTCCATTTGATGAAGCCTTTGAGATAATTACAAAAGAGATAGAGCATTCCCCTAACAATTTGTTTACCGACAACAGTTCGGCCCTATTCTATTTTCAAAGCAATAAAACACTTTCCTGGATTGAAAAAAATAAGGAGCGTATTATAAATGTCTCAACGAACTGGGGCGCTTTGGCTGCCTCATCAAAGATTGATTGGGGAACCATTAACAAGTGGTTGAATGATGGCCGGCCTCTAAGCCTGGTGGCGCTGGATGCTTTGTTTTTTTGCACAAGCTCGGGTGACAGGCGAAGCCAACCCCTCTGGATAATCCAACATCCTCCTACCCTTCTTGAACCTGTAGATGCAGCCATAATTGCAACTACAGTAAGCGCATATTTGGAAAAGGACAATGTACCAAGGACTAAAAGCGCTGTCAGAAGTATTATTGATAATTTATTTGCAACAGGTTGATGAAGGTTATTTTAGACGCATTATGATAATATTTCATGTGAATTCTCTACGCATCGCGTAGAGAATTCACAGCTATTCTATCCTTTGGGTTTTACCATCCACTTTACACGCCAGGATTATCCTGTTGATGGAGGGAGGTTATGGCAGGTCAAATAAATCCTTCACCAATTAATTGATCTAATAGGTATTTCATCTTTCAGGATAGTCCACGTAATATGTCGAGTCTGTTTCCTGGTGCGTTGGGAGAGAAAAAATTGGGAATAGTATTTGCATTTCTCTTAGGGCGACTAAGGAATTCAACCGGCCACTCTGCCAATCTTTGCTCTTTTACATGTACATATTTGCCAGGCTCAGGTTCATCGATATATTCCGCTTGCAGAATAAGTGCCAACGGTGCTTCCGCTCCAGGGCTTTCTTCGGAGTACTTAAGCGCTTCTTTGTAGGTCTCAAAGGTGCAATAATAATCGTTCCCGTCATCAATGTCTGGCGCCCCATCGTGAGGATGGCACCAAACCCGATATTCTAATACCTCATCCCAAACATACCCCCCACCTGATTTTGCAAGTGCTGGATAGGTACCGATTAATTCAGGGTCTTTAACCGTTGGATAGTTTGACATTCCAAGTGAATCAGACATATTGAGAGTTGTCGTTTTTATGAAGGTAGTAAATTTGAACAGAGTTTTAAAGTGTGGAAATGAAAAATTTATATGCGGGACAATTGATGGATTACCCACTTACTGTTTTATCTTTCTTGCTGTAACATTAAATACCTATTCTGCAAGAATATCTATCGTCTGTTCTTTCAATTTGACCGTCTTCACAATTTTTTGAAGAGACTCGTCTGTAAACGGTAATACCAAACGAATGGAAGATTTCCTTCCGCGTCTATATTGCCTCTCTCGATACCTTTTATTTTTACTGCGGTTATTCCTCATTCAATGGTAGCCCTCCGACGAACCACCCATTGTAGAGAAAATAAATTGTTGTATAGGTTTGCAGTTATATGGAAGTAATTCATGGATTTTATTAATGGGATGGGGAGGATTGTTTCCAGTACACTTTTACTATCTGGCGGACATTTCCCCGGAATGAGTATAGGATGATTAAAAATTTCATTAAATTCGGCAGCAGATCAAATTTCTGTTGCTACCATGAAAACATCAATCAACCAAGCAGCATGTTCCCTTTGCATAGTTTTTTGTTTAATGGCTCAGAACTCCCTTTTTGCTCAACAAAAGGACCTTTTCCGAGGTGTTCAGTTCGATAGCTCCTATTGTATCGTGGGTTTGTGCCAGGGCTATGACGGTAAATTGCAGGACAGTTTGCCGCGGTTCTGGTTTTATTTGGACGATCCGTCCGACATGGAAAAGCTAAAAAATGAATGGATATTTAAAAAGATTGCTGGCGATCATTCCTATGAAAGAACGTCGATCGAGATCACAGTCGTTAAAGATAAGCGGTTGGCACAACCCGGTTGCGTAATCTATCCAAACCGGGGCATCCTGATTGGCAACGGCGGATGGCACCAATTTGATACGGCGCTACTGGTTGCTTTGCACAGGCAGCATCCCTTGCGGTATCACACGGAAATAAGGCGTTTTGACAGCTTCAACAAGTATGCTGCTTATGGGAACGGCGTCCTCGCAGATACCAGCTTACTTTTCTTCTTCGAGCCTTCCGTTCGATATGAGGGCGAATTTGATCTCATTGCTAACCGTACAAATGATCCCGACAGTCCGATCTTTGTACTCCGCGACCTGAATAAGGAACTGGAGGAGATGGCGCCTGCAAGTTCTTTTCAGGCTGGTCAGGTTATCACGGACAGTTTTAACATCAACAGCCGAAACAAAACAAAGATTACGGTAAAATGTGCGAAAGCATTGTACGACAAATTTCACAATAGGCGTTACATCAAAACTGCCTGGCGGCCCGCGCCAATAGAGATGAAATTATTTTGGAAAGAGTGAGCGTATCGATGTTATGTGTAATAGCCACTACTTGATCTGTGCTAAAAATGCTTATTTTACCTCTAGCATGATGCTACCTCATAGGTAGCAACCTTTGCAATAGAGTTAAATAAAAAGAGTTAACTTATCAAATGGAAATCACTTCACAACCTTGTTGTTTATGAAAAAAAATAGATTAGGTTTTATTTCCATTTGCAAGATTAATTATTTTGATAAAATAACCCCCTCAAATAAAAATGTTTCGAATTTGGAGGGTTATCTTAAATTGGTTGAAATTGCAAAATCCTATTTTGACAATAACGAATTGGATGATTTTACCGGATACTTTCAGGATGGGCAATATTTTATTAACCTTTGGGCTGCTCATTTAGTAATTGAGTATGGTAATCCTTCCATTTTTTGGAGAGATAAAGCACTCGAAATTATAATACGTTACTCGGGTAATCCACTGGCCCCAGAAGTAGCACTGGAAGAAAAAAAGTGGATTGAGTTGAATTATCCGCAATTTTGTAGTTAAAGCTTGCAGGCCGTATCGCCAATGGTTTATGCGTAATTAACAAGATGTAGTTGCTCGTACGGATACCTTGCAGTAACATTAAATACCTATTCTGCAAGAATATCTATCGTCTGTTCTTTCAATTTGACCGTCTCCACAATTTTTTGAAATGATTCATCTTTGAATGATAATAGTAAGCCAAAAGGAAGTTTTCCTTCCGCGTCAGGATTGCCTCTCTCGATACCTCTTATTTTTACTGTGGTTATTCTTCCTTCAATGGCGATATGAGAAGTTGAGCCAATCGGTGCTTTGCCTTCAACAAAGGTACCAACAGCCACAATGCCCCTGCCGGATAGGTTGAAACTGGTCTTAATCTGAAAAATTCCTATTTTTCTCATGGTTCCAAAAATGAGTTCGGTGCCTGGCGTAAATGAAAAATGCGGCTGAATCGCATCCGTAAAAATGGATAAAAATATGGTGCTATTTAGGCAACGACTTCATCTTGCGCAAATGCTTATTAGTATTAGCCTCTTCCAATATCTTAGGTGCTAAAATACAGCCCTTTAATTTATTGAGATTTTCGTCTACCGTCAAGGTAATCTCACGGCCCCATGAAGTGGTGGCTTTTTGCTCTATCTTCTTCATATAATGCAATTTACAAAACCTTTAAGTAAATTTTCATCCATAATGGACAAAAAAAGTGGTGCCTCGGCACCACTTTCATTTATGTAATAAAGAATTTGTAAGCTATTTCGGGAAAGGCTTCATAATTATCGGTCCATGAACTTTGTTTTGCTAAGGATCTCGTTAGCCCGTTTTACTTTTTCGGGAAACAAGGATTCTTTTTCTACGGTATGCATGACGATTACCGTTTTGGAAGATTGCAGCGAAGATTCCCTCTTCTTTCTGATATTTTTCTTTTTTGCTAATGGCATATATTCAAATTTACTCAATTTTTTTAATTAGGAAAGCAAAATACTCAAAGGCCGTTTGAGGGTCGAATGGAACTTCGATATAGGACTCTCCTGACACAATTAATCCTCTGATTATAAACTCCTTACGAAACTCATTGTAATACATCTTAAGGATACGTGCATATAACTTTGTGCGCTCTGCGGTGCTTCCAATGAAGAATAGCTCAATTCCGGGGAATTGAGCCGTAAAATCACGAGTAATTTGAACAACAGTTGTCAGCACCTTTAAAATGTCACCATTGTTAGATTTTACGTCAACATCTAAAGAACCGTCAGGTAATAGATCTCCGAAACCAAGATTGTAAAGATTGTCAATACCAACAGGAGAAAAATCGACCGCTTTTATGATATTTATTTTACCGGTACTGACAAATGTATATCGATGGGAGCTTTCCAGAGTATATGAGTACGGTATCTGTGTCATTTTTAGAAAAGGTTTTAATTAAAAAAGAATTTCTGCAAACTGCGCGAAAGTTCCTGATAGCCAGGATTATCCGCGTTCAGTTTGTTGTTTACTTCATAAATCCGCTTTTCAATGGAATCGATCTTCAGTCCTTTGTAAGGCGCAAAATGGAGCCGCAGGATCTGAGCAATGTCATTTAGATCCATTTTGGAGAATAGCAGCTCTCCAGTTTTATTACGCCGGGTTGATTTACTGGAGAGGCTTCGCAGGCACAGTAATAAAGTTATTAGCTTGTCCTTAAGGTGAAGATTGGCAATTTGGATATCCCCCGTCTCGTACTGATCTGCCAGGTGCATGATCTTGTCCTCTGTATTGACGACGATGCCATCGAGTTTCCCTTTCAGGTTAGTGCAGATCTCATCGGTCAGCTGATCGATAGCGACTGGCTCCCTGGCGCCGGCGCCAGGGAGTTCCTTTAATTGATCTTTTATCAACCCTGCCAGATCATTCCGGATGAACTCCTCATAAACATGGATTTTCTGATCCTCCTCTAACTCCAGGAGGTGATCCTTCGTCCAGTCCAGGCAGAACTTGAATACGGTAAGCCAATACTCTTTCCGATCCGGTGCAAAATTGGCCATTCTGAATTCAAGAGTCCTTTTGGTAAAAAGCAAGAAATCCTTTTTATCCGGGTAGCGGTTTAAATGATATTCCAGGTATTGGATGGCGTCATGTGGTTGGTATTGGCCCAGTCGCAGGAATATATAATTATAGTAATGCCTGGCTGATGGCTCTTTGCTGAAAAAAAGCTCATAGCCATTTTGGAACCGGCCAATGGTATAGTGAAAATAGGGTGTGAATTGACCGGGGGTACCACTATAATTATCATTCCGGGCGAACAGAAGCTGAAGATTCCGCCACCCGGCCCTGGTAAAATTATCGAACATAGAGGATCAGGTTTTCTTAAGACTTTCAAAAATTGCATTTTCACTATGGCCTTCATATTTCAATAGCGTTCGGATATCGGCATGTTGGGTGATCTTCTGTACTACAGTGATGGGAACACCTTTTTCCAGCATGATAGTAACAAAGGTTCTACGTGCCATGTGCGAGGACATGAACGCATATTTTGGTTGGCGGATCTGGACTTCTTTTACGCCACTAAAGCGGATGATATGAACGGGATTATTAAGTACTGCAATTTCGCCAATTTCTTTTAGATATTCATTAAATTTTTGGTTGGAGATTACCGGCAACGTATAGTTATATTTTTCCAGGATCGGCTGAGCATTGGCTATAAACCCGGTAAAGGGGACCACTACCCTTTTCTTGACTTTGATCGACATAAAATCCCATTTCTTACCGTCAAAATCATCCCGACTGAAACGCATGATATCAGAAAACCGCTGCCCGGTGAAGCACCCGAAGCAAAATAGGTCCCGGACCTTTTCCAGCCGAGGGCTGGCTGTTAGGTCCTTGCCTAATAGCTGGAACACTTCTTCTTCAGTGAGTGCCACAATCTCGTTTTTGCTCTTTCGCTTAATCTGGGTTTTGATCTTGGTGAAAGCTGCGGGATTTTTATGGTAGTCATTTTCAAAGCTCCATTGCAGGAAAGATTTCAGAGTAGCACAGTATTTGGCGATGGTGTCGTTAAACAGGCCCTTTTTCGGCTCTTCTTTAGAGCCGTTCGCGTTGGATTTGGCCAGGAGGAACTTTTCATACCGGTTAAAGAAGGCTTGGTTAAAATCGCTGAAGCTAAGCCGCTTCTTTTCCTTCGCTTGAAGATCATCCAGGCTTTTGAATACGGTCCGGTACTCTTTAAGGGTGCCTTCGGTAAGAACTTGTTCTTTGCTGACCAGGAAGTCAGCCCGGGCCCTGTCTACGGTATTATTCTTAGTGGAGGTAATTCCTTGCATCTGTTTTAGCAATAATTGACGGATATCCTCTTCCTCCAGGTATTCCTTTTCGTCTTTCAGTTTGATGTATTGCTTCAGTAAACTGTTGGCCTGGGTATCCAGTTCATTATTTAATTCCAGGCTTCCCCGGGTGCTGCTTTTATATCGGCCTGTTTCAAAATTCCATTCTGCCGGCAGGACTTTGGTATTCGTCTTTATTTTGATCCTTTTCCCGGTTTCGTAGGTGAAAAATAGATATAACGTGGTCTGCTTATCGCTAAGGATGCTCTTAGGGTAATGCTTCTTATGCAGGGTGCATTCTTTGACCACCTGCTTTATTCTTTCCTTTGGCAAAGAGGCATCGAAGGGTTTGTCCAGGTAATAATTGATGAAAGCCATGACCCAAAATTAGGGGAATCTGCCCGGAAATATTCGGACAAATTTCGGACAGTTTTGCTTGATTTACGTAAGTTAAGATCGGGAAAGTATTATCTTTAAAATATCAACTAATTAATTACCAATTAGGTGTAAATTAAGATAAGTTAAGTTTAGTTTGAATAAAGTAAGGGGTTCGAATCCTGTCATCCCGACCTATTTTATTGAATTTTTATCAAACCCGCTCTTGGAGCGGGTTTTTTATGGTTCGAAATTGACCGGCATTTATGTAAGAATTTCATTAATACCCTGTCAATCAAAAGAATGACTGGTTCGAATCCCGTCAGCTCACTCGCGGGCAAATTTATCGTACCAGCGTAGAACACGCAGCACCCGCAGCGTGTTCCATTGGCTGGGCTGACCATCGACGTGCTCCAGTGCAAAGTGAACCTTGCCTGGATGCGTGTTCTCTAGTAGCCAAGTGCCATTGGGCTGCTGCTTGGATCGAAGCAAGTCGATCGCTTCGTCCATGCGCGGGTCCGGCGCATCCCCTACCGAGCGGAAATATTCGAGTGCACGTAGCACGTCGTAGTGCCAGCGGATAGGAAATGAGAATTGCACCCAGGCAGGATTGACGATCTCACCAGTGCTCTTACGCCGGAATAGTCTTCGTTCGAGAAGATACTCCTCGCCCCGGCGCCGTGCCGCAATGGATTCCGCGGAGCCGCCGGTGGCGCGCTCATGCGCCAACAATCCTTCCAGAACGTTGATCGTCGTCGCGAACGACGAATGGACGGAACCGTTCTCTGCTTCACAATTCCATCCACCGTCTCCGAGCTGCTCACCTAACAGGCGGGAGACTACGCCATCCACATTCTGACCAAAATAAACGCCCAATGCGACCGTCCTACCATTGATGCACGGCTCGACCTCGCCGCTGAAGAATGGCTGCCCGGCGTGCTCCCAACGACAATGGTCCCTGACCTGCGCCACAGCCCAGCGCACCCGGCCAGCCCGCGGGTCTACCCCGAAATCCCTCAGCAGCTGAAGCGTCGGCAGCGTGGCGGTCCAAGGCTGGCCTGGCTCTGGTGGTACCGGTTGAAGCTTCCGCGCAGGGAAGCATGCGCCTCCTGCCCACTGGCCATCTTCGCCCTGCAACGCCAGAATTCGGGCGCCCCAGCCCTCAGTAACTACCCTCGCGCGTTCCGCTTCAACTACTTCGACCGGCGCATGGGCGAGATCTTGCAATACCTGCCAGCGGATGGCGGGATCCGAATCAAGAAGCCAATCCAGTACAACCATATAAATTGCTTAGTTCGGTTGTAAGTTCCGTAAATTTTTGACAGTGGCATCTAACATTTTCTTAACTATTTTCGGCCTCGCCTTGAATGAAGGAAAGAATATTCAACTTGTTGTTTTTCAAATCGCTAGAAGGGATAATCGTCTCAGGTCAGCGACGAATTCGAGAATTGTCCTGCCAGGGCGACAAGTTCAATTATCCGCAACAAAATGCAATTAACTGCAATTTTAGGCAGCGGGTTCCAACAAAATGCCCTCAGATTTTTAAGCTCTGAGGGCATCTTTTTTTAATGGAGATTTTCCTATTTCTTTAAAGGTTGTTCTCATTGTATGCAAACTCTTATTCGCAATATATAATTGATTCGAATCCTGTAAAGCCTTTATTGATATTTCACGTTCTCCTTTCATCCTTTTGACCAAAGATGCCATCTACTCCGTATTTTTTTGCCTCAATTTTAGTTGTTCAATATCCTCTATATCCTTCGCTCTTCCTTGGGTCTGCTTATTGGCAATCAAATCAGCATAACTAATAAAGGGAATTTCTATCTCGCCAATTTTCGAAACCTCACATTTACTGAAAGAGTCGCGAAACCTTGAAAGGCCAGGCAATTCGGGCAAAAAATCAACTGTAAACTTATCGTATTCCAATCTGAAAAAAGACTTTTTGGGATTGGGTGATTTTTCAGCTTTAAAGCGAGAAATGTCTTGACCTAATTCTTCCAAGGCATCCAATAACCTAAAATAATTGTTATAATTGGAATTGTACCAGAAATCCAAATCATGCTTTTCGGTCACCTCCCCGGAAGTTTGGCGGGAAAGTCTGTAATAGCCGTGTAACGCGACCGCGGTTCGCCAGGTTGCTCTTGGTATAGCGATGGTCAGAGAGAAGGTTCAGGAACTCCTTAAGTTCCGACTCCTTCGCTGAATCGGACTGGTTTTGAGATTTATGGACCTCGTCGGTCTTCAAATCCTGAAAGCTTGTATAGTAGGTGAGTTTGGCCATATACTTTATTCTACGAATTTAAAATTATTTTTAGACATGACCACTATGATTATGTGCGAGGAAGGCAAAATCTACATAGTCCCATTACGTATTGATTAACAATGCCTTAGGGTGTTAGTTTTCGTCACATCGCCCAAACCTTGGTTCGAAAATCTTCAGCCAATTACCCTAACCTTACAATCGGTCAACAGACACAGGATGCCACCATCGGCAATTTTGGGTATGGGGTTCCAGGGAAAAGCTTTCAGATTTTTAATTCTGAAGGCTTTTGTTTTTTTTAGATTGCTGCAACTTCTTTTAAATCTTGGATAAAAGAGTTTGAAATTTGTCCAGTTCTCCCGACCAACAGATTTCCCCATCCACCGCAAGTGCGGTGGATTTTTGCTTTGGAGCGGAACCGCTTTCCTTAATGTGGATTGGCTACGACGTGAAGCCTTTACCGGCTCCTTCCTTTACCTTTGCCACATTCGGGCCTGCTCCGACTCCCTCATAAAAGGAGAGGTCTTCGTTGATCCCGACCAACCTCCAGCATTGCCCCCCGGGTGCCTGAAAGTAGAGGTGGGGATCTGGTACATCCAGCTTCCTGACACCGGAACCGATAATTTTCTTTTTCATTTCTTCTACGTTGTCGGACTTGATTTCCAACCACATCGATCTTGCAGTTCGCGAGAACCCGCTCTCATCAGGGACATCCCCATAGAGAAACCCAATATAGAAGTTCTCGCCCAGGCGAAGAAAATCCCTGTCATCCTCTGCTTTCGCGATCGTACCACCGAGGACATCACAATAAAATTTACGAATGTTGTCCCGGTCTTTCCGCGGAACAATAACCGACGAATGGTTCCCAAAAATTACCTTTGCCATGATTAATATTATTTTATTTTTTGAAATAAATAGATTTGAATTATTTTAGATCGATTTACCGGTAATGATAAAGTTGAATAGATAATCCTTAATAACAATGTCCCAACCCTCATGAGCGCATCGTTCATAACATTCTTTTTCAGGAACAAGACCTTCATGAGTAAAGCGAAGTATGGTTTTATCTCCTTCAACAGCTATTTCAAAAATCAGTTTCGTATTTGTCCACTCATGATTGTCTTTTTCCAGCCAACTCATTTCGCTTTCAGTAATAAGCCAAACAACTTTTTTGTCTGGAATAATTTCAACTAATTTCTGTTTTGAATAATGTGCGCCCGGATGGTGAATAACAAATTCATCATTCAATTTAGTGCTGCTTCCTTTAAGGTCTTTGCCACCCCACCATTTTGCCACATCATTCGTGATAGCTTTGAAAACATCCCGGCTGGATTTTTCAAGCGCAATGGTTGCCTGGAAATCTTTCTTTTTCATTTTTATAGTTGTCTTAACAGTTTATATCGCTACCCATCAAAATTTACTTTGCTTTCCCATAGGTTATAAAGTTGTAAAATATCTCTTTAATGGTCATATCACATATCTGAACTAATCTGTCAGATTCATTCTCAAGAACAATACCATCGTAAGTAAATTTGAGCGAGGTATTATCACCTTGGGGCGTTAGTTCAAAAATAAATTTTGTGCCTGTCCAATCAAAGTTGTCTGTTTTTCGTATGCTCTCGGTTGTAACCCATACAACTTTTTTATTTGGCACAAATTCAACCACTTTATTCTTTGAATAATGCATATCTCCCATTCTAAATACAAACTCAGTATTAAGCTTGATGCTTTCTCCTTCAAATTCTTCAGGCCACCATTTTGAAAGATCAATGACATGATTAAAAACATTATTCGGAGATTTTGCAACCTCAATTTCTACTGTGTAATTCGCTGCTTTATAATTTTTGTTTGTCATTTTTTAATCGCATTTGATGGTTATCGAAATCTAAACCGCTGGAAATTGTCTCACTTGGTGGGTGGCCTGAAAACACCCTTTCCGTTAGTTAGATAGGAAAATAAGCTTGTTTGGATCCAGTGCGTCCAGCCCGGTTCACAGTCTTTGTAACATTCAACGTCAGGTGTAAGACCTTCATGTGTAAACTTCAGCTCTGTTACGCCGTCATTTTCATGGAGGTCAAAAATTAATCTGGTGTTAGCCCATTCCGTTTTATCCGAATACCAGGGCATATTACAATCTGTAACTAACCAAACAACTCTTTTACCGGGGGTCAATTCTGTTACGGTAAAGTTGAAGAAAGAATCCCCACCCATCTTTACGGTAAATTTGTCATTTTGTTTTTCGGCGCTGCCGGTAAAGGTTATTCCCCACCACTCCGGTACGTTGCTGATCTTTTTGATCGCCTCGTTTGCGCTGATCTTTGCAGAGATGCTGCTGTTAAAATCGTTCTTTTCCATTTTGTTTAATTTTTAAACAAAGGTAGAACGGCAGCAGCCCGCTGTATTGTACGAATCGGAACTCAACTCGTATAATGTTTGGTGGCGAGCTCGTTTAGGCTGTTTTGAAGGTCGGTTGGGGTGAAGCCGGTGAACCTTTTAAATGCCCGGAGGAAATGGGATTGGTCGTAGTAATACTGGTAAATATGGTCTTTTAAGCCCTGCAAATGGACACCGGTTGAATATACCTGGTAGAATTGTTTAAAACGAACTATTTCGGAAAGGTTTTTGGGGCCCGTACCCAAATGTTCCAAAAATTTTCTATGAAGCCATCGCGAGCTGTATCCGGTTTCTTTTTCAAGCTGTGCCACGGTGATCAGGCCTTTGGAGTACGATATGCGATTGATGCAAAAATCGTATATGGGGTCCGGAGCGGCTTTTTCCAACCGTTTGATCAGAAAATTTTGCAGGATCTGCAATTTCAGGTTTAAAGCGCTTGCCTCAGCAAGTTGCGACTGCAGTTCTTCCGCATCGTTGCCGATCAGGTTCCCCATCCCCACTATTTGATTTTTGACCTCAGCGTACGATAAATGAAACAAACGATAAGCTCCCAGCGGGTTGAATTCGATGATTATGGTGCCAGTCTGCGTATCTTCCTGCGGATCAAGAATTACGGGGGAGTCGATCAGGCCGGTTAAACTTAGCTCATTTTCACTTTGGATGAAGGGCTTGCCCGCAATATGGGCAACGATCCCGTTACGGTAGGTAAGCGTTAATTTGAAATTTGCATTTGGGACGATCAGTTTTCTATCCAGGGCGGGAAGACGACCGCTGCTTTCGAACACATACATTTTCGCAATGTATGGGCTTAACAACGGATGTGGAGTGACCGGACTGAATCGGAACGCTGTCATTTGCTTTGCGGAGTATTAATTTTGCTTTAAAGATAAGGCTAAGCGGTGAAAATTTCCGGCTTTTCCTACCCTTCGAAATGGCCCTGGTCGGCTGCTTCTAACATTTCTTTAACTTTTTCGAGCTAACACCCAGAATTGAAAAAAGCGATCGAAGGCATTCGTTTTCAGATCGCTAGGTTCGCCAATCGCCTCAAGTCATCGACTAAGCGGTTCGAGAATTGTCCTGCCAGGGCGACAAGTACAATTATCCGCAATAAAACGCAAGTTTTTGCAAGCTTGGGTAGCGGATTCCAAATAAAAGCCTTCAGTTTAAGCTCGAGCTGAAGGCTTTTTTATTGTGTCTTTGTAATATTCGGCTCACGAATTGCTTCATTCTCAATTGTCCTAATTTTTGGTATACTTATCGAAAAGAGAGCTAGGGTTTTGTCAGTGTTCTTGGTCTTCAGTAAATTGTCGGAAAAATGCCTAATTGTTATTCGGGATTGGCAATATTGGTATTAGTAATACTGCCATCTCTTAGCCAAGGTCAAAAAACGTTTTCTCCAGCAAAGGAAGCCTTAAAGTTATTTAACTCATATAAACCCAGTATAGAGAAACACAACAATGCGATTGTCGATGATCCGGTCGTAATAGAGGGAGACATCAATGGGGATAACCAGAGTGATTGTATTATTTCTTTCATAATGACATCAAAAAGCGGTGGCAATGCTTATGTAGGACATGAATGTGCTATCTACTTAAATACAGGAACAGGTATGAAGGTCGTAGGGGCTTTTCCTAAATTTTATTTTTGCTATTCTCTGGAGCAGATAAAGGACCAGGTAATTTACGGTCGTGAATATGAGTGCCAACCTCCTTATAACAAAATTCTAAGGCAAAGAAGATTTATATACGAGCAAGGTCGGATTAATATTATTCCATAACAAAATTTATCCTTTCTCAACTATTTTGTATGTCGCATTCATCCCTCGATTATCAGAGCCCGATGTCCTATGAAAAAAAGTATTATTATTGTTTAACCCAAGAGAATTTTGTGTCCGCGTAAAACTATTGGTAGGAAATATGGCAAGAATCGAAAATCTGGACCACATCGTAAATACTGAGAATCGTACTCGGGCAGTGATGATTTTATATGATTTTATTTGTAAATATGATTTCGATGAATTGACGGAGCCACAGAAGCATTTTTATTTTATTCAGGAGTTGGAAAATGCGATCAACATGGATGGATTTTACCTGTACTTTTGGAATTCAAGAGGCGGATTTGCAGCCGAAACTCTTCAATCGCTGACAGCAATTGGCGCGTTTCATACATGTGTAATTATGCAGAAAGCAATTGATCAATTCCCTGGTGGTCATGTCCCCAAGGAATGGCTCAGCAGACAACGCTTAGTTGAACAGATTGGAAGACACCGCAAGCGACACCTGGAATGCTCTGGATCAGGAATTTTTGCAATACAAGGATGATTTGATGCAGTTGAATATCGACTACATAAAGAGGAACAGTTCACTCTTTTAGTATATAACAAGGTACCTGCATTCCTCGTTCAGTCGTCAAAGTCCGATGTCCTATGAAAAAAATGTATTATTATTGTTTAACCCAAGAGAATTTCGTGTCCGCGCAATTCAAGCCACCTCAATCGTGGGTCTGATAGTGAAGAATAATTTTATCTTTTACATCCGAATTCAATGCATCGAATAGCTTTAAAATGTTATGACCACTGTTGAACTTGCCAGTAGACTGCATAGAAATTCCTTTGAAAATTAGCTCTAAGCCAAAGACAATGTTAACGATTGGCATACAAAGCTTTGGATGAATCATTGTATCGTATTGTTTCACCTCATTATCTTTTTCTTTGAAGTTTTCGGATGCCGCCAAACTTCCCTTTTCAAAAAAATCTTTGGCCGCGTGAAAAATGAATAGTGGGCTATTCAATGGGCTCATATGTATTTCTTTAAAGTTTATTACTATTAACGGCTACTGAGCTAACGGCGAAAGTCCTGCTCTGCTTGGGCTCTTTTTATTGCAACCTTTAGTTCATCTTTTCCCCATTTATCTATTAGGGCCAATGTTTGTTTGGTTAAGAGATTTATATTTGCCCCATTATTGATAAGCCATTCAATCATCTCGGTACTTTTGGTGTTGATCGCTGTCTCGATGCAGGTGTTTAGTAGCATGCCATTCTTTATGTTGATGTCAACACCTTTTGATATAGCAAATCTAAGTCCTTCTAATTCATTGTTATGAACTGCATAATATACCCCTTGATACTCATAATTAGAGAAGTCTGCGCCAAGTAAAAGTAAATATTCAGCAGTTTGAATTTGAGAATAGGCAATGGCATTTTCTAAGGCTACATCAATTTCCTGCTGGTTATATCCATTTTCAAATAGCTTCTTAAGTTCAACAATTTTTCCATCTCCGGCAAGCGTTTCTATTTTAAGAATCCTAGACTCTTCCATCACTCTTATTATTAAATTTCATAAATTGATTTTCTGAAATCTGATTTTCAGAAATGTAATATAAATAATTCATTTTCATAGTGTGATATTGGCTGAACGCCGTAAATCCATGAGGAATAAGCTCGAAAATTGTACAGGGAGGGCGACCATTTTTTGATTAATTTTGCGAAATCCGCTCCCAGAGCGGGTTTTTTCGATTCGAACGACTTCTATGTGTTTTGTTTGATTAGGCTAATTCGTTCGTTGTTAATCAAAAGGTGAATGGTTCGAATCCTATGATCCCCAATGTAGAGCTGGGGTCTTTTATTCTCTGGTTTTGTCTTCTTCATATTGCCAATCATCTTCTTTTGTGTCTCGCCAGGCACGCCAACCCAATTGCAAATGATATATTTCATTTATTGTTGGATCAAGCTTCGTGATTTCCTCCAAACAGACAAGTTTTATATCGTCAAAATTCGGTTCTGAGGTGGTATGAAACTGCCAATCTCCATCCTCGTTGTGGTAAATATATAAAATAGGGTTGCCCTCGAATGCCTGCTTGGTTGTGTAAACACCCAAGTTTCTCTCCTCATAGAACTTAAAATCGGTATTCCTGTCAAGTAAAGGCTGCTTGAATTTCCATTCAGGATTAAAATCCTTTTGCCACGGGAAAATATGCTTCTTATCTGGCCAAACAATTTGTAATAGCAGGAAGTCGAATGTCATATCATAAAACCAGCCTGCGTAACCAACATAATTTCTATAATATTCCTTGTCAGCCTCAACGAATTGAATTTTATAACCTTCTAAGAATCCACTGTAAAGTTCGCCTGTTGTAAAAATCTCTCCTTTTTTAATAAGATCACAAGCATGGTTAATAATTCCGGCCGATACTTCTGTCTTTAATCCAAAGCAAATGATTTCCGGATGCCTGTATTTTTTATAAAGTCCAATTGAATAAACAAAACCTGGCAAATAGTTATCGGACTCAATCAAAGTTAAATGGCAACCGAATTTTTCGATGTTATCGAGAATTGTTTGCTTCTCTTCTTTGTCATGTTGCTCTTGCTCGTCCGTCATGGCCGTTTAATTTATTGCTGCCCTGGTCTTCTGTTTACGGAAGCTTAAAATAATACCCAATTAGTGCCATTTTTAACATAAGTCTCGCCTCTTTTAATAGGAGGTATGTCTAAAATGGTTTTTTCTAATTCAAGTATTTGGCGTAAAGATGCCAGCATTGCATTTTTAGGCCCTGGCGTTTCCTTACCAAATGCCTGCAAATCGCCATCTTCATCCAAAATGAAATAGGTAATGGCCTCCTTTTTTGTGCTCGCAGTATTAGTGGTATATACCATTATGTCTTGCGGCAGCTGATTCAAGGTTACCTGCTCTTGTTCAATATTAGCAGGCTTTCGCATAAAAGTTCCGTCAAGATCACTTCTTAAATACCCCTCGTTATGTTGTAAGTTCGTTGTATACATCCCCTCCTTAAGCCAGAGAGGAAAAGCAATTTCGCTACCGGCTGTTTTGTCTTTTCCTGAAAATAGTTTTTTAAGAAAACCCATATAAGAAATGTTTAAGCGATTGTTCCATATTACTCTTCAGTTGTACCCACATATTCAGAATACATTACCGGATATCCTTACCGGCTACTTTTATTCATATGATGATAATTTTCAAAGTGATCAAGATTAACGAAATAGAAATATCATTAATCCAAGATATTAATTTTTAGATTACTAAGTGAACTAAACGCCTCAAATCCATGAGAAATAAGTTTGAAAATTGTACAGGCAGGTCGACCAACAAATGGAGCCTCTGGCGATAGCCAGGGGCTTTTGTATTTTTTGTGATGCAAGCTCGCAAAGGAATACATCGAAGAGATTTATTGTTTTTATGCAATGAAGATCGCTTTGTTAGCTGACATTCACGGAAATGCAATTGCTTTGGAAGCCGTATTAGCAGATATTGTGCGTAAAGGCGGCGTTGACGGGTATTGGATTTTAGGCGATCTGGTTGCGCTTGGGCCTGACCCGAACGGGGTGCTACAACAACTTATGCACCTTCCCGAGCTGCGATTGATCCGGGGTAACACCGATCGTTATGTGGTAAGTGGAGACAGACCCTCTCCA
>Ga0179596_10000041_pt1 | contig 160583 bp, 152 predicted proteins | sample CZODoug1_1_08_16_FD_155494 | JGI IMG/M metagenome (GOLD analysis project Ga0179596, IMG submission 155494) | Vadose zone soil fungal communities from Angelo Coast Range Reserve, California, USA - CZODoug1_1_08_16fungal (Illumina Assembly) | ecosystem: Environmental > Terrestrial > Soil >... | reverse complement strand
GGCACGTTGCAGCGCACCATACCCATCATAATTCCCGGCATGTTTTTGTCGCAACCGCCGATTCCAAGAATTCCGTCCCACTGGTGGGCGCGTACAGTAGCCTCGACACTATCCGCGATCAGTTCGCGCGAAATCAAGGAGAACCGCATCCCGGAATGAGCCACCGATAGCCCGTCCGACACCGACACTACTGGGCATTCGTGCGGCGTTCCACCGTGTCCATAGATGCCGGTCTTCGCATGTTGGGCTTGGCCCTGTAACGTCAGATTGCAGGGGCTCATCTCACCGCCGGTATGGATCACAGCAATGTGGGGCCGTTCGATGTCGGCGTCATCCTCGCCGAGAGCATAGAGAAAGCTCCTACTGGTTGTTCGCAACAGACCTTCGCGAACTGTCGCCGACTTAAACCGTCTTTTTTCCATCTGCGGGCCTACCTGTATGTCCATCGGATATGATAGCCTGTCTGGACCAGTATGTACTTAATTAGGTTAACAATCACAATCTGGTCGGTCCAGAGTTATGGAGCCATAGAGTATGCCCTGCACCCGTACCACCAGTATTGCGCCGATCGCCGCGCGGACGAACCCTGAGCACCGAGAATTGCGCGGCCGATGGCGTCCCGCCAAAGTGATCGAGAAAGCGAACGCAGTGGCGCTGTCGCGATTGGTTCGGATTCGAGGATGAGCACGCCACGGATCTTTGCGACGCTGCGCTCGCTCCGCATCTCCTGGATGGAAGTCCCCGCGCTTTGTCTCGGCAACGCAGTGGGATTTATGGGCGTCGGCTCGATACCACTGTGGGTCGCTGCGTTGCTCAAGGCCGACCGCCTGTCCGCGATTCAAGTTGGTTGGCTGGCTTCCAGTGAGTCATTCTTCCTTGCGGGAGGCGTTCTCGCGACATCTGCTTGGGGAAGGCATGCCAGTCCGCGGCACATAGCGGTAACCGCCGCCGCCGTGATTGCGATTGCCAATGGCATCGCGATGTTTCCCTGGATTGAAGCTTTGATTGTCGGCCGCCTACTGAGCGGTTTTGCAATGGGTGCGTTGCTGTCCCCGATGACGAGAATTGCGGTACGCAGACCCGATGCCCAGCGCGTACTATCGCTGATGCAGGGAGCCATGGTGCTGCTTATTAGCGGCGTATATGTCATCTCGCCGACGTTGATCGGTCGATTTGGTCCAGCAGGATTGTTTGCCTTTGTGGCGCTAGTCGCCGTAGTCGTGGCATTCACCTCCCTTTTCGGCCTTCCGCACATTACTGAGATACCTGCCGAGGCGAAACAGATTGCGCGCAGTCCGATACTCGCTCCGCTCCTTGGATGCTTGGGCCTGGCGGTGGTATTCACGGGTCAAACCATCATATGGACCTACATCATGGTGATCGGTGACGCACTGGGTTTCGATGGTCGCACCCTCGGTGTATTGCTCGCGGTCGCGCCGTGGCTTGCCATGCTCGGGCCCATCGCCGCTCACGCGCTGGGAGAGCGCGCAGGACTTCTTTGGCCTCTGCTGTTTGGATTGGTCTTGCTTGCGATCGATTGTCTGCTCGTGGTTGACATGCATTCGCCAGTACTCTTTTGTCTATCTGCGGCAACACTCCATCTATCGCAACTCTTTTGTGTTCCGTATGCCATTGCATTCTTGGGTCGCCTGGATCTGTCCGGCCGATTCGCCGCTGCCGCACCTGCATTTATGATGACCGGCGGCGCCTTGGCCCCGATGCTCGGCAGCAATGTCGTTGGGATGGGGCGTTTTCACCTACTGTCAGTGATAGCGGCCCTGTGCGTAAGCGCGGGATTTGCGCTGTTCTTAATCGCGGCATGGTTGCGTGGCATGAAAGGGTCATTGCGCCAAGTGCAGGATATCGTCTAGATGCCGCGAGTCGCATGCCATAAGTAGCGATTGACGATGCTGTTCAACTTCTAATGCTCAAACGGGTTCATCATGCCAAAACGCTGGATCAAAAGACCGATCGGATCGAATTGGGGGGATTTCGGCGAAAATGACCAGATCGGACGCTTAAATCTCATTACACCAGAGCGGCGCCTAGCCGCGCTGGGCGAGGTACAACAAGGAATTGCATTTTCACTATCCCTTCCGCTGGACATTCCGGGCGCCGGATTTCATCCCCCGCATCGTCATCCGCCTCAACTGAGTTGGCCACGGGGCCAAAATATGAAAGTGGGTGACATCTTCGGAGATCCTAGCGCCATCGACATCGTTAATGATGATTTGGTGACTATGGCACTGCAATACTCCACGCAATGGGATTCGCTGGCGCATATTGGAGCCTACTTTGATGCCGATGACGACGGCGTCGCGGAGCCGTTGTTCTACAACGGCTATGCGGGTGATTTCACTGCCCATGGCGTTCGGTCGCTAGGTATTGAAAACGTCGCTGTGACGTGCGTGCAGGGGCGTGGTGTACTAGTAGATCTATTTTCGGCGTATGGTACGAGCGGTACGCTCGTAGACTACGACGGATTAATGTCCGTATTCGAGCAGCAGCGTGTCGTCGTAAGTTCAGGGGACATCCTGTGCTTGTACACAGGATTCGGGGATGCGGTGATGTCAGCGGGGAAGGCGCCGCTCGCCGAAAGCGTGGAGAGTAGCTATTGCACCCTCAAGGGAAGCGACGCACGATTGCTGCAATGGATCACGGACAGCGGCCTCGCAGCAATCTGCGCCGATAATGGCGCGGTCGAAAACAAGCCCGAGGGCCACAAATCCGGCACCGCGCACTGTGCTGCCGGCGGTACCTTCCTCCCACTGCATCAGCATTGCCTGTTCAAGCTTGGCATCCCCCTAGGCGAGCTATGGTACTTCAAGGATCTCGCCGAGACGCTTCGTGAAACGGGACGCAATCGATTCCTATTGACCGCCCCGCCCCTGAGACTCCCCGGCGCCGTGGGCGCTCCGGTAATGCCCGTAGGCACGATTTAGTTGGGCGCGAAGCCCCCAGCAACTACGACTATATTATTGTCGGCGCGGCTACGGCGGGATGTGTCTTGGCTGGGCGGCTCACGGAAGGCCCGGACGTCAGTGTTCTCCTCCTTGAAGCGGGTGCCGACGCCCTGCCAGGGCAAGAGCATGCGTCTGTTCGGGGGCAGCGGGCGGCAAGACCCATTAGCGCGTCGCTTCCGTCACAGCCACGCCCCAAGAGCGCGAAGTGCGCTCTGAAGCCGGGAGACATCAACCTCGCTCACTCCGACCGCGTCGCGCAGCGCCGCGTCGACGGCAACGCCCGCGGCCTCACCCATCGCGAAACAAGCTCCGGTTACGCGGGCGGCGGACTGCCCCATGTGGGTCATGGACGCGCAGCGACCGACAGCAAACAGATTCTTAAGTCCGATCGGGGCGATCATGCGATACGGCAAATCGTTGTAGCCGCGCACATTCGGGATATCGGGCAGACGCCATATCACGTCCCCGCCGACGTGCGCCTCAATAGGCCATGCGTTACAGCCGATGCTATCTTCGAAAGCCACGCACTCTAGTACATCGTCTTCGGTGAGCACGTAGTCGCCCAGCACGCGGCGAGTCTCTCGGATACCGACCTGCGGTGCAATATCGACTATGTAAGCATTCTCGAATCCCGGCACAGTTTTCAGGAAATCGAAGGTGCTTAGGACTTGTTCGCGTCCCTGAACCTCTCCCGCGCTTAAGCTAAGCGCATCAATGCCGTCGATCGCGCTCCCATCAGCATTACGCAATTGGGTGATATTGACCCGCCATTCCGTCGGGTTTTTCTGCGGCCGGACGATGGCGCCTTTTCGAGGAAAAGACCGACGCCCCGCGACGGCAGCTTCCTCCATAAGTTTAGGAATGACCTTCCACGCCTCGCCCGCGCGCTCTGGATCGACGCCGGCGATGCGGTACATCGTCGACGGATACAGCATGTTGCCGGCCCCATCGCCGATCTCGTAAGCGGCACCAGCCCAGGCGGCCAGGTCGCCGTCGCCGGACGCGTCGATGAAGATTTGCCCCTTGACCGCGAACCGCCCAGATTTCGTTTCGATTATGACTGCGCAGACCACTCGCGGGTCATTCATGACCACCCCAACCGCCGTGGCGTGGAACAGGACGCGGGCGCCATGGGCCGCCAGGAGCTGGTCGGCCGCGATCTTGAACACGGAAACGTCGTAGGCGCGGGCAAGCAACTTGCCAAAGATGAGATGCGGCGCGCTCAGACCTCCAAGGCGCTCCATTCGATCAAGCAGATCGTCGGTCATGCCTCGGACAACCTGCTGCTGTGTGCCGAAAACGTTGGCATAGAGGCCGCAGAAATTCGAAACACCGGCGGCGGTGCCCATTCCGCCGAGAAAACCATAGTGTTCAAGCAGTAGAACCGAGCGTCCGGCGCGAGCAGCAGCCGCGGCAGCAATCAGGCCTGCAGGACCACCGCCCAGAACGACAACCTCGTACTCGCCCAAGACGGGAGTCGTACGCGCGTGTTCTATCAAGTGACTTTCCCTCACTAGTGTCCTTATGTAATTCATATCCTTGGGAGTAGAGTCTCTTCGCGGACATTGGAAAGAAAGGGGCTTGACGCAAATCAACTATTCGTGAATCATAAATAATGGACAAAGTGGATGTTATGCGGGCCTTCGCGACAGTCGCGGAACTCGGCAGCTTCACCAAGGCCGCAGACGCATTGAGGCTGTCCCCGTCCATCGTGACCAAGCGCGTGGCACAGCTTGAACACCTCATCGGGCGAACCTTGTTCGAACGCAGCACCCGGCGCGTTCAACTAACGGCCGATGGGGAGCATTCACTAAAGAGAGTGGCCAGCCTGCTAGCCGAGCACGACGAAGTGATGGACGCCTTGCGGAGCGGTCCAGCCGTGCTCGAGGGACTGATCCGGGTGAAGGTCCCTACGACCTTAGGCTCGTTTCATCTGAATTCACTCATCCGCCGGTTTGCGAACGAGCAACAAGGCGTGGACATCGAAGTGCTGTTGCTCGATGGGCCGCTCAATCCTTCCGCTCAAGGCATCGACATTGCAATCACGGCCTTTCCCGCGAGCTTCGATGGCGTAGCCGACGAATTTCTTTGGCCTATCCAGCGCAGCATAGTCGCATCGCCAGAATATCTCTACGCACGGGATACTTTGGAGCACCCGCGTCAGCTCGAACGTCATCGCTGCTTGGTGTATCAGCCCACGGGGCCGTATTGGACCTTCCTCGGCGAGACAGGGCTCGTCGGGATCACCGTGAAGTCGCACCTGACCAGCAATGACATGTCGTTACTGTTGACCGCGGCCGTCTCTGGTGACGGCATCGCGCTGATCAGTGATTATGTGTCGGCGGGCAAGATCGTGGCAGGACAACTCCGCAGAGCACTCGTGGACTTTCCGATACCTAATCTGTGGGTGAAGGCGATGGTGCCCACGGATCGTCGAAAGTTGCCTCGCGTGGACGCGCTCCTGCGATTCCTTAAACAGGAAGGACAGCCCAAACCCGATCGCCTAAAAAACACCATTGCGTGACCGGACCAGCGCTACCACACCATGGAGCTCTATCAAAAATTCTGGAGAGGCACGGAATCAGGCAAATGATCGCCGTCGATCAAGGCGCCCTGCTCGCGCAGCGCGGCCTGAATCTCGGCCACAGGCGCTTCACTCCTGCGGGCGTAGTAAGCGGCCACGAGCTGAAATTCGCTCTCGTTGGTTTCGGCGCTGTGCCACTCCGTGCCCCAAGCGCCCAGGCCGATAGAGTTGTCGAAGCGCGCGCCGCTTAGCACCTCCGCCTCCGTAAGCGATCGAGTTCTATGCCCGCACGGAGTTCGTCGCCTCGCGCAACTACCGAGCTATGGCGTCACCGAACGGGTGAAACTGCATGTCTATCCGGGGGGGCACCAGTTCTACACGCGCCCGGAGAGTGCCGCCGCCTTCCGTCGCGATGTCAGAGACGCCTATGGACCGGCGTCATGAGTAATTTCAACGGGGCCCGCGCACCCGCCTCGGCACTCATAAGCTTTGGGGAGGTTTCCCCGCACCGGGTTCATATAACGATGGACCAGTTCCGTTTGACGCGAGGTTGTGGGTTGTGGTTGTCCGTCAATGAAAATGGCGACGGGTGCCGAAGTTAACTCCAACGGGTCACCATCCCAGATGACAATGTCTGCCTGTCTGCCCGGGCGCAACGAACCGATTTGCGCATCCATGCCCAAGGCCTGCGCGGGACGGGATGTGATGGCGGCGAACGCCTGACCCCAATCCAAGCCGGTCATACCCGGCATTTGTGCAATGGCCACGAGATTTCCTGCCTGCTGATTAAGCCGTCGTTGCTGTTCAGGTTCAGTCATGTTGATTGTGGAGAGGGCGACGACCACACCGGCTTTTTCAAGCAGCCCAACGTTGGACTCTGTCGCAGCCAAGCGTTCGAATGCCTCCGGCAGATCAATGAGTCCCGCGGTGATTACCGGTACATGCGCGGCGGCGATGCTTTTCGCGACCATCCACCCTTCGGCTGCTCCCACCAACACCAGATTGAGGTGGGGGTACTCTTTTTGCAGCGCCAGTGCAGAGAGAATGTCGCTGGCGCGCTCTACGTGAACGAGCAAAGGCGTTTTTCCGTCGACCACACGCATCAGGGCCGCGGCGTCAGGACGCTTAATTAAAGAGTCTTTGCCACGGCCATCAAAGCTTCTGGGGCTACGATCGTAATCCTGTGCCTCGCTGAAAGAGTCGTGGAGCGCCGCATAGGCGGCAGGCCGGCTACCGCCCGCCGCGCGCGCTCCATTCTCTCCCAACTCGACATATTGAAAAGCCCGAGCTCGCGTGATAGGAGGACTGCCGATGCCAAGGTCGATCACCGCACCTTGGCCCATGAAGATGGATTGCATGGCGGTTGGGGATGCGAAAATCGATTCCATAGATGACGGAGAAACGATTGCGCGGGTGATTCCGCCGGCACGCTCCATGGCGACCACTGCGGAGGCCGGATTGATCGCGGGGGCGACGTCGATCGCCGCACCGAAGGATGACTTCATTGCATGTGTGTCGTTACTATTAGAGACCTCCTCGATATCCAGAAGTCCGAGATTTGAAAACCCAGCCACCATGCCGGCCGCGACCCACTTGCCGCGGGCGTCGATCACTTTAGCGCCCGGCGGCACGACGATGCCGGCGCCGGCGGCTACGATGCGACTATCGCGAAAAACCACCGTGCCCTGTTCAATCGGCTGAGAACCATCGCCGATGGCCACCGTGCCACCCACGATTGCCGTAGTTTGGGCGAGCACTGGCGCAACGAGAAGCACCATCAAAGATGTAGCAAGGATCGATCTCATTTGATCACCCCCTCACCCGGCTGACCGAGCTCGAAATCCGACATCGGCCGCAGAATGGGATTGCGTGCATCGAACAGCAGCGCACCGTCGATCCAGACCTTGTCCGGGCGCGCATAGACGCTGAAGGGATTTCCATTCCATAGCACCAGGTCTGCCATCTTGCCGGGCTTCAGACTGCCGGTTCTTTCGGCGATACCGAGAGCTTTAGCGGGATTGTACGAGAGAAATTCCCAAGCCACCTCATCCGGAATATCGATTCCCGCGCGGCAGCCTGCGGCAACGGCCTTGGAGACCTCTTGATTCAGGCGTTGTTGGCCATTGCGTTCATCCGAATGGATCATCACGCAGACGCCGGCTTTGTAGAGGAGTGCCAGGTTCTCCGATACTCCGTCATAGGCCTCCAGCTTAAAGCCGTATTGATCGGCAAAGACTACTGCGCAAACGCCGTTGGCTTTGAGCAGGTCGGCTATTTTGTAGCCTTCAATCGCGTGGTGGAACGCGGTTACGTGATAGCCGAATTCCTTGGACATATCGATGACGTTGGCCATCTCGTCGGCGCGATAGCAATGATTCTGCACCAGGATCTTGCCCTCGAGTACCGCGCGCAGGGTATCCATGGCGATATCGCGATCCGGTGGGTCGCCGCCTTGCTTCTCATATTTGTCCCACTTGCGCTTGTATTCGACTGCCTTCGCCCAGGTCTCGCGGTCGATCGCGATATTTCCCATGCGAGTGGACGGCTCGCGGCCCTTCTCACCATAGATTCCTTTGGGATTTTCCCCGCAGGCCATTTTGAGGCCATAGGGTGCATCCGGAAATTTCATTCCTTGCACAGTTGTGGCGTAGACATTCTTGAGCACGACCGAGCGGCCGCCAAACAGGTTGCCCGAGCCAGGTAGGATTTGCATGGTAGTTACGCCACCATTGACCAGGGATCTGCCGAAGCTTGGGTCCTGAGGCCAGACACTATGTTCTGCCCACACCTCGGCGGTAACCGGGGCCGTCATTTCATTCTCATCGTCGTTAGCCGCGACGTCGGGCGGCGCAGAGACGCCCAAGTGGCTATGGATATCTATGATGCCCGGTGTGAGCCATTTACCGGTGCCATCGATCACAGTTGCACCGGTTGGCGCAACAACGTTCAGGGCGACCTCGACCACCTTGCCATCGGAGAACAGCACAGCGCCATGGTCGATGCGCCCTCCCTCACCGTCAAAGACGGTTACATTGCGAATCAGTGTCGGAACACCCGGATAGGGCTTGTAAGTCGACGGAAACGGATTTTGGTCATAACGGTATATTGTTTTTCCCGGAGGGCTCGATGCCGCTTTCTTTAGCGCCGGCGCAGAGACCATGCAACCCACCAGCGTGAACAACAGGATGACCATCGCACAGTGTCTAGTTGCCTGACTCGCTGTGCGTGGTCGGCTTTTGATGGGCGTGGGCCTTACGACAATCATGGTCTTCCTCTTATTTGAGAAGCGATGCCGATATTCGAGTGCATCAGCGCCATATCAAAACTTCTGGCTGAATATCAAGCCGACAGACCGGGGCCAAAATCCGCGACCTTGATTGGACTCTAAATCCATTTATACATTATGTCCATTGCGTAAACTCAATTCGTTAGCAGTTCGCGCACGAGCCATCGACGACCATGCGTTCGATTGGACTTGACGAAATGTCTATATTGAACAAGACTCAAGAGCACTTGGTCCGGGCGAGTTGTTCATCAACGGCGTTACTGAAGCGGGCGCCCTCCGATCTCGAGCCTTTTGCAAAAGCAATCAAATGGGGGATTTAACGATGCGAGTGCACACGAAGGGGGCCCAGCGGGCTGCCGCAGCCTTGTCCGGTATCTTTCTGGTGTTCGGCGCCGGCATGTCGGTCACAGTCCACGCCGCCGATGCACCGGCCAAAACGGCTTCGCATGCGCTACCTCCACTCGTCTCGGGCGACGAGCCCATCGTCGTGACCGAGCATCGTATCCAGACCGCGCACGGGCCGTTGGTCTACGAGGCGCGCACCGGACGCTTGGCGATCCGCAGCGAGGAGACCGGCGAAGTGCGCGGGCATATCTTCTTCGTGGCCTATGCGGTCAAGTCGAACGGGCCGCCGCGTCCCATCACCTTCGCCTGGAACGGCGGCCCGACCGTGGCCTCCGCCATCGTCCACATGGAGGGACTCGGGCCGCGACGGCGCACCAAGACCGGGATTGTCGACAACGCCGAGACGCTGCTCGCGGAGTCGGATCTGGTGTTCTACGACGCCATGGAAACGGGCTTCAGCCGGCCCGAGAAACCCGAGTTCGCTGCCGAATTCCTGAACTTGAAGGGAGATGTCGCGGCGACGGCTGAATTCATGCGGGCGTATCGTGCGCGCTTTCGCACCGTCGACCAACCGCTGTTCATCGCCGGCGAGAGCTACGGGGTCTTTCGGGCGGCGGCGCTGGCGGATCTGCTCACCGAACGGGGCGAGAAGATCGCCGGCACCATTCTGATCTCCGGCGACATCCCGAACATCCCGATGCCGCTCGCCTTCTATGACGCGATGCACGTGCCGGCGCGCACCGCGGCGGCGTTCTATTATCATCGGCTCCCGCCCGACCTCATGCAGGATCGGGAGGCGACGCTGAAGGCGGTGAATCGGTGGGCCACGGCGGTTTACCAACCGGCGCTCGAGCATCTGGATCAACTGAGCGACGCTGACCGGGAAAAGATCGCCACCGAGCTCGCGCGCTTCACCGGCCTGCGGCCCGATCAAGTCGATCGCAAGACGCTGGTGGTTCATGCCGGCCACTACCTGGAGGACTTCTTCGATGGCGATAGAACCCGAACACTCTCCGGATCAGACATGCGCGAGCTCGACGGATCGCCGGATGACCTGGGGTTGGGGTCTCCCGTACTGGTCGACCGTTACCTGCGGGATGAACTCGGCTATGCCACCGATCTGACGTATACGGGTCTGGAGGACGGCTATATGCCGACACCGGGTCATGCGCGCCGCTCTTCGGGTGAACAGTTCTACTATAATCAAGACGGCATGACCAAGGAGGATTGGACCCGTACCAAAAAGGAGGGTGAGGTCACCTACATCGCCCATGACGATCCACCCTGGATCATCAATGCCATGCGGCGCGACAAGACGATGCCGGTGTTCGTGGCAACCGCTCGCTACGATCCGCTCAACATGTGCGAAGGCGACGTGGCCGCCACCGCCACGGCTGCTCCCGATTTCTCCAGCCGCATCTTCAATCATTGCTACGAGAGCGGCCATGTCGTGTACCGGGATGCCGCGGCGCGGCTGGTGCTTGCGCGGGACCTGTCGGACTTCATTCGCAAGGCGCTCGCGGCACAACCCGCCGCGGCCCCCGCGCAGAAATGAGCACACTTCAACACCGAATCGGCGCGGCATTGGCGCTGCTGTTCGCGCTGGCCGGCTGCACTGCCCCCACACCGCTGGTAAAGAAGGACACGCCAAGTGGTCCGGCCGCAATCACGACGCTTGATGACCGGCACGTCTTCCCTTCGACCTACAAACCCTATCCGGGCGTTCCGACGCTGGTTCGCAACGTCACCGTATTCGATGGCGCGGGTGGCCGGATCGAACATGGTGCCGTCCTGTTCGCCGACGGTAAGGTCGTCGACGTGGGTCAGGACATCATCGCTCCGGCTGGCACGACGGTGATCGATGGCAGCGGCAAGTGGCTTACGCCCGGCATCATCGACGTCCACAGCCATGTGGGCGTCATGGTGGCGCCGGACGTCAAGGCGAGTTCCGATGTCAACGAGATGACATCGCCGGTGACCGCCGAAGTATGGGCGGAACATAGCGTCTGGCCCCAGGACCCGAGCTTCGGCAGATCGCTGGTCAACGGCGGCGTAACCACGATGCAAATCCTGCCGGGCTCGGCCAATCTCTTCGGCGGCCGCTCGGTCGTGCTGAAGAACGTCTACGCACCGACCGTGCAGGGGATGAAGTTCCCCGACGCCCCCTACGGCCTCAAAATGGCGTGCGGCGAGAACCCCAAGCGAGTCTATGGCGAGAAGGGGCGCGAACCCTCCACTCGCATGGGCAATATCGCGGTCGACCGCGAGACCTGGGCGAAGGCGGTCGAATACAAACGCAAGTGGGACAAGTACGAGAAGGACGGCGGCGAGCCGCCGGCGCGCGATCTTGCGATGGACACGCTCCGGGGTGTGCTCGAGGGCAAGATCCTCGTGCATAACCATTGCTACCGCGCCGACGAGATGGCCAATGTCATCGACATGTCGAAGGAATTCGGCTATCACGTGACCGCATTCCATCACGCCATTGACGCCTACAAGATAGCGGACCTGTTGCAGGCCAATGGCATTTGTGCGGCGGTCTTCGCCGATCAATACGGCTTCAAGCTGGAGGCCTATGACGGCGTATCCGAAAACATGGCACTCCTCTACAAGGCCGGTGTCTGCGTGATGATTCATTCGGATGAACACAACGGCGAACAGCGGCTGAATCAAGAGGTCGCGAAGGCCGTCGCTGCCGGCCGCCGCGCGGGCATCGATATCCCGGATGAAGTGGCCTGGGAATTTCTCTCCTACAACCCCGCCAAGGCGCTCGGCATTGTCGAGCGTACCGGCAGCCTGAGGCCGGGCAAGATGGCGGACATCGTCCTGTGGAATGGCAATCCCTTCAGCGACTACACGCGACCGGAAAAAGTGTGGATCGACGGCGCCCTGCTCTTCGACGCAAACAATCCCAAACTCCGGCCGATGTCGGACTTCGAACTCGGTCAGCCGGGTGAGCGAGTTTTCAAATGATGCCCGTGTATGTTGCCTTCGTGATGGCGCTGTTCGCCGCACCCGTGCTCGCCCAGACCACGGCCATCGTAGGGGGCACCGTCGCCATCGGCGACGGTTCGCAGCCCATCCCGGACGGGACGGTGATCTTTCGCAATGATCGCATCGTGGCTGCGGGCGCCGGCATCGCGGTACCGCCGGGCGCCACGGTGATCGACGCACACGGCAAGTGGGTGGCGGCCGGCATGGTCGCGGGCTTCTCGAGCCTCGGACTTCTCGACATCGATTCGGTCTTGGAGAGCAACGATACCAGCGCGCCAAAGTCTCCTTTCGGCGCGGCGATCGATGTCGCGCCCGCGATCAATCCGGATTCGGCGGTCGTCGGGATGGAGCGCGCGGGGGGAATCACCCGCGCCATCGTGGCGCCCTCCTCGTCGGGATCGATCTTTGCGGGTCAAGGGGCCGTGATCGACGTCGGCGTCGATAGCCCGCCCATCACGCGTGCCCGCGCTTTTCAGTACGTCGAACTCGGCGAGGATGGGGCCCGAGCGGCGGGCGGCAGCCGCCCCGCTGCCTATGCAGCCCTGCACGATGCTTTCAGCCAGGCAGAGGATTATGGCCACAGCTCGAAGGATTTCGATGGCCGCGCGAGCAATTCGCTGATCAAACGTCCGGACGCCGCAGCACTGCTGAACGTCTTGGACGGCAAAACGCGCTTGCTGATTCATGTGGAGCGAGCCAGCGATATTCGCTCCGCGCTGGCACTCAAAAAGGAGTATCCCCGTCTCAATCTGGTGTTGGTCGGAGCCGCGGAAGGATGGATGGTCGCCTCGAGCATCGCCGCTGCACAGGTACCGGTGATCGCCGCCGGATTGAGCGACCTGCCGGAAGCCTTCGAGCGTTTGGCCGCGACCGAGTCGAATGTCGGCCGTCTCGACAAAGCCGGAGTCGTGGTCGCGATTTCGACCATCAACATGACGGAACCTGCCCAACAACGGCGTCTCAACCAGCAAGCGGGCAATTTGGTGGGCATTGGACGTCTGCCGGGCATGACCGGGCTCGACTGGGGTCACGCCTTCGCCACCATTACCTCGCGTCCCGCGCAGGCGCTGGGCATGGACGCTCAAATCGGCTCGCTGCGTCCCGGCAGGCAGGCTGACATCGTGATCTGGGATGGGGACCCGCTGGAAGTGACGTCGGCTCCCGTTGCGATTTATATCGACGGCAAGCCCCAGCCGACCGCGTCCCGACAGACCGAATTGCGCGATCGCTATATGAACCCGATGCGCGGAAACCTCCCCAAGGCTTATGAGCGCTAACGCCCTGCGATGCCGGACCGCCGAGTTGCCGTGAGACGCGCCGCTCGGATGCTCGGGGTCGATTTGACAGAGTGTATTAACCGACAGAGGATTCAGATGTCACCGTCCACGCAAAGTCGAGAAGTCACATGGCATTAACGCGGCGTCAATTGATTCAGGGTCTGAGCGGTTTGCAAATCGCCGCGCTGGCGGCCAGGTCCTTTGCCGCCGACGTACCCGGCGCCGCCCCCACCGCTCCACGGCACGGCAGCGTTTCGCTGCCGGACAAAGCCAATTTTCCCTTCGAGGGCATCCATCTCAATGCCGCCTACACTCATCCGCTCGGTAAGCGGACGCTTGATGCGACGGAGAGTTACATGCGAAGCCGTATGCTCGAGGCCGAGCGGAATTGGCCCGCACAAAACTCGCGCGATGAAGCGGTTTCGCTCTTTGCCCAGTTAATCAACGCGCATTCAGACGAAGTGGCCGTCGTGCCGAGCACCTTGGAGGGGGAGAATCTGGTCGCTGCCTCGCTGGGGCTGGGTCCCGGCGCCGGCGTCGTCACGGATCCTTTCCACTACGATGCATCCCTGGTCATGTACGGCGAACTGCACAAGCACGGCATGCCTCTGTCGGTCATCGCGCCCCGAGGAAATGCGATCGATTATACGGACCTGGAGAGAGCGATCACCGGCGACACTCGGCTCGTCGCCGTGTCGCTGGTATCGAGCGATACCGGCTACATGCATGACTTGAAGACGGTATGCGATATCGCCCATCGCAAAGGAGCGCTGGTTTACGCGGATATCATTCAAGCGGCGGGCGCGATTCACATTGACGTGAAAGCGAGCGGAGTCGATTTCTGCTGCGCCGGGATGTACAAGTGGTTGATGGGCGAATTTGGCGCCGCTTTCCTGTATGTGAGACCCGATCGGTTGCAGCAATTAAAGCGCGTGCAGGTCGGCTGGCGGGCGATCGCGAAATACAGCCGGCATTTTTTGCCCTTCGATCCGCCCGGCCCGGTGGGCGGCGAATGGGAACTTGGCTCGGATACGGCGCGGCTATTCGAGGTGAGCACCCCCGACTGGTCGGCATTGGCGACCATCGTCGCCTCGCTGAATTACATCAACGACATCGGGATCGACTCGATCCGTCGGCACGGCGATCCGCTGCTCCAGCGGCTTCAAGAAGAATTACCGAAACACGGTTTTGGCCGGCTCACACCGCCTCAATTTCAGGGCCCCTATGTGGTGTTCTCCTACGAAGGAGCCGCCGAACGCTTCCGCGCTGCCCTCAAGGAGGCGAAGATTTATGTCAGCGTATACAAGAATAAGATCCGCATATCCACGTCGGTCTACAATGATACGGGCGACATCGACCGACTCTTGAAGATACTCTGCGCGTAGTGGATATGATGACGGCCATCAATGCGGATACCCTGCGCCTGCGAACGACGAGATCCACGGCGCCGTTTCGATCTGCTTTCTGGTCGCCCTATGTGAAGGCTTGGGCATTCAGTCCGTGGGCACCGCGCCTTGCACCTAGCCATGTTCGGTAACGAGATAGTGCCGGGTCACACCAGATCAGTGCCGCCCGCGCGAGTCCCATTGTGTTTGCGCGCCTGAAACAGACTGGCGTCGTTGACGAGTGAGACTAGATCAACGCGCTCCTGCTTGTTCAGATGCTGGATCGGTTTGTTGACCTTCAGCGAATAGTCGCGAACCAGATAGCTGATATGTTGCTGAAGATCGCTACGATAAATCGACTCCGGGCGTTTCATTTCCGACGCGGCGAAATTGGCGAGCAGCGCCGTTGTGTTATCGATGGGGGTAACATCCACATTGATGCACAGAAAGCCGATCAACTCCTCTTCCGGGTCGCGCAGCCCCGCGGTAATCGATTTGGTGCGTCCCTGTGATGGGAGCGCTTTTTCATACGGACCCAGAACCGCCTGATCGGCGGCAAATTGGTCCTCGGGCTGGTTGAGGCGGGACAGCTCGCCCGCTTGTCGTCCCGTACAGGCATTCCAGATGCGCACGATGCGCCCGGTGCGCAGATCGTGCAGCACGACTTCGGCAAATGGATGAAGCAGTGTCGCCACCGCTTCACCGATCGAGAAATACGGCTGAAACGGATCGCGATCGAGCGGCGCTTTCTTCTGCTTCGATTGCCCGTCGCGGGAAGTCTTCTTGGGTTTCATCACTGCACGGCGTAGCTTTGCATGGCGTCGCGTCGAAAGGCAGCGGCGCTGTCGGGGCGGCTGTAGAACATGTGTCCACCGGGATAGACGCGCACCTTCACTCTTTCGGTGACGCCGAAATTTGGCATCTGGGCCACTAGCAGTTTGGATTCAAAATACGGGCACGCCAGATCGTTCCAGCCGTGAGCGATGAGGACAGACATCCGGGGATCGTTTGCCGTCGCCTTACGCAGATCGGAAACGGGCGCGTCCTTGTCATCGCGTTGGAATTTCATCGCCACGTCATAATTGTTTATGTAGTACCGGGCGTCGACCTTCCAGCCGACTTGATCATTGATGATGTCGATCATCGCCTCGGCGAAAGGCGCGGTGGCTCCCAGATTGGGGTCGATGTACTCGGACTTCTCTCGTTCAGGAAACGGATTGAAGCCCGTCTGATTGGTTTCGTAGAAAGAGCTGATTTTGCCTTCATCGCGCCGGCTTTCCCGAATGAAGACCTGTGGCGGGACGCGCCCGACAAGGCGTCGCACGATCTTGGGATCCAGTCCCAGCCACTGCGCCACCTGCGCCGACACGCGATTGGCGGCCGCCTCGTCCTGTTGCCCGGCGAAAAAGTCCGTCACGAAGGTGGTGCGGGCGTAAAGCTCCACAGGCGCCATGGACTCGAGCGTCACCGGCTCGCCACGCTTTTCCTTGACCCCCGCCACCATCGACGGGAGCTGGATCACCCACGGAAGCGGCGAAAGCGCATCCTCGCTGCTCGTCGCAGGCGGATCGAGGAATGGCGAGACCAAGGTAATTCCCGAAACACCCACGCCCATGTCCGTCTGCATATACTCCGCCAGCCGCGGGACCCGGTAGCCACCGTAGCTCTCACCGATCAAATACTTCGGACTGAGCTGGCGGTTGTTTTGTGTGAGCCACTTGGTCATCACCTCGGCGAGGTAGTGGACATCGGCGTCGGCGTTCAGGAAGTCCTTCTTGGTCTCCTCTTCATCCACGCGGGATCTGGAGTAGCCAGTGCCGATGGGGTCGATGAACACGAGATCGGTGAAATCGAGCCAGCTGTTGGGATTATCGCTCATTCCCGGCGAGTTGGAGGCATAGTCGCCAGGCTGGCCGAATCCGATATGCTTGGGTCCAAGAACGCCCAGATTCAGATACGCCGAGGCAGCGCCCGGGCCCCCATTGACCGAGAAGGTGACCGGTCTGGACGTCGCGCTTCGTCCGGGCACCGTGTAGGCCGTATACACAACCTCCCCGGTCACCTTGCCCTTCGCGTCCTTGAGGCCGAAGGATCCGACAGTCAGGACGTACTCCACCGTTTTCCCCGCGATGATCGCCGACTGGCGAATCGACTTCGGCGCGGGAAACGGCTCAATGGTGTCCGCCTCCGGCGTCTTGACGGGTGCAGACCCGGGCGCATCAGCGGCCCATGACGGCGCCACGGCCAACAGGCACAAGCCGCCGGCGAGAAGAGTCGCCACGAGGCAGGCTCCGCGCGACGCTCTAGGCGAGATCGGTCCGCAGAGGCGATGAGCGGGGGGAAGTTTCATGACATTTCATCCAATTATGGAAGCAATTGCGAAGGGGTACACGATGTCAATCGTGTACCCCTTCGCTTGGTTACGACGGGTGTGGCTCAACCGCCGATGACCCCGGGATCAGAATTTCTGACTGAATATCACGCCGACAGTGACTGGTTGTTGATAGACAACCCCGTACGGTATGCTATTAGCGATTTCGCCGGCACTGCCAACGATTCCCCGATTGTTCGCCAGGTTATTGACGTAGAAGCGCAGCGACTGCTTGTCGTCGAACTGGACCCCTACGTGCATGTTGACGGCCGTATAGCCGGGAAGCATGACGGGGGGTTCGCTTATATCGGCTTGCGAGGATCGATACACATACTCCGCGCCGACCTGCGGCTTCCACGTTCCGAACGGCAGGGTATAGTCGACGGATACCGTACGCGTCCACTCCGGAACGTAGCTCAGCCGTTCCCCGACCGTGATGTAGGGTATAGCAGCATTGGTTGAGGTATACCTGGCGTTGGTGTACGCCGTATTGGCCCGCAGGGTCAATCCATCGAAGGGAACATAGCTCGCCTCGAACTCGGCACCCTTGCTTTTCGCTGTGCCGGCGTTCCCGTCGGTATCGTATATGCCGACAATAATAAGCGTCTGGATATTGGACCAATTGATCACATAGGCATCGGTGCTGAGCGTCAATCGGCCGCCTAACGCCCGCACCTTGACGCCCGCTTCGAAACTACGAATGCTGTCGGAGGTGTATGTGTCGCCAAATCCCGGCGGAGCGCCGGGAGGAACGCCACGTTGACCACCGGGTCTATAGCCGGTTGCTGCCCGGCCATAGAGCATGACCTCGTCGGTAACGCGCCAGCGAATACCGGCAAGATAGGTCTGACTCACTTCGGCAAAATTCAGAACAGGACTGGCAGTGACGGGACTGCCATAGAGTGGGCCGCCACGGCTTCTGCCCACCTGTTGCTGGATATCGCTATATCGATAGCCCGCCGTGACATCCAATTGCGGGAGGATGTAGACGGTGGCGTCTCCAAAGCCGGCATATTCGTCCAGTGTTGCAGTATTGTTCTGGCTGCCCAGGAAGCCGCTTGGATCTACCTGCCCCGTCGTGTCGTACGAAGTGTACAAGGACTTATTTGTCTGTGCCTGGTGCTGATAAAATGTTCCGGCGACGAACTCGAAGATGCCGAGACGCTTCGATTCGAATCGGAACTCTTGTGTCCTCTGGTCACTAGAAAGATTCTGGATGGCGCCGGCCGGGTCCGTCGGGGAAATGAGACCCGGAAAAAAGGCCGCCTCCGACGTCATGTCCGAGGCGTTCCGCACATTGTACGTCGAATAGCTGGTGGCCGAAATCAAGCTGCCGAGATCGGTCTCCCATTGGATGTCGGACGAGTACAGTTGCGTCTGTACTTTGTACGATTCGGGCGTATAGCGTTTCTGCTCAAAATACCCATACAGCGGCTGGAACGAAGACGGATTGGTGCCATTATCGTCGGTGATGTCATTGCCGTCGACTGAGCTACTCTGGATGGTGGCATTCAGTTTGATCTTCAGGTTATCGAGCGGTTGATACAGCAAGGTGGCACGCATTCCCGATTTATAGCCGCGGTCCGCATCCTTCCCACCGATCCCGACATCGTCGATGTACCCCCCCGTGTACTCGTAGTAGCCACTGACCCGAAGAGCCAGCTTGTTCTCGATGATCGGAGTGGAAACGGAAGCTCGCATCTTCGTGCCCGGCGATCCGCCCCGCACATCGTTGAGCTCTTCGGAAGTGCTGATTTCGGTGGTCGTGAGGCTCGGTGTCTTGGTGACGTATTTGATGACGCCGCCGAGCGACGACGCGCCGTACAACGTGCCTTGCGGGCCCTTGAGCACCTCCACCCGCTCCAGATCGGCGGGATCGATGTCGGGCCCGTACCAGGCGTTCTCTGTACCATTGCCCGCGCCACCGACCGATATATTGTCGATATAAGTGGCCACCGTTGCTGCTGCGCCTTGCGGGGAGATACCACGAATGGCAACCACTCCGGTTCCCGGAGTGCCGAAGGACTGCAGATTGAGCCCTGGAACCTGAGAAACGAAATCCTCGAGACTGCTGGCGGAGCGAGCCTCGAGCTCGACCCCGCTGACCGCCGTGATTCCAACGCCCACGTTGCTGAGCAGCTCTTCCCGCCGACCCGCCGTCACCACGATCTCTTGCAGCCCAGAATCCGGCGATGCGGAAGTTTGCTGAGCCAACGCAGTCTGCGCGTCGACACTGGCAGCAAGGATTAACACAGTCGTCAACGTAGAGATGATGCGATGCGACTTGAACGTACGAAGAGTTATCGCGGACCTATCGGCGCCGCACCCGGAATCTTGCATAACGATTTCCCCTATGAATTATTTATTGCCCAGAAATCCGACTCCCTAAAACCTAGAAATCAAATTTATTTATACATTTTGTCAATGCATCGACAACGTCGCGATCTTTTAAGTCAAACAATCGACTGAATGCAATCTTACTGGTGGTCAAGTTGCGACCTCCATGACTATATATCTATCTATACAAAATGTCTATATCCGCCATCGACGCAAGATAGAGCCGGATGAACTCCGCGGCGGCCACCACATCGCCCTGCAAATTCAGGTTGCCCAACACGAATAGCGGTCAGCCCTATTGGCGTTCGTGTCCGCCACCGGAAAATCAATCGAGCTTGCGCTTTGCGGCGTATGCCAGATCGTGATTAGTTACTTCCCCGACAAACCCGAGGGCTTATCTTTTGGTTTGCTGGCGACGGTGTCTTGAATGAAACGAGCGAGGTCAGCCAGGAATACGGGGCGCACCTGCGGATCGTAGTACATGATGTGACCGCCCTCGTAACACTTGTTCTGAATCCGGCTCGACAGATCCGATGGCAGCTGTGAGGTGACCTTCACGTCCCCCTCGCACATGTTGAGCGGATCGTATCGTCCGGTGGCAACGAACACTTTCAGTGTCTTGTCTCGGCTCATGGCGTCCTGCATCCAGGGTGGGTTGTCGCGGGCCACATAGGTGACTTCGCCCGTTTTTTCGCTCAGCGCATCATCGGTCATCGACAAACCGACGTCGTAGGTGAATTGCGACCCGGCGCTGCGGAACTTCGGTCCGGGCGTTGGCATATAACCTTTGTCGAGTCCGCTGTAGGTGAGATTCGTGGCATAGCCGAGCTCGCCGCGCACATACGCGTCGAGGAGACTAGGTGGGCCCAGCCAAGACACCTCGTCCTGGAGGGTGCGCGCATCCTCTTCGTCGAGAATCTGCGTCTTATCTCCGTCGAAGAAGTCTTCGATAAAATGGTTGGCGTGCACCACCAGCGTCTTGCGATCGATCTGATCGGGCCGCATGCCGATCCAGCGGGCGAGATCGATGGCGATCTTCTCTTTCTCCGACGCGGTCAGGCTATCGAGACGTTCGAGCGCCGGCAAATAAGTTCCATCCACCCAGGCGTTGGCCTCACGCAGGGTGGCCGCATAGTCCCGCATCAACTCGGGAGGCAGTCGCTTCCAGTGAAAGGCAATCGCGACGCGTGCCGGGATATGCATGGCATCATAGAAGGCCACCGATTGGCGAACATTGGGAAAATCGCCCGAGATCAGGATGACGCCATCCAATCTATCGCCCCGATCTGTCATTAGGTCCGTGAGCGCGGCCGCGCGAAAGACTCCGTAGCTTTCGCCGGCGATGAAGACCGGCTGGTCCAGTTGGCGAAAGCCGACGCGGTACGCGCGGATGAACTCCGCGGTCGCGGCGACATCGCCTCTGAGGGTGAAAAACTCCGACTCGAACTCGGCCTTGTCGGGTCGGCTGAAGCCAGTCTCCATGGCGTCCATGAAGACGAGGTCGGAGGCCGCCAACAGGGTTTGCGGATTGTCGACCATGTGGTCCTTGTCGCTCCTGCGCGGTCCTAAGCCCTGCATGTGGATGATCGAGGATGGCGCGCCGGGTCCGCCGTTCCAGGCGAATGTCAGCGGTCGAGGAGGCGCGCCCTCCTTGGGCTTGATCACGTAGGCGACGAAGAAGATGTGGCCTCGTACTTCTCCCGTTTCGGCACTGCGGATAGGCAGGCGTCCGACGCGAACTTCGTAGGTGAGCGGTCCCTTGGCCGACTGGATCGTGTGCCTCGAGACAACGATGGGTTCGTCCCCCGCGGTCAACGGGTTGATAGTCAGGTTTCGCGAATCGGCAATCGGGCCGATGGGCCTGCTCTGGTTCGTCCGCTGAGTCATAGCAGGGTCAGCATCCTGAGCTCGCGCAGCAGAGAGGGCGAGGACCGACATTACCGCCGCACCAACCAAATGAACGCCATAGAGGAGCCATCCGAATCCTCGCCTATGCGCTTGCTTTTCTTTCATCACTACCCGGTCCCCTGTATTTCCAACGGTATTGCCGTCGCGCGGCGTTGGCCGCCGCACGAACTTAAGATTTCATCGGAGCGTCGATGCCACCATTCATTCGGCAAAGGTGCATCATTCGCCGATCGTCACGGCGCCCAGGAACGCCTCATCGCATCAGCGTTTCGATAAAGAACATCGCTTCCGCGGTGACGGCCTCGGGATCGGTCGACGCCTTGGGGAAGAGATGGCCGCCCGTCGCTCCCTCGATGAGCAGCGGCTTTTGACCAATCGCTTCCAGCTTGGCTGTGAACCGCCGGGCTGGCCCCGGACCAACGCGATCATCGGAAGTCGAGCATACGGTCAGAATTCGCGGATATTTCACGCCCGGTCGGATGTTCTGGAGCGGCGAGTAGCTGAGCATGACCGTGCGATCTTGCGGATCATCCGGATCGCCGAGCGCTCCCTTGATGATCGATAGCATTCCGACGCTATTCTTTACGGGGAAAAGATCGGTGAGCGGAACAGCGTCGAGTACGGCGGCAAATAAATCCGGACTCCGTACGGCGACCGCGGCCGCCATCAGGCCGCCATAGGAGCGGCCCGTGAGCCCGAGCTTTTCCGGACTGGTGAAGCCGGATCCGATGAGGTCCCGTGCAACGGCGGCGACGTCATCCAAGCCATTGGGCTTATTGCGCAACGTACCGGCCCGGTACCATGCCCGCCCATTCTCTCCGCCGCCACGAATACCTGCGAACGCGTAAGCACCCCCGCGGTTCAGCCAGGAGACGAGGGCACCATCGAGTGCCCTCGCGGCGTAGGCGGGAGGGATGACGCCCCCGCCGCCGCCATAGGCGCTCAGAATGGTCGGGGTCGACCCCGACCTGGGCTTTCGTGGGCGCACGAGATAATAGTCAATTAATGTTCCATCCCGGGATTTGGCAGTGCGGATCTCCGTCAAGTACTTGCCGGCGTCGAATGCGTCTGGATTCGTCGAGATCGGTACGCAACAGCGCTCGCCCTCAATGAGGCTGATACCCAGGGGCTTCAGGTAGCTCTCCTGACCTAGGATCACGGCATCGCTGGCCAAACTGCCGCCCCACAGGCTAATCGTGTCTTCTGGGGAAAGCCGAAGCAGCGTCTTGACCCTCCAGCCGCTCGCCCCCGGGGTTGCGACCATGAGGGTTCTGGCCAAGTTACGTCGGGTCACCATGTAGATGTGCGATCCCGAAAAGGCGAAACCGAACTGGGCGTTATCCAGATAAGTGCCCTTCGGCGCCGCATAGACGAGGCTGATCCGTCGATTGGGCGGCGTCGCGGCCCATGTGTCATAGGCGAACACCGACCCTTCAGGATAGTGGCGGCCATTGACGGTCACCGGATCGACGACGGCGGCGACGACGTAGCGCGTCGTTCCCCCGCTCAAACCCAGATTGCCGGGATATTCAGCCAATGTCGGGAGGTGGGTCGGTGTCACTGTCCCGTCCATGGCGACAACGAAGGTCTCGAAATGCGTTTCCACATCGTGCGCAGCGGAAATTACACCCTTGCGGTCCTTTCCGATTCCGATCGCAGTCAGTCTGAAGTATGCATCTTTGGGGTCGGCGGTGAAGACAACTCGCGCTTCTGAATACGGCGTACCGCGTTTCCACAAGCGCACTTTGGCTGGAAACCCACTTTGCAGCGTATCGCCGCCGGGCACGGCTTGCGCGACGAGCAGAGTGTTCTCGTCCAACCAGGTGACCTCGGTTTTGGCGATCGCGAAGTGGAAGCCTTGGTCGAGGAATCCGCCTGCTTTCAGGTCGAGTTCTCGAACCTGTGTGATTTCGGATCCCCTAATTCCTAGTGGAATGAGACAGCGCCGATATTCCGGTGGCAAGCAGGCGGTCGACAGATTGAGGACAGGCAAGCCATAGGCCTGTCCCTCTTGGGCATTGAGTGCATCGACGTCGAGTACCGTACGCCAAGGGCCGTCAACCCCCTTGGGGCCGCGCGCAGCAGTCTGGATGAGCCCGGCCGGATGATCGCTATCCTTGACGAAGCGCGCAATGGAATCGCCCAGGACCGAGTAGGGCTGAACGAAAGGCGGAGGCGACGAAGCCAACTTCGCAATGTCTCGCACTTCCTTCAAAACGACGGGCGCTTCGGGATCCGCCAGTAGGGTCTTAAGCGCCGAAGCGGTACGGGTTGCGGCCCATTCAATCGCCGCCGGGTCGCGGGGCGTCTCCAGCCATTCGTACGCCTGGTCGCCCGCGGCCTCGGCCGCGGCGCGGACCATTTGGGCCGACACGGATATCAGCGCAAGACTCGAGACAATAATAATCGAGATCGCTTTGAGCACTTTTGCCATTACCACGTCGAATCACGGAATATCTTTAGACCGTATCGCTAACTAGATGATGTGTCAATACGAGACGATGTGTCAGCACAAAGCGGCATTTCGCCGCCCAATTCGTGTACCATTAGACAGACTGCCCCTATAGACATATTGTCATGGGGACGATGGAGAAGCCGTGAGCGTCGAATGGAAGCCTAAGAAGATCGTGGCCAATGCGAGCCCTTTTACGCCCTATCGGGATAACTCGCGGTCCGCGGTGGCGTAACTCTAGATCGTGCTCTTCCTGCCCGAGAACTGGATCCAGCTGCGGTAACAATTCGTTCTAACGATTTTTATTTTTCAAGTCTGCGTCGTAACGAGCGCGGATGAGACGGCGATTATTGAATAGGAAATGTAACGGCGACCGACTAAATCGGCGATGTACGGGGGCGATTGAAGATGGCGGCACGAGTCAATTCATCTAATTTGGCCGATTCACGCGATCGGCACCGTGAGTTCGGCGATAGTCCGGGCTCGCGTGCATTGGCCGTCGTCAATGCACACGCTCTCGCGGATATCATGCCGATGGCGGAAGCCATCAATCTGATGACCATCGCCATGCAAGAACTCTCCGCCGGCATGGTCACGGCGCCTGAGCGCTGGGGAATGTCGGTCGGGCCTGACGGCAAATTGGTCCTGATGCCTGGGGTGATACCGCATATCGGCGGCTTCGGGCTGAAGGTCTTGAGCTTGTTTCCCAACGCGGCGGCGAACGGTCTGCATGGGCACCAGGGACTCGTTCTGCTATTCGATATAGAGAACGGGCGCCTTCTCTGTGCCGTCGACAGCCACGCGGTCACCGGGCTGCGTACCGCCGCGGCCAGCGCCGCCGCAACCCGGATATTGGCGCGCGCTGAATCACGCTCTCTCGCATTGATAGGGTGCGGCGATCTGGCACGGTTGCACGCGGACGCCATTTCCTTGGTGCGGCCGATCGATGAAATCATCGTATGGGGACGCTCGCTGGAGAAGGCGGCACGCTTCGCGGAATACTGCCGCGCGCGGCTTTCGGCACGGCTCATCGTTGCCGGCAGCGTTCGAGAAGCGGTTGAGCGGGCCGATATTATTTGTACCGTAACGAGTTCGGATGAGCCCGTGCTCGAGGGCCAGTGGCTCAAGCCCGGCCAACATCTCAATCTGGTTGGCTCGAGCACACGAGCAAGCCGAGAAATTGACGACGAAGCGGTCGCGCGCGGCTTATTCGTAGTTGACTCGCGCCCGCATGCGCTGTCGCAGGCCGGCGAGCTACGACATGCGATTGAAAAAGGTTACGTCGACGAAAAGCACATCGCGGCTGAAATAGGTGAAGTGTTGGCGGGCAATGCCATAGGCCGTTCAAACGCCGCGATGATAACCACCTACAAATCGCTCGGACACGTGGCGCAGGACCTTCGGCTGATCGACACGGTCTATAACCGCCTAGGTCAATCAGCCCACGTGGTCTATGTCCCCTGGTGAGCTCGCACGTAAATTCGACGCCGGCAGCTCAACTGCCGCCCTTCAGATATTTGTCGAACCACGCGACCGTCCGCTCGAGGGCGTCGATCTGGTTTTCAATCTTCGTGAAGCCATGGCCTTCGTGGGGATAGATATGTATATCGACCACGTGGCTGCCGCCCTTGAGCAGGTCCACGACCTGTAAGGCCTCTTCCTTAGGCACGCGCGTGTCTTTTTCGCCCTGCAGAACCAGCAAAGGCGCCGTCGTCGCCTTGATATAGGTGAGCGGGCTGGACGCCTCGTAGCTCGCCCTGTCCTTCACCGGATCGCCCATCAGAGTGATCTGCATTTGGTGCATGTACGTCCCTGATTTGTCGTACATCGTCAACCAGTTGACGATGCCGTACTGTTCAACCCCCGCGGCCCACAGGGTCGGCGTCTTGGAGATAGCCATGAGGGTCATATAGCCGCCATAGGAACCGCCCGTGATCCCGATCTTCTTCGCATCGACATAGCCGGTGGCGGTCATGAACTTGGCGCCATAGACCTCGTCGGTGAGGTCGCCGCCTCCGAGATCCATGTAATTTGCCTTCAGGAACGCGCGGCCATATCCCGACGAGCCACGCGGGTTGGGCGCAATGACGACGTAACCGTGTGAGGCTAACGCAAGGGCGGTGCGGTTGAAGTTGTCGATCGTCTGAGCCCCCGGGCCGCCGTGCGGCACCACGACTCCGGGCGCACGCCCGTCACGCGGCAGATTGAACGGCACCCAGAGCATCGCGCTGATGACCGTGCCGTCCTGGCTCTCATAGTGGACAATCTGCACGCGTGGCAGCAGCGCGGGCGCGATGCTCCCGGCGGCAAGCTGGGTCACCGGTGCGGCGTGCTGTGTCGCCAGGTCCACAGTCCAGTACTCGAACGGCTCATTGCCGGACTGGTGCGAGACGAGCAGACTTTTACCGTTGGGCGAGAAGCTGCTGCCGTCGGCGCCTTCTTCGGTATTGACGCCCGGAGGCAGCACGATGCGCTTTGTTGCGCCACCCGTCGCCGCGAAGAGCTCCTTCCGGCCATCGACATTGCTGTTGAAGACCAGGGTGCGGCCATCGGGTGAGAAATGGCCGCCGCTCTGATCCCATACATCGGGCTTGACGAGCTTGATCGTGTGGGACGCGGGGTCGAGCACGGCGGCCTGAACACGGCCCTCGGCGGTATCCGTCACGAGCGCGATGGACTTGCCGTCCCACGTGACGTCGCTCGCCATGTAGTTACCAAGCGGCGCCTCCTTGGTGAGGTCTTCAGCCTTGCCGGTCGTGATGTCGATGCGCCAGATGGCGGATTCGCTGTAGCCAGCATTGCGGTGGTTGGCAATGAGCGTGTGGCCATCGCCGGTGAATCCAACGACGCTCCAGAGGTGATCAAGCGTTGCCTCATGGGTCAGCACCGTGACTTTGCGCGTCGCGACATCCATCACGGCAATATCGGTAGAAGAGGCTTTCTGCGGACGCCGGTTAAACGCTATAACCTTTCCGTCCGGCGAGAACACTGCGCCAAACTCGGTAACGTCGGCGGTGTCCGTGAGGCGGGTGACCGGGCCGCCTTTCAGGGGAACCGCGAACAGGTCGTATATCTCATTGCCGCCATAGTCGGACTGGAAGACGACCGTTGCGCCATCCGGTGAAACCGCCATACCGGACTGACGATCTTCGGATTGCGTCAGCTGCACGGGAGCCGCGCCGTCGGTGGACAGCAACCACAGATTGAAGCGGCCGGTGAGATTGGCCGAGATGACGATCTGCTTGCCGTCCCGCGCCCAGGCGGCGCCGACGCCGTTATGCATGGAGAAAAGGTCCGCAACGGCCACCGGCTTCGCCTCGGGCGCCGAGACCGACGTGATCGATCCGGGATCGGTGATCGAACGCGGCGGCGGCCCGGTCAGGACAGCGGTCGCGGCAGGCGCGGACGCCGATGCCGTCGTCAGCAGGAAAAGCGATGCGGCCAGCCTCAATGAGCGGTATGCCATGAATTGCCTCCTCAAGGTTTGATCAGAGCGTCGATGAGGAAGGTCATCTCCATTGCCGTATCCTTGGTCTGTGTGTATTCATCCGGATAGTCGTGGCCGCCCTCTGCGCCTTCGAGAAGGAGCGCCGGTGCCCCCACCCCCTGTAGCTTGGCCACGAACTTGCGCGCGTGGCTCGGACCCACCTGGTTATCGGTGGTGGCGACGACGACCAAGGTGTTGGGATAGCGCACGCCCGGCTTGACGTTCTGATACGGCGACCAACTCAAGATGTAGGGGATCTGGGCCGGATCGTCGCCATTGCCCAACTCCGTCTTCATCCCCGCACCGATGCCACCGTCGCCGTGGCCCAGGATAAACAAATCTGTGATAGGTGCGCCGACCAGCGCGGCGGAGTAAAGGTCCGGACGGAGCACTTCGGCACCCGCGGTCAGCATGCCCCCATTGGATTGACCTATGATCCCAAGGTGCTGAGGGCTGGTGAAGCCGCTGTGCTCCAGATCTGCGGCAACGGCGTTGAAATCGTCGAACATTTGCTTCTTATGGGGTCCGGCTCCGGCGAGGTGCCAGGCGCCGCCGCGCTCGCCGCCGCCGCGGATGGCTGCCACGGCGAGGGCCCCGCCGCGGGCGTACCAGGCCTTCCAGCTCGAGCCGAGGCGATAGCCAAAATAGCGCGGCTCGTCGCTGACGGCAAAACCACCGTAGCCGTGCAGGATGGTCGGCGTCGGTCCCGCGGCCTTGGTCTTCTTGTGCACCAGGTAGTAGTCGATGGAGATGCCATCGTTCGAGCGCACCGAACGAATATCGACCGTGTAGTCGCCAAGATCCATCACGGGCTTGGCCGCATCGATGACCGACGGCGCACCGCCGAATGTCAGGAGACTCGCCCGGGGAGGAACCAGGAAGCCCTGTTCCTTCAGCAGCACAGCGTCGGCCGCTTCGTCGCCCGCAACGGAAAGGGTAGTTCCGGGCTGTTCGGTCAGCCGCTGCTTGACCTCCCAGCCGTCACGGGTCGGTATGGCGGTGTACAGAATCCGTTGCAGATTGCGCGTGGCGACGATCGTCACGCCACGGCGCGAGCCCACGAAACCGCCGGTGAGATAGGTGCCCTCCGGTGGGGCCATGACCAGACTGGTGCGTCGCGTCGCGAGATCGTAAGCGATGATCGAGTCGGCAGGATAGGATTTCCCATCGATCGTCTGCGCGGTCGCGAGTTGCACGACCAGCTTGTTGTTCGTGAAGATGGGCTGGCCGAATTCCTTCAGTTCCGTCGGAATGGGTAGATCGGTCGCTTGGCCTTCCGGCGTGAGCTCCTTGAGCTGAAATTCGGTGTAGCTTTTCGCCAGGCTCACAATGATCTTGCGGCGACCCGGGGCCCCGGTGAGGTAGAACTGGAACAGCGAGTCGGTCGGCCCGATCTTAAAGATCGTGCGAGCCTGGGCGAGCGGGGTCCCGCGCTTCCAGAGATGCAGCTCAGCCGGGAACTGGCTCGGCATCGCCGGCGCCCCCTCGGTGGTGTGGGCGGCCAGCAGGGTGTCGGCGTCCAGCCAACCGACCATGTTGCGGCCCGGCGCGATATGAAAACCGCCTTCCACGAACTTGCCGGTCGACAGGTCCAACTCCCGATATTCGACGTTCTGCGCGCCATTCGGCCACAGCGGCAGCATGCAACGGTTGTATTCAGGAGCGAGGCACTCCGCGATCGGAATGATCCATTTGATCGTAGAGGGCTGAGGCACCGTCTTGTTATAGGCGTCCAAGTCGAACACCTGACGCCAGGGCTCAACGGGGCGGCCGTCGACGCCGACGGCCGCTGTCTCCAGCAAACCATAGGGATGCGCCTTATCGTGGACGAAGCGAATGTACTTGCGGCCCACCAAGTGATAATCCGGCAGAACGGTGCTCGTCGCCTGCACCTCGCGCATATCGTGAAGCACGCCCTCGAATTCGGGGATCGCCTCCAGCTTCGCGGTGGTGGTCGCCGTTTGTTGCTTGGCCCAGGCCACCGCCTTCTCTCCGAATTGCGGCATCAGCCACGAATAGGGGTCTGCGGGAATTCTGGAGTCGGGTGCTTCGATGGCCATGGCTTGACTGCCAATGGCCACGCCGCAGCAAGCGGCGATTAATGTGACCACCAATCTTGCTGAACTCATTCTGCAGTTCCTCGGGTTAAAATCTCTCGGAATGTGACCATCGAGGCGTCGTGCCTCGTCGTTAGGCCGCACAGGTACAGTGGGTCGCATCGACCTGCTGTACCGCCTAAGCTCTTGCGAAACTCGCGATTAAAACTTCTGACTGAATATCAGGCCGACAGTGACTGGTTGTTGATTGCATATGGTCCAGAAACTCGACTCCCAAAACTAGAAATCACATATATTTATACATTTTGTCAAAACATCGGCAACGTTGCGATCTTTTAACTCAGACAATCGACTGAATGTAGTCTTTGTGGCGGTCAACTTGCGATTGACCTTGACTATATCTCGACTTATACAGACTGTCTAGATCTAGCGACTGTCTAGATCTAGCGACTGTTTAGATCTAGAATTCTGCCATCGATGCGAGTTTGGAGTCCTCGTATAGCTACCAGCGGCAAAAACGTCTACCCCCTTGATTTGACTTGGCGATTTGACTTGACGATATATCTAAATGATACAAAACTCTTGCATGGGCGCCCCAATCCGCTCCACGAGAAAATTTAGGAGATACGGATGGCGGCAATCCAGCTCGACACCATGAACCCGGCGCCTGTCGACAAGGACATCTACGGCCCTGTTTCGATCTGCTTTCTCGTCGCCTTATTTGAAGGACTGGATATCCAGTCCATGGGCGTAGCAGCACCGCGCCTGGCGCCTGCCTTTCATCTGAACCCCGGGCAAATGGGCGTTGTCATGAGTGCGAGCACTCTGGGACTCATGATCGGTGCCGCGTGGGGCGGCTGGATCTCGGATCGCATCGGCCGCAAGACCGTCATCACGGGCTCGATGGTGACTCTCGGCCTGTTTTCACTGGCGACGGCGCTGGCATCGGACTTCCACGCGTTGCTTGCGGCGCGAGTTCTTGCCGGCCTCGGTCTGGGGGGCGCTTTTCCAAACCTGATTGCCCTCGTCTCGGAAATTACACCACGCGCCTTTCGCGTCACGGCACTCGGTCTCATGTATTGCGGACTGCCGCTCGGCGGTGCCGCTGCCGGTGCGCTGATGTCCTCCGGTTCAACGATGGACTGGCGCTTGGTTTTCTACGTGGGCGGCATTGGGCCGCTTCTGCTGGTGGCTCTGTTGATCTGGGGGCTGCCGAATTCCCAGACGATCCGACATTTCTCGGGTCAACCGGGTCCCACAGCTGATCCTGAACGACCGGGCGGGACCCTGTTCGGATCGCGAACCGGCACTACGCTCCTCCTCTGGACTAGCTATTTCTTTACGCTTCTTGCCGTCTACCTGTTATTGAACTGGCTGCCATCGCTGCTGGTGGCAAAGGGATACTCCAGGGCCCAGGGATCGACATGCTCGATCATCCTCAACATGGGCGCGGCTATCGGCAGCGTCATTCTGGGCCGACTGTCTGATAGGGGATATCCAAAAGCGATTTTGAGCGTCACCTATGCGGGCATGATGGCATCGCTCCTTGCACTGACGATCGCCCAAGGTAAAGCCCTGTACCTCGCGGCTTTTGCCGCAGGGTTCTTCGTGATCGGGGGTCAACTTGTTCTGTACGCCATCGCTCCGGCTCTTTATCCGACGCCTGTCAGAGGGACCGGTGTGGGGGCGGCGATCGCGGTCGGCCGCATCGGCTCTGTCGCCGGACCGCTAATGGCGGGCGCCCTTCTCGTTCATGGCTTCGGACCGAACGCGGTTCCGGTTGCAGCGACTCCGGGACTCTTGATCGCATTCGCCGCGGTCTTCATGCTCGTTTTGGGGCAGGCACAGACCAGCAAGTAACTCAACGTCAGCTCCTGGGGCGATGCGCAGGAACGACGATACGATGTTTTAGGTCACGCCACGCCAGCGTCACCGGGACGACTACCGTTGTGTTTGCGCGCCTTGGGTGATGACAGTTTCGGTTTTGGCTGTACTTGCTTCTTGGCGTCCGCGAGCAAGTTGTAGACGGTCGCGCGGCTGAGTTGCATGGCCTTGGCCACCAGATTGATCGAGTTCCGTGCCTGGAACAGCCCGGCCCCGTCGACTAACAAGACCAGGTTAACACGCTCCTGCTTACTCAGATGGTGGATGGGTTTGTTGATCCTCAGCGAATAGTCGCGGACCAAATAACTGATATGTTGCTGAAGGTCGCTGCGATAGATCGGCTCCGGCCGTTTCATGTCCGAGGAAGCGAAGGTGGTGAGCATCGTCGTTGCGTTATCGATGAACGTGACATCCAGATTGATGCACAAGAAGCCGATCAGCTCTCCCTCCGGGTCGCGCAACCCGGCGGTAATCGATTTGGTCCGCCCCTGCGAGGGAAGCGCCTTTTCATAGGGGCCCAAAACCGCCTGGTCGGCGGAAAATTGGTCTTGGGGCTGATTGAGGTGGGAAAGGTCCCCCGCCTGACGTCCAGTAGACACATTCCAGATTCGCACGATGCGTCCGGTGCGCAAGTCGTGCAGCACGACTTCGGCGAATGGATGAAACAGTGTCGCCACTGCTTCACCGATGGAAAAATACGGCTGGAACGGATCCCGATCGGGGAGCGCCCTCTTGCTCTTGAGACTCGATTCCTTGTTGCGAGAAGCCACCTTGAGTTTCAATTTGGATGATCCCATAGTCAATTGCCTCACTGTTCTGGGTTGCATGGCACCGCTTCGGGACGTCCCCGCGGCCACACGACTGCCAATCTATTACAGCGAATAATACCCCGATTAATGTCAATAGATTGTCGTCAAATGGCACCCGGTTCCCGAAAGACTCGTGCTATTAACGGCGCTGCTGTTGCCGGTTTCGTGATCGGGCGTCGCTCAAGCGTCTGCTCCCTTTCTGCCATTGTCCTATGTCGACATTCTGTCAACAATTCAGGATGTAAGCCACCCCGCAATCGCGGCCGCCCTCCTGCGGCGTGCACCGTGGCGGTTTATTCCAAGGAGCTTAACTCCCGCCGTGGGGCCCTCTTGCTGCGCGTGCAATCAATCGAGAGTTTCATGTACCATTATACATCGCGGATTTATAGACGTATTGTCATATCTGACTTTTGGAGAGGCCATTTGCAGTAATCACTGCACATCGTGACCGATAGCCGCGCAGCTGAAGGCTGTTCGAAAGCAGTCGAAGTCATTCGCTTTGGCAGGGAAAGCGAATGAAGAACATAAGAAGTTGCCCATGATCGGATCAAACAACCCGAGCGGACCGCCGGGAAAATCGGTTGAGAACCAGCTGCCCGGCAAAGGCGCAGGTCGCCCTACATTGGCCATCGTTAACGCGCTCGCGTTGGCCGATATTGTGTCAATGGCCGACGCGATCGAACTGATGAGCGTGACCATGCAGGAAATCTCCCGCGGGAGGGTAACTGCCCCGGAGCGTGGCGGGATGGCAATTGCACCGAAAGGCAAGCTCATTCTCATGCCCGGCGCAATAGCGGATATCAATCGCTTTGGAACTAAGGTCTTGAGCCTATTTTCCGACGCAGCGAGCAATGGTCTCCCGGGACATCAGGGGTTGATGCTGCTGTTTGACTCTGAGAACGGCCGCCCTCTGTGTGCGGTCGACAGCCATGCCGTAACTGGCTTGCGCACCGCGGCAGCGAGCGCAGTGGCGACCAGGATACTGTCAAACACTGACTCACATTCACTTGCCTTGATCGGATGTGGCGCGCTGGCTCAGTGGCACGCGGAGGCGATATCCTTGGTCCGCCCGATCGAGGAAGTTATCGTGTGGGGGCGTTCGATTGAAAAGGCCCGACAATTTGCCGATCGGTGCGCGGTACACTTGGCTGCGAAGCTGGTCGTCGCGCACAGCGCACAGGAAGCGGTGGAGCGGGCCGATATCGTTTGCACACTGACCAGCTCACCGTTTCCGGTGCTCAAGGGCAAATGGCTGCGGGCCGGTCAACATCTCAATCTCGTCGGCTCGAGCACCCGCGCCACACGAGAAGTCGATGATGATGCAGTTGCCCGCGGTCGCTTCATCGTGGATTCCCGCTCGCATGCGGTATCGCAAGCCGGCGAACTGCGACACGCGATTGAATCCGGATCTATTGGGGAGCAACACCTAGCGGCTGAAATCGGCGAAGTGCTGGCCGGCCACGCTGTGGGTCGCTCCGATCAGTCCACGATCACCATCTACAAGTCACTCGGACATGTGGCCCAGGATATTCGCGTGGCCGACGCCGCCTTTAGCCGCTTGAGCGAGTCGTCGCACGTGGTCTACGTGGACTGGTAGTCGCAAGACCACTAGCGACGCCACCAAAACTCACACGCGATGCCAATATGCATTCACGATGCTGGGCGTCTGACCGATCTTCGCTGCGATCCTCGTCAGTTGTTCGGTCGGCAACCCGAAAATATCCACCTGGATATGGAGCGTATCGTTCGTGCCGAATTCAGCGGTGACTCGCCGCGGCAGGACATTGAGATTTTGGAAGCGCTCGAGGACCCGAGCGATCGCGCCCGGATCAGCGTCCGCGACGACACGAAGTCGCCATAGGGATAACTCTTGTGAGCACATGGAACCGATTCCTCGTTCGACTGACCTGCAGAGCGGACACCAGCACACCCCGGCTTTCAATGAAAGCCGGGCGGATAATGTGCGCGCCGCCGTGTTTGAGCCTGCTCATGTGTCGCCGGCAGTATGCCTGATTCGAGTAATAGGCCGCACTTTTTTCGGTAAATGCTCGACGTGGCGCGGGTGCGCCGGACTGCCCAAGCGGGGCCGCCAAACAAACCTGGACCCGTGATCTGCCGTCGCTGGACGTGCGTTACAACGCGAACGCGACTTCTAACAGCGCGGCAGAAAGAGGATCAAAGTAGCGCGGCTGCGGATCTCGGCTATTGGCCAGCTAGGTGGAGATGGCCGGCAAATGTGCCGATGTCGATGATAGAGCCGCAGACGACGACGCCGACCTTCTGGCCGACCAGTCGTTCTCGCAAGGGGCCCAAGAGCGCCGCCGTCGCAGCAGCAGCAGCGGGTTCGGGCCTGGCAGTCGCCCGATTTTATCGGCGCTCGACACTGCGTGATTGCGTCCCCGATACTCGTACGCGACTAGAAGCGTCCTCTTCAGTGGTACTCACAACTCGCGCGATCATCTGTCGGATCCAAATGTTCCCCGGATCCGCATGAAACCGCGCGTGCCAGTGCAGCTTTACCATGTAAGAAGGCAAGGGGATGGGCGTGCCAAAGATATTGATCTCTTCCTGGTCGGCGAGTACTTCGGCAAGTCTGCGAGGCACGATGGCGAGCAGCTCTGTCCGAGCAACAAGCCGCGCGACGCCGAGAAAGCTCGGAACGCGCAGTACGATATCGCGGTGGATACACCGCTTCGCAAACTCCTTGTCCACAATCGAGTGACCGGTCCCAGAGGTCGTCACGACGATATGCCCCTCCCTGCAGAACGCCAGTATGTTGGGACGTTCCCGAATGCGGGGATGGTGCTTTGAGGCCAAGCAAACAAATCCCTGCTTGAACAACCCTTGCTGATAGAAACCGGCCTCGAGACTCGGCATGTAGCCGACGGCGAGGTCTACATCACCGGATTCCAACCTGACGGAGCTCGCGCTTGAAATCCGCTCCGCCTCGATCGTAACGCCCGCGGAGAGCCGTCGGATCTCCCTTGCGAGGCTAGGCAAGACCACGATCTCGCTGATGTCGGTCATACAGATATGGAACTGTCGACCGGCTGTCGCGGGGTCGAAAAAGTCGCGGCGGCTCTTGGGTGCGCACAGTCTTCCGAACACCTGCACGATGTCTGGATAGGTCCGCTCGGCGTAGGGAGTCGGCTCCATGCCGCGTGACGTGCGAGCAAATAATGCATCGCCAAAATAGCGGCGCAACTTGCCGAGTACCCCGCTGGCACGCGCCTGAGTGATGCCCAAGCGCTCGGCGGCCAGCGAAACGCTCTGCGTTTTGTAGATCTCTATAAAGACGGCCAGCCAGCTGATGTCGAGTTTAGCCATTGAGTACTATCTCAAAACGATATGGCGAGAATACCATCTGCCATATTTACGCGATATTGCTCGCGGGCTGAAACTGCTGCTCAAGGTCTGGTCTGCATGCAATTTCACCTCAATGGCTTTCGTCCCGGCGATCCAAACTCGAGCGAATTCCTTGATTCGCGCGAAGGGCGGCGGACGCGGCGCCCCCGAGCCACAACGGAGGTCGATGTACTCATCGTCGGCAGCGGTCCGACCGGCCTCACACTCGCGGCGCAGCTGTCACAATTCCCCGAGATCCGGACGCGGATCGTGGAGCAGAGGGCAGGTCCGCTGCGAGTCGGCCAGGCGGACTGGATCGCCTGCCGAACCATGGAGATGTTCGAGGCATTTGGCTTCTGCGAACGGGTACTACGGGAGGCGTACTGGGTCAATGAAACCTGTTTCTGGCGGCCAGATGACGCGAACGCGGAGCGCATTGTTCGAGGCCGTGTCATTCAGGACGTCGAGGACGGACTGTCGGAGTTCCCGCACGTCATTCTGAACCAGGCACGGGTTCACGACTTCTATCTTGAATTGATGCGCAATGCGCCGGCGTCTCTTGAACCGGAATATTCGACCCGCGTCACCGGCCTACGGATCGATACCCATCTGTCAGGGGACTCGATGGCCTACCCCGTCACCGCGACTTTAGAGCGGACGGACGGTTCGCAGCCCGGAACCGTCGATTTGGTGCGAGCGCGATACGTGGTCGGGTGCGATGGCGCCCACAGCGCCGTGCGGCAGTTCATGGGTCTGTCGCTCAAGGGTGATTCCGCAAGCCAAGGCTGGGGCGTGATGGACGTGTTGGCCATCACAGACTTTCCCGATGTTCGGCGCAAAGCGGCAATCCACTCGGCCGAGGAAGGCAGCATGCTGATCATCCCGCGCGAGGGGGGATATCTGGTTCGACTGTATATTGAACTCGATAAGCTAGCCGCCGGCCAGCGGGTATCGAGCCTCAACATCACAAGTGAGCGTCTGGTTGCCGCAGCACGGCGTATCTTGAATCCATTCACGCTCGAGGTGAAGGAAATTGCCTGGTGGTCGGTGTACGAAATCGGCCAACGTCTGTGTGAGCGCTTCGACGACCTTCAGGACGATAGCAATGAGGGCGGTTGCCCCCGCGTCTTCGTCGCAGGGGACGCCTGTCATACTCACAGCCCCAAAGCCGGGCAGGGAATGAACGTGTCGATGCAGGATGCCTTCAACCTGGGTTGGAAACTCGCCTCGGTGATCCAGGGCCGAGCCGCTGCGCGAATCTTATCGACATACTCGATGGAGCGGCATGCAATAGCGAAAGAGTTGATCGAATTCGACCGCAAGTTTGCAGGGATGTTCAGCGCTCGCCCCAAGACGGCATTTGACACGGATGACGCAGGCATCGATCCGGAAGAATTCCAGGCCTATTTCATTCGCGCGGGACGGTTCACCGCCGGCACTGCGACGCGCTACCAGCCGTCCTGGCTGACAGGCGGGTCCGCACATCAAGATCGGGCGCAGGGCTTCGTCATTGGGATGCGCTTTCATTCCGCGCCCGTAACCCGCTTGGCAGATGCGAAGCCAATGAACCTCGGACATACATTCCAAGCCGACGGCCGATGGCGCCTCTTCGCATTCGCAGATACCCACTTGCCGAGTGACCGGTCGTCCCCCCTATGGGCGTTTTGCGAGTATGTCGAACGATCACCTGAGTCGCCGATACGCCGATACACGCCCCCCGAGGATGACGTCGATTCTGTGATTGAGGTAATCGCGATCTGCCAGCAGGCGCATAGGGAACTGTCTGTCGACGGCATGCCGGCGATCCTCCTGCCTCGCAAAGGGCAATTCAATCTCATCGACTACGAGAAGATCTTCTGCCCCGACACGAAGCCCGAGAACGATATTTTCGACTTGCGTGGGATCGACCGGCAGCGAGGTGCCTTGGTCGTCGTTAGGCCCGATCAGCACGTAGGGCAGGTCCTGCCACTCGAGGCCCACGCTGAATTGGCAGCCTACTTCCGAAGCTTCATGCTTGAGGCTTGAAACTACCGTGAAAGCGGTCTTTCATGCCCGCGAACCGACACCGATCCAGGCTCGCGTGAATGCCCTCGTCGATGCATACACTTGTACCTTTGCGGTGCTTTGGAACGCGTTCAAGCGCTTAGCTGCCGGAGCCTCGAAGGAAGAGAAAACAGCGCTCTTCTGTGGCACGGCCACCAGAATCTATCGACTAGAATTTTGAAGGCATATTCAATGGAGACGTCCGGATTTGATTACATTATCGTAGGTGCGGGTGCGGCCGGTTGTGTGCTTGCGAGTCGACTCACAGCCGATAGGGCAACAAAGGTGCTGCTACTTGAGGCGGGCCCAGATAATCCTCCCGGTGAAGAACACGCAGCGATCCGTGACCCCTATCCGGTGGCATTGGGTTATCCGAGTTTTAATTGGCCCCGGGTTACAGCCCAGGTGGGTGCCGATTTGGGCGACGGCAAGCCGCGCTTTTCGCGCCACTACCTTCAAGGTTACGGCGTCGGCGGTAGCTCAAATATTCAGGGGATGGTCGCCTTCCGTGGCTACCCTCAGGACTATGATGGATGGCGAGACGCCGGAGCAGTAGGCTGGGGCTGGGATGACGTGCTGCCGTACTTCCGGCGACTCGAGAAGGATCTGGACTTTGACGGGCCGCTGCACGGTCGCGACGGCCCCGTTCCTATAAGAAGAATCAAACCTGAGCATTGGGCCCCGTTCAGCAAGGCGTTCGCAGAGTGCGCTAAGGCCCGGGGCTATCCGCTGGTCGAAGATTTCAATGCAGACTTTCGCGCTGGGATTGGCCCTCTTCCGATGGCTAATCTACCGAACCAACGCGTCTCTGCCTCCATGGGATATCTGGACGCGACCGTGCGACGCCGTCCGAATCTCGTCATTTTGGCCAAGACTCGCGTCGAATGTATTCAATTGCGAGGACGTAAAGCGATCGGTGTCGCGGCGAGCACTCCTCGCGGTCGGGAGTTGTTTTCAGCTCATCAGATCATAGTCTCGGCGGGGGCGCTGCATTCCCCGGCGATTCTCTTGAGGTCGGGTATCGGTCCAGGCCAACACCTTAAGGAACAAGGTATCGAGGTGGCTTGTGACCTCGCAGGAGTTGGACAGCAACTGGCGAATCACGTCGGGATGGCCATCTCTGCCCATCTACCGCGGCACGCCGTTCAACCAGCGACCCAGCGGGGTTTTGGTCAAAGTTGCTTACGCTTCTCATCCGGTGTGGAAGGCCCGGAGAACGACATGATCATGGTGGCCATTAACAAAACTGCCTGGCATCCCTTGGGTCGCAGAATCGGGGCGCTCGGCTTTGAGGTTCATAAGACGTATTCTCGAGGCGAGGTTCGCCTCCGGAGTCCGGATGCGACGATCCCGCCTGAAGTTAAATTCAATCTTCTCTCCGATGCGCGTGATATCGATCGGATGACGGTAGGACTGAGTCTGTGCCTTGACATATTTTCCGACACGCGAATGACTCCGGCCATGAACGAAGTATTCCTGCCGAACGGCAAAATCGTGCGGTCCTTGGGTCAGCGCAACCTCAGGAATTGGATTCGAGCCGAAGTGATGGGTTGGGCTCTTGATGCAGGACTTATTCGTAGGACTCTGATGGGTCGGTCCACGCTCGATGCGAAGGCTTTGATGCGCGATCCGGCAACTCTCAGACAGATGGTTTTACAGCGCGCCGATCCGCGACACCATGTGAGCTGTACGTGCCGCATGGGGCGTCCCGATGATAAGGGAGCGGTAGTCGATTCGGATTGCCGGGTGATTGGCGTGGAAAATTTGCGCGTCATTGACGCATCGATCATGCCGAGCCTCGTGCGAGCCAACACTCACATACCAGTTCTCATGATTGCAGAAAAGATGGCTGCTCAAATCCATGCTGCCTCTCGAGCCCTGTGACGACACGACAGACAGTGCTGACGTTCCGTTTGCTTCCACACTGATATCCGCACCATCGTCATCCGCGCTTGCGATCCATTCTCGATCCGGCAGAGGGGGATTCGAATCTTCCATGGGAATGCGTTACACGGACCATTCAGTGGCAATCTGAATTTGACTCAAATTCAGTGCTCGGGCGATTTTGTGCAGAGTAGTACGACGAGGCATCGCGGCGGTATTGAAAAATCGAGACAATGACGGTTGAGGAATGGCCGTAAGTTCGGCCAGTTTGCCGATCCCGCCCCGTTCGTCAACCAACGCTCGCAGGCTGTCTTTGAATGTTCGAACATCGGACGCAATACGATCGAGATCATCAAATCGAACGTAAACGCCCTCTACTTTCTCGGGTTGCGCACAATCGTCGATCAGCTCTTGGATGTCAGAAACGATCGCATCCCGTTCCGCAGGATCCGATTCATTGGCCCACATCTTAAGAAGATTGAATACCCCCTCAAAATCATTCGCGGTCGTCACCGCAGCGACGATGAAATTATCAGGAAGTCCCACCTTCTTCATCTCGGCGCCGATGGCGTAAGATTCCACTCGGCATGCGTTGGCAAGCTCCGAGGTCTCGTCAAAGTAGTTTGAGGCACGTGCGCTCCCGGTTCGATCGACATCATCATCCTGCTATCGAGCCGCCGTAACCGTTCGTATTCCTTGGCATCCACGACAACAAGTTCGGAATCAAGAAAGTATTGGGATACCTTCAGACTGAGCTGTTTCAGCGTCTCACGAATCACTTCGCGTTCCGCCGTAAACCAGTGACGAATGACGGCAAGCGGCTGCCAAAAGAACCCGAAGGCAAAGCCACCCTACCCTGCGCCTCTTCATTGAGTACGCCGGTTTTCAAAGCAACCGATCCGGCCCATTGGCGAACAGGTAGTCCACGAGCAGCGGATCCTCGATCAAGTAGTCGCCGCCGGTTCCACTGAGAATGCCAACTCGCCTAAGTCTTTCCAACGCGGCCCGAACCTTCGCAACAGTCGGGGCCTTGCCTTCCGTTCGGGCCAATTCCTTGAGGGTATTCTTGCCAATCGGTGGCTTCTTTTGAGCGATCAATACCAACAGATGGCGATCGAAGGGGCTCAAGGGCGCCAGTAACGCCTTCCAACCCCTCACATTATTCGTATCGCTGGCCATGCGCCGTAGCGTGGCCTCGACATCGGTCGAGCCTTCGGCGGACAGCTCTTTCACGAGGTCCTTCATCAGCGCCGGCTTGTAGCCCAGGTGAACGAACGCGGCCTGAAGGGCGGCGAGGTCCAGACGTTTGCCTTTGTGGACGCGGGAAAAATGCTGGGCCAAGAGATTGAGGTACTCGTCGCCGAGTACCGGAAAGTTCAGCAGCTGTGCGAACTGGTACATGGGGCCGCCCGAAGCGGCCATCATGGCGGCCAAGGCGTCTTGGGAGGATCCCGTAAAGACAGCCAGTACGTCGCGTTTGCGCTTCTGAAGGACTGCGCGGAGCGAGGCCATGATGCTCGCGCCTTCTGAGGATTCAGCAACCGCCTGCGCCTCATCCAACATCAGGAGCACCGGTTGGTTGCGCGCCGCCACCAGTCGAGCGACTAAGGTATCGAGCCGCAGTGCAGGCTCCTCCGGCAGCGCCCTGCGCTTGGGCTCATCCCCCAATTCAAGCGCCGCGCCCAATGCGCCAACTTTCTTGACTGGCGTCTTGGCAGCCTTCCCAACCGCGGATGCCGGTACCGTCGCGTCATCCAGGGCTTCCTCAAGCGCGTGATTGATCGCACTCAGGGGCGAGGACCGGTGCAACCATATATCGGCGTACACGGGCGTAAAGCCCGACGCCCGCGCCGCAGGCGTCAAGTCTTGGTCCAGAAAGAAGGTTTTTCCGACGCGGCGGGGCGCGAACAGGGCAATCGGGCGCCCCGGTTGGGCCTTCAATAGCTCGAGGTAACTGCGTGCCAGTTCCGGCCGGCGCACTTCCAAATCGTCGAAGGTTTTCATATCCCAGGCAGTGTGCCCTAGTGTCGCTTAGAGGCGCAAGTGCGGTTCACGGCAACACTAAGCCGCACAGGCCGACAGTACGTCAAACGTTACACCTTCCGCATCGAAAGGCGTGGTTTAAGGATGAATGGTTGCTCCTATACATTTATATCAAGCTAGACATAAATGTCTTATAGTAAGCGATATGTCAATTCTTCCGACATTCGATTCGCTTGGACTGTTGCCGCCTGGCGATTACGAGCTCACCTTCGGGGAGCTACGCCGCTCTTTGCTGGTCTTGGGATCTGGTAACGCGGACAGCACGTGGGACGCCACTTGGCGCGAGTCGCTCGTCGGCAATCTGGAAGTGATGACCCGTCAATTGTGGCAGGTCGGAGTCCGCGAGGTCTTCGCCGACGGTTCCTTTGTGGAAGAGAAGGATCATCCCAATGACATCGACGGATACTTCGTCTGCAGCCTGGCCGATTTGTCGAGCGGGGAACTCGCTCGAAAATTGAATCTGCTCGATCCCTATAAAATCTGGACCTGGGATCCGCGGTCCAGACAGGCCTTTCGCGGGTATCCCAAGAAGCAACTTCCAATGTGGCACCGTTATCGCGTCGAGCTGTATCCGCATGTGGCAGGATTTTCGAGCGGCATCCGCGATCCGCAGGGGCACGAGCCCGAGTTTCCTTCGGCCTTTCGTCAGTCGCGCCGCGATGGCAGATCACGCGGCACTATCAAATTGAAATTCGGAGGACTGCCATGATCCGTAACGAAGCCGAATACCAGGAAGCCTCAAAGAGATTGGGCGACGAGCTAAAGCGCCTCGGCGAGCATCGTGCGCGGCTCAAAGAAGCAGGTTTTGGGGACGTTGAGGTCAAACGTGTCATCGATCCACTCGAATCCTTTCACCTGCAGTTAAAAGAAGAAGTTGAGGCCTACGAAAGATTGAAGCGTGGAGAATTCGAAGAGCTCGATAACCTTCGAGGCATCGGCCACTTGCTTGTTACCTCGCGCATTGCGCAAGGCATCTCCCAGCGGGAGCTCGCGCGACGTCTGGGTGTGCACGAAACGCAGGTCTCTCGCGATGAGCGAAACGAATACTTGGGCATCACGCTCGAGCGTGCGGCCAGGATCTTGGACGCGCTCAACGTACGATTGCGAACCCAGGTGGCGATCGAACCGTTGCCGCCGTTTCCCGTAGCACAGGCATCATGATGGCGAGCTCACGCAGTCAGCAGCCACAGGTTTCCGCGGAAACGCAACTTAACAGTGATTCTGGAAATACACCCTAAGTGCTTGACTTACAGCTATAATTGGTGGGACGGCTGGGACTCGAACCCAGGACCAAAGCCTTAAAAGGGCCTTGCTCTACCAGCTGAGCTACCGTCCCGATCAGCCGCGCATAATAGCCGAACTTGCGGGTGAGTTCATCGACATTGCAACTCAGGCGTAATGCGTGGGATCCGGCACCCCGGCCTCGGTGAACCCGGCTGCGCGCAGGCGGCACGAATCGCACTTTCCGCACGCCCGGCCCGCGGCATCGGCCTGGTAACACGACACGGTCATGCCGTAATCGATGCCCAATTCGAGCCCGGCGCGGATGATGTCGGCCTTGGTCATGTGCACCAGCGGCGCCTGAATCTTGAACCGCGTGCCCTCGATGCCGGCCTTGGTTGCCAACTGCGCCAAGCGCTCGAACGCGTCGATGAACTCCGGCCGGCAGTCCGGGTACCCTGAATAATCCACCGCGTTGACGCCCACGAAGATGTCGCCCGCGCCCACGACCTCCGCCCAGCCGAGCGCAAGCGACAAGAGCAAGGTGTTGCGGGCGGGCACGTAGGTCACGGGTATGCCGCTGCCCGCGGACTCTGGAATGGCCACCGCCAAGTCGGTCAATGCCGAGCCGCCGATGCCGGCAAGATCGACGCCCATCACCCGATGCTCGTGCGCGCCCAGGACCAGGGCCACCCGGCGAGCCGCCTCGAGTTCCGCGAGGTGGCGCTGGCCATAATGCACGCTGAGGGCGAAGGTTCTGAATCCGCGTGAGTGGGCGATGGCGAGCGTGGTCGCGGAGTCGAGGCCGCCCGATAACAAGACGATCGCGGATTTCATTTTCCCGGAACGTCGCCCCACAAGATTTTGTGAAGCTGTAGTTGAAAGCGCACTTGCAGTCGATCGGCGAGAATCCACTCCGCCAGGTTCGTTGGCGGCACTTGGGAGTAGCTCGGCGAGAACAGGATCTGGCAGCGACCGGGCAATCCATGCTCCTGAAGGTAGGCTTTGCTCCAGTCGTAATCGTCGCGCGAACAAATGACGAATTTCAATTGATCGCGTGCGGTGAGCAACTGGAAATTCTCGACTCGATTGCGGGCCGATTCCTGCGAGCCCGGCGTCTTCACATCGACCACGCGCGACACTCGCGCATCCACTTCTCGAATATCCAGTGCGCCGCTGGTTTCGAGCGAAACGTCGTATCCCTGATCGCAGAGCCGGGTGAGCAAAGCCGTGCAGCCGGGCTGCGCCAGGGGCTCGCCGCCGGTCACGCACACATGTCGCGAGCCGAAACTGCGGACCTCGTCGAGAATGGCATCGAGGTCGCGCCAATCGCCGGCATGAAAGGCATATTCGGTGTCGCAGTACTGACAGCGCAGCGGGCAGCCCGTGAGCCGCACGAAGACGGTGGGAAAACCAACCGCATCGGCTTCTCCTTGCAACGAGTGGAAGATCTCGTTGATTCGCAGCCGCTCACGCTTGGATTTGCCGTCGCTCAATGCTTTTCCGTCGACATTTTTTCGAGGCGCTGCTGCGCCAGGCGTCCCGCGGGGGAATCCGGAAACTTCGTCGTCACTTGCGACAGTGCGTCTCGCGCCTCTGAATATTGCTTCAGTTCGTAGTCGCAATAGCCGATTTTGAGCAGCGCGTCCGGAACTTTGCGGGACTGCGGGTATTTGTCCACCACCCGTTGAAACGCCGCCAACGCCTCGGGGAACGATTTGTTCACATAGTAGGCCTCGCCCAGCCAGTACTGGGCGTTGTCCGCCAATTGACTGTTCGGGTAGGACGCCAGGAAACTCTGGAACGCGGTGATGGCGCGATCGTATTGACTGTCTTTCAGGAGATCGAAGGCTGCCTGGTAACTGGCCTTGTCGGTACCGTCCGCAGCCGCCTGCGTACCGGAGGCGCTGGCCCCTCCCGCTGCGCCGGCACTGCCCGGCTGAGCGGCGGCAGCGGCCGAGGCGCCGCCCGCCCCGCCCCGCCCTTCGACGGTTTTCAGCCGCTGATCGAGATCTGCGTACAGATCATGCTGCTGTTTGCGGCTCGACTCGAGATTGTGATTAATGACGTCGATATCGTTATGCAGGGAGCGTACGTCCGAGCGCAACGCTTCGATCTGGTTGGCCATATCGAGCAAGCTTTGGTTCTCGACCACGCGCTCGACCTTCGCCAACCGTTTGTCGACATCGTTCAGCTTGATCTGAATCGGATCTTCCTCGGGGGGCGTGGTCGCGCAGCCGGCCACCGCCAATACGGCAAGGCAGGCTGCGCTCAAGACCGATGCGCGGCTGGTCACGGCGGCGAAACTACGGTTGGTCACAGCGGCGGAACCGCGGCTGGTCACGACTGCGAAACGACGGCTGCTCACGGCGGCGAGACCAATTCCACGCGCCGATTCTGCGCCCATGCGGCTTCATCATCGCCCTCAGCAGCCGGCCGCTCCGCGCCGAAGCTCACCGTGGTTATCTGCGATTCCGTAACTCCGTGCAGCATCAGAGCGCGCCGCACCGCTTGGGCGCGACGTTCGCCCAACCCGATGTTGTATTCGCGGGTGCCGCGCTCATCGGTGTTCCCCTCGAGCTTCACCTTGAAGTTGGGATGGCTGATGAGGCTTTGCGCATTCGACTTCACGATATCGGCAAACTCGGGCTTGATCTCGGACTTGTCGAAATCGAAGTAAATGACTTGGCGACCCGACGCACCGCTGCCATTGCCCCCTACCCCGCGCGCGCCGTTGGCTCCGGAGTCGCCTCCGAACGCGCTGCCGTCGGTCGATGCCCCACCGCCGGGTGCCGTGCTCGACGATCCCCCCACCTGCGTACCGGCCGTCGGCGGTTGAATCGTGGTGGGCTTCTTGGGACAGCCCGCGAGCAGCGCCGCACCGGCCAGCAAACAGGCGATCGATATCATTCGTTTCATTTATTTCTCCGTCAAAGATTTACGTGAACCCAAACCTACCGGCGACCAGGGCAATTGTGCACCGAAGTCGGCGCGGCGGCACATTAGAACGGCGACCATGCCGGTTCTCGCACCCGCACTCGTGCCAAGCGCATCAGAACGGCGACCATGCCGGCTCCTGCACTTCTCCCTCGCTCGACACCAATCGTTCCTGAACTCGCCCGTCGGCGCTCACCAGCGCGAGCACGCCGCGGCCGCGATCGCGGCTCGCATAGATGATCTCCGCGCCGTTCGGCGCATAACTCGGCGAGACGTCGAAACGACCCCTGGTCAGCACTTGCACGTCGCCCCGGCCTCGCAAATCCATGATGGCGATGTGATAGGCCCCGTCCTCTTGAGTCACGAATGCGAGCTGCGATTCGTCCGGCGAGAGCCGCGGGCGCGCATTGTAGGAGCCTTGAAAGGTAAGGCGGCGAGGCTTGTCGCCCGGCTGAATGCCGACGCGGTAGATCTGCGGCCCTCCCGCGCGGTCGGACGTGAAATAGATGCTTGCGCCGTCCTTGGACCACTGGGGTTCCGTGTCGATTCCCGGATCGTCGGTGATTCGAGTCAGGGCTTGGGTGGTCATATCGAGCGTATAAATATCCAGGTTGCCGTCGCGTGTGGACAATGTCAGCGCCAGCTTTTTTCCATCGGGCGACCACGCGGGCGCTTGATTCACGCCCGCTCGGGCGGATACCCGGCGCCGCTCGCCGCTCTTCAAGAATTGGACGTACACCGTGGGCAGTTTGTCCTCGAACGATACGTAGGCCAGATTCTGGCCATCCGGGGACCACGACGGCGACATCAGCGGCTCGTTCGATTGCATCACGATGCGCGGATTCATACCGTCGGCATCCGCCACGACGAGTTGGTACGACTTGTTCGGCAGATGCCCCAGCACCGAGATGTAGGCGATGCGGGTCGCAAAGGCGCCGCGCACTCCGAGTATCTTCTGGAACACCATGTCCGCCACTTGATGGCTGGCAAGCCGCAGCCCCGCCTGATTCGCGCTGATCTGATAACCGAGCAGACGCTGGCGATTCAGCACGTTATAAAGTTCGAACACGATGTTGAACCGGTCCCCGCCCTGCGGCTGAACCTGGCCCACCAGAATGTAGTCGTTGTTCAACCGCCGCCAATCATCGAATCCTATGTTCGCGCCGACATGCGGCTGCTCGATCATGTCCTTGCGGGCCATGCTTTTGAATCGCCCGCTGCGCGCCAGATCGTCGCTCACGAGTTGGGCCACGTCGAAAGACGCGGCGGCTTCCTGCGCGGAGTTGAACGGCACGATCGCGATGGGAATGGCATCGTCCTGACCATGCGTGACCTCCACGACGAGTTCCGCCCACGATTTAGGGCAGAGCATGACGAGTCCCATCAATGCAATCAGGACAATCTTTCTATTCATTAGGCCGGAACCTTAAAACTATGTTTCTCTCGAAGAGGGCCGGATCCGGGGGATCAGGCAAGGGTGACGCACGATACACCGCATTCTCGATGGATTGGCGCACGGCCGCATCTCCATTGCATTGCGTCACCCGGGCGCCCGTAACCGCTCCACCGGGAACCTGAGTCACCTGCAGCTGGCAGTCGACTCCGGCGGTCGCCGAAGGTGGCTTGATCCAGGCATTCTGGATCGCATTCCTCAGCAGGGTGATGTATCGGTCGCGTAGCGGCCCCGATTCCACCGCGCTCATATGCTCTTCGTCGGCCAGCTGCCGGCGCAATTCGGCTTCGCGGTCTTGCTTGGCGCGCTCATCGGCGGCGCGCTTGGTATCCGCCGCCTGCTTCACCTCGGCGGCTTGCTTGGCGTCGGCCGCTTGTTTCGCTTCGAATGCCTTGCGAGCCTCCTCCGCGCGTCGAGCATCCACGAAGGCCTGCGCTGCCGCAGCGGCTCGGGTGGCGTCGGCGCGATGCTGCGCCTGTGCAGCCTTCTGCTGGTCGGCGGCGGCTACTTTGGCTGCATCCGCCGCTTCGGCGGCTTTGGCCGCATTGGCCTGGTTCGCTGCGTCCGCCCGGGCCTGAGCTTCCGCCTGCTCTGCCTCGCGCTTCGCGGCCTGGTCCGCGGCCGTTGACTTGGCTTCCTCGGCGGCACGCGCATCGGCGTCGGCCTGGGCCGCCGCCGCGGCCTTCGCTTCGGCCTCGGCACGTGCACGCGCCATTTCCTGTTCGGCACGCTCGGCCTGCGATCGTTGTGCGGCGTGCAGCACTTGCGAATCGACCACCACGGCATCGATGGGAATAGACGGTACGGACGGCAGGCGCTGCTGGCTGGAGAGGTACGTCACGAGCAGCGCACCAGCGGCCAGTAAACTGTGCAGCAGCACGGACCCCAGGAGGGGCCAGGAGTGTTCACGCAAAAAGCCCCGCATTCAACGCGCGCCGCTGGCGGGTCTCACCGGATCGGTCAGAAATCCGACCTTGGCGGCGCCGGCGTGTTGCAGCAGCACCATGGCGCGCACCACCGTACCGTAGGGCACGTTGGTATCGGCCTTGACCAATACCGGGGTCAACGGATCCCGGCGCAGCAGCGCCGCGGTACGCGAACTCACGGTGGCTTCCGACGAGGGCTTATCCTGGTTTGGCCCGAAATTGATGTACAGCCGCCCGTGGTCATCGATGGTCAGGATGAGCGGATCATGCTTCGCCAGGAACTCGGCATCGATGGGTTGGGCGCCGGCGGCCGGTAATTCGACCTTCACGCCTTCCTTGAGCAGCGGTGCGGTGATCATGAAGATGATCAACAACACCAACATGACGTCGATGTACGGCACCACGTTGATTTCCGCCATCAGCTTGCGTCGACGAAGCGGTGCTGGCATTGGTGTTAAGCCTGTGTCGCCCGGACCGGACCGTGGCGCTGCAGAATGGTGGAGAACTCTTCGACGAAGGTATCGAACCTAAGTTCCAGACGGCTCACTTGATCGGCAAAGCGGTTGTACGCCACAACCGAGGGTATCGCGGCGAATAAACCCATGGCCGTGGCGATCAGCGCCTCGGCGATGCCGGGCGCAACCGCCGCGAGGGTGGCCTGTTGCACATTCCCCAAGTTGTGGAAGGCGCTCATGATGCCCCACACGGTGCCGAACAAACCGACGTAAGGGCTGGTGGACCCCACGGTGGCAAGCATGGCGAGATTGCGTTCGAGCCGGTCGAGTTCGCGCATTTGAGCCACCCTCATGGCCCGGCGCGCGCCCTCGAGCAGTTGGTCGGTGGGCGTACCCGTTTGGCGCAGCCGGCTGAACTCACCGAAACCCGATTCGAAAATGCTTTGCTCGCCGGTGCCCTCGCGCCCTTTGGTCTCGATGCTGCGATACAGGGTGGACAAATCGCCGCCCGACCAGAATGCGGTTTCGAACTGATCGGCTTGACGCCGCGAGTTCGAGATCACCCGGCTTTTCCGGAAAATCACCGCCCACGATGCCACGGACGATGCCATGAGCAGCGCCATGACCGCCTGCACAATGGGGCTCGCATCGAGCACCAAGGTCCAGATCGACAAGTCATTGCCCATTACGCCACTCCGTGAATAAATCCTTAGGGATGGCACGCGGTTTCAGCGTGCCGGAATCGATACAGGCAACGCGGGTGCTCGCGTCGATCAGCTGCATGTCGTCTCGCATGATCGTCTGCTTGAACGAAATTGTCGCACCGCTCAAACGTTCGAGTTCGGCAGTGACGAGAATTTCATCATTGAGCACTGCGGGACGCAGAAAATTCACGGCGACGTCGACCACCGCAAATTGCAGCTGCCGCTCGAACCGCAGTCGATATTGATCGACTCCCAGGAATCGCAGCCACTCGGTGCGGCAGCGCTCCATGAACTTCAAATAGTTCGCATAGTAGACGACGCCCCCGGCGTCGGTATCTTCCCAGTAAACCCGCACCTTGCAAGAAAACGATTTTTCCGAACTTTTTGTATTATTAATCAACTAGTTATAGGCCTTTATTGTATATCTTACGAAGTGTGCCACGGGGGTTGGGAGCCGATTTTACAGGATTGACCTAGGCGTTCACACAAAGCCGCCTCGTGGACGAGGTCAGCGGCCGCGCCATTTGCGTAATTGCGCAACTGCGCAACCCTGTTAGGCTGACCATCCGCAGTGCTCACCCGGGCGATCATCATGGCGCTCGACCTTCAAAGATTCTTGCGGTGGTCCTACGGTCCCAAGCCCGGGCGCGACGTGGCGGTGGCGCTATTCGTCAAGTTCGGTCTGCTGGCCATCCTCTACCTATTGTTTTTCGGCCCTGCCCATCGGCCGCCCGCCGATGCCGCGGCGACGGCGCAGGCGTTGGTCGGCGCTAGCAGCCTCAGGGAGTCCAGATGAACTCAACCCACTTGGTCGATTTATCGCGGCTGCAGTTCGCCGTAACGGCTATGTACCATTTCTTGTTCGTGCCGCTGACGCTGGGGCTCTCGGTCCTGATCGCCATCATGGAAAGCGTCTATGTCATGACGGCGCGTTCGGTATGGCGCGACATGACTCGATTCTGGGGCATTCTTTTCGGCATCAACTTCGCCATGGGTGTGGCAACCGGGATCACCATGGAGTTTCAGTTCGGCACCAACTGGGCGTATTACTCGCACTATGTGGGGGACATCTTCGGCGTACCCCTGGCCATGGAAGGAATCATGGCCTTTTTCCTCGAGGCTACTTTCATCGGTCTGTTCTTTTTTGGTTGGGATAAGCTCAGCCGACGTCAACACCTGATCGTGACCTGGCTGGTGGCGATCGGCAGCAACCTGTCGGCGCTGTGGATACTCATCGCCAACGCTTGGATGCAGAACCCCACCGGCGCGCACTTCAATCCGAACACCATGCGAATGGAACTGGACTCCATCCGGGAGGTGATTTTCAATCCCGTGGCGCAGTCGAAGTTCGTGCACACGGTCAGCGCCGGGTATGTCACGGGCGCCGTGTTCGTGCTCGCCATCAGCGCGTGGTACTTGCTCAAGGGCCGGCACCTCGAAATGGCCAAGCGCTCGGCCACCGTCGCACTGAGCTTTGGGCTGGCCGCGTCGCTGTCGGTGGTCGTCCTCGGCGATGAGAGCGGATACACGCTGACCGAACACCAGAAGATGAAGATCTCGGCCATCGAAGCCATGTGGCACACCGAACCGGCGCCGGCACCCTTTACGATATTCGGGTTTCCCGATTCGACCACGCATGAGACGCGGGCCCAAATTCAAGTCCCCTGGATGCTGGGGCTCATTGCCACGCGCTCGCTTCACACCCAGGTTCCCGGGATTTACGAACTGGTGGCCCGCGCCAAGGAGCGCATCATCAACGGCATTCCCGCGTATTCGGCGCTCAGGGCGCTGCGCCAGGATCCCACCGATGCGGCCGCCCGGAAAATCTTGACGGAGCACGCCGCCGATCTCGGTTACTCGCTGCTGCTACGCAAATACGTCGAGAACCCCGCCACGGCCTCACCCGACCAAATCGAGCGGGCCGCGTGGGACACGGTTCCGGGGGTTAGCTCGATGTTCTGGTCGTTTCGCTTGATGGTGGGGCTCGGGTTCTTCTTCATCGCGCTGTTCAGCGTTGGATTCCTTCTGGCGGCCAGGCGAAGGATCGCCGAGAGCCGGGTATTCCTGCGCATCGCCCTGTGCGCGCTGCCGCTGCCGTGGCTCGCCGCAGAACTGGGATGGTTCGTCGCCGAGCATGGACGCCAGCCGTGGGCCATCGAGGGAGTGTTGCCGACCTTTCTCGCGGTCTCTCCCATTCCGGCGGCGAGCGTCGCGCTCAGCCTCACGGGATTCATCGTGTTCTACAGCGTTCTGGCGATCATCGACGTATTCCTGCTCAAGAAATACGTGACGCTCGGACCGGGTGCCCATCCGGCAGGCGCATCGGCGGTCGGCCGCGGTCTTGCCACCCATCCAGGCCGCTAGGAGCAGCCATGTTCGACTTCGAAACTCTAAAACTCATCTGGTGGCTGCTCCTCGGGGTGCTGTTGATCGGCTTTGCCATCATGGATGGCTTCGATCTGGGCGTCGGCATGCTGTTGCCGTTCATCGCGCGCAGCGACACGGAGCGGCGCGTGGTCATCAACACCGTAGGGCCGGTGTGGGAAGGGAACCAGGTCTGGCTCATTCTGGGCGGCGGCGCCATTTTCGCCGCGTGGCCGGCGCTTTACGCGGCCAGCTTCTCGGGATTCTATTTCGCGATGCTGTTGGCACTCGCGGCGCTGATCTTGCGGCCGGTGGGTTTCAAGTTCCGCAGCAAAATGCCGAGCGTGCGCTGGCGCAACAACTGGGATTGGGCGCTTTTTGTGGGCGGCGCCGTCCCCACCCTCATATTCGGCGTGGCGATGGGCAATCTTCTCAGGGGCGTACCCTTCAGTTTCGATTCGGAACTTCGCGCCACCTATGCCTTCGGTCTATTCGATCTGCTGAACCCCTTTGCGCTGTTCTGCGGAATCGTCAGCGTGGCGATGCTGACGACTCACGGGGCGGTTTATCTGGCGGTGAAAACCGATGGCGAGGTGGCCAAGCGAGCGCGAAGAATCTCGCGCTACGCAGCGCTGGCCTGGGCGGTGCTGTTCGCCGTTGGCGGCATCTGGCTGTCGAAAAGCGGCTACGGCCTCGCCATCACCGGCGGTGCGATACCGGGGGCGGAGCCCGACCCCCTTGCGAAGAGCGCCATTGCACAGAGCGGCGCCTGGCTCGCCAACTACGGACGTTGGCCCCTCACCCTGGTGGTTCCTGCCATAGGTCTCGGCGCGCCGCTGCTGGTGGCGGCACTGGCGGAAATTCGTCACCGCCTGATCGTATTCATCGTCAGCGGTCTCGGAATCGCGGGCGTCATCGGTACCATGGGTGTCAGCCTATTTCCGTTCCTACTGCCGTCGTCCTCTCATCCCGGCAGCAGTTTGACGGTGTGGGACGCCTCGAGCAGCCATCGGACGTTGGGCATCATGCTGCTCGCCGTGGTCATATTTTTGCCCATCGTGCTCGCCTACACGGCTTGGGTTTACCACGTATTGCGTGGACCCGTGACGAGCGCCTACATCGATGCCAATCATGAAACGAGTTATTGAGGGCCCTCACATGTGGTACTTCAGCTGGATTCTGGGTCTTGGTCTGGCCTGCACATTCGCCATCCTGAACGCCATGTGGTTCGAACTGGATGCGGACAAGGATGCGAATAAACGCCCGGCCGACCTCAAAAACATACCCTGAAGCGCGCCAACAGCGCGGCCCGAGACGCGTATGGCAATAGATGCCGAGGCGCTGAATGAATCGGCGGATCGCGCCGCCGACTTTCTGCGTGCCGTCGCACATCCGGGTCGGCTGCGAATCATCTGCGCATTGCTCGACGGTGAGCGCTCGGCGAGTCAACTCGCGCTTCAGGCCCAATTGAGCGGGCCCGCGTTGTCGCAGCATGCCGCGGTGTTGGAGGCCGAGGGGCTCATCACGAGACGGCGCAAGGCCCGCTCGATGTTGTACCGGCTGGCCGCTCCCGAGGCGAAGTCGCTCGCGGAACTCTTGTATCGATTGTTTTGCAAACCGCCGCGTGCGCCAACCCCCAGGCGCGGCGTCAAGCGAGGAGACGCATGATGCAACACCGTGCCGCCATTGTCGTCGCGCTCCTGAGTTTTCTGGCACTGCAGGCCGATGCAGCGTGGGAAGGCTATGAGCGAATGACGCGCGAAAGTCTGCTTCTGAGATTGAAGAACGCCAGCGAAAAAACACCGCTCGATCTCTATGCGAAGAATTTTTCGGATTTGGACCTGAGGGGCATCGACTTTCGAGGCGCCAACGTTTCCGCCTCGGTCTTCAACGGGGCCCAACTTCAGCAAGCGAAGTTCGACCACTCGAATCTAACCGTGGCGTTTCTCGAGCGAACCGATCTTTCCGGTGCGTCGTTGCAAGGTGCCATCATGTTTTCCGTGCAGCTCGCGGGGAGTACGTTGCGCGATGCAAACTTATCGGGGGCTCGTCTAATCGGCGACTTACGCAAAGTCGATCTGACGAACGCCACGCTCATTCACGTGAACGGTGCGGCGGACATGAAGAACCAATCGATGGGCCTCATGCGAACGAATATCGTGAACGCCACGGCCCATGGGGCGGATTTCTCGAATTCGGATTTTTCCCGCTCCGATTTCAGCTTTTCCGATTTTAGCAATGCGAAGATGGTCGGTAGTTTGCTGGTGCGTGTCGATTTGAGCGGCGCCAATTTAACGGGCGCAGATCTCAGCGGAGCCGATCTGCAGGACGCGCAATTGGTCGACGCCGACTTCTCGCATGCGAATCTCACCAACGCCAATCTCACGGGTGCGAATTTCAGGGGAATCCGTGGTCTGGATACGGCAAACACCACGGGCACTCGCGGTTTGCCGTGACTGCGACCTCGTCCCGGCGCGCTAGGCGAAGGCCCTGGTCAACGCGATGAACGCCTTGGACACCGCAACGTTGATCGCGAACCCGCCGATTATCAACCATGCGAACAGCAGCGCCGCGAGTGCCAGGGGCTTGATCCCCGCCGTGCGGATGGCCGACCCATGCGTGGTGACGCCGAGCGCCGCCATCGCCATCGCCAATAGAGCGGTGTCCACGTTGATTGCCGCGGTAACCGCGCTGGTCGGCAGCATCGCCAGCGAATTGAAACCCGCGGCCGCGACGAAGCCCAACGCGAACCAGGGAATGACGATGCGCCGTCTCCGCCCGGCGCTTTCGGTCGGCTCGGTCGACTGGGCCGCCTCTCTGAGGTGGTCGCGCGACAAGTAAGTCGACAGGAGGATGAGGAACGGCGCCAGCATCATGACGCGCACCATTTTGGTAATGACGGCCGTATTGGCAGCTGTGTCCGCGACCGCCCGCCCGGCGGCGACCACCTGCGCCACCTCGTGTATGGTGGAGCCGGCATACATCCCATAGGCGCTGGCCGACATCGCAAGCGGCTCATACCGCGCATTCAAATGATACAAGGCGGGATAGAGGAAGATGGCCAATGTGCCGAAGACCACCACCGTCGAGACGGCCACGGTGACTTGCTCGGCGCGGCCCTGTACCACGGGTTCAGCCGCCATCACCGCGGCGGCACCGCAGATCGAACTGCCCGCGCCGATGAGCATCGCGGTCTTGCGGTCGAGTCCGAAGAGTCGAGTTCCCGCCCACCATGAAAGCGCAAAAGTGCTGCTCAACACCATGGAATCGATGGCGATGCCGGTGATCCCGACGGAGGCTATGTCCTGAAAGGTCAATCTAAATCCGTACAGGATAATGCCCGCGCGCAACAAGGTCTGTTTCGAGAACGTTACCCCGCTCGCGGCTGCCCGGCTGATGCGCGGATATACCGAGTTTCCGACCATCATGCCGAGCACGATCGCCACGGTGAGCGCACTGATGCCGTTGGCCCGCAACCAACCGATCTGGCTCAGTTCAAAGGCGATGAACGCCAAGACGCCGATGAGAGTGATGCCCGGCACGAGGTTGCGCCCGACGGGTAGCGTAGAACTCGTTGGTTCGGGCGTGGACATGGGGCCACTATGACGGCGCGGCTCTTACTGGTAAAACTGATTATTTCTCTATAATCAACCTATTCAATCGGTTAATATCGAACCAAGAATGCGGATAACCTTGAGGCAATTGGAGATCTTTCGCGCCATCGCGCTCAGCGGGAGTACGACCGCGGCAGCGCAAAGCGTACCGTTGTCGCAGTCCGCGACCAGCGCGGCTCTTCATGAACTAGAGCGCGCATTGAACGCGCGCTTCTTCGATCGCGTGGGTAAACGACTCCTCCTCAACGACAACGGTAGAGCCCTGTTACCCACGGCGCTTGCGGTCTTGGACGGTGCTCGCCACGTCGAGGCGGCGTTTGCTCCCGCCGATAGCGCGTCATTCGTGGATCTGCATTTATTCGCGAGCACTACCATCGGCAACTATATTTTGCCGCCCCTGCTGGCGCGGTTTCGCGAACTGGTGCCGGCGCGCTTCGAGCTGCGAATCGGCAATACACGGGATGTGGTTACCGCGGTACGAGACTTCGCCACGGACCTCGGATTGATCGAGGGTCCCTGTCACGCATCGGACGTAGTCGTCGCTCCGTGGTTGGAGGACGAACTCGTCATTGTCGCGGCGCCGGTTCATCCATTGGCGAAAGCCGCAAAACGCAGCAAGCTGACCTCCCGACAACTGCGGCAAGCGCTCTGGTTGCTGCGTGAACCGGGATCCGGCACGCGCGAGGCCGTGGAGCACGCTCTGCTCCCGCATCTCTTGAACATGCCGTCGGCGCTGACGCTCGGCAGTTCCGAAGCAATCAAGAACTCGGCGGCGGAAGGATTGGGAATCTGCTGCCTATCGCGGTGCGTGGTGCAGGATCTGGTGGCGAGCAAACGGCTCAGCGTGCTGCCGACGCGGCTGCCTCGCCTGACACGCCGTTTCACACTCATCCATCATGAACGGAAGGTGCTTTCGGATTCGTTGCGTCGATTCATTGCGTCGATTCGTGGCGAGCCTCAACCAACGCGGCTACGCCCCGTCCCTGAACAGCGGTAGATTGAGGTCACGCTCGACGGTGGGCGCCGCCAAACCGAAATGCGCGTAAGCGGCCCGCGTTGCCACCCGGCCGCGCGCCGTGCGCATCAGGAAGCCCTGCTGAATCAAGAACGGCTCGATGACGTCCTCGATGGTGCCGCGCTCCTCGCTCATTGCCGCGGCCAAGCTATCGACGCCCACGGGCCCCCCCTCGAATTTCTCGATGACCGTCAGCAGCAATTTTCGGTCCAGCATGTCGAAGCCCTGCGGATCCACTTCCAGCATATCGAGCGCCGCCAATGCAACGTCGCCGCTGATGATGCCGCCGGCCTTCACCTCGGCGAAATCGCGCACCCGCCGCAATAGGCGGTTGGCGATGCGCGGCGTGCCGCGCGATCGCTCCGCGATGCGATCGGCGCCGTCGGGCTGCAGGCGCAATTTCAGGATCGACGCGCTGCGGATGACGATCTTGGTCAACTCCTCGGTGGAATAGAATTCAAGTCGCTGCACGATGCCGAATCGATCGCGCAACGGCGACGTCAGGAGGCCCGCCCGAGTCGTGGCACCCACCAGCGTGAACGGCGGCAGATCGAGCTTGATCGAGCGGGCGCCCGGTCCTTCGCCGATCATCAGATCGAGTTGCGAATCTTCCATGGCCGGGTACAAGACTTCCTCGACCACCGGACTCAATCGGTGAATTTCATCCACGAACAGCACGTCGCGCGGCTCGAGATTGGTCAACAAAGCAGCCAGATCGCCCGGCCGCTCCAGAACGGGGCCGGAAGTCTGGCGCAAATTCACTTTCAGTTCGTTGGCGATGATGTTCGCCAGCGTGGTCTTGCCGAGCCCCGGCGGCCCGAAGATCAACACGTGGTCCAAAGCCTCACCGCGCTGTCTTGCTGCCTGAATGAAGATGTCCATTTGCTTCTTTACATTCGGCTGCCCCACGTAGTCGGCAAGACTCTTCGGGCGCACGGCTCGGTCGGCCACCTCCTCGTCACGGCCGCTCGTGCCTGCAATGATTCGATCCTGTTCTATACCCATGGGTAGCTCAACTCTTCACCGCCGACTTGAGGGCGCGCCGAATGATTTCCGTGGTCGACAGACCCGGTTCATCCGCCGATTTCAACAGGCGGGTGATTTCGGGCGGCTTGTAGCCCAGTGCGATCAAAGCGCCGAAGGCTTCGCTTTGCGGCGTCGGCGCCGCACCCGAGGCCGCGGCGGCCGGTCCGCCGGTCAATGTCGGGACGGCAAATTTCTGCACGCTGTCGCGCATCTCGATAATCACCCGCTCGGCGGTCTTGCGGCCGATGCCGGGAATCCGGGTCAGCATCGCAACGTCTTCGGCCTCGATGATGCGCACGAAGTCCTCTACGCTGGCGCCCGACAGAATACCCAACGCGATCTTCGGTCCGACGCCGGACACCTTGAGCAGCGCACGGAACAGGCGTCGCTCGCCGTCGGTACCGAAACCATAGAGGATGTGCGCGTCCTCACGCACCACCAAGTGAGTGAACAACGCCACCGGCTCGCCGGTGGCCGGTAGACCGTAGAATGTCGACATGGGTGCTTCCAATTCGTACCCCACGCCGTTGACATCCACCAGCAACACCGGCGGCTGCTTGACGGCCAGCCGACCCTTGAGAAAACCAATCACCCGCGGCTGCCCGCGCGCAGCAACGAGGTGCGAACGCGGCCGCGCAGTGCATGGCATACCGCGGTCGCCAGGGCGTCGGCGGCGTCCGCGGCCATCGGGCCGTCGAGCTTCAGCATGTTCCTCATCATGAGCTGTACCTGCGCCTTCTCGGCGCTGCCCGATCCCACCACCGCCTGCTTGATTTGCCGGGTCGCGTACTCGAACACCTCCGCATTGGCGTCCGCGGTTCCGCAAATCGCCGCGCCCCGCGCCTGACCCAGTTTCAACGCGCTATCGGGGTTACGATTGACGAAAACCCGTTCAATGGCGATCTCCTGCGGCCGATACTGCGCAACGACGCTCTGGACACACCGGAAAATCTCGCACAGACGCGCCGCGAATTCGCCTTGACCGGTACGGATGACGCCGCTCGCGACATAGGTCAAGCGCGGTCCAGTCGCGTCTACGACACCGAAGCCGGTGCACTGCGACCCGGGATCGATTCCGAGCACCCGGATAGTCGCGCTCGAAAGAATGGGAGTGGGCATGGCGAGTATGATACCGGCAATAGGCCCTTAAACCCACCGGCCCAAAGGTACCGACCGCAGAGATCATGGAAACCACCGTAACGGCCCGGACGGCCAGCATCCGCCTGAACGCAGGTTTCGCGGCATTGCGCGAATTCGACCTGCCGGCCGCCGCCGAGCCGATACGCAACTCCGCCCTCGACGTGGCAGAGATCGTGTTCAGTCTGGACGCCGACGACGATGTGGTGATGGCCGCGATGCTCCAGCCGTTGCTCGGCAAGTACCTCGAGCGCGAGGCCGCGGAAAAGCGCTTCGGAGCGGAGCCGGTGCGACTGGCCCGGGCGCTCGAGCAGTTGGGACAGTTCGGCTTGCCACCGGATTGGACACCCGAGCGCGGCCTCGAGACAGGGCAAGCCGAGGCACTGCGCAAGATGCTGCTTGCCGTGATCGGCGATGTGCGCTTGGTCGTGGTGAGACTTGCCGAGCAGCTGCAGAAAATGCGCTCGGCCAAGTCGTTGGACCCCGAGACCCAAAGAAAACTTGCCCTGGAAGCCCGTGAGGTGTACGCCCCGCTCGCCAATCGGCTCGGCGTGTGGCAGATCAAATGGGAATTGGAGGATCTGGCATTCCGCTATCTACAGCCGGTCGAGTACAAACATATCGCAACCGCCCTGAAGACTCGCCGCTCCGAGCGCGAACGCTACATCGAGGAGCTGCAGTCCCAGTTGCAGCGGGAGCTGCGCGCTGCCGGCATCGAGGCCATCATCAACGGCCGACCGAAGCACATCTACAGCATCTGGCGAAAAATGCAGTCCAAGCAGCTCGCTTTCGAACAGCTCATGGATATTCGCGCCGCGCGCGTGCTCGTGAACAGCATCGCCGAATGCTATGCCGCACTCGGCGTAGTCCATTCATTGTGGCAATTCATCCCCGGCGAATTCGACGACTACATCGCCACGCCCAAGGACAATCTCTACCGATCCATCCACACCGCCGTCATCGGACCCGGCGCAGAGCCGGTGGAGATCCAAATTCGCACGCACGAAATGCACGCCAATTCCGAACGCGGCGTCGCCGCGCATTGGCGCTACAAAGAAGGCGGACGCAGCGATCAGGCCTATGAGCGCAAGATCAACCAGCTGCGCTCGCTGTTGGCGCCCACCGAAGACGCGCCCACCGGGCGCGATTTCCTCGACCAGATGCGGGTCGATCTGTTTCAGGACCGCGTCTACGTGGTCTCGCCGAAGGGCGAGATCGTCGATGTCCCGATGGGCGGCACGCCGCTGGATTTCGCCTACCAGGTGCACACGGATCTCGGACATCGCACCCGCGGCGCCAAGGTCAACGGCCGCATGGTGTCGCTCGACTACCGGCTCAAGAACAGCGATAGCGTCGAAATAATCACCGCCAAATCGCCACAGCCATCGCGCGACTGGCTCTCCGCCCAATCCGGCTTTCTCGCCAGTCCCCGCCACCGCAATAAAGTACGCGCCTGGTTTCGCAAGCAAGACGAAGTGCAGAACAAGCTCGAGGGCCGAGCGATGCTCGACCGCGAGATGCAACGATTGGGGGTCCACAGTCCGCCTATTCCAGAACTGCTGAGTGAATTGAAACTGCCGAGCACCGACGCCTTGCACGAGGCGTTGGGTCTGGGCGAAGTGAGCGCCAGTCAAGTGGCCGGCGCCATTCAACGGTTGTTGCACGCTCGCGAGGCCCGTATCGATCCGCCGGTGCGTCCGCGAGCCGCGCCAGAGCGGCAACCGGAAGTCGAAGTACAAGGCATCGGCGATCTTCTCTCCACCTACGCTCGGTGTTGCAAGCCGGTACCGCCCGAGGCCATCGTCGGCTACATCACCGTCGGCCGGGGCGTCAGCATTCACACCCAATCCTGCGCCAACTTCGCGCGACTCAGCGTCAAAGCACCCGCGCGAGTGCTTGCGGTCACCTGGGGCGAGACGGGTGCCGGTGAGTTTCACGTGAATATCGAAGTTGAAGCTTTCGACCGGCGCGGGCTGGTGCGGGACGTGAGCGCGGCATTGGCGGACGAGAAAATCAGCATCCAGGGCATGAAGACCGCGACCGACGAGCGCGATAGCGTCGCGCGCATGCATATCAGCATTGCGATCACCGGCCTGCCGCAGCTGTCACGCGTGCTGGCCCGAATCGCACAAGTATCCAATGTCATTTCCGCCAGGCGTGAGAGATAATCCCGCCAGGTCGCTGGCGACCCCGGGCATGGAAGCTCACCGACTCATAATCCGTGGTGAGGTTTAGGGCCCGTGCATCCGGTCAAGATATCGTCGAAGGTCCGATCGCTCTCATGCAACTTGGCGGGTTGGTGAGCCGCCGGGGGGCGGTGCTGATCGCCGAGGACCACGCCGGAAACCGTCTGCTCGTGCGCCAGCTGCTCGAACTCGAGGGCTTCACCCAAGTCGACGCCGTTTCGACCGGCCTGGAAGCGGTTGCTGCCTGGGAGCGGGGCACCTATGACCTCCTCCTGCTCGACTGGCAAATGCCGGGTCTCGACGGGCTCGAGGCGCTGCGCCGGATCCGTAGCCTCGAGAGCGAGTTCGCTCGGCTGCGTACGGCCATCGTCATGGTCACCGGACGAATCACCGAACCGGAGCGAGCCGCTTGCTTCGCGGCCGGTGCCGACGAATGCGTCGCTAAGCCCTACAGACCCGAGGAACTACTCGATGCGATGGATCGAGCGCTGCGGTCGCTCGAGCGTGGTGGCGGGCCGGCCGCCGATTTGGATATCTAATATATCGCGGGAGAGAGCCCGGATTTGGATCTGGATCCGGTATTGAGTTAGCTGTATGGTGGCGAACGCGCATGCTCTCTCCAGCCTGAAGGCCCGCTTTTCCTTGCCACATATCGGATGAACAGGATGCTGCAGCGGCTTGCCATCACCGGCGCGTCACTGCTGCTCGCAATTCACGTTCCGATGGCGTATTCGCAGTCCACGACCGCCGAGTCGCAATTCCCTCAGGTGGTCGTCGTGGGCGATCGTGCGAGCCTTGCGTCGGCGCAGCAGATCAAGCACGACAGGATCGAAATCGTCGATTCGGTCATTGACGATGACATCGCAAGGCTTCCGGATCTCAACGTGACCGAGGCACTCCAGCGCATCACCGGGGTTCAGATCCAGCGCGATCTCGGCGAGGGCTCGACCCCCAGCATCCGTGGTTTGACCCAGATGGAGACCTTGCTCAACGGTCGCGAGGTGTTCACGGCCGGCACCGGGCGGAACCTCAACTTCGAAGATATTCCCTCGGAGATGGTCTCGGGCATCGACGTCTACAAGACCTCGACCGCTCAACACATCGAAGGTGGAGTAGGCGGCATGATCGACCTGCGAACGCATCGTCCTTTCGATTTCGCCGGAAGCGAGATGGTGGGTTCCGCGCGGCTGATCCACGGCAGTCTGGCGCGGGAATATGAACCCCAGTTCTCCCTGCTTGCGAGCGACCGTTGGCGGATGGCCTCGGGCGACGAGTTGGGTATCCTGTTCGACATCTCCTATCAGGAACGTGCGTTTCGCGAAGATCAGGAGAGTTCCGGCAATCCCCTCGCGCGAACGGATCTGATCCCGGGCAAAACCGTCATCGCCCCCAACGGGACATCCGAAACCACCAGCCTCGGAGTCCGCAAGCGGACCGCAAGCAGCCTGGTGCTGCAATGGCGCCCTTCGCCAGCAATCGAGTTCTACGCCGAGGGAAGCTACGACGAATTTCGTACCATCCAGGACTCGTACCAAATCAACGTGGCGGCCTCACCCACGTTCGCACCTGGCAGCCCAATTCTATTTCCCGGAACCGACGACCTCAGGAGCATCACCTGGACCAACGCCCCGTTGTCGATCCTCAGCTTTGCTCGTGACACCATCGACCGGACCCAGCAGGCGGCCGCGGGCGGTATCTGGACCCAGGGGGCTCTCACGTTAAAGGGCGATGTTAGCCACACGCTGAGCCACGAGGGTCTGTTCTTCAGCGGACCGTTCTTGGCCGGTACCGCAGCGAGCTTCACGCAGGACCTGTCAACACCCCTGCCCCGCAACGGCATCAGCGGCACGGATCTACTCGATGCTGCGAACTTGCGATATACCGGGATCGCTTATCGCACCCTCCCTTATGATGGCGACCTCACGACCGCTCGAGTCGATGCGGACTATGCACGCGCCGGCGATTTTTTTCGCACTCTCTCGGCCGGTATGCGTTTTGCCAAACGCGGCGCAACCAACGCTCCCGGTCTGATCTTTGCCGACGCCGCCGTCACGGGACTCACGGGGGCCGATCGACCCTCGTACCTCATGCCCGATCCCTACGGATTCTTCCCCGGGGCGGGCGGGCCGAGCATCGGCAACTACCTGGTTGGAAACCTCTCGTCGGCCCGCGACCCCATTGGAATGCGTACTGCCTTCGGAATAACCACACCCATACCCACCAGTGCCAGTCCACTGAGCTTGTGGAGTATCAGCGAGGAAACGCAGGCCGCGTATGTCATGACCGGATTCGCAGCCTCGAGTGTGCTCGATGGGAACGCCGGATTGCGCGTGGTCCGCACGCGCGAATCGGTGTCGGGCAGCCAGTCATCGCCCACAAACGGCACCCTGGTGCCTCTCGGAGTCGAGAGCAGCTATGCCGACTGGTTGCCGAGTGTGAATCTGCGCTACCGCCTCGATGAGGGTCTACTGCTGCGTGTGGCGGCGTCGAAGACGATCACGCGACCGGATTTCGGACAGCTTTCGCCCTCTTTGACACTGATCCCCAATTCGGTCAACCCGTCTCTGAACCAGGGCAGCGCGGGTAACCCTGCACTCAAGCCGGTGCGCGCCAACAACCTTGACGTCGCGGTGGAGAAGTACTTGGGTCCCACCACCTCGGTCTCCATGACTGGGTTCCGCAAGCAAGTAGACGGTTTTGTCACCACAGTGAGCAATCCGGAGGTCTACGATGGCGCAGCCTACGAAGTCAGCCGGCCGCAAAACAGTACGGCGGCAGCCATCAAAGGTGTCGAGTTGGCTTACCAACAATTCTATGATGTCTTCCCAGCCAGGCTGGGCAGTCTGGGCTTGCAGGCGAACTACACCTACGTCGACAGTGAGTCGCCCAACAGCGCGCTGGGCACTCCGGCGCCTCTGCAGAATCTCTCCAAGAACAGCATCAACGTCATCGGCATGTATGAACGCGGCGACGTTTCCGCGCGTGTCGCCTACAATTGGCGCGACAAGTTTCTCGGCGGCGTAACCAACATCGTCGGTGTCGGCGCTTTGCCCATCTACACAGCGGCCTACGGTTGGCTCGACGCCTCGCTGCACTATCGATTCACCGACCATGCATCAATCGCCATCGAAGGGGTGAACTTGCTGCACACCCTGCGCCGCTCCTACTATGGAGTGGAAACGAGGCCTCAAAGCGTCTGGTTGGATGACACCCAAATCGCTGTGACCGTAACAGTTCGAATCTGAGAGCCTAGAATGGGGTTGAGCCACGTCGAGTGGGCATTAGCGGGCCGCGGCTATCGATGCGGCGCCGGTTGGGTCCCGATTGCCGCCGTACTGACGCTTCTAGGGTGTGTTCTTTTTCAATTCACTCCGGCGAATGCTGCGGTATTGCTGGAGGAATGGCGCGGCGAGGCCGGCCGCATACGGGCGCTCGCGGAAAATAATGCGCCGAGTGCCTACGAGGCTGCGAAGCGCTTGCAGGCAGGCCTCCCCGCGGATGCAACAGCCGCCGACCGGGCGCGTTCGCTCAATCTGCTGTCGCGCATCGAGACCTACTTGGCCCTGACCGAGCCGGCGGCAGCGCATGCGCGCGAAGCCTTCGATCTGGCGGCGAAGAATGACGATCGAGTGGGCCAGGCTGAAGCGGATCTGAACGTTGCTTTGAACGGAATCAATCAGGGTAAGCTGGACGCCCTGGTGGCTGCGGCCCAGCATAGCGTGGCCATACTCGAAGGCGTCGATCGCCCGGACCTGTTGGGCGAGGCCATGCTGCGGACAACCATGGTCTACCGGCGGTTCGAGCAGTTCGACGAATCCGTTGCGCTCGCAGTCCAGGCCATGGATATCGCCAAGCGCAGCAACAATCCGCTGGCGCTGGCGTACGCCCATCAAGGATTGACCAGTGCGCTCGAACTCAGCGATCGCTTCGCGGAGGCGCGCGAACACAACCAACAGATGCGCGTGCAGGCCCGGGCGGCGCACTCCAGGCTGCTGGAGGCCACCGCGGTGGCGGGGTTGGCTGGCGTGAGTTCCCACGACGGCGATCTGCGCCGCGCGGAGCAGCTAACTCGCGAGTCGATCGCGATGTTCCGCGAAGTCGGCGCACCGTTTGCAACGAGCTACGGCCTTTATGGCCTGGCCGATCTGCTCGCACGTCAGGGTCGTCATCAGGACGCCTTGCGTTCCCTGGATGAAGCGCTCGATATCTACGCGCGATATCCGAACCGCATCAGCCTGTGGTTCGCATTGAACGCACGCAGCGCCAATTATCAGGTCTTGGGCGATGTCGCCAAGGCAGATGCCGATGCCGAGCGGGCGTATGCGGTCGCCAAGGATCTCGGCATTGCCGTTTACCTGAGCGGAAGCGCGACGCGCCTCGCATCGATCGCGGCCGCCAAGGGTGGCTACCGCCGTGCGTACGAACTTTCGACCGAAGCGAGCGAGATGACCGCCAAGGCGGCACGCGAAAAGGCCGGTTCGCGCGTGATTCAACTGATTCAGCGCTACGAGTCGGAGGGCAGGCGGCGCGAGATCGACGAGTTGACTCATCGAACCGAACAACAAACCGCGCAGCTGCTCCAACGTGAATTGCAGCAGCGTTGGCTGGGGACGTTGCTGGCCGGCGTCGTCGTCGCGTTGGTCGGTGCCGGGTTGTTCGCAGCTCGACTGCGCCACTCGCAACGCCAACTCCAGGCGCTCAACACCCAACTGCAGCGTTCGGAGAACGACGTCCGCGCTCTGAACGCGGACCTGGAACAACGCGTGCAAGCTCGCACCTTGGAGTTGCGCCGGCAAGCGCGTTATCTGCGCACCCTGATCGACATGCTGCCGATGTGGGCGTGGTTCAAGGATACGCAAAGCCGTTACCTGGTCGTGAACCAAGCCCACGCCGAGGCCCGCGGCCATTCGGCTGAGAGCATGGTGGGTCGATCGGATGCGCAGTTGTTGCCGCCCGCTCTGGCGCTGCGGCAGCAGTCCGACGATCAGGAAGTGATGGTCTCGCGTCAGCGCAAGACGACGGAGGAACTCGTGACCGACGACGGCGGCAGCGCGTGGATGGAGACCTACAAGGCCGCGGTGCTCGATGAAGACGGCACGGTGCTCGGCACGGTCGGCGTAGCGCGCAACATCAATGAACGCAAAGCGATCGATGCTACACGCGAAGCCGCTCTGGCGGAGGCCACACAACTGGCACGCCAGCGCAGTGATTTCCTCGCCCAGATGAGCCACGAACTGCGCACGCCGCTCAATGCCATCATGGGTTTTGCGCAGATTTTGCAGCGCGACAAGACGCTCACCGAACGGCAGATCCGAGGACTCAAAATCATCGACGAGAGCGGACAGCATCTGCTGACGCTCATCGGCGACCTGCTGGATCTGGCGCGCATCGACGCGGCCAAGCTCGACTTGTTTCCGGTCGAGGTCAACCTGCCGGTTTTTTTGCAAGTTGTTCGCGACACCATCCAGGTTAAGGCGGAAGATAAGGGCCTGCATTTTACCTATCGTGAGGCGCCCCATTTGCCGACCACGGTGCGGGTAGACGACAAGCGTTTACGCCAGGCGCTTCTCAACTTACTGGCAAATGCGGTGAAATTCACGGACTCGGGACAGGTCATGCTGCGCGTGCTGTCTCGGCCGCCATTGGGAGTCGAGGGCGGCGCCAGGATCTGCCTGCGATTCGAAGTGGAAGACGAGGGCATCGGCATGAGCGGGGACCAATTGACGCGGTTGTTCCAACCCTTCGAGCAGGTAGCCGAGGCCCGGCATCGTGAAGGCGGCACCGGGCTGGGGCTGGCCATCAGCCGGCAGTTGATCCGACTGATGGGCGGCGATATCGAGGTGCGCAGCCGGTTCGGCGAGGGTAGCGTTTTTTCGTTCGAGATCGAAGTACCGATATCGCAATGCGAGACCCCGCCTCTGCCGCAGGCAATGGCACCGACCGGCTACCGAGGAGAGTCCCGCAAGATTCTGGTGGTCGACGACGTGCTGCAGAGTCGCGCGATGCTGTTCGAAGAGTTGAGCACGCTGGGCTTCCTGGTGGCGGAGGCGGTCAACGGTGCGGACGCGCTGGAGGCGACCGCTCGATTCCGGCCGGATCTCGTCATCATGGATCTGACCTTGCCGGTCATGGACGGCTTCGAAGCGATGCGGCGGCTGCGTAATTTGTCCGAGACCGCGCTGTTGCCCATCATTGCGACGTCGGCCAGCGCCACCGCGGAAACCGAGATCCGCAGCCGCGAAGCCGGCGCGGATTTTTTCGTCGGCAAACCCATTCAGGAGCTCATCCTCCTGAACGCCATCGGTGCTCTGTTGCATCTGGAATGGATCCAAGACACCGCGGTGTACCCTGGCGAGCCGCTCCTCGACAATTGCGACGGGATGGCGCGATCATGATCGCGCACAACGGAGGACCCATGGAAGCAATTCAGCGGCGCGAGCCCCCGGTGGTTCTCATCGTCGACGACGAGGAGCGCAATATCCAGTTGCTCGAGATGCTGCTTCAAACGGACGGATATGAAATGATCGCGGCCCACAATGGCGCGGAGGCGCTGGTGTTGGCGGCCGAGAAGATGCCCGACCTGATACTGGTCGACGCCATAATGCCCGATGTCGACGGCTTCGAGACGGTGTCCCGCTTGAAAGCCGATCCGAGCACGCGGCCGATCCCGGTCATCATGGTCACCGCGCTCGATGACCGTGAATCGAAGCTGCGAGCCTTGGGCGCCGGTGCCGAGGAGTTCCTGAGCAAGCCCGTGGATATCGCTGAAGTCACGGTGCGCGTGCGGAACCTGCTGCGGCTCAAGGAACACAGCGATCTGCTCAAAAATTACAACGAGAATCTCGAGATACAGGTCAGGGAACGTACGGCCCAGCTCGAAGAAGCGTATCGCGACACGGTGTTCACCCTGGTTCGCGCCGCCGAGCATAAAGACGAAGAGACGGGCCACCACGTTCGGCGCATCAGCTACTACTGCCATGTGCTGGCGGCCGAGATGGGGATGACGGGCGAGTTCCTCGATGCCATCTATCGCTCCAGTCCCATGCACGACATCGGCAAGATTGGCATACCCGACCACATACTGTTGAAGCCCGGTAAGCTCACGCCGGAGGAGTGGATCGTCATGAAGACCCACTGCACATTAGGCGCCAACATCTTGTCGTTCGGCCGTTCTCCGTACACTCTCATGGGAGCGGAGATTGCGCTCAGCCATCACGAACGCTGGGACGGGAGTGGCTATCCGAGCGGCCGCAAACGCGAGGACATCCCGCTCTCGGCGCGGATCATGCAAATCTGCGACGTGTACGATGCGTTGCGCAGCAGGCGCCCGTACAAATCGCCGGTCGATCACATGAGTACCATCAGGATCATCACTCAGGGGGATGGTCACACCATGCCGCATCACTTCGACCCGGCGGTAGTGGCATCTTTTCTCACCCAGGCGGACCGCTTCGAAGCCATTTATGCTCAATACGCCGAGGACTGACGCCTGCGGCAGCGGCTGGAATGCGCAGCAACGAGTGGGTCGATGGCGTACCCGCCGATCCACACAACAAGGTAGAATGCGCCAGCCAATATAGGTTTGCGGGCTGAATGCTAAAAGACAACGACGCAGCGAGTGACGCCGCTGCCGCCCCCCTCACCCGACTGCGGAAGCTCTTCGAAGCCAGCCTGTACACTGCCGCAGAACGGCTGGTCGACGCCGGCTGCGTTTTCGACGTGCGCATTCTTCAAAGTGGTCGTGTGGTGACCGGAATCGCCGGTACCGACACCCGAGCTATCGATCAAACGGTCAAGCACCGCGTCTACGTTCAATACCGGAGCATGGATGACAGGAGCACGAACAGCCCGAGTATCGAAGGCGAGTGCAGCTGCGGCGAGCGCGCTCCCTGCGTGCACGTGGCAGCGGTGTCGATTGCGGCAGCAAAGTGCCTGAGCGATCACCGCGACGATGTCGATCCATTGCCGCGGCCGCCGAAGCAGGCGTTGAGGCCGAAGGTTCCCACGGCGCTGAATGTTCCCACGACCTTGAGCGATCCCGCGCAGCAACGGCTTTGCTATGTCTTGCAAACACCCGGAGTCGAGGAAATTGGGCGCAACGCCGTCGACGGATTTCGACTGTCCGTCTGGGTGGCCCAGACCGGGGCGGCCCGGCAGTTCCAACCCGCCCGTCCCTACGTTCTGCGAACTCCGGATGGAAATGGACAGTATCCCCGCTATGTCGATGCACAGGACCGGGAGATTCTCAAGGCACTGACGGCGCGGCACATTGACGGTGCGTGGCCGCTGCGGGACGCGGCTGGATTCGAACTGCTGCGACAGGCTGTCGGCACCGGCCGCGCACGATGGCAGTCGCCCCAGGGTCAAGCGCTGCGCTCCGGCGCCGTGCGCCATGTGCCGTTCGCGTGGCACGCACTGCCGAATGGCGACCAACGGCTGGAGTGCGAAACCGCAGGTTCGCTCCACATCGTCCTCGACGTCGAACCCGCAATCTATGTCGACACGACCACCAACGAATGCGGATCCGTGCAGCTTCCCTACCCAGTGGATGTGCTGCGTCAATATTGGAATCAACCGCTCACCCCGAAACAGGTCGACGCTGTCAATGAGCGGATCGCACGCCATACCCATTGCGCCGCATTCCCAAAACCGCGAGCCATGCTGGTGCAATCGCAAGCGCTGTCCAGTTTGCGAGCCACCCTGGTCTTGTCCGCCGACCTCGAGGCCACGCTGCATTTCGTCTACAACGGGATGGCCATCGACGGGCGCACGCTGCTTCATGCCGAGCCCACAGTGCGCCATTTGAACGGCGATAGGGTCTACGAGATCGAGCGCGACCAGGAAACCGAACGGACGCTGCGAGCGCAACTCGACGCCGCCCTGGGTACGCAGCTCGACGCCGACACGCGGAATGACCAGGCATGGCTGGCCTTCATGATGAACGGTGTGCCGGTGCTGCAGGCCATGGGCTGGGAGATCATCGCCGATGAGCGCTTCCCGTACCGCATCGCCGTGGCCAACGATTGGTATGCGGATCTGCACGCGAATCGGCGGCAGGATTGGTTCGACCTGCAGCTTGGCGTCATGGTGGACGGCCGTCCCGTCAATCTGTTGCCGGCCTTGGTCAGCTACCTGCAAGCAGCGGCGGGAGCGTCCAATGCCTCGTGCCTGCTCACCGGCGAACACTTGCTGGTACCGCTGGAGGACGGGCGCTATCTGCCGGTGGCAATCGAGCGGATGCAACGGATCGCCAACACGCTGGTGGAACTGTTCGACCAGGATAGTCTCAACGATCGACACGCCTTGACACTGCCCGCGAGTCAGGCAAGCCGGCTGGCGCAACTCGCGCTCGAACCCGGCGCGCCCGCACTGCGATCCAACGACCCGTCCCTGCCCGGCCTCATCGACGAGCTCAAGAATTTCTCCGGCATCCAGCCGCTATCCGCCCCCGCGCATTTTCAGGCCACGCTGCGGCCCTACCAGCAGGAGGGCCTGGCGTGGTTACAGTTTCTGCGTCGTTATCGCTTGGGCGGCATCCTGGCCGATGACATGGGGCTGGGAAAAACCGTGCAGACGCTGGCCCATCTATCGATGGAGAAAGCACAGCAGCGCCTGCGCAAGCCCGCGCTGATCGTGGCGCCGGTCAGCGTTCTCGGCAACTGGCAAGAGGAAATTCGCCGTTTTACGCCCGAGCTCAAGCTGTTGATCCTGCATGGAGCCAAGCGCAAGGCATTATTTCCGTCCATCGATTCGGCTGACGTCGTCATCACCGGCTACCCACTGCTGCAACTCGACAGCGAAATATTGCTGGCTCGGGATTTCAGTTTTCTCATTCTCGACGAAGCCCAGACCATCAAGAATCCGCGTGCCAAAGTATCGCAAGTGGCGCGGGCGCTGCGCGCAGAACACCGCTTGTGCCTGACCGGAACGCCCATGGAGAATCATCTGGGCGAACTGTGGTCGCTGTTCGATTTCGTGCAGCCTGGCTTGTTGGGGGACGAGAGGCAATTCCAACATCACTACCGCAACCCCATCGAGAAGAACGGCGATAAGAATCGCGCCCAGGCTCTCAGCCGTCGCATTCAGCCGTTCCTGCTCCGGCGCACCAAGGATGCAGTGGCGCAAGATCTGCCGCCGAAAATGCAGATCATCGAATCCATCGTCATGGATGAAAGACAACGCGATTTCTACGACGGCATCCGCTTGACTATGCATCGGCGAGTCCGGGAGGCCATTCAGGGCCAAGGACTTGCGCGCAGCCACATCACCGTCCTCGATGCCTTGTTGAAATTACGCCAGGCCTGCTGCGATCCGCGACTCGTCGGCGCCGACACTCAAACGCCGGCCATTCCGTCGGCCAAGCTGGATTGGCTGTCGACTGCGCTGCCGGAGCTGATCGCGGAAGGCCGGCGCATTCTGTTGTTTTCCCAATTCACCTCCATGCTGCGGCTGATCGAGACGGTAGTCACCGAACTATCGATTCCCTACTGCCTGCTCACCGGTGCTACCCAGAATCGAACCGCGCTGATCGAGCGGTTTCAGTCAGGCGCCATACCGTTATTTCTGATTAGCCTCAAGGCCGGCGGCACGGGCTTGAATCTCACCGCCGCGGATACGGTCATCCACTACGATCCCTGGTGGAATCCCGCCGCCGAAACACAGGCCACCGACCGGGCCCATCGCATCGGCCAGGACAAGCCGGTATTCGTCTACAAACTCATCGCGCAAGGCACGATCGAGGACAAGATCATGCAGTTGCAAGCCGACAAACACGCGCTGGTGAGCCAACTCTACAGCGGGAAGAATGCATCGCCGAGCAATCTAAGCGCGGCGGACCTGGAAGCCTTGTTTGCACCATGACCATGAAGATGATCGATGTTGACCTGCAAGCGCAGATAGACGCTCAACTCCTGGAGCAAGGCGCATTCACCGTGCTGGAGTTCCTCATCGACTCCGGCCGCTTGCTCCATAGCGACTACGACGGCTGGCGACGCCATGAAATCAGCTATCTCGACGAGGTGCTGATGGGCAGCAAGGAGAAGATCCGGTTACAGATCGAGGCAGCTGCCGGCTACGCGCGCAGTATCGGACTGGTGCAGCAGTTGCAGACGTTTCATGGGTGGAGTTCGGATGCGCGGGACGGCAGCGTCGAACCGCTGCGCATCAGTGCCGATCGGCAGCTGCACGAGCTCATCGCCAGCCGCTACGTGCCGGTGCAGAGCGCACCGCAAATGGATTTGTTTTTCGACAATCCGGTGGTGGCCTTGACCAACGGTATCGTGCGAGCGCTGTCCGCCAGGAACCTGGGCGAAACCCAGCGGCAACTGGATCGACTCTACGCTCAGGCCCCCAACCATGCCGATCTCGCCGCCTTCGATCGGTTGTTGGCCGCACTGGGACACGTGGATATACCCATCGACGATCCACGGCGGGAACTGGATTTTCTGCTGGAAATCACTCCAACGGCCAAACGGCTGCTGGGTTCGCAGGCGCGAGATCTGCTCGCGCCGTTGTGGCGGCAACTGGCAACTGCGCTGGGAAACCGAACGTTCGCGGCCGACGCACCCGCCCTGCATCGCAGTTTCGCCTTGAGCCAGTCGCAGGATTGGCCCGGCGTCAGCGACTCCGTACACCGTGAACCGGAGTGGTGGCTGCATGCGCCGCTGTGTTTGCGTCTGGCGCAGAGCAGCTTTTATCAACAGCTCCGCATGGAGGCTCTGATCGCCTGGTTTCATCTATGCTGGCGAGCGCCGGCACAGGCCGCGGATGTGCTCGATCATCGCCGCCAGCCTGACACCGGCATCGCTGCATGGTGGCAACGATTTGTCGATAGCGAAGCCGATTCGGAAACCGCGCTCACCGCCGCCGACTTCCCTGCTTGGCTGCTGCTTCACGAGCAGGGACTGGCCCTGCAGTTGGCCGTGGATCTACCCACCGGCAACACGCCCGCCGAAGAGCATTATCGCTGCGTGCATCGCTGGATTCAGGCACGCCGCGCAAACCGGCACAGCGACGAGCTGGCACTGCGCAAGGTGCTGCAGGCCGGTCACCCCACCCTATTCCGTTACTTGAAGCAATCCGTGTGAAATTCCGGATCGCCGTGGTTAACGGTTGATCGCGTCGATGGCCTTCTTGTCCACCGCGAGGGCCGCCTCGTGAATGGCTTCGGACAACGTCGGGTGCGCATGGATGGTGCGCTGGATGTCTTCGGTGCTCGCCGAGTACTCCATCGCGAGCACCGCCTCGCTGATGAGTTCGCCGGCCATGGGCCCGATCACGTGAATCCCCAGGACTTCGTCGTCATCTTTGGCGGACACAATCTTCGCCATGCCCTGCCCGGCTTCCATGGCCCGCGCCCGACCGCTCGCGGCAAACGGAAACGTGCCCACCTTGTAGGGCCGGCCACTGGCTTTGACTTGTTCTTCGGTTTGTCCCACCCACGCGATTTCCGGCGCGGTATAGATCACGGACGGTATGACCTTGTAGTTCACTTCGCCGAAATGACCGGCAATGAGATCGGCCACCATCACGCCTTCTTCCTTGCCCTTATGCGCGAGCATGGGGCCGCGCACCGCATCACCGACCGCCCAGACGTTGGGCACATTCGTGCGGCAATGCTCGTCCACCTCGATGAAGCCGCGCTGATCGAGCTTCACGCCGGTGCCTTCCGCCAATAAACCTTCGGTGAACGGTCGACGCCCCACCGCCACCACCAGCTTGTCCACTTGCAGCGCGTGCTCGCCTTTGGCGTCGGAATACACCACATCGACGGTGCCGGCCCCCGCGTTCCCCTTTACCGCGGCGCTCAGTACTTTGGCACCCAGCTTGATGTCGAGGCCTTGTTTCTTGAAATGACGCTGGGCTTCCTTCGCCAGGGTCTGGTCTACCATGGGCAGGAACTGCTCCATGGCCTCGAGTACGGTCACTTCGCTGCCCAGGCGCCGCCATACGCTGCCCAGCTCCAGTCCGATCACGCCCGCACCAATGACGCCGAGACGCGCCGGTACCGCATCGAATTCCAATGCATTCCAGGAATCGACGATGTACTTTCCATCATGCGGCACGGTCTTCAGCCGGATGGGGGTCGATCCCGAAGCCAGCACGACATTCTTGGCTTCCAATGTTCGTTCCGAGCCGTCGGCGCCGGTGACCAGCACTTTGTTGCCCGGCAGCAAGCGACCGTGCCCTTGGATTCCCACCACGCCATTGGCCTTGAATAAAGCCGTAATGCCGTTGGTCATGGTCTTGACGATGGACGCGCGTCGCTTCTGCATTGCGCCGAGATCGAGTTTGACATCACCCAGTTGGATGCCGTGAATGCCGAACTCGTCCTTGGCGCGCTGAAACAGCTCGGAAGACTCCAACAGCGCCTTGGACGGTATGCAGCCGGCATTCAGGCAGGTGCCGCCGAACGCATAGGTGCCGTCCATGTTCTTCCATTCATCCACACACGCCACTTTGAGCTTGTTCTGCCCGGCACGAATGGCGGCGGGATAACCGGCCGGCCCCGCGCCTATCACGACCACGTCGTACACGTCGCTCATATGCGCAGCACCATGCGCGCGGGATCCTCGAGACACTGTTTCACCGTCACCAGGAATTGCACCGCTTCGCGGCCGTCGATGATGCGGTGATCGTAGGTCAACGCGATATACATCATGGGGCGGACCACCACCTGACCGTCGACGACCACCGCACGATCTTGGATTTTGTGCATGCCCAGGATGGCGCTTTGCGGCGCATTGACGATGGGCGTCGACAGCAACGAGCCGAACGTTCCGCCATTGGTGATGGTGAAGGTGCCGCCCGTCAGTTCTTCCATGGTGATGGTTCCGGCACGGGCTCGCCCTGCGAAATTGGCGATGGCTTTTTCGATGTCGGCGAAACTCGATTGATCGGCATCCCGCAACACGGGGACGATCAATCCTCGATCCGTCGAAACGGCGACTCCGATATCGAAGTACTCGTGATAGACGATGTCGTTGCCGTCGACCGACGCATTCACGGACGGGAATTTCCTGAGCGCCTCGACGCAGGCCTTGGTGAAAAAGGACATGAAGCCGAGCTTGGCGCCGTACTGCTTCTCGAACTGATCCTTGTAGCGGCCGCGCAATTCGTTGACGGCCTTCAAGTCCACTTCGTTGAAGGAAGTCAGTAGGGCTTGAGTGCCTTGAGCTTGCACCATGCGCTCGGCGATACGCGCTCGAAGCCGCGTCATCGGTACCCGTTGTTCGGTACGCGCGCCGCGTGCGGCCGGCAACTCCGGTGACTTCGATGCCGGTGCCGGGGACGGCGCCGATTTGACCGCCGGCGGAGCATCCTTGGCGGACAAGTAATTCACCACATCGGACTTCGAGACGCGCCCGTCGCGGCCGGAGCCGGCGACCGCCTTGGGATCGACTCGGTTCTCCTCGACCACGCGTTTTGCGGCGGGACTCAGCTTGCCGGGGCCGGTAGCGGCAACCGCAGCGGTTGTCGTAGCGCCGCCGGGAGCGGCCATGATGGAAGGTGCGCTTGCACCCGGTACGGCCGATCCGGCAGGTGTCGCCACGCCGGACGCCGATTCGTCGGGCGTCGCCCCGGGGGACGCCGCCGCTCCTGCCTCGATCAACGCCAGCACTTGGCCGCTGGTGACCGTGGTGCCACCGTCAAACTTGATTTCTTTCAGTATGCCGGCGATCGGGGCGGGAACCTCGAGCACCACCTTGTCGGTTTCCAAGTCGACCAAATTCTCATCGCGAGCCACGGCATCGCCGGGCTTCTTATGCCAAGACATAAGCGTGGCATCAGCCACCGATTCCGGCAGCTGCGGCACGCGCACTTCGATTGTCATTAAGAACCTGTCCTAGTTTGAGCCGCCGGTAGGCGCATCGTTTGTCGGGAAGCTTCTTCCGGTGGCGTGCCTTGCAGGGCCGCCGTGACCAGATTTTTCTGTTGTTGTTCGTGCAAGGCCGCGATGCCGGTGGCCGGCGCCGCGGCACCGGCGCGTCCGGCGTAGAGAAGTTCGTCTTTCACGCCCAACGGCAACTGCAGCCGGTGGCGAATTTGATACCAGCTGCCCTGATTCTGCGGCTCTTCCTGACACCAAACGATCTCGCGTGCATTCGAATATTTGCGGATGACCGCTTCATATTCGTCCGACGGAAACGGGTACAGCTGTTCGAGGCGCACGATGGCTACTTTGTCGATCTTTGCCTCGCGCCGCGACTTCAACAAATCGAAATACACTTTGCCGCTGCACAAGACGACGCGTGTCACGGCGGACGGCTTGATGTCATCGACTTCGTCGATGACATTGCGGAAACCGCCCGCGGCGAGCTCCTCGAGTCGCGACACCGACAAGGGGTGACGCAGCAAGCTCTTCGGCGTCATGATGATGAGCGGCTTGCGCAGCGCCCGCACCATTTGTCGGCGCAGCATGTGGAACATCTGCGCGGGTGTGGATGGCACGCACACTTGAATGTTGTATTCGGCGCACAGCTGCAGAAAACGTTCGAGACGAGCCGATGAATGTTCGGGACCCTGGCCCTCATATCCATGCGGCAGGAACAGAGTGAGCCCCGACAGGCGGCCCCACTTGGCTTCGCCGGAGCTGATGAACTGGTCGATGATGACCTGGGCCCCATTGCAGAAGTCGCCGAATTGACCTTCCCAAATCGTCAAGCAATGCGGCTCGGTCGACGAGAATCCGTATTCGAATCCCATGACCGCCTCTTCGGACAACACCGAGTCGGTCACCGTGAAGGTGGGCTGGCTGGTCGCCAAATGCTGCAGTGGCACGTAGCGCCGTCCGGTGATCTGATCGTGCAGCACCGCATGCCGATGAAAGAACGTGCCGCGGCCGCTATCTTGGCCGGTGAGCCGCACCGGGTAGCCCTCCTGGACGAGGCTGGCATAGGCTAGATTTTCCGCACAGCCCCAATCGAGCGCGAGATCGCCCGCCACCATGCGCTCGCGAGCCTGCATGATGGCCAACACCCGCGGATGCAGATTCCAGTCCGTCGGATAGGTCGTGATCGCCTTTCCGAGCGCCTTCAGGCGCCCCATGTCCACCGCAGTCTTCACCGGCTCGGACCAATCCGCGCCCAGATACGCACTCCAGTCGACGGTGTACTTGTTGCCGATCAGGCCGAGAGCGGCGCGCGCCTGCGGCTTGCCTTCGTCCAATCCATTACGGTACTGCTCCATCATGGCCGCGGCATCAGCGGCCGTCAGCACGCCCTCCGCCACCAGCTTGTCCGTATAGATCTGCCGCGCCGTGGGTTTTTTGCGAATCACTTTATACATCAGCGGCTGAGTCGCGGACGGCTCGTCGGCTTCGTTATGGCCGTGGCGGCGATAACACACCAGGTCGATGACGATATCCTTGTGAAACTTCATCCGATACTCGAGCGCGAAGCGCGTGACGAAGCACACCGCCTCGGGATCGTCGGCATTGACGTGGAAAATCGGTGCTTCGACCATCTTCGCCACATCGGAGCAGTACAGCGTGGAACGCGCATCGCGCGGATCGCTGGTGGTGAATCCCACTTGGTTGTTGACGATGATGTGGACCGAGCCGCCGGTGTAGAAGCCGCGCGCCTGCGACAGCTGCAGCGTCTCCATAATGACGCCCTGACCCGCAAACGCGGCATCGCCGTGAATCTGCACCGGCAATACCTTGTCGCCCCGTGCATCGTTGCGGCGTTCTTGCCGAGCCCGTGCCGAGCCCTCGACCACCGCATTCACGATCTCGAGGTGCGAAGGATTGAACGCCAAGGCCACGTGGACGTTGCCCGAACCCGTTTTGAGGTCCGAGGAGAATCCCTTGTGATACTTGACGTCGCCCGAACCGCGCAACTTGGCGAGGTCGTAGTGACCCTCGAATTCGTTGAACAAATCCTTGGGCGATTTGCCGAGCAGGTTCACCAACACATTGAGCCGGCCTCGATGCGCCATGCCGATGATGGTTTCCTCGACGCCGAATGTACCGCCCTGCTGCACCAGATCGTCCAGCAGCGGAATGAGACTGTCGCCGCCTTCGAGCGAAAAGCGCTTCTGGCCAACGTACTTGGTGTGCAGGTAACGCTCGAGTCCCTCGGCTGCCGTCAACTGCCACAGAATGTTCTTCTTCTCCTCGACGGAGAATCGACGCAGCATGCGGGCCGCCTGGAAATTATCCTGCAGCCAAATTCGCTCGTCGCTATCCGACACATGCGCGAATTCGGCGCCGATGGTATCGGCGTAAATAAACTTCAGCGTACTCAAAATATCCTTGAGCTTGCTGCGTTGGCGGATGGCATCTATGCGGCTGTTGGTGAAAAACTCGGTCTCCAAATCCGCGTCGGACAATCCGAAATATTCCAGAGTGAGCACGTACGGCTTGGCGCGCTCCTGCAGCCCCAGGGGGTCGAGATTGGCGATCAAGTGGCCGCGATTCGCGTATACCTGAATCAGCCGAGACACCGCGCCCTGTTTGGCACTGGCTACATCATTCCCGGCGGATGGCGCAGCGGCGGCGAGCGGCGGCTTCTCCTGGCGTTTGGCCAGAAGCTCGCGGAACTCGCCATGGGCTATTTCGTTATTCGAGGTGCCTTTGAGCTCGTTGAAGTATTTCGCCCAGGCGGGTTCGACCGACGCCGGATCCCGCAAAAACTTCTCGTAGAGGTCCTCGATGAAACCGGCATTTCCGCCGGACAGAGCCGTAGTGGCCAGCTGGTCTGCAAGTGATTGGCTCATGAGTGGCGTAACTGCAAAAAACCTCAATTAACTCAAGGTGATAAGAAGCGAACGCTAGAATTCGCGACAACCGCTAGTTTAGCCCAATGCGACGCAATATGGAATGTGACGCGGGCCGCCAAACTCAAAGTTGGGTGGGGTCGATGAGCCCTCGAAGCATCCAATATTCATATCCCAGCAACACCGAATAGATAATCAGTACCGCATACATCACCCGATCGACGCGCACCACCCGCATGAATCGATAGCGCGCCAGAATCACCAGCAACATCACGCCGCAACCCGTCATCGCCATTTTGACGGTGGCGAACACGGCGGCGCTCTTGTAAACCACCGCCGCCATGATGGGGTTCACCTCGATGGCGCCCCCGGACAACAGCGTTACCGTCATCAATGCGTCCGCGACGCTCAATAACAAGATGCCGATCGCCACCGCCAAGAGGTGGGGGGCGTGCCAGTCGAGGGAGTGGAAGCGCAATTCCGACAGGCGGCGTGGCGGCCGGCGGCGTCGGGGATGGAAACCTCCATAAAGGACGGACCACCATATCCGGCCGCGGCGATCCGTCCGACCACGCCGTTCGCCGTCGGTCTCCGGAACGGCCGTCTCCGTCTCCTGCAATGGGGCGGGAGCGCGGTGTTTCGACGTTTCTGAACGATCGCTGGGTGTCATCGGCCACACTATGCCCGCACGCGCGGCGGCGGCAAGCACCATGCGTCATAATGCATGCCTGCGACATAGTATTTTTACACTCGCCCCGCGAGCCGCGGGCCCCCCGCGGGCGCCCACCCAGCAAACCGCGAGTTTGGCGCCCACATCGCGGACAACCCCCACCCGCGAGTACCGTGACGCCCTCCGGCAGCGCTAGCTTGCGCTCACCAATTTGGCCACGAAATCGGCCACCGGCATGGCCGCAAGCGCGGATGGATCGGTGAACGCCTTCTTGATGGACTCGGTTTGTTTGGCGCCGAAATGCGCTGCAACGCTGGCCTCGAATTTCTTGACCAGCACCGGCATGCCCTCGGCGCGCCGTTTGCGGTGGCCGATGGGATAGTCCACTTGCACGCGTGGGCTCGCGGTACCGTCCTTGAAAAAGACCTGCACGGCATTGCCGATGTAGCGCGTGTCGGCCGCATAGTATTCTCGAGTGAAGGTTGCGTTCTCCTTCACCTGCATCTTTGCACGCAGCGCATCCACGCGCGGATCGTCGGCCACTGGGTCTTCGTAGTCGGACGCTGCGAGCCGGCCGAACAACAACGGAATGGCCACCATGTACTGAATGCAATGATCGCGATCGGCCGGATTGGCGAGCGGCCCGGTCTTGTCGATAATGCGCACGCCGGGCTCTTGAGTTTCGATCATCACCCGATCGATCTGGTCGAGCTTGGATTCGATCTGCGGATGCAGCGTCATCGCCGCCTCGACGGCCGTTTGGGCATGAAATTCCGCGGGATAGGAAATCTTGAACAACACGTTTTCCATGACGTAGCTGCCGAACGGCTGCGGCAACTCGAGCGGCTTGCTTTTGAACAACACGTCCTGGAAGCCCCAGGTCTTCGCGGACAGTGCCGAGGGATACCCCATCTCGCCTTTGAGCGCGAACAACGCATGCCGTACCGCCCGGCTGGTGGCATCGCCGGCCGCCCAACTCTTGCGCGAACCCGTGTTCGGCGCATGGCGATAGGTCCGGAGTGCGCCGCCATCAATCCAGGCATTCGACACGGCGTTGATGACTTGATCCCGGGTGCCGCCCAGCATGGCAGTGACCACCGCCGTCGAGGCCACGCGCACCAGCAACACATGATCGAGGCCCACGCGATTGAAGCTGTTTTCCAGGGCAAGAATGCCTTGTATTTCGTGCGCCTTGATCATTCCCGTCAGCACGTCCCGAACCTTCAGCGCCTTGCCGCCGCGCGACAAATAGTCGGCGACCGCCAAGATGCCGCCCAAGTTGTCGGAAGGATGACCCCATTCCGCAGCCAGCCAGGTATCGTTGAAATCCAACCATCGAATCATGGTGCCGATATTGAACGCGGCGTTGATGGGATCGAGTTCGTAGGACGTTCCGGGGACGCGCGCTCCGCCAGTCAGCGTGGCGCCCGGAACCACAGGACCTAGGAGTTTGGTGCAGGCCGGATACTTCAGCGCCTGGAAGCCGCAGGCCAATGTGTCCATCAAGCAGTAGCTCGCGGTCTCATAGGCCAGCGCACTCGAGATCTCGTAACTCAGCGCATAGTCGGCGATCGCGGTGAGCACCTGATCGGGAGCGGGCCGTTCGGCCGATTTGATATCGTGTGACATAGAAGGAAATGAATACCTATGGATAGAAATGAAGGCCTGGGTACAGGACAATGACCACGCGCTTCGAAGGCTTACGGTCGGTCGGCCAGGGGAACGAACTTTAAATCTTCGGGGCCGATGTAATTCGCGCTCGGGCGAATGATCTTGCCGTCGACACGTTGTTCGATGATGTGGGCCGACCAGCCGCTCGTGCGGCTGATGACGAACAACGGCGTGAACATTGCCGTGGGCACACCCATGAGGTGGTAGGACACGGCCGAAAACCAATCGAGATTCGGAAACATGTTCTTGATCTCCTTCATCACCGACTCGATGCGCTCGGCGACCGCGAACCCGCCCATGTCGTTGGCTTCGCGCGCCAGCGCCCGCGACACCTCTTTAATCACTTGATTGCGCGGATCGGAAATCGTATAGACGGGATGACCGAAGCCGATGACCACTTCTTTTTCGGCTACCCTCCGCCGGATGTCCGCTTCGGCCGCATCCGGTGTTTCATATCGGCTCTGAATCTCGAAAGCCACTTCGTTGGCGCCGCCGTGTTTCGGCCCGCGCAACGCGCCGATGGCGCCCGCGATGCAAGAATACAAATCCGAACCCGTCCCGGCGATCACCCGAGCGGTAAACGTCGACGCGTTGAACTCGTGCTCGGCATAGAGATTCAACGACGTGTGCATGGCGCGTACCCAGGATGCGGGCGGTCGTCGGCCGTGCAGCAAATGCAGGAAATGCGCGCCGATGGAATCGTCGTCGGTCTGCATGTCGATGCGGCGCTTCGCGTGCGCGTAGTGATGCCAATAGCACAGCATGGATCCCAGCGAGGCCAACAGCCGATCGGCGATCGCGCGGGCATCGGCGATGGAATGAGGGTTGGTTTCCGGCAGCAGACACCCCAGCGCCGAAACGCCGGTGCGCAGCACATCCATCGGGTGGCTGCTCGCCGGGAGCTGTTCCAATACGGCAAGGACACCCGCGGGAGGCACCCGCAGCGACTTCAGTTTCGTCTTGTACGCGGCCAGTTCCGATTCGTTGGGCAGCTTTTCGTGCACCAACAAGTGGGCGATCTCCTCGAACTCGCATTGAGCGGCAATATCGAGAATGTCATAGCCACGGTAGTGCAGATCGTTGCCCGTCTTGCCGACCGTGCACAAGGCCGTGTTGCCGGCCACCACACCGGACAACGCCACCGATTTCTTGGGTTTGACAGCGACCGTGTGGGAGTCCGTCATTTGTCGTCTCTCCGCGAATTATTGCGCCAATGTGGGGTGGCACCGCTCATTTCTCGTCTCTCCGCGAATTGTCGATCCCATGTGGGGTGGCACCGCTCATTTCTCGCGGCCCTCAGCGAATAACTGGTCCAATTTGGCTTCGTAAGCGTGGTAGTCGAGGTACTCGTACAGATCGGCGCGGGTCTGCATGCGGTCCACCACGTTCTTTTGCGTACCGTCGCGGCGAATGGCTTGATAGGTGGCGAGCGCAGCGGCATTCATGGCTCGATACGCCGAACAGCAGTGCAACACCATATCGACACCCACCGTGGCCAGCTCGTCGCGCGTATACAAGGGCGTGTGCCCGAACTCCGTGATGTTGGCGAGGACGGGTACCCTAACGGCATCCTTGAAGCGCCGGTACATGGCAAGCTCCGTCATGGCCTCGGGAAAAATCATGTCGGCCCCCGCCTCGACACAGGCGACGGCGCGCTCCATCGTTTTATCGATGCCCTCCACCGCCAATGCGTCGGTGCGCGCCATGATCACGAATTGGGAATCCGTGCGTGCATCCACCGCGGCTTTGATCCGGTCCACCATCTCTTGCTTCGAAACGACTTCTTTACCGGGCCGGTGGCCGCAACGCTTGGCTTGGACCTGGTCCTCGATGTGCAGGCCGGCGGCGCCGAACTTGATGAATGACTTCACCGTGCGGGCGATATTGAACGCACCGCCCCAGCCCGTGTCCGCATCGACCAGCAGCGGCAACGAACAGGCGTCGGTGATGCGCCGCACGTCGATCAATACGTCGTCCATGGTACTGATGCCCAAGTCCGGAACCCCCAAGGAGTTCGCTGCGACACCGCCGCCCGATACGTACAGCGCCTTGAAACCGCAGGCCGCCGCCATGCGGGCCACGTAGGCGTTGATGGCACCGACGATTTGCAATGGATGTTCTTCCGCAACCGCCGCGCGCAAGCGCGCTCCGGCCGATGCGGGCACGGCTGTGCTCATACGCTCTCCCCGACAAGACTCGCGCTCGTCCGTTGATTCATTGAATTTAAACTATAGAGCGTATGCGCTTGCGCCCGGATGACAAAAGCAATCAAACTACCTGTGAGAAATTGCAACACCCCGGCGGGCGCCGGGCTGGGCTTGGCGCTCACGTTTGCAGGCCGCGGCGAAACTCGCCCGGCGATGCGCCGGTCCACTTCCTGAAGGCCCGGTGGAAGGCGCTGCGTTCCGAGAACCCCAATTCCAGCGCGATATCCATAACGCTTCGGTCCGAATGGCTCAAGTAACTGATGGCCAGATCGCGCCGTAGCTGATCCTTGATGCCTTGATAGGACGAGCCCTCTTCGTGCAAGCGGCGGCGCATGGTGGCGGTGGTCATGTTGAGTTCGCCGGCGAGCTGGTCGAAATCCGGTACTTCGCTGGGCAACAGCTGCCGTAGGCGGCGGCGGATTCGCGCGCTCAAACTGCTACCGTTCTTGTACTTCACCAAGATGCTTTCAGGCGCCGTGCGCAGAAACTCCTTGACCGAGCGCTCGTTCTGAACGATCGGCAAATTCAGGTAATCCGCGGCGAATACGATGGCGGTGTGCGGTCCGCCGTAGGCCAAATCGGTACAGTACATCAGCCGATACTCGGCGCTGTGCGGAGGCTCGGGATAGGCGAACCGGGCCCTCAATATGGGGATGCGGCGACCCACCAGCCAGCATGCGACCCCGTGCAGCAGCATGAGCAGTACCTCATGTCCAAAGATTCGGGGGGCCGCGCCTGCCGTCCGCTCGCGCAGGATGATGGTCGCCTCCTTCTCCTCGCGCGTCAGCGACCCGCCGATGTCATCGAGGATCAGGCCATAGAAGCGCAGGCTGCGATCCAACGCCTGTCCGAGATTTTTACAACCGAGTACCGCGTGGACCAGCATGGCGAAACTGCCGGCCTTCATGCGCCGAGAGTCCTGGCCAAAAAACTCGTCGTCCAGGGTCAACGCGACCAGCCGCCACAACTCTCCATAGTGCTTGGCCGAGACGCGTGCTTGCGGCACCTGCAGCAGACTGGGCGACAGGCCCACCCGGGTCAGCAAGGCGTCGGTGTCCATGTGGCGGGCACGAACGCTTTCCAGCGCCGCTGCCACGAAGCAGATGGCGACTGTGCCCGGTTCGGCTCGGCCGCCCGGGAGCACGTCCCCCGCGATCAGGGCGGACGGCGATTGTTGCATTTTCGCTCACACATTTTGAGTGGTTTGGGCACCGGTGCGGTCGCGCCCAAGCCCTATAGTTTACGCGACAGGTGGGCGGCACGGGGGGCTTGAAACCAAGATGGCGGACTTCTACAGCGAAGAACAACGCATGATTCGCGATTCGGCGCGGGAATTTGCGCGGCATGAGCTGGCGCCGCGCGCCGCCGCCTTCGACAAGGAAGGCTGGATCGCGGACAGCGTGATTGCAAAGCTCGGCGAGCTCGGGTTGCTCGGCATGATGGTGCCAGACGAATGGGGCGGTTCCTACACGGATTACGTCGCCTACGCGCTCGCCATCGAGGAGATCGCGGCAGGCTGTGCGGCCACCTCGACGCTCGTGAGCGTGCACAGCTCGGTGGGCTGCGGGCCGATCTTGAGATTCGGCACGGATGAACAGAAGCGGCGTTATCTCCCCGACATGGCGCAGGGCAAACTCATCGGCTGCTTCTGTCTCACGGAGCCGCAAGCCGGATCGGAAGCTCATAATCTCAAAACCCGCGCCATCCTGGACGGCGACGGCTGGGTTTTGAGCGGTGCGAAGCAGTTCGTCACCAATGGCAAGCGCGCCAAAATCGCCATTGTGTTCGCAGTGACCGATCCCGAACGGCGCAAAAAAGGCATCTCCGCCTTCATCGTTTCTACCGAAACGGAAGGTTTTATCGTTGGGCCACCCGAGCACAAGCTCGGAATCCGTGGTTCCGACACCTGCGCCATCAATTTGGACAATTGCCGGGTTCCCGCGGATGCACTTTTGGGGGCCCGGGGCAAGGGGCTTTCCATCGCCCTGTCCAACCTGGAAGGGGGGCGGATCGGGATCGCGGCGCAGGCCATTGGCATCGCCCGGGCGGCCTTCGAGGCGGCGCTCGCCTATGCCAAAACGCGCCGCCAATTCGATCGGCCCATTGCCGAGTTCGGCAGCATCGGCGATATGCTGGCCGACATGCAAACGTCCATCAATGCGGCCCGCATGCTGACGCATCACGCCGCCCGCATGCGCAGTGCCGCGTTACCCTGCCTCTCGGAGGCGTGTCAGGCTAAACTATATGCCTCGGAGATGGCCGAGCGGGTGTGTTCCAAAGCTATTCAGATTCACGGGGGCTATGGCTACTTGGAAGACTACAACGTGGAACGGCACTACCGTGATGCGCGCATCACGCAGATTTACGAAGGCACCAGTGAGATTCAACGTCTACTGATCGCCAGAACGTTAACGACACAAGAGGAACTCACATGACCAACCAACCTGCCGTACTCGCCGATCAGGCGCCGACGGTCAAAATGCTGCTCGACGGCAAATTCGTCGAGTCGCAGACCACTGAATGGCACGATGTCGTCAATCCGGCAACCCAAGAAGTGCTGGCTCAGGTCCCCTTCGCCACCGATGCCGAGATCAATGCGGCGGTCGCGGCGGCCAAAGCAGCCTACAAGACCTGGAAAGTAACCCCCATCGCGGCACGCGCGCGCATCATGCTGAAGTTCCAAGCGCTGATTCGAGAACACATGAACCGAATCGCGCAGACCTTGAGCGCGGAGCAAGGCAAAACCATAGCCGACGCCGAGGGCGATGTGTTTCGCGGCCTGGAAGTGGTGGAGCATGCCTGCTCCATCGGTAGCCTGCAGCTGGGCGAATTCGCGGAAAACGTCGCCGGCGGCGTGGATACCTACACCATTCGCCAGCCCATCGGGGTATGCGCCGGTATCACACCCTTCAATTTTCCCGCGATGTGTCCGCTCTGGATGCTGCCCATGGCCATTGTGTGCGGCAATACCTTCGTGCTCAAACCGTCGGAACAAGATCCGATGACGCCCATGCTGCTGGCGGAACTCGCTCTACAGGCCGGCGTCCCGCCCGGCGTGCTCAATGTCATTCACGGCGGCAAGCGCGCCGTCGACGCCATCTGCACCCATCCCGACATCGTAGCCGTATCGTTCGTGGGATCCACGAACGTGGGTACGCACGTGTACAACTTAGCTTCGCAGCATGGCAAGCGGGTGCAATGCATGATGGGTGCGAAGAATCACGCCGTCGTGCTGCCCGACGCCAACAAGGAGCAGTCGCTGAATTCGCTGGTGGGTGCGACCTTCGGCGCAGCGGGGCAACGCTGCATGGCGACATCGGTGACGGTGCTGGTGGGTGAAGCCCAGAAGTGGATACCGGACATCGTGGCGAAGGCGAAGACGCTCAAGGTCAATGCCGGCAGCGAAAAAGGCACCGATTTGGGACCGGTGGTCTCGAAGAATGCGAAGAATCGCATTCTAGGGTTGGTGGAAGAAGGCATCAAAGCAGGCGCGAAGCTGGAACTGGATGGCCGCGGCATCAAGGTCGTCGGCTACGAGAAGGGCAACTTCATCGGCCCCACGATTTTTTCCGGCGTGAAGCCGGAAATGTCGATCTACCACACCGAAATCTTCGGCCCGGTGATGGTCATCGTCGGCGTGAACACCCTGGATGAAGCGATTGCTCTGGTCAATGACAATCCGTTCGGCAACGGCACCGGTATTTTCACGCAGAGCGGTGCCGCGGCACGCAAGTTTCAGAATGAAATCGACGTGGGTCAGGTGGGCATCAACGTCCCCATCCCAGTGCCGGTGCCCTTCTTCAGCTTCACCGGGTCGCGCGGCTCCAAACTGGGCGATCTGGGTCCCTACGGCAAACAGGCGGTGCTGTTCTACACGCAGACCAAGACCATCACCTCGCGCTGGTTCGACGACAGCAGCGTGTCGACCGGGGTCAACACAACCATCAGTCTCAAATGAGAGTGGGCATGGGCATGGGCATGGGCGTCACATGAAAATTGCCTTCATCGGCCTTGGCAACATGGGCGGCCCGATGGCGCGCAATTTGTTGAAGGCCGGGCATGAACTGGTGGTATTCGACGTGGTGCAACGCAATGTCGAGGCGTTGACTGCGGTGGGCGCAGCGGGGGCGGCATCGGCCAAGCTCGCTGCGAGCCAAGCCGAACTGGTGATCACCATGCTGCCCTCCTCGCCGCATGTCAAAAGCGTGTACTTGGGTGAGAGCGGAGTCCTTGCCGGCTTAGCCGGCGGCATCCCGCTGATCGATTCGAGCACCATCGATCCGCACACTGCCCGCGACGTGGCCGCCGCCGCCCATGCTCACGGCAATCCAATGGCCGACGCACCGGTCTCCGGCGGCACCGGTGGTGCGGAAGCCGGCACCTTGACCTTCATGGTGGGCGCCGAGCCCGCCTTGTTCGAGCGCATTCGACCCATCCTTGGCTCCATGGGCAAGAACATCGTCCACTGCGGCGGTGCCGGCACCGGCCAGGTTGCGAAGATTTGCAACAACATGCTGCTCGGCATCTCCATGATCGGCGTTGCCGAGGCCATGAGTCTCGGAGTGGCGCTCGGCATCGATGCCAAAGTACTCGCCGGAATCATCAACACGTCGAGCGGCCGATGCTGGAGCTCGGACACCTACAATCCCTACCCCGGTGTGATGGAAAACGTTCCCGCCGCGCGCGGTTACAGCGGCGGGTTTGGAACCGACCTCATGTTGAAGGATCTCGGACTTGCCACCGATGCGGCCAAGCAGGCCAAGCAACCCGTGGCCATGGGCGCCATGGCGCAGCAGCTCTACCAGCTATGGAGCTCCCGAGGCGGCGGTGCCAAGGACTTCTCGGCCATCATCGACTTGCTCAAGATTACGCCCGCGGGCGGCGGGGTCCCATGATTGAATGCCGCATCGACGGGCACGTCGCCTTGGTCACGCTGGACAATCCCGCTGCGAACACCTTCACCGCCGAGGGACTGCTGCAGCTCACGAATTTGGTGGGCGAGTTGAATCGCAATCTCGATGTGTACGCGGCGGTGGTCACCGGCCAGGGCGACAAGTTTTTCAGCGCGGGCGCCGACCTGAAATCGTTCGCGGACGGCGACAAAGTGCAGGCTCGGCTCATGGCGCAGCGTTTTGGCGCGGCCTTCGAGGCGTTGCAGGAGGCGCGCCCGGTGGTGATCGCGGCCATCAACGGCTATGCCATGGGCGGCGGCCTGGAGTGCGCGTTGGCCTGCGATCTGCGGATCGCCGAGGAGCACGCCCAGATGGCGCTACCCGAACCCTCGGTCGGGCTCTTGCCCGCCGGCTGCGGTACTCAGACATTGCCCTGGTTGGTCGGCGAAGGGTGGGCGAAGCGCATGATTCTCACCAATGAAAGAGTCAATGCGGAAACCGCCTTGCGCATCGGCCTGGTGGAACAGATCGTTCCTCGCGGCCAGAGCCGGCAGACGGCTCTCGAACTGGCACAGCGCGTCAGCACATTGAGTCCACGCGCCGTGACCTTCAGCAAGAATTTGATACATCAGGCGCGCCAGGGTACCCCGCGTGGTGCTGCATTGGCGCTGGAGCGCGAGCGATTCATGGATTTGTTCGATGGCGAGGATCAGCGGGAGGGCGTGAAGGCGTTTCTCGAGAAGCGCCAGCCGGTCTGGAAAAACGCGTGAGCGACTCCGTGGCAACGAACGGCGCGGCAACGAGCGGCGCTGCAAAGAACGGCGCGGAAATCCTCTGCGAGGTTCGCAATCACATGGCGTTCATCACGCTGAATCGACCCGCGGCGCTCAACGCCTTGTCATTCGAGATGATCGTCGAACTGCGAGCGCAGCTGCGGAAATGCGTTCGCGATGATGAGATCCGCGCGGTTCTCTTGAGAGGCGCCGGCGACAAAGCGTTTTGCGCCGGCGGCGACATTCGAGCGCTTTATCAAAGTTTCAAGGACTCGGGAAAGCTGCACCGCGAGTTTTTCATTGCCGAGTATCCGCTCGACTACCTGCTGTACTCATTCCCCAAGCCCTACCTCGCATTGATGGACGGAATCACCATGGGCGGCGGTATGGGCCTGGCGCAAGGTTCGACGCTGCGCATCGTCGGTGAGCGAACGCGTATCGCCATGCCCGAAGTCGGCATCGGCTTGTTTCCGGACGTGGGCGCGAGCTATTTTCTCTCGCGGCTTCCCGGATCTCTCGGTCCCTACCTTGCGTTGAGCGGTGTGCAGATTCGTGGAGCGGACGCGGTCTATGCCCGACTGGCCGATGTGTTCCTGCCGCCGCCGGCCGTTGCCTCCTTGGACTCGGATCTCGCCGCATTGAATTGGACCGACGACAGCGCTGCGGACATCCGACGGTTGGTGCACGCCCACGCCGCGCAAGGATTGCCCGCACCGTCCTTGAGCGTGCTGCGTCCCGCCATCGACACTCATTTCTCGCAAACCTCAGTGCCAAACATCCTAGCATCGCTGGACGCGGAGTCCCGCCCGGAGTATGCGGACTGGGCGCAGCAAACCGCGAAGCTCATGCGCAACCGCTCGCCGACCATGTTGTGCGTCACGCTGCGTCAACTGCAGCGGGGCAAGACTCTGGACCTTGCCGCCTGTTTTCGCATGGAACTCGGAATGATCGAGCAGTGTTTCGAGCAAGGCGACTTTCTCGAGGGTGTACGTGCGCTGCTCATCGACAAGGACAACTCCCCGCACTGGAAGCCGAGTCGATTGGATGAAGTGACGGATGCATCGGTGGACGCTTTTTTCCGCGAGCGCTGGCGCGGCAGAGCCCACCCGCTCGGGGATCTGGAAGGAACATCGATACATGATCCAAGGTAATCCAAGGTAATCCATGAATTTCAGCAGAACGATGGCGGTCATCACCGGCGGTGCGTCCGGGTTGGGGAAGGCGGTGGCGGAGCGTGTTGTCGCCGCGGGCGGCAAGGCCGCCATCCTCGATTTGCAGGAGGCCGCGGGCCAGTCCTTGGCCGCGGAGATCGGCGCATACTTCGTCAAATGCGACGTCGCGGTGGAATCGGACGTGGTGGCAGCGACCGAAGCGGCTCGCCAAGCCATGGGCGGCATCAATTTACTGGTCAACTGTGCCGGCGTTGTCGGCGCCGGAAAACTTCTGGGTAAGGATGGGCCGATGAGCGGCGCGTTTTTCGAGAAGGTGGTTCGAATCAATCTCGTTGGCACATTCCTATGCGATAAAGCCGTCGCCTCCGTCATGCAGAACAATGCCCCCAATGAAGACGGCGAACGCGGCGTCATCATTCACACCGCCTCGGTGGCCGCGTTCGAAGGACAAATCGGCCAGGTCGCCTATTCCGCCACCAAGGCCGGAATTGCCGGGATGACGTTACCCATTGCGCGGGAACTGGCGAAGTTCGGCATTCGCTGTGTGGCAATCGCGCCGGGCATCTTCATGACGCCGATGCTGGCGAGTCTGCCGCAGGACGTCCAGGACTCGTTGGGCAAACAAGTGCCCTTCCCACCGCGGCTCGGCAAACCGGCGGAATTCGCTCAGATGGTGCAATCCATCGTGGAGATACCCACGCTGAACGGCGAGACCATCCGGTTGGACGGGGCGATTCGGATGGCACCGCGGTGAATCACTCACTGCCCTAGGGTCGCGTGGGAACGTCCGGGATGTGTGCCATCGCACCGTCAGGACTTCTCTTCGGAAACCTCGAGCTTCGGCAGGCGCCACCCCTCGGCAAGTGCCCACACGGCTGCGATCGTAAGGGCGAGGGTACGCACCAAATGTGAGGTCTGGAGTTGTTGATACGCTTGCTCAGTGTATCCGTGATCTTGCATCTCACCCAGTGCCCCCGCAGCCCACGGAGTGGCGGCGATGGAGAGTATGCAGAGCGTCGCTATACCCCAAAGAGCCCGGCGGGAGATACGTGCCGGCGCGCTCCATAGCGCGAGTGTCCACACCAGGCAGGCTGCACCGTAGGGGAGCACGACGATCGGTAGCCGCCGTATGTAACCCCGGCTAAATGCCTGGAAGGCGGCATCTCCGAATGCGCTCAGGTCAACATGGATGCGGTACACATTAAAGAACAGTAGCCAACAGACCCCAACGCTAGACCACAGCAAAGCAACCCCGGCAGCCTGCAGTCGGCTCGCAGCAACCCCGCGGATAAAGACCGGCGGCGGACGCCGTGTGATGGCCACGGATGCGATAGCCCCCAGATACAGAAGGATCGAGGCGGCCAGTGTGGCAAGGAAGATCATGAAGTAGAGCGGCATGTTGGACATCCTCAGATTGCGTAGCCGCGCAGCATGTACGCATTACGCGATGGCACACTAAACGTTTGTATTGTTGTCAACCGAAGAGCCACAGTCATTGTAGCAGCAACGAACCCCGGTACTCCAGAGAGCGTAGGTTCCTGCCTGGAACACGCGGCATCATCAGACCCGGATAGCATCAAGTTCACCGTCAAAGCGGCCAACGACGCCGATGCCGCCGATCGCGCGGTGGCCGAACAGGTACGGCGGATGCAACAGAGCTCATTTCTCGAAGACCCTCTCACTCCCCTGGAGAAGCCCGAACTTGCCTTCGGCTACCGATTCACGTCCGCCGGACACCCTCATGACCCGCTGATCCATGATTGGGAGGTCCAGGAAGCCTATCGGCAGTACAAGCGCCGCTACGGCGATGCCGCACTCGATCACCTTACACGCATGTACGGTGAGACGATCCCGGCCAGGAACCTGCATCTCGTCATGGGCACCATGCTCGCCCATCCGCGCACCTTCATCATCATCGGCCTGCTGCGCTCAGGATTTGATCCGCGGGAACTCGCTAAACAGGGTTCGCTGTTCTGATGCGCCCAGATAAGCTCCAGGGCGCTCTTGTACCAAAGAGCAGCCGTCAGGCTATCCTGCCACGTCAGTAAAAATTGCAGGAAGTGGAGTCTAACAAGCTGTACGGCGACGCATCTGTCGTTTCACCCTAATTAGGTGAATGAGGCACTTGATGAGGGAAATGACACCTTAATTTGGTTACTGGTAACCAAATAAGGGTATCGGCCGTTGAGAGTGCCCTCGAGTTCGGCCCTGATATGAGCCTCCTTCCGATTCGACCGGGAGGTTGCCTTGGCGGCAACTCCCTGCTCGCGCAGATGACGTGCGAAAGCCTGGCGCCATCCATGGAGCGTTGCCTTACGGATGTGTAGGCCGTTCGCACTCCTCGCTGACGGCTTTGAGGACCATATGCACGTGGGGGTGCGGCTCATCCGTGTGGAGCGCGAGAGCGTATAGATGGCGCCGAGGGGCGAATAGCTTCTCCGCAAAATCGCGTACTGCCGTCAGAAGTTTGTCAGGCGGGGTTCCGGCTGGCATCGAGAATATGATTTTATGGACCAACTTCTTGCACCTCCGTCGGCGATCCCAGATCGGACCGACCTGACAGAGTAGTTCCTCCAAGTCGAGGTCCCAATCGTCAATGAGCTCGGCTACCCCCTTGCGTCCTTTAACCGGGTTGTTGAAGAAATCAGTTTCCATAGCTCGACCGTGCCCCTTCTGAAGCTCCACAAGGTGCTGCCGTATTGCCGCGACAGAGTGGCTGCCGGGAATGATGACCTTGATGATGACTTCTGGTGGGCGATGTGCGGGACGCGCGGCGCGCGCCTGAGTTGTGGACGTGCAAGTCTTAGTACGCACCGGCCAGGGCCTGCAGCCGCTCTCGAATCGATGGATCGAAGTTGTTGGGACTCATGCTCCAGGGGTCAGCGCTTGGCGGACGAAGATGACGGCATAACCGGTTCCGCTCAGCCGTGAGCCAGCGAATCAGCATGCGGCGGCCAACCGAAGCACCGGGGCTGCCCGGCCATCCTGCAATAAGCCAACTTAGGAAATGGAGGCTCCCGTGACGACAGTCATAAATGCGATCCGCGTCTTGCCTCTGGTTGCATGTGTCGGCTGTATAGGTTCGGAAGATATCCTCCTGCTGGGCTAGAGTGAGGTCCGTCCACACCATGCCAATCAAAACATCAGCGAGCGCAATCATCTCCTTCCAGGTCAGTCGGCCGAGTCCTTCGAGCTCAAGCACGCCATTGCGCTTACCGGCGTACAGGGCCGCCTGAAGCTGAACGACGGACGCATGCGCAGGGCGATATGAATCACTCAAAATGCTCTTTGAGCATCGTGTACAGATGGTCGGTGAGAATGAGCGCGCAGACGAAAACGGTGGGGCACGAAGTCCGGCGCCGCAAGACTCGCAATGTTCAATCAAAACACCGCCGTGGACTGGGCACACTGCCATCCATCCGAGGAGCCATGCTGAGCGCAAGTACGGCTTCGAGGCATGGTCCGCATACGGTAAATCGATACGCTCGGCGATCAGGCGCAACCCTGTCGTATCGTCTGCCGGCAAACCGAGCACCGGCCTCATCATCGCGATAAGATGGCTCGAATCCCTCAAAGGTCATCTGACGCAACCGCTCGACACTAACATCGGTCTTCTCACTGATACGCGCGAGCAACCAACGGTGCGGGCGGCACCACCACTGGGAACCTGCGGACCGATCGTCGATATCAAAACCGCGGGTGGCTAACGTATGCGTCGATACCTGCAAGCGGGTCGCCAGACGAAGAAGCCAGGAGAGGAAAGCCTCCTCGGAAGCGGGGGCCACGTAGAGCGGCAGCGGCGGTGATCGTCTCGGGCAGGATGCCGGTTGGAGTGAAGTCTTCTTGCGAGTATCAAACCGCAACACGACGGCGCTTGGAGGGAGAAATGAAACCCATCTCATCGATCAACTTCGCAGTAATGCACTCCGCCTCGGTGGTAACTGCCCGCACAGCTGCCCGAGTCACGATCGCCACCATCTCGCCGAGGATGCCTTCGCCCGCTGTCAAAATCTTCTGAGCGAGCGCCGGCTTTGCAAGCTGTGACGGACGGCGCAACGGCAACACCGCCTCAAGGCTTCCCAATAGGAGTTGGTACTCCTTGCCGGCGCGCCAGGGAGGCAGTCCAATAGGCTCGAATCGGTTCGCGAGCTGGTCATCGCTCTGAATCGCGTGCAATGCTTCTGCGGTGCCGACGGCGACCAGGGGAATCTGCAGCTCGTTACCGAGCCATCGAAGCAAGTTCAAGAGACGGCGCTGCTGCAGCCGTGATCCCGCCAAGATATTTTGCAGATCATCGATGATGAGAAGTCCCAAGTTGGTCTGCCGCATCATCCGGATGGCGGCGTCCTGTCGCTTGCAGACCCGTTCGCTCAATGCATACGGTAATCCGAGTTCATCCAGAATCGCACCGAAGAACCTGGACTCATCTGGGCCAGCGGGCATCTGCACCTTGAGCACCGGAACATTGGCAGCCCCCGCCTCTGCAGTACTGGCAACCACTGGGGTGTGGCAGCGTCTGAATCGTTCCACGATCATCGTCTTGCCGTTGTTCGTCGGGCCGCAGAGAAGTAAGTTGGGCATCCGCGTGCGCTTCGGGAAGGAGCGCAAGTCCTCCATCGTCGTGAGCGCCGCGTCCGCCAGGTCGTAAGTAATCCATCGATCAGCGCGGATCCGCCGGACTCGCACCTCCGCGCTCTGTTCCGCGAGTGTCCGCACGGAAGGTGTTCGCGTGCAAATCGGCGCGATACTTTACCTCCACCAACTCGGACCGGCCGTCACTCCAATGCACCAGACAATCCGGCGTGTATCGGCGCTGCATCGAGTCTTCTTGGAAACTCAGCGTGACGCGCTGGGAAACAATGTCGGCTGCGGCGTCGAGGAACGTAGTCAACATCACGAAGTCGCGCTCCAACGCGCTCTCGTGTTGAGTTGCGCGAGAGAAGCCGAGAGCCTGAAAACCAGTGATGTGTGAGCGACGACTTAGCGGGATGCGTCTCAAACGACGCACCTCTGTTCTGACCGGCGGCGAGAGTACAACGACATGTTGCCGGTCAGTTCCCTAATTAAGGTTCCAGTCCCATAAATAAGGTCCCAACGTCAAATCCCTAAGTTGTTTATTTTACTCAACTTGGGCCAGGAGTCCAGTAACCTAAAGAGGGAACTCAGCCTGAATGATGGTACTGGTACCTAATTAGGGTATCTGACGTTGAGACTGGTCCTAGAGTTCGGCGGCCGAACTTTTCTCGACGCCGCCGCCCCCGTGCAGCTGCCAAAGGTTCGGCTGCTGTCGGTGTTCCTGGACGATGCGACTACGCAGATGATAGTTCGACGCTACGCGCTTAGTTGATGGCATACCTTGCAGGGTAAGACAATGGCAGACGAAGATGATCGTGGAGCCGGCGCAGTCGTCACGACTGATGACGAAATTGCGATTCGCTCACTACTAACCCGGTTGCATAATGCGTGGGCGCGTGGCGATGGCGCGGCCTATGCCCAGTGCTTTGCTGAACAGTCCGACTACATCACATTCAACGGAATGCATCTTCGCGGGCGGACAGAAAATGCAGCGCTGCATAGCGCGCTTTTCCGAGGCGCCCTCAAGGGTACCAAGCTGTCCAACGAAATCGAGAGCATTGAACTGCTCTCGAGTAGTATTGCGCTGGTTCATACTGCCGGAAGCGGGCGAAAGAGATCCTATCAGACCTATGTCCTTGTGAAATTGGGCGCGGACTGGCTGATTCGATCGTTCCAGAATACCCGCGTGCAACCACTCAGCGTCTGGATCACCCGCTGGGCACGGAGACGAGTCGATCGTTGAGAGAGAGCCAGGAAACCAGTGACGACTTAGTGGGATGCGTCTCAAACGACGCACCTCTGCAGATCTAACCGGCGGCGGGAGTACAACGACGTGTTGCCGGTTAGTTCCCTAATTAAGGTTCCAGTTCCATATATATGGTAAAAACCTCAAATCCGTAGGTTGTTATTTTTGCTCAAATAGGACGCGGAGTCCAGTACCCTAATTAAGGGAAAACGACAGCATCTGCACTAAGTCAACGGCGAACTACAGGTACGACATTTTTTCGGTATCCAAGAGATGACAAATGGAATCGTAATCCGTCCGATCCGCATAGGACAATACAGTACCCGGGTTCCACATTTCGGGCATCGAAGACTCATGGCAAAACCCGCTATCACGACGAGAAGCCCGAATAGGGCTACAACGAAGACAGGGGATTTCTCGACAGCCAGCACGAGAATCGTCATCCCTACAACCAACCATATCGCATAAAGTATTCGCAGTCTTGTGCGGAGCGATTTCATGGTCCGCACGACCCACTCATACCAAATAGCTTTGCGAGCGAGCCAACTTGTGTCATCGATTTCGTGCCCGATAACCCACCGGGTAATCCGGGTCCGGCTCCAATAGTTCCGCCCATCAGTCGACCCGAGAAAGCAGGGCCATTTGACGGAGCGAAAATCAGAGTGACACTTATCGGTCCCAATGACGCATTGATGTTGTCGGAATCGCCACGCATGGCGGACGCTCCGCCGTTAAAGAAGCCGAAGAACACGTCACCCGAGACATTAACGCCCGCTCCCGCACCCTCTGACAAAAAGCCGCCGAAATCTGCTATGGAGCCATCCTGAGCCGATAAATAACCGCCGCTGCTTGCCTCACCTCCAACTCCTCCAACCGCGCTGCCGCCTCCGCCCAAAAGATACGTGTGGCATGGCGTATTCGACTTCGGCGTCTGACTTTGCGCCAATTGTCGCAAAACATTATCGATATTGGAATTAAAATTAAGCTTCAACAGCTGTTCAAAGGTGAAGTTGGTTGTCACCCTGGAAGTGCGATGGCCAAGGACCGTGGTTTCAGGAAATCCCTCCGTCACATCCGGCGCTGAACCGCCACGGGGACCTAGAATGTCGTAGACATCTTGCGAAGGGCTCGACTGGCTTACCGTGTAGAGTTTTTCAGCCGTCACCACTATTGGCTCCAACGAGTTATCACTGCTGCCCGCGGGCCAGGTTTCATACTTATATTCAGCCACAAACCCGCTCGGATCGATCAGGGTCAGCGGATTATTGTTCACGTAACTGTAGCGATTATAGCTTTGGGTGCTTCCGCCATTCGGAATGAACGGATCCGCCGACAAGAATCGTCCTGTTAAGGCATCCTGCACGCGTCCATTCATATGATTGAGACCCATACTCACGCCCCCAATCGCATCCTGCCCCGTATAGCCTTCGCGGCTAATTGATTTGATGGTGCCCAAATCGGGGCAGGACGGCAAGCCGGACCACGTACTCGGATCTCGGCGCGTCCCGAACGCACTGAAACTCTCAGCGACGGTCGAGGCGCCGGATCCATCCGTAATCTTCGCGATGCTACCCTCATGATCGCCGAGGACATAGTGCGTGACGTTGGTGCCCGAACTCTGGCGGCTCATAATCGCCACCAATTCATTGCCCGCCCGAATATAGTGTCGCCAGTCGACAATGCTGCCCAGCGTTACCTTCTCGAGCAGGCCGCCCGCATAGATCGTGGTCTCGATGGTTGAGCCGTTGCTGTAGACCTGTTTGTACCGCTGACGATTCGCATCGTAATACAAGGCGACGCTTTTATTGTTCGCGTTGATGGCCGTGGGGTAGTTATAGCTGGCCCAGGTGATCGAATAGCCATTTCGGCTGCTGGCATTCCCATTGGGGTCATAGGCAAATTCAGTACGCGACAACCCACGCAAAGCCGCTGCGCGATGAATGATCGCCCCGCCCTTGCCCGACCTGCCCCCGCAAATTAGCGGGTCCCCCACGGGACCCGCCAACGAGCGTTATCGCATGCGATTGACTACTGTTCGAAGCGTAGCCCGGGCAGCACCGGCGTGCCTTCCTTGCGCACCGCTTCGAGGCGATTGGGATCAAGTCCAAGGATTTTCAAGATCGTCGGCGCCACTTGAGTGGTCTCGACGAAGCTCGTTACGGTTCGCGCGCGCAACCCCGGATTGGAGACCACCAACATGACGTTGGTGTCGTCCGGCGCAAAGCCGCCGTGCTCTGCCTGCTTTTTCAAACTGCCGGTGTAGATAACGCCTACATTCGGCTCGACAATAATATCCGGTGTACGCGGATCAAGGCCGTCAGCGGGCAACCCGGGTTGGTCGAAAATCGCCGCCAACGACGGCCCGTAGAGAATCTCTCCGATGCCCGCCGCTTTGGCATTGGCCTCGAGTAAGCTCACCGCCGCGAGGGTGCTTGCCCCAGGGCTCAACCACAGCAGGGAAACGTCATCCTCGGTTGCGCCAATTTGGTTGAGTTCCGAATCCGGCAAAAACGCCGACCCGAGTATTGCCGATGGCGGCGTGCCATTGGTGCCGCTGTGACCGGGAATGGGCATAAAGCGATTCGTGTCGATGGCCGACTGGCCGTGCTTGGCTGTCACGACGATGGTCGTGGATTGCAGTAGATGCTGATCCTTCAACTGGTTGACGAACTGGCCAATTGCGGCATCTACGAACTCTATGTTACCCAGCATGCTGGGCGTTGGCGTACCGGCGGCGTCCGAGTATCCCCCTTTGACGCCGGATTCAATCAGTTTCTGCGCCACGCTGACGGCTTGGAAATTCATCCCGAATATCTGGGGTACATGGCCTTGTGCATTGCCAAGATGGGTTTTGCCTTGAATCCAGTTCAATACCGCATTTACTTTGAGCTGGTCGTAGCACTTGATATTGTCGAAATCGCCGGTCCAATCGCCCCCGTTATTGTTGGGGATGGAGCTGCAGTTCAAGCCGGTTGCAGTTTTCACTCCGGGCAATGGGATCAATTTTGAATTGACGTCGGGCGAGTAATAATCATCGAGATTGCTCGGCAGCGTGGTACCGGTGGGTCCTGACACTGCGGCGTAGACTGCGTGCTTGTCGGACCAGGCGGTATAACCGCCGGCCTCGTGGATGACGCCGAATATGGTGTTGGCGCGAATGAAATTCCACGGATAAACCGGGGCACACGCCTTGAACGGGTCGCGGGGGAGTTTATTGGGATCGATGGACTTGTAGCTTGCGTCGTAGGTGCTGTACGGACCACCGCCATTGAGCAGGGTTTGATCGATGTCGACGCCTTCCTCATATTCCGTGCGAGTGCCATTGGCTTCTCCCGGTGTGCAGTTGCCGTGCAGCACGCCATTGCCGGTATCAGTCGCCGGGGGTGCAAGAACACGGTCGTAGGCGACGTCGTAGTACGCGCCCACCAACTTCGGGGTGCCGCCGGTGACGATCGCCATCAAGCCCGGAAACGAGTCGGACGGCTTGGACGTCGATGTGCGGGTGTAATTGACACCCGTGCTCGCCAATGCCGCAAGATTCGGGCAGGTCTTTGCAATCACGCAGTTATGAAGATCGAGTGCATGCATGCCGTCAATGCTGATCAACAACACGTGGCGGCTGTCCGCATGCCCCGTGTCGTCATCCGAAAAAGCGAGCGGCGCCGCCAATACCGACAGGCCACAGGCCAAAGCAACGATCCGATGTAGTCTCGACATGATGATTTTTTCCTCGCGATTGTGTTTCTTCTACTGCACACAACTTTAAAACTCCGAGATGACAATTGGTTGACAGTGTTTTGCCTCCATAGGTGATTGATGACCAAACCGCCTGTTGGTGGGCAAATCCCCTACTTCGACCTTGCTTGAGTGAACGCAACCGACGTAGATTTAGCGCGGCGCGCGCTGGTGCCAGGCGCTTGCGTTTTGATTCCTGTCTGCTTGGAGGTTGAGTCATGCGACGAGTCGTGATCCTGATGCAGGAAAACAAAACGCCGGATTTTTACTTTCCGACCTTGTCCCTGTGGGGCGCGAATGTCCGCAACTCCGGCACCTTGCTCACGGCGCCTCCGACGCCCGATCCCACCCATGACAGAAATGCCTGGGTGCATTACCAAATGGGCGACTACCAACCGACGACCCTACAAATCGACAACGACACTGTCCTGCCCTTCTACAGTTGGCTCGCGAAACAATTCACCTACTGCGATTATCATTTCGGATTGGGCACCAATTCGACGCCGGGTCATATGCTTGCGGTCGGTGGTCAGACACCCACGTTGCGCAATCCGCCGAGTGGCACATCGCCGGTGTGGGATCTACCCACCATTTTCAAACATGTCGAGGCGGCGGGAAAAACCTGGGGAGCCTTCACCGGGTCCGATCGGTACCCGCTCAGTTTTTACCAGGAGCTTCACGACGCGGGGAGCCAAGCGCTCATTCACACCTCAAATTTGCCCAGCAATGATCAATTCACGCGAATGGCAACGCAGCGGACGCTGCCGGAGTTTTCATTCGTCTGGAGCCCTTCGGGCTACGATGAGCATGCACCGGATCAGACTAAGGATCCAGCCTATGCAACCAAGGGCCACGATCTGACGTGGCAGCGAGTCGACGCGGTTGTACGGGCGGGCGATTGGGCGGAGACGATTTTCATTCTGACGTGGGACGACTGGGGCGGCTATGCCGACCACGTCAAGACCCCGAATATAGAAACGGTGGTCGATGCCCTTCATCCGGCGGGCTTCCAGCTGATAGCCGGATCGCGAATTCCCATGCTGGTATTCGGCGGCAGTGTGATGCAAGGCATTGAGCGGTCGTGGCACTCGCATGCATGCATTCCAAAGACCGTCATCGATCTCTTGGGCTTACCGCCCTTTGGGCTGGCACGTGTCGACACGTCTGCGTCATTGGCGGGGCGCATCGATGCGACGCTGGTCCGTCCTGCGCCGCCGGCATTGGGTAGCACCATCGTACAACCGGCGCCGCCAAAACCCACGCCGACAATTCCAGCACCGCCGGTATGGACCGGTGCGGCAGCCCGCCCTCTGCCGAACTTGATTGCCAACGGCGGGGGCACGGTGCCGGCCCCGAATGACGCCATCGTCAGTGCGAAGCCGCCGCATCTTCCGAAGGGCCTATAGCTTATTTGGCGAGATAGTAAACCGGCATCGCGCCATTCTGAATGAACGTGCACGTGCCCTTACCGTTCGGCCCGTAGACCGCGTGCTGCATACGATCTCGGCATCACCGCCGGGTGTTGGCCTCCGGCGCGGGATTCCGCTCACGTCGCGGAATGCCGCCGGTGGGGGCGCTCTCGTGAACCGAAAGCGTCTTGTCAGGTTACCGGCATCTCAAAAAAAACATCCCAGGCGGCGTCAATGTCTGCAACGAGCAATCGTGCCTTCACGGTTCACAACGTCAGGTTCCCAATAGGTGTTCCATCGGCACTTCGATAAAGCTCGACCCGTTCAGCGGGCACTATGTGCGCTACAGTCGAACGACTTGGCAGGCTTGGTGCTTGTGCTTGATGGCGTCGCATGCGCGCTCCGCCTCATGCTCGGTCATACCACTCGAATCGATGAACAAGGACTTCCCACTCGCATCCGGTGTGACAACAAGATCGTGCAACGTATCGCCGAATCGTGCTTTCAGCTGCGAAAGCTTTCGTTGGGCCTTGACATCGGATGACTCGCGCGCCAGGCGCACTCCATAGCCCGTGAGGTCTTTGAGTTTCGCCTTGGCCTGATCGGCCTCGGGTCCAGTCGGGTATTTCTGTAAAAACGCCTGTACCGACGCCGCAGTCCCACCTTCGCCTTGCGCAGTCTTCCAGGCGGTCGCCCGGTCGATAGAGGTCATCGTGTCTCGCGCCGCCCCCGAGTGAGTCCCCTGAGGATATCGCTGGAGGTAGGTCTGATAGGCGGCGTCGGTTCCCGTGTCTCTAGCTTCCGCCCAACCGTTATCGTCCTGAAGCTGAAGGATCATCGCTTGTGCTTCCGAGGCGTGTTGATCTTTCGGGTGTGCGGCCAGGAAGCCCTGATAAGACGAGACGGTATTCTCATTGGCCGCCTTTGCCCAATCGGACATGGCCGAACTGCAGCCGATGATTGCCACGGCTAGACTTAGGAGCGCTGCGGCCGCAATCGCCGGGGGTTGAATTTTCATTTCCCGTACCTCGTATTATTTGACCGTGGAACCATCATCGTTCACGCTGAACGCCCGATCCGATAGTAGAATACTATTTAAGAGACAGTCTGTCGCATAAAGTTCCTCGCCCGAGAGACTCCTGCGACTCCTTGGCAGCTCTAAGGAGCATGTATTACGAAAAGTTCACCGTGACGGCGTCCAAATCTCGCTTAGGCCGCCCCGTCGATCTTTCGATTGACCGAGCCGTCGTAGACACCGTGCTTATGGAACTCAAGCGTACCGGCTACCGGTCCATCACCATGGAGGGGATTGCTCGCAAGATAGGGCGGGCACGCGCCAGTCTCTATCGACGCTGGCCGAGCAAACGACATCTGGTCGCCTATGCGGTCGTATCCGAGTTGGGTGCCAACCCGTCCCCGGACACCGGGTCGCTGCGCCTCGATCTTATGCGGGCCGTTGAAACTCTCATCACCGGCTTTCAGGGTGCATTGGGGCCCGCCTTGGCAGGCCTCGTCGGGGAGATGGCGGATGACCCCGTGCTCGCGCGGACCATTCGCAAGGAAGTCCTGGCCAAACGGCGGCGCTCGATCCGAGCGGCATTTCAACGTGGTATTAAACGCGGCGAATTACGATCAGACGTAAATATCGAGCTACTCATGGACATGCTCACCGCACCTTTTTACTTTCGTACGTTGTTTGGGCACGTCAAGCTTTCCGCCGCGATGATGGAAACGGTGGTCGACACCATCCTTCGGGGCGCTGCCAGATAGCGCGCCAGACCGTCATCACGGCGGGGCAGCCCGGGAGAGCGGGGTAGGGATTACTAACTGGGGATTATTCGCCTCGTTTGCCGCATCGGGGTGCGCAGGCGGATCGACGCCTGCGCCGTCGACCTTGGTAGTCGCCGGTTGGCGAACTTCTGATCGTGCCATGCTATCGGGCGCTTCTGGTAACTGTTCCGCGGTCAGGGTTGACAGATTGATCACGTTTGGATCGTCGCGTAGCTTCACGTAAAGAGCACCCGAGGCCGGATGGGGAACCGGCAGGGCAGATGCCAGAAAACCGTCAGGCACTTCAACGGGATTCAGGAACTGCGGGTCGCTCGAAACTGAGTCGATCAAAAACAGATTCGATCCGGAGAGTTTGCATGCCAGTTCTGGAACCGACGGACACTTGATGTCATTGAGCGCGGGTAAGCGTACCAGGTCAGCTAATGGCTGCCAGTCTCCCATGACGCCTTTGTCATTGACTCGAAACTGCAAGGGTCCAAAGACAGACGACCCGAATGCCTTTGTCGGATTGAATGTGACCACCGCTATGTGAGAGTTCTCAAGCGTCATCCCGCCGTTCCCCAAGTTCAAGCTAGTAACAATCGACTGGTCGGTCGCGGCGATTTCGATGCTCTCGTCGCGAGCAAATGCAGCGGGTGACTGGCTGCGGACCGAGAATATGAGGGTCGCATCCTGCGGTAGCTCCGAGTCGATAAGCCTGATATGGCTGCTGTCGCTGGAAGGTGATGGCTGCACGCGCTTGTTGATCAGAACTATGCGAGGTCGCGGCGCGTCGACGGACGCCTTCAGCGAAACTACGCGGCCATCTCGCAGCGTGACCTTGGCATCTATGGGACGACCCGGTTTGAGCGCCGCGACGGCCTGGGTGTCCTGGGCGATCATCGGCAGATCGTCACTCCCACTCTGGGTCGACAATTCGCCTGGTAGAAACACCAACGCACCGATCGATAGGCTGGCGACCTCATCGAGACGGCTGCCTTTCAGCACCCCTTGCACGTCACCGACGTGGATACTGAAGCCTTCGAGTCGTCCGGCCTCCGAAAAGGCCTGTATCGGAATGGGCTGCGGTTGAGAGACTCCGGATTGCGTGACCATGAGCATCATGGCACCCGGTTGGGCCTCTTGCAGCGGCAGCTTCACCTCGACTTCGTTTGGTTTGACCGCTTTCCACTCCGCCTTCAATTCCTTCCCGGCCGGATCCTTGAGCATAATGCCGTCGATACAACTGACGCTGTCGGCGCGAAAATGCACGGTGTCCTGGCGCCCCACGATCAGTGATGCCGCGTCCCCCGCCGCAAGTTCCCAGGTTACCGCGTGCGCATTCATCAATCGGAAGCCCGGGCCGTCGTACGAGTCAAAGCCCCATCGACCCCGCAGCGACGCTTGGACACTGTCGCCAAGATCGGCGGAACCCAAGCCGGAGGTGTCGACCACGTAGCCTCCCTGAAGAGCGTCAGCGACGGCCTGCAATTCGATGGTCTTGCCGTCCGTCCCAGCCAATCTCAAGGTCATGTCATGCGCATAATCGGTGGAAAACACCAGGGGGGCACCCTCGACCGGTAAGACGAGACGAGTCCTTCTGGCACAGTAGATCTCCTTCGGATCAACTGCGTGCAAGGGCGGCAATTGCAACTCCTCAACCGCCGGCAGCGCGGCCACCAAGACCGATTTTGGGTTGTGAAATGAGGGAGCGGTGTTCAGCGTCAGCGTCAGCCGGTCGCCGTGTTGCGAGCCGAGCGCCGGAATGTACTGATACTGGGCCACGTGAAATGAGTCGAAAATGCGCGCGATATCCAGCACCGAGGCGATGTACGGACTGTAAAAACCGTAGCTCAGCTGCGGCGTGTAGCTCGCCTCCATGGCTAGATCGCTGCCCGGGCCCGATGTCAGTGCCTCGACGATCGAGGTGCTGTGCCCATCGTTGAGGACCAAGGACTCCTGACCCTGCATGAGGCACGGCGCCTGAAGCTCCGGGATCCTATCCAGGCATTTATCATCGACCTTGATGGCGAGGCTGCGCGCCATGAGGGGAGCGGCCGCCTTTATTTTGGCCGGATCGTTGTCATTGAGGCGGCGAATGGCGGAGAGATATCGCTCCAATCGGGAACGGTCGAGCGCAGCCTGGTTCAAATCCTGCGACGTGCGCACGAATATACCCGGGCGTCCGCGGACGGCCCCCATCAACGTCTTAAAGTCCCCGCCAGTTTGCGGGGCAAGAAACAGCAGCACCTGCTGGGCGCCGACCGGGACCGTCACCGTCAGACCGTCGTGCGCGCACTTACCTGCCCATGTTTTACACGGAAAGAACCAGCTTTCGGGAGGCGGATTGGTCGATCCGCTCAAGAACGCAGTCACCATGAGGTAGTGACTGGACTGGCTGGAAGGCAGATCGGCCTTTATCCAAAGTTGGTCGCCGGCAGCCAGATTCGGGACTTCGGCAATTGGCAGCGTGGTACCGCCTCGGGTGACATTGACCTCGAAGACCGGACCCGCCAAGTCGAACGGTGCTGGTCCGGCGTGGGCCGACGCCGCGAGCACGTATATCAACAGCAGGGGCCGGTAGCATGAATTCATGGAAACTCCGGTGGCCCTCTAGGGGCCACTTCGCCTGCGGCGACTCACTGTGATATCTCTTCGTCGCCGCGCCGCCGAGTTGAACTCTCCTTCCGCATCCGAAAATAGAATCTGGATCCGGCCATGTAGTTGTCGTACCTTCGCGGTTTCGACACATCCAACCGAAGAATTTTCCTCTTGGACGCGAGTCCGAATTCTTGCAGCATCGGCACCACACTCGATGAGGTTGCATAACACGGTATCGGCGAGCCCCTGTAATAGTCCGTCGTTGTAAGCAGGTGTGCTGCGGTTGTGTGTATCGGCCGCGATCACGATCCGCAGGCGTGAGTGCACCTTGAGCAAGAACGCGATCCGCTCCACCTTGTCGACATCGGCGCATTCCAATTGCGCCTTCCCAGACTGAAATCGGCTGACCGATAGCGTGACCATCCAACCGCGGGACGTGCGGGTGGCGCCAATTGCCGCCAACTGCCTGTGAAGCCGGTCATCCGCATTCAGCGGTAGCGACGGTGTTCGTTCCGAAGGCGGCGCCCTTCGTTGATCGTTGATGGCGTTGAGGCAATAGAACAGTGCAATCGCCGCTGATAGCCCCGAACTAAACGGTATAACGCTATTCAATGGACCTCTCCTTCGAGGCCGTCACCGGATACACGTGCGCTCCAGCAACCCCGGGCCTCAAAATATCTTGTCATTTGACAACCAAGACCTGACCTACCGAAGATTCCCATCGTAATTCCTCCAATAAATCCTCCGCCCCCCAAGATTGCTTTCCAGCGACCATTCGCGAAATCCGAATCCGACAATCCAACTAACGTTTCTGCGTCGTTGGCGATGCCACAGCACGGCCGACCTGATCTTCTGCTGCTAAGCGGAGATAAATCTCTTCTCGATGCACCGGAACCGATTTCGGCGCTTGAATACCGAGGCGAATTTGGTGGGCCTGAATGCTAATAACGGTGACGGAAATATCCTCCCCGATTCGAATGGTTTCACCGATCCGACGGGTCAAAATCAACATATCGGCACCTCCAATCGCAAACCGATTCCGTAACGGTGAATTCGACGGCGGAAACGGTATCGGTGTCGCATTGCAGCCAAACACCGACCCGTCTATATCTCCTAGAAAGCTGCTACTTCGAAAGCTTATGTTTGAACATGCGGTCGATCTTTTCATTGATCGCCTCGATGGCCTGCTGGTTATTTCTTGCGGTCTTGCTGGCCGTATCAGCCGCGCTCTGGGCGCGCTGGGCTGAGGCGGCGGCAGAACGGGCAGAACCAGCAGCGGCAATTGCCTGACTGTCGGCGCTTGCGATCTGCGGTGAAAGCTTGCTCAGCTGGGACTTGAGATCATCGAGTTGTGCCTGCACGGGTTTCAAGTCGGTGCAACCCGATGCGAGGACGACGCAAAGCGCAGCCGCGCCCATCATGGAAATCGGGCTTTTGTATATGGTCATGAAATCACTCCTATTTTTTTCTCGTCATTGAACGCACACGCGTGCGCGGAAAACTCTGGGCCGCCCCAACTCAGCGCCGGCTCGCGCATAGCTATTGGTGGGGTATGTGTCGGCGGTGCGGCGGATCATAAATCGGCGAGGGGCCTTTCGGCCGCCTGGTCATCCTGCATATGAAGTCCGTCGATTAACTTGCCGAGATTGGTCGACAGCGATTCCAGCGCCGACTCAGACAGCCCCATCAGGGCCTCCGGAATCAAGCCCTCGGCGGGGCCAGGCGCATCTCGGAGAACTTTGGCAGCACTCCGCGTGATCGTGAGGCCAACGCGGCGCTGGTCCTGCTCCGATCGCGCCTTGACGACATAGCCGCGCACCACGAGCTTCTCGATCAATTGACTGCAGGTCGTTTGATGGATGGAGAGGCGATGGGCGAGGTCGGAAACGCCGATACCCGGTGCCGATTGCAATTCGTGCAACAACCACAATTGCGACCCGGAAACGCCGCATGTCTCTTCGACTTGGCGAAAGTGATGTCGGACAGAACCGTAAATCAGCCGGAATTGCTTCAATACGTCGAGCGTCAACTGCCTATGTCGTCGGTGGTTGTGAGTGGATACCGCAACCCGCTGTTCCCGTTCGGTGCGCAAGACTTACTTCCATGCGATGTTTAATTGTGTAAATATAATGGATATCAATGTATCTGTACACAAAAGTGTGACAGAGCGTGACGCGGTCGTGATTTGGTCGGCGCCCGGTTATGCTTCGGGAGCGAGCTGACGGTTGCAGCAGCAAGAAGTTGCACCTTTTGGCGGATGAGCGATCTGATTCACCGAAGTACAGGAAGCCGTCCGATTTCACTTTCATCCAATTCTCGATCAGCCGGCCGACGGGGCCATTTTGGCCTCCGACATGGGTCGAGCGCTAAGCTCGTGCGGGGCGATATCAATTGCTGGCTCACGACCGGGTTCGGTGTCGGCGTGACGAGCTGTTTTCCACGGGGCGTCATTGCCGTGCTCAGATCATGAGTTCTGAGAATCTCGCGGCGACCGGGGGCGCTCCGGAAGCGGCGCAGCGGTTGCGTCACTGGCTCCGTCCGGGTCCGTGGGTACGAGGGTTTGTGTTTTGGGGCGGTGCCGTGGCTACAGGAGCCACCGCGGTCGCCTTCGCGCGCGGCAGCGATGCGGCCCTGTCGCTCTTCCATTGGGCGGCCCATCGAACGGTCCTTTGGCCCTGGCTTGCGCCACCCTTGGGTCTGGCGCTCGTTGCATGGCTCACGCAGCGCGTCTTTCCCGGGACCCAGGGGAGCGGTATTCCGCAGACGATTGCCGCCCTCTCACTCTCGAATCGCGAGGCGCGCGACCGACTGCTCTCGATACGAATTGCCGTGGGAAAGCTTGTCTTGACGCTGGCGGCACTCGCGAGCGGAGCTTCCATCGGTCGGGAAGGACCCACAGTCCAGATCGGTGCCTCGATCATGCATTCTCTGAGGCGTTTCACGCGCTTCTCCGTCGCCGATATTGACCGCGGATTGATCCTCGCAGGCGGCGCGGCGGGGATCGCGGCGGCGTTCAATACTCCGCTGGCTGGCATCGTGTTTGCCATCGAAGAGCTGTCCCGATCGTTCGAGGAACGAACCTCGGGAACCATCTACACTGCCGTGATCGTGGCGGGCGTTACTTCCGTCGCGCTGGTCGGGAACTATACTTACTTCGGGTCGACCCAGGCCTCGCTTACCGATGCTCGTATGTGGGTGGTCGTTCCCATATGCGGACTACTGGGGGGGCTGGCCGGCGGAGTCTTTTCGCGATGTATGCTTGCGCTCCGACGGGGCCTGCCCCCACGGCTCGATGCGTTCAGGGCTCGGGCGCCGGTGCGCTTCGCCTTCCTTTGCGGTCTGGTCGTGGCGCTGATCGGTTGGGTCTCGTCCGGCGCAACCTTTGGCACAGGATACGGTGAGGCGCGCGCGATCGTGCAACAGGACGTGATTCCAACCAATTCGTTTGCATTCATGAAGGCGCTGGCGACGCTGGTCTCCTACGTGACGGGGATTCCAGGGGGCATCTTCGCGCCGTCGCTCGCCGTGGGTGCAGGTCTGGGCGGTACCTTGAGCCTGTATCTGCCGTATGCACCCGGCGGCGCCATTGTTCTCTTGACGATGGCCGCTTACTTTGCCGGCGTGGTACAGGCTCCCCTCACAGCGCTGGTCATCGTGAGCGAGATGACGGGCAATCGGGACCTGACACTGCCGCTGATGGCAGTCACCCTACTTGGACGAGGTGCAAGCGCCTTGATATGCCGCGAGAGTCTTTATCGGGCACTGGCGGTTGCATTCATCGACATAGCGCCCAAGCCTGCCGCCGGGATCGCGCAGCCGACGCCTCAACGTCCGCACGACGCATCAGCGACGCCGCCTTGAGATGACGCAGGGCTGCCCCAGCTCGGGTTGCTGCTGTTTGTCTCCGCGCTCGTGGCCATGCTGACCCGTCGCTTGCATCTACCGTATACGGTGGGTCTCGTATTTGCGGGGATGGGTCTGTATTTTTTCCGTATTCATATCCAATGGCACTTCTCGAGGGACCTGATTTTCTCGGTCTTTCTGCCGCCCTTGATATTCGAGGCGGCGCTCGTAGTCAATTGGCTGGAGTTCAAAAAAGACTTGCCGGTGGTAGTGCTGCTCGCAACCGTGGGAGTGGTAGTGGCGGCTGCCGTCGTCTCGATCGGCATGCACTACGGGATTGGGGTAGCGCGATCGTTTTCGGCGTACTGATTGCCGCGACTCATCCCGTGTCGGTGATCGCAACATTCAAAGAGGCTGGGGTGCACGGGCGCCTGAAGTTGCTGATCGAATCAGAGAGTCTGCTGAACGATGGCACCGCTGCGGTCGTGAGCGCCCATTCAGCGATCAGCCGATAGGGCATCTTCAAACGCTCAAAGAACTTCCGTAACTGATCAACCCGCAGCCTCGCGGTAGGCATTGGCGGCGGGCAACTGCTCTGCTCATTCCGTTCGCATTAGACAATCACGTCTTCGTCGCATCGCGCCGCGACGTCTGCGCCGCCCGGATCGAAGGCGTTCGTGTGCAAGAGTCCAAGCTTGTGTGTGGTAAGTCCATTAACTATGCGCGCTGCAAGCATAAACTAAAGTCAAGCTTCCGAGATCGGAACAAGTTCACTGATAACAACGATCGAACGCGTAGACCTGGGGGGCGCACGCAACACGAAAATTCCGCAGAGTTTAAGACACCGTGATTCTAGGTCGTCGGCTGAGATCGATGTCGAGACCTAATGCAGATGAATTTGAATTCACGCATCACATCCAATTTCGGGGGGCGCTCATATGAAAACAAATGACACTATGGCCACACGGACTTCAAGAAGCTGCAGGAGTGGTTCCGCCTGTTCCCGATGCCGGGTGTCGGTCATGGCACGGGAGCCTTTGGGGGCGGCCCCGGACCCTCGCCGGTCGATCCGTTCCTGGCCTTGGTCAAATGGGTCGAAGAAGATATCGTGCCAGACTCGATCCTTGCCCAAGGCGGCGTCGGTGCGCCGGCGACGCGCACGCGGCCTCTGTGCCCCTTCCCCACAACGGCCATCTACAATGGTAAGGGCAGCACGGACATCGCAAGCAGCTTCCACTGCGGAGGAAATCTCGAAGTCAAACGTGTGGTCTGCGACGACGTGCACACGAAGTACAAGCACGAAAACGATCGCGAACTGGATTTCCAAAGCGTCGGCGTTCATGAGAGTGCCTGCCGGAACGAGCAGCACGGAGAAGTCGACCATTCCCAGGAGCACGACGAGTGACCGCGCCGTGTGGGGCCACGGTGGGCTGATCGCGCCACGTTAAAGCCCACTTGCGCTGCGGTCGAGTTCGCTCGCCGCAGCGACCCTTGATCGCCTCAGCGACCCTTACAACAAAGCAATCGAGACCAACCCATTCCGCGGTGGCAAACTATGCCTCGGTGAATACGGAGTGGCGTCGATGATGATACGTTGCGGCGAATTGCGGGCCGCCGCATTGCTGAGCGCATTCCTGATGGTCGGATGCACGCGATCCCGGTGCGAAAACCAGGTGATTAGCGGCATGCCTTCACCCGAGGGCGCGGACATCGCATTTGTCTTTCGCCGCAGTTGCGGCACGTCTACGGGATGGAGCACCGATGTTTCCGTCATGGATATGCACCGCTCGCTGCGCAGCGGTCCGGGGAATGTGTTGGTGGTCGGAGGCGAACAGACAGTCAAGATCACTTGGCTCGGTCCTAAGAAGCTTCTGGTGACGGGTTTCAAAGAGCCAATTCATGTCCAGAACCCACAGGTGGATTCGATTAAAATCGAATTTCGACGAGCCCCGACGGAATGAGCGACGGATGTCCGCTCCAACCACCTGTACCGCGATTGCAATGGCCCTGAACGCTGTCGACGGGCCGCCATACGCACTCAGGAAAAAGATGAGGTCTAGGGCACTCATGCGGCGACTTCCATTCACTGCTTTCCGAAGCGATACATGACGAAGGCACCCATCATGTATTGCGTCTTATCCGTGGTCACCGGACTGTCGGCCGCATCGCCCTGCAGTCGACCGTAGCTCGCATGAGTACCCACTGACCAGTGCGAAGTCAGGCGGTAGTCTGCGCCCAGTGTCACTCCCAGGGTATTAATGCCGCTCTTGGCAGTGTATTGCGGAATCCCGGCAATGACACTTTGAGCGGCATCGATACCGAAGAATGTTTGAGAATATTTGGTGTCGGCCCAGGTAATTTCGGGTCCGAATGACAGGGTAAGGCGCTCCATGGGATGGAACCGCCCCTCCAACGACAGCGACGCCAGAACGCCTTCGTGTTTGCCGCCGATATCGGCGGACACGTCGCCGTGAACGACGAACCAATCGTTGATGTAGTTGGCGAACACGTTTCCCCGTTCCGTGGCCGCAATGTCGCCCCATCCATGCAACACCGGATCATCCGATGCCCTTCGCGGCTTTCTAATGGCCCCGCCGAGACTCACGCCCATCTGCCAATGTTCATTGCGCACGAGAAAGGCACCCAAACCCACCGCAGAGCCCGTGCCAGGAAGGCCGCCTAGGAAATATCGTCCGTATTGCACACTCACCACCGGTAGAACGTGCGTGAAATAGTCGCGACTTCCCGGATATCGGGGACCGTTCATGGCGCCCACACCGGCGGCCAAGTGCCAGGTATCGGCGGAGCCGGAAGCTTCGTCGGTCTCATCCGCATCGGCACTGCGAATGCCGAAGCCAAGCACGATTAGCGCTAAAATGGCCGCTGTCGTGGCGTTATGTACAAGTGAAGCCTCTAGAGTGCTGTGTGACATGATTCCTGCCGGGTTACGTGGGCGTGACGCCTAATCGAAGGCGGTCATCGGGCAGGGATTCTCAGGCAGGGATTCTTTCTGCTTACTTACCGAGATTCACTTTGTGGATTAAAGTTTGCCGCCGCGCTCGGTAAGTGAGCCGTAAGACTGTTGGTCTTAGGCTACCAAGAGAATATTCAGGGGTGTGTAGGAACCGACATCTAAAATGAACCGCATCGCTTTGATTGAGGATCACGATCGGCTGTGCAAACTTTTACGCAGAGCGCTTACGAATGCCGGCATCGAGTCGGATGTCTTCGGACGACTCGAGACCGCCTGGATCGCTGCGCGCGAAATCAACTACGCGGTGTTCGTGATCGATCGCGGCCTACCCGACGGTGACGGCCTCGAACTCGTACGACGTTTGCGATCCTCCGGTATTCGGGCACCGTGCTTGATGCTCACAGCGCGAGATGCGCTGCACGATCGCATTGAGGGTTTGGAATTGGGCGCCGACGATTATCTCACCAAGCCTTTCTCGATGGACGAATTGATCGCTCGGGTGCGCGCCCTGATGCGTCGCCACCCCCATTTACAGAGCCTTACACCAGAGTTCCACGACGTGATGGTGCGGCCCGAGGCGGGATGTATGTGCCGTGGTCCCGAGTCGGTGAGTCTGGCGCCGGCGGAACTACAGATCATGCTCAGCCTGGTCAAGGCGCATGGAGAGACAGTCCGTCGCACCGCGTTGGAGGCCGCCGCCTGGGGTCTGGAGGAGTCCGTCACTCCGAACGCGCTGGATGTAGCGGTGCACCGCCTCAAGAAAAAACTCTTGGCAATCGACTCAGTCCTACAAATCGTCAACGCCCGAGGTTACGGCTATGCCCTTCGCGAAAGTTAGGTGGCTCCATAGCCTCGCGACCAAGCTGCTGATCACTTATGTCGCCGCACTTCTTCTGACGGCCGGTGTCATCGCGGCCGTGGTATGGATCGCTACGGGTCGGGACATCAACATCACGAGTCGTTTCGACTTGAACCACGAATCCGATATGATTCAGGAGAGTTTGCAGTTCGACGCGACGGGACGGCCCGTATCACTGCGTTTGCCCAGCGACTCCGCTTGGATTTATGAGCTATTATCGGCCGATCTCAAATACCGCATCGTGGATGCTACCGGTACCGTCCTGTTGGCCTCGGAAACAGGTGCCGGTGCACTGGCACCCAGCGGCAGCCCGTTCGACCCGCGTGTAGCTTCATTCGATTTTTTCGCGCATGGCGAGAGGCTGCTCGTCAGGACCGTTCCGATTGCGCACGGCCATACGACTTATTACGTACAGGTCGCAACGAGCGAGCGCCTGGCCATGCTCAAACGGGCCGTCCTTCGGCACGCATTGGTAGCTCATACGCTGCGCATCGTGATGGGTTCCATGTTCGTGTTCAGCCTCGCGGTGTGTTTTACATTGCGCCGGGTGCTCAAGCCCTTGCGCGAGGCCTCGATTGCCGCGGCGCGGATCGACCCGCGGAATTTGTCGGCGCGCCTAGAGACCGGAAATCTCCCGGTCGAACTCTCTCCCGTAATCGATGCCTTTAACCTGGTACTCGATAGGCTCGAAAAAGGGTACCGAGTGCAGCAGGAATTCCTCGCCGGTGCGGCCCACGAATTAAAGACACCTCTTGCATTGCTCCGTGCCCAGATCGAGATGGACCCGAGCGGTGATCGAACCGTTTTGCTTCCGGATCTGGACTTGATGGCCCGTCAGGTCCATCAATTGCTGCATTTGGCAGAAGTCAGCGAGGTGCGCAACTATGTCTTCGAGATTACACAGGTTAGCGCCGTGGCGGAGGACGTCGTGAGCTACCTGAGGCGGCTGGCGTCGCGGCGGGGTGTCTATCTGGATTTGCATTGCGCACCGACCGGGCCCGCATTGCAGGCGGATCGTGGAGCATTGTTCATGTTGCTGAAGAACGTGCTGGAGAACGCCATTCAACACTCGCCTCAGGACGGCGTCGTTGCGGTGACCATCGAAGACAAGGCGCTCAGCATCCGCGATGAAGGACCCGGCATTTCCGCCGGCGATCTACCTCATCTATTCACGCGATTCTGGCGAGGCGTGGGCCGGCGCGACGACGGTGCCGGTCTTGGGCTCGCCATTTGCCAGGAGATCGTAACCGCCCACGGTTGGCAACTTTCCGCGCGCAGTACCGGTCATGGAGCCGAATTTACCTTGGCGTTCTGAATCCCCGAACCACCGCTCGCTCTCGTTGTTCATTCAATCGGCCTGTCGCCGGAGGCCGGTGCCTGCTCCCGCGGCTCGTTTTCATCGGGTTGTTCGACAGTCTCAGGTTTACAGGTAAAGTTGCCGGCAACGAGTTTCTTGACCAGCGATAGGGCCTTTTCGACGCAGTAGGCGGAATCGGTTTTCGATGACCACACAGTCTTGGTTGCCCCGTCCTTCGTGTAGTCGACGCGACAGCCACCGATCTTGCGCTCACCGTTGGATTCGTCGCGATTGAAAATGCTGACCACTCGTTTGGTCGGGCCCGAGGTGCAAATGAACTCTTCGTGCGGTTGCTCCTGAGCGAGCACGGTACTTGCGCTGGCCGCGGCCAAGCAAAGGATCCAGACCCCGTGCCTGACGTACCGTGTGTGCTTTAGCATGACGTTTGGATTGGTCGACCGCTAGGCAAGCCATCGCTTGCTTATTGACACTGCGTTCACAGAGGTCAGTTGCGCCAATTTGCGATGAATCGATTCCGCTTTACCGGCGGTTATGCCATCGAGTTCAATCACAATGGTCACCCGCTCGTCTCCGATCCTTTGGAAACTCACTCTAAGCGGAGCCACATTGGCCAAATTAACCAAGTTGGAGACCCTGGCCAGCACATCCGGATCCGCGTCACCGCCAACCACAAACTCGTAGACGCAACCGTCGTTCGTAGTGGTGGCTGTCGCCAGCGACGTGTCACCCGCGTAGACATCGCGGCCCACATCGAGATCGTTTGCCATATCAACCTCTTTGATTTCCCCCAAACGTTAGATTACCAACGAACCCATGCCGATGTCTGAAAACCTATGCCGCTGGCCCACGCATGTCACAGGAAACCCCGCGCCCTGTAACAAACGCGCCTGGCGATTGCGGGCGGAGCGCGGGTGGCTATCGGAACGGCACCACAAAGCGGAGGTTGAACAAACCAAGATATAGGGGCACGCGGCGGCTGCTCTAAACCCGTGGAATCAATGCTGTGGGTGCCTTAAGATACGCAAATCCTCGGTTTGGACAATTAGAGAAAAGCGCTGTTACACCAAACTTTTGCGAAATAGGTGTCATCAATGTCCAGCTCGATATTGTGGTTTGGGACGCTCAGCCCGCCGTCGGTCAAGCAACACCCGCTCTCGCCCAAGACCTGGACATGCGTGGGGGCCCTGGCAATACCGCTATGGGCCACGTGGCCATCGCTCGCCATACGGACTTTCGATATTCCGCCGTTTGAGTCTCTGGCGGTGATGTTCCTTTTCGGATGGCTGGTTTTGACGCGTCTGCGTCGATCGGATGTCGTCGATATTGAACGGCCGTCGTCGATGCGATCCTGGTGGCTCGCTCTTGTATTTGCTCTCGGGCTTTCAGGAGGGGATATCTTTTTCATCCTGGCCACCCATCGGATTCCGGCCGCTCAGGCCAATCTGATCTCGTATCTGTGGCCGGTGATGATCGTGGTGTTTGGCGCCACTGTCGGACTGTTTCGCCTACGCCTGCGACAAATCATCGGTCTCGCGTTGGGATTCTCCGGTGCCGTGATTCTCATGTGGGATGGCCGGGTCACCATGTCAATCGGCGGTATTGGCCTTGCGCTGCTCAGCGGCGCCTGTTGGGCGGTTTACTGCATTTTTCGTCTGACCTGGAAACAGCCGGCGGGAAATGTGCTTGCCCGAGGATGCGCGATCTCGACAGTACTGTGTGCCCTGCTTCACGTCTTCCTAGAACCCACCGTTGTTCCAACCCTCGGGGCTTTTGCAGCAACGGCGGTGGCCGGCATCATACCGCTCGCCCTCGGTAACTTTGTGTGGGACCAGGGTTTTAGGCGCGGCGATGGCCAACTCTTAGCGGTAATGGCTTACGCGACCCCCCTCTGCAGTGCGCTGCTGTTGGCGTCACTGGGCGCGGCCTTGCTCACGTGGAATCTATTAACTGGCGCTATCGTGATTGTGCTGGCTGGCGTTCTTTCGCGCGCCGACTCCTAGACAACCCTCATTAGCCAATTGGCGTGGCGGCAAGAAGAGGAGCGTTGCGGACGCCAAGGCAGTCGGTTCACTCATGCGTCCGTTCGCGGCACAAACACACACTGCATCCCTGCGGCCTCCGCGGCCTGAACTCCCAGCGGACTGTCTTCGAATACCAGGCACTCCCTGGGTAGCACGCTTAAGCGCCGGGCCGCCTCCAGAAACGGATCCGGAAACGGCTTACCCCTCGCGTAATCCTCAACGCACACAACGGCGTCGAAGAGCGACCGGATTCCGAGCGTATCCAAGGTTTGCTCGACTTGCCGTCGAAAACCCCCGGAGGCGACCGCCATCGGTTTGATTCCGTGCCATCGCCGCGCGATCTGCAATACGGCTTCAATGGGCTTGATCTCGTGGATCATCTCCAAGAAGTATTCCTCCTTCCGCTCGGCGGCCTTTTGCACGTCACCGACCTTCAACCCATGCTCATCTCTCAGTAAGCCGAAGATTTGCGCAGTCGGTTTACCACCCAATTGATAAAACAATTCTTCCGGGAATGACCCGCCGAGTTCTGCCACGATCCGCGTCCATGCGCGGTAATGCAACGGCATAGTGTCCGCCAACGTCCCATCGCAGTCGAAAATATACCCACCGAAGTCGCCAGACGGAATGACGAGGTTCATCTGCATCTTGATAGTTTTCCCGATAAGCAATGGATACCGGTCGGAATAGAAACCAACCGGAAAGGGACGACAACAACGCAGCCAATACTGCCGGGATTGCACCGTCCGCGCCAGCCCACTGTAGGGCAGACCCCTAGCATGCGATCGCGACATGAGGTGACTTAATGCAGGCGATATTCGATCAGCGCTTAACGCGTCTCAAAACAACAAACTCGACCGCAATTGGCAGGGCGATACATTTAAGCTAGCGCGAATCAGAGTCGAGGTATTTCTATGGAAAATCTCATCCACGTCATTTACGTCAGTTCGGCGGTCCCCGAAATTTCCGAACACGACACGGTCCAATTTCTCAACGAGGCGCGCAAGGCGAACCGAAAGAATGACGTTTCAGGATTGATGCTCTACATTGGCGGCAGCTTCTTGCAGTTGCTGGAGGGCGAAGCGACCAAGGTCGATATGGTTTGCAGCGCGATTTTTCAGGACAAGCGCGAAATGCGGATGATTCTCCGAGAGCCCATCGCGGAACGAGAATTCCCCGAATGGACCATGGGTTTTGAGGCAGTCGAGCCGCTCGAGGCCGCCCGATTGCTTGGCGAGCCACTCCTGTTCGACTCCGTTTCTCGCGTCGCTCGCATCGAATACAACAGTGCAAAGACGCTGTTATCCATCATTGGCCGACGCCGGTGGCAATCGGATCGCAGCGGGATGTTTCGTGCTATCCGCCGCACAACGAGCGCGCCGGCGATTTCCCGAGACGTGAAACCGGTCGCTGGATAACTAAAACGGAAGGCGGACACACCGACGGGAACCGTCCGCTCTGCACGGTCGTCGCTGCGAGCCCCATTTCCGGATCACCTCGGACTGCTCGAGCTTGCCCTCTGTCGACTTCAAGGCGCGGGTGGGACGGCTTCGAGTCGATTCAACGCTACTTGACACCCGGAATTCTCTCCCACACTTTCCTGCCGACGGCTTCCTCCCCGTTTTTCCCGCGGCGCGCGGTGAAGATCAGGCGTCCGCCCTCGAGTGAGACCCTCTGCGCGAAACTCTCTCCCGTCTCAGCGGGAATAAGCGACGACTTGACATGATGCGTAACCGCAGTCGTCGCTTCATCGTAATCCCAAGTACCAAAGTAGGAATAGTACGTATCGAACGCCGCGGCCTTCAGCAATGATTCCTGTCCGGCCGCCGGAGGAGATAATCGCGACTCCGGCGCATCGACTGCCGGGCGATGTGGTGCAGAGATCTGAACGCTCATCCACCCGGAGGAGTCGTAGACGATGATTCCCACCGAGTCGGCTTGATAAAAGGGGTCTACGATCGGACCTTTCGAGTCCGACATTTCGATTCTCACGAGCCGCCAGGCGCCAATGAGTTGCTGCCTCGTCGGATGCACCGGCACGCCGGGCGACGTCGCCGCCTCGCACAGTGGCGAACTCCAGCAAATCAGCCATAAGACCGAAACTCCCACGAAGCAGGCAATTCGCATTTCAGAGACCTCCGTCCGAATAAGTACTCAATAGTAGTCGTTATCGGTGACAGATGTCGCATTCGGATATGCGAGGACGCATACAAGCACGCTTCCGCGGACAAGTAATCTGCGATCTTGGTTTGGTAATAACGCTGCAGGTTCGCCGGTCCACTCAATAGAAACCGGTACTGCGATGACTTTGGCGGACCGCATTCCGTCAATGCAGTATCTCGTACGATGCACGCACAACCTTAGGGGGAATCATGTTCAACACTAAACCGCTCTTCGCAGCGCTGGCACTTGCTCTTGCCGCCAGCGCATTTGCTCAATCCAACGACATTGCCACAGGAAACATGCATTACAACGCCAAAGACATTGACGTCAATGGGGACCACATGATCTCCAGGGATGAGTTCATGCAGTACGGTGACAAGATGTGGGGGATGATGAGTAAAGGAGCGGCCACGATCACCGTCAACGACGCGGATCAGGCCTTTGCACGCGGCAATATGCGCTTCAGTGCCAAAGCGATGGATATGGACCACGACGGCACGATTTCAAAGGAGGAATTCTTGGCATACAGCGGAAAGCTATTCGACAAGATGAAAGACAAGAACGGCATGATGTCGATTACCGATGCCACGAAAAACTTCGCGCGCGGCAACATGCGTTAGACAGCGTTTCATGGCCAGATCGACGGGTGGGAATATAGTTACCGAGAGGCTAATCCTGCTCGCGCCGCATTATAAGCAGATCCAGTGGATCAGGCTCGGTGACGCCCAGCACCGTGAGAATAGCATGGGCTTGCCCGCGATGGTGCGTCTCGTGGTTGAAGAGATGGGCGAGTATCTCTCGACGACGTTGGCTTTGAGGCGTGCCATTTAGAGTTCGATAATCCAACACTTCCTCGAAGGCTGATTCCGCGAGACCTTGTACGAAACCGATGATTCGAGCATCTTCTTCCACTCTCGCGGCGTGCAGCGATGGAAGATCGTCGAACAATATCGCATTGAGTTTATCTGGGTGGTCCCCCACTCCGGTGAGCCGCCGCAACCAGATACGATCCGCTGCCAGTAGATGATTGAGAGTGCCGTGAAGACTTTTAAAATACGCGCCAACCTCCTTGCGATACAGCTCGTCCTGCAACGTGCCGGCCATCCGAAATAGTCGTGCATTGGCCCAGGCGTTGTACTTCGCCATCATCACAAAATGCGCTTTCATTGGAAGTCCTCGGTGCGCGACACCACTTTAGCCAGGCTCTTCGATCACCGGCAGCGCCTTGCCGTCGATGATGCTGATTTCGAGGGCAAGAAGATCGAGGCCCTCGACGCAGCCGAGGTTGACGCGGTAACCGTCCTTGGCGTTCTCGCCGTCACCGATGTATGTAAAGATCCCGCAGGACTTGCAGAAGTAGTTGCTCAAGACCTTCTCGTTCCAAAGGTACACACCCAGGTCGCGCGGATCGTGATGCGGCGTGAAGTCGGCTGCCGGAATGTAGGTCCACGACAGCACCGCGCCCCTGCGGATACAGAGGGAGCAGTTACAGCGTTTGCCGGTCTTGATCTCGGGGCTGCGCAACGAGAAGCGGACGCGTCCGCAATGGCAGCGGGCCTTGTACTCCATGATCTCACCTCCGCCATGAGACTCGGCGATCAGAAGCGGCGCGTCAAGGACCACGCCAAAAACATCTATACAGCCCCCATTCGGGTCTGCCCTACCAGGCGTCGCTCGCTGACTTCAGCACAAGCATTGACATCATCCGTCCGTGACTTGCCAATCAGGCAATGATGACCGTTCGTTCAACATTGTGCCGGTGTGGTCGGAGCGGTGACACAGCACCCGCGGAACTTTATTGCCGAATTACTCGTCTATTCTGTGCAGGATTACATCGAGGATCGCTTGAGGAGGATGCCATAAATGCCGAACCGCGCTGTCAAATTTATCTACGGGGCAATGCTCACGTTCGGAATGGCCAGCCTCAGCCTGGCTCAGGATAATGCGGTGCAGCCACCGTCAGCCGGTCGGCAGCTCCAGCGTATCCATACACCGCAATCGATCGACCAGGAACTCGTTCATCTAACAAAAGATCTCGAGTTAACTCCGGAACAGCAGCAACAGGTCAGGCCTCTGCTCGAGGAGCACCATGATAAAATTCAGGCGCTTCTCGATAAGAATCCGAACGCTTCGCGCAAGGATCTCGGTCCGCAGATTCACGCTATCAGCGACGAAACGCATCGTGAAATCCACGCCCTGCTCAACGATCACCAGAAGCAATTGGAAAAGGCGATGCAGCAACACGAGCATAACGGTGAAGAAAACAGGCGACCTGCTCCGCCTACGACGGCATCTCCCGGACTGTGACAATGAGTCCGCCCCCCCCCGCGCACTCCCTAAATCAAGAAGCGTCGGCTGGGCCTACTGCGTGCACCATCACGCTCAGTGACGCGATCGTCTGCCCCTGGATGAAAGCACCTTGATGCGGCCGAAAGAGGAGCGTAAATACACCGAAATATAGTGTAGCGCCGCGAAATATAGTGTAGCGCCGAATGCATCGACGAGAGCGGATGCGACGAAGCGTGCCGCCACCAGTCGACTGGCCACAGCTCGGGATGAATACCGCGCGACGTTTCCTGTCGTCAACGGATCCGATTTGCCTACCTCGGCGGCGTGCAATCGCTTGACGACAATATCCAACATCGCACACCCGGTCGTTCGCACATGGCAAATATCTTAAGTCGGCACCGTGTAAAAATGTGTTACGGCCAGCTGAAGACAATGCAAAGTTATGCGAATCCCCAAAAGCACAGACGCCTTACGGGTGCGGCACGACGTGTGACGCAACAACCTGCGCGGGGCCACGCAGCGCGCTTGGTCGAGTACACCCGCGGGCCCCAACATGGCAACCGTCACGGGCGCAAGCTTCTAAGATCGCGAGTAAGTCAGCGCGTTGTCAACGGGAATGCACCATCACGCACATGATCATGCACGGCTCGCTCGAACGATTGCTCCACGCGTGATTGACGCCTTGAACGATGGCGCTGTCTCCCGATTTCAGCAACACCTCGTCGGTATCGGTCACGAGGTAGATTTCACCCCGAGTGATGGTGAACATATCCAGGGTATCCGTCCGGTGCATACTCGGGTGACGCTCCATATCCTCCCGCGATGGCTCGTGCTTTTGGTTTACCTCTTCATGCAGCTTTTGCAGGACCTCGATATGTTTCTCCCGATCATCGATGTCCGGAGGGATTTCCAAGGCGCGAAAAATCAAACCGTCGCCTTCGGGCTCCCGTTGAATCACGCCCACCGCACGGTCGCCTCTTATTGCATTGTCGACCGGCAACTCCGTCGTGGCCCATAACGTCGAACGCCAGACAATTGCCGGAACTTGCTGTTCATTGGTAGAGTCGCCGTGAAGCACGGCGGACTTTTGATCTTCGTTCGCGCCGATGACGACGCGCTTCACTTTACCCATGTATATCCCTAATTACCATTGTACTGTTCTCTCAAACATCGCCGGCTCAAGTGCCAAACGCGCCCGTCGCACGCTGAACTCGGTTACACCGAACTTTCCAGCCGCCTGATTGCTCGGCGAAGGGTCGACACGGACTCGCCGCCGGTCGTCGCCAGAACATCGCTCACCAGCCGTCGGGTGTGTTCGTGATAAGCCGCGGCCCAGGATGCCGCGAGAACAGGATTCCGCGCCAGAAGCGCGCTGACCAGTTCGCGCCGGTCCGATCTGAGTTTGATGGCAATGGTTTCCCAATTGCGTGGAATACCACCGATCTGCTCGTTGGCCACTTCCACTTGCAGCACCATCATGAACCGGCAAAACACGGCCAAGGGGGCGTTGTGCGAAGCTCTCGCAATGAGATCGAGAAATGTCTTGAGATCTTCGAAGAGCTTTTCTGCCGCCTTCCTCTGATCGAGCAGGTCTAGAGTTTTGGCGATGACCCTCAGCTCCTCCTCGGTGGCGTGTTCGCACGCCAGGGTAACCGCCTTGACGTAGAGCGCCTCAGAGACGGCCAAGACATCGAGCAGCTGAGCTTTCTCGAGCTCCAATATTCCCCCGAGTGCCGAGGCGAACATCGCATCCGTTGCCGCGATCACGTACACACCCATGCCCTTGCGCATGCGCACGAGATTGGTCGCGGCCAGTCCTCGCAATGCCTCGCGGATCGTCGGCCCGCTTACCTGATAGTACGTCGCGAGTTCGCGTTCCGACGGGAGCTTCGCCCCGCGGGGGTAAATGCCCTGGCAGATCCGGTTGCGCAGATCGCCCATGACTTGTTCTGCGGCTCCCTGTCGGGATACCGAGAAGGAAGGAGGCTCATCCGGATTCTTTTCGATCATGGTAGTACCGACTGGAGAAATGCGAACGTTGAACTGAGGCAAATTCGGCCAACTAGAGGCTGGCTGGATTGTTGCGCCATTATAGGGACCCGGACGATCAAGGTGAATTTCCCCATAAGATGCGCATTTTTCACGATCGTCTGCATATCAGAACTTGATTCCGACTGTGACGCCGAACGTTCTGGGCGCGGCATAGCCCACGGCGGTTGCGGTCGGAGCTTGATTCACACTGATGGGGACGATCTGATTCGTGATATTTTTGGCCCACACACTGAGTAGGTACTGCTCATAGGCCCAGCGAGCCGAGCCGTTCACCATGGTGTAGGGACGTTGTCGGTCTTCGTTGTTGGGAGCGAAGAAATATCCGCTGCTCGACGCTGAGTTGACATCTAAATTAAGCTCGCCCACCGGCAGCGGAACGCGGTAGTCGACATTGACGGTGACAGACGCATTGGGCGCTTGAGGCAGCTGATTGCCGGTGGCAGAGAGACTGCAGACCGTCGGATACGGTTTCGTACAACTATTGAAAAAATCCGCGTTGGAGAAGTTTGTAAACTTCGTGTGCAACAGTTCAAAACCGCCGGTGACGGAGAATCGTTCGGAGATCCGGGTGGTCAAATCAGTATCGAGTCCATACAGTTGCGCAGCGCCGCCGTTGTAGACCTGAGGTGAGCCATTGATGAAGCGGGAGACCTGGATATTGTTGTAGTTATAGTAGAACCCCGCAGTATTCAAGGTGACGCGTCGATCGAAGAATTGCGTCTTCAGTCCGACTTCATAGGCATCGAGCTTCTCGGGCGAGTATGGGGCTAGAGTTGGAGCGGTGACGTTGTAGCCACCGCTCTTGAAACCCCTGTTGTAGGTTGTATAGGCATGGATGGTATCGGTGAAATCGTGATCCAGCGCGACGCGCCACGTCGGTGTATGCGTCGTTACACTGCTATCGACATTGGCTAGCGTGACGGGTACGACGCCATTCAGGTAACCGATCTGTAAGCCGTCGATACCCCGTTTTTCGTTCGTATACCGCGCCCCGACGGTAAGCTTGGTTCGATAGCCCAAATCGAGGGTACCTTGCCCATAAGCTGCCACCGAGTTGGTCTCTTGATACGTCGAATTGTCAATGAGCGTTATTGGCTTGAGTGGATTGACCGCCGGCCCGCTGGCGTTGACGATCTGGGGATCGTAGCCGTTATCAGCGTAGTAATAAAAGAGGCCGAGAACCCACGTCAATCGAGACCGGGTGAGCGATAAGAGCTGTAGTTCGTCACTGAACTGCTTGTCGACCTGGTGGGGCGTGTTGGTCGAGTAGGGTTTGGGTCCGAGGTCGAAATCGACGTTCCAACGATACGAGTCGCGTCGGTACGACACAATGTTGACGAATGATCCGAAGCCGAGATCTTGGTCCAATTGAACGCTGACGCCGCCGTCCTGCGAGTGCCGTTTGGGTTGCGAATCAAGGTTGACATCGTACGGCGGTATATAGGGGAGCGTTCCCTGTGGATAGTAGAAGTTCGGCGTGTTGCCGTAATTCTGGAGGGCGGAGGTGGAGAATTTCACATCGGCATAGTCGAATATCACCGTGAGCTTGGTCGAATCCGTGGGTCGAACGAGCCATTTCGATCTCAGCGACAGATCAAGGTCGGTCGCATTGACGTCTTGTCCGGTGGCGATATTGACGCCCCAGCCCTGGCCCTGATGACTCGCTTTCACCGCAACATCGCCTGCGATCAGATCTGAGCCACCGGTGAGGTACAGATCGCCGGAAGTCGTCTGGTAGTTGGCGTAGCCCAGATCTGCAGAGCCGCTCAAGGGCCCCACTTTCGGGTCCTGGGTCGATACCTGAATCAGGCCGCCGGTGGCATTGCGGCCGAACAAAGTTCCCTGCGGGCCCTTCTCCACTTCAAGACTCGCAATATTATTGAGCGCTATCGCACCGGACGATGACGACCCTCGGTACACCCCATCCACATAGAGCGCGACGGAATTTTCAATTCCGGGGCCGATGGCCGTGATTCCCACTCCGCGCAGGTGAGGCAGTGTGTAGCCCGCCGACGTGGGCATGGTCATGCCAGGAACCACTCGCGCAAGATCTGCGGCGTTGGTGACACCGGACGATTCCAAGGCTTGTGCGGAAAATGCCTGAACGGTGATGGGAACATCCTGAAGATTCTCGCGACGGCGCTGCGCCGTCACCACGATTTCCTCTATCGAGGTATCGGGTTGAGTCGGTGGCGTCTGTGAACCAGACGCATTCGCCGATACCGGCGCGCTAGTCTGGGTATTCGTCTGAGCTCTCCCGTACGCCGGATAACACAGCGCTGCGATCCATACCAAGTGCCAAACCCCGACGTGGGTTTCCCTCTTCATAGATGATCTCCCTCTTTATAGCTGATAAACCTACCAGGTACCCTGGTTAGATTGCAAGAGGCCCTCTAAGATATTACCTAGAATTATGGACCATTCCAGCTGATTTTGACCTTGACGGCCGCTAGTATCGTCGATTATGGTTACCAGGTAACAATGTAGCTGGACGGGGAGGTTGCGAGCATGTCGGGTATAGGCGGGATTGATCGCGCCCTCGATTCCACAAAAATGACGGCGTTTCAGTCCGCCATCATCAGTCTCTGTGCCCTGACGGCAATGATCGACGGGATGGACACCCAAGCGATCGGGTTGGTGGCGCCGGCGATCGCTTCCGATTGGCAGGTCCCGGCAGCGGCCTTTGGACCCGTGTTCGGCTCCAGCCTGTTCAGCGGACTGATCGGGGCTCTCGTGGCCGGCCAAGCGGGCGATCGCTTCGGGCGCAGACCCATTCTCATTTTTTCCATCTTGATGTTCACGCTGGGTTCACTAGCCACCCCACTCACCCATTCGATGACTGGCTTGCTCATCGTTCGTCTCGTGACGGGCTTCGGGCTCGGCGGAGCCCTTCCAATCATCATCTCGATCACTTCGGAATTTTCTCCGAAGCGATTGCGCTTGAACATCGTTGCATTGATGTACTGCGGCTTTCCGTTCGGATCGGTACTGGGTGGAGTGCTGGCCGCGCAACTCATTCCAAGATTTGGATGGCCCATCATCTTTTATATCGGCGGCGTGGTGCCCTCCATTCTCCTACCGACGGTGGCCCTCATCGTGCCGGAGTCCGTCGCTTTTTTGGCGGCGAATGGCAAGCGGGACAAAGTCGAAGCACTCGCCAAGCGACTCGGGCTGAGAATCGACGACCTGGCGGTTGTTCAGAGCAATCCACAGGCCCGTGCGACCGTTCGGCGTTTATTTGCGGAACACCGAGCGATCGGCACATTGCTTCTCTGGACGACATTGTTTCTCAGCCTGCTACTCACGGTCTTCCTGGTGAGTTGGATGCCGCTCGTCACTCATCACGCAGGCCTTGGGATCAAGAGTGCGGTGTTGGGCGTTGCTGCCTTGAACTTAGGCGGCATCGTCGGCTGCTTTTTTATCGGTTGGATCAGCAAGCGATTCGGCTCCATCGTGCCCATCGCGATTGCCTACGCTCTGGGCGGAGTGGCCGTCGGGCTAATCGGTCTTGTGGTCCAGTCGGGAGAGATACTGCTCACAGTGGCCTTTGTGGCCGGAATTCTGACCGTGGGCTCACAGATGTGTGCGGTTGCTTTGTGCGCGAGCTTCTATGAATCGACGCTGCGTTCCACAGGCGTCGGTTGGGCGTTAGGCATTGGGCGGATAGGCGCAGTCATCGGACCTGTGATCGGCGGCGTTCTGATCGCACAGCATGTGGCGACGCCGACCCTGTTCTTGATTGCCGGCGCGGTCTCGCTCGGCGCCAGCGCGGCCGTTTTTGGAATTGCTCGGATTACCCGCCGACGCAATCCCACTCAATTCTTCACAGCCTCCGCGATTGGCAGGAATTCGGGCAGCGGACTCGATCGTCAAAACGAACCGCCGCTCCAGATCGCAAGGAGTTGAGGATGCTCCTGCGTCGCGCCTTTCGAAGCATCTTGTTTGTGCCCGGCACGCGAACGGAGCTCCTGTCAAAGGCTATCGCGACGGGTGCGGATGCCATCGTTCTGGATTTGGAGGACTCCGTTCCTCTGGCGCGCAAGGAGGAGGCCCGTGCGTCCGTTTCCACCGTGCTTGCCCGCTCGTCGGAGAGACTCACGTTTCTTCGAATTAATCATCCGCGACTGGGAGATCTGGACAAGGATCTGGCCGCGCTTGCGCCGCACGATGCTCAGGCCATCATGGTTCCCAAAGTAGAGGATGCTCGCGATCTCGAGGAACTGGACGCCCGGCTTGCTGCGCATGAACACGACACGGGGCTCGAATCCGATGCCATCAGCGTTCTTGTGGTCATCGAGTCGAGCGTGGGGCTACGAAACCTGTTTGACACCGTGTCGCGCACCAAACGCGTTCGCGGCGCGGCGCTGGCAACGGCTGAAGAAGGTGACTTCATGTGCGACATCGGTGGCACGTGGACCGCCACGGGTGAGGCACTCACGTATGCCCGCGGTAAATTCGTATGCGATGCGCGAGCGGCGAAAATGACCTGGTTGGTCGACGGCGCCTTCATGCAGCTGGCCGACGAGCGGGCGCTCGAGTGCGAATCTCGACTTGCGCGAAACTTTGGCTTTAATGGAAAAGTTGCAGTGCACCCGCGTCAGGTGCAAGCCATCAACCAGGCGTTTTCGCCCACCGATGCCGAAGTCGAACGGGCTCAAAAACTCATTGACGCTTTCCGCGGAGCCGAGTCTCAGGGGCGCGGTGCGATTCAGTTCCAGGGAATGATGGTCGACTGCGCGAATGTTCGGTGGGCAGAACAGATCCTCTCAATCACGCGACGGTAACATTCTTAAAACTGACCGCCTGGCCCAAAGTCAGGTGTAACGGGGAGCCGCCATTTGTCTTCAAATCCTGAACTGGGTGACCCTTCAGCAGCGTCGAGCCCGCTAACCGTCGTACCTGAAACGGCGGACCCCGAATTGCTCGCGCAGGCGTTGCGGGATCTCAGTGATATCGAATACATTGAACGTATTCCGCTCGAGAACCGGCTGTCGGTTGTCGACTTCCATCAGCGAATCACCCTGGCGCTCGCCGCGCGCCACCGCGACGACATAGCCATCCACTTCATCCCGGACGGGGACGTCAATGGAGTCGTGCACGAGACCTCATTCGCTACGCTGCGCAGAAACATCGACCGAGTCGCCCACTTCCTTCGGTGTCAACACATCGAGCGTACCGACGCAGTCGCCATCGTACTACCAACCCTGCCGGCCGGTTACTGGACCATCATCGGCACCATGGCACAGGCGGTGCCCTTCCCCCTGAACTGGATGTTGGAGCCTCAGTATCTTCTTCGCTTGCTGGCCGAAGCGAACGTGAAAGCAATCATCGCGCTCGGTCCCACCCCCGGATTCAAGATCTGGGAATCCATCATGTCGATCAAGGATCAGCTGCCTGCCGGCCTACCCGTCTGGTCCGTGACGGCTCCTGGGAACAAGATCCTCCCTGAGTTCGATCTCGAGCTGCGTCTCCCGGGACAGGATCAGGCGGGACTCGGCTTAGCCGGAACTTCCCCGACCCACAGGGGCAGCGATGTTGCTGCCTATGTGCATTCCGGCGGCACCACGGGGCTGCCGAAAATCGTCAAGCTCTCACATCGAAATATTTCCTATCGGCACTGGACACTGCAGCTAGCCATGCAGATAACGTTGGGCGAGGTGATGCTGCAAGACACGCCAATGTTCCATGTCGGTGGTTTGGCGGGACGATGTCTGCCCATGTTAGCCAGCGGCGCCAGTCTGGTGATTCCGAGCCTCATGGGAGCGCGCGACAAACGCTACATCGCGAACTACTGGAAATTCATCGCCCGATTTCGAGTCACGCGTTTGTCCGGCGTACCGACGACTTTCTCCGTCTTGGCAAAAGCGCCTCCACAGGGCGAGGATTTATCCTCTCTGAGGCGCAATTTCGTTACCGGCTCGACTGCATTGCCGATCTCGGTTAGACGCGATTTCGAACGCGTGTCGGGCGTCCGGATCCTGAATTCGTACGGATTGACGGAAAATACCGCAAGCGTGGCCATCGAACCTCGGGATGGACAGTCGCGTGAGGGGAGCTCGGGTGTCCCCGTCCCTTACACGCGAGTCCGCGTGGAGAACTGCGGCCCCAATCAAACGGGCATGATCCAGGTCCGCGGGCCGGGCGTCACCTTGGGCTACCTCAACGACAACCACACGCAGGCCTCCCGTACCACTGATGGCTGGCTCATCACGGGCGATCTCGGCCGCATCGACATGGAAGGTCATCTCTTCGTCACCGGTCGTTCGAAAGACATCATTATTCGGGGCGGACACAATATCGATCCAGGCCCCATCGAAGATGCCTTGCTACAGTCGCCGGACGTGCTGCTTGCTGCGGCTGTCGGCAAGCCCGACGCGCATGCCGGCGAACTCCCGGTGGCGTACGTTCAGCGGGTTGCCGGCTCTGAGATAACCGAGGCCGCTCTACTTGCCTTCGTTGCCGCGCGGATCCCGGAACGCGCTGCAATCCCAAAAGAGATTTTCATCGTCGACAGCATCCCGCTCACCGATGCCGGAAAACCTGCCAAGGTGGTGCTGCGCCATGACGCCGCGGAGCGCACATTCCATGCGGTGCTTTCACAAATCCTCGGTGCTTCGGCCACCCTGCACGGCTTACAAGTGACTGTCTGCCCGCACCCGCTTCACGGGACATTCGTCACCATCAGGCTCAACACACCCCCGTCCCTCGATGCGACGACGCTGATCGCTGCAATCGACGAGGTCATGTCGCGTTACTCACTTGCATACGTCGTACAGCGGACTGCGGCGGGCGAGTAATGATGACTACGGTTTGTTGCATTCCGCCCCCACCCGCGAGAATACGTGGAGGGTTGAGCAAAGCCTCTCAATGCTTCGAGCACTAACAACGAAAGAACGAACGGGAGTAAATGCGGTGACACATCGAAGAATAGGCACGTGTATTATCGGGGTGTTCGTACTGTGCGGAGCAGGTACGTTCTCAATCAATCCTGCGTGTGCGCAGAACGCCAGTGCAACAGACGACCAAGGGCTCGAACCCATCGTTGTCACCGCTACGAGGCGGGAGACGGACTTGGAAAAGACACCGATCTCGATTTCCGTCCTTGCAGCTGCCGATATTGAAAAGAATCATGTGGTTGATCTCACGGACGTGACCCGGCTCACACCGAGCCTCGTTTACATGCCCCGCGGTGGCTCCGAGGGGTATCTTTCGCTCCGAGGCGCACTCATTTTTGACGATTCACCCGGAACTGATCCGGCTGTCAGCATGTACATTGACGATGTAGTGAGGGTGAGTGTCGCCGACGTGCAGCCCGATGTTTACGACATTGATCGGGTGGAAGTTCTGAAAGGACCTCAAGGAACGCTCTTCGGACGCAATTCTATCGGCGGCGTGGTATCGATGTACACGAACTCTCCGACTTTCAAGAACGGCGGGACTGCGGAAGTCACCTACGGCGAGAACAACCTAGTAGAGCTGAAAGGAGTCTACAACGCCGCGCTCATCGATAACACATTGGCTGCCCGCATCGTGCTGACCGATTCTTCGGTCGATGGCAACGTCAGAGACATTACCACCGGCGGTGAACTCAATGGCGAACACCAGTTTTCGGCCCGCGGCAAACTGCTCTTTACGCCGACAGATGATTTTAGATTCGTATCGAGCTTCGACTACCTGCACAAACAAGGCACCCAGGCGGAATGGCTGCTGGGAAACTACCAACCGGCGCTGGTCCCGGGATTGACTTACAATCCGCAGCAAACCGCTCAAGGCAAACCAGGTGAGGACGGACAAACGAACTGGGGTCTGACCGAGCGCGCCGATTGGACCCTGGGATGGGGAACATTCACGTCCATTACCGGCTACCGGCATTTAGACGCCAGTAACACCAAAACACTCTTTCCGGTTGATGCATTGATCCTGAACGCCGACGAGCATGACAATCAAGTGACGCAAGAGCTGCGCCTGGCCTCGTCGCCGGATGAACCCCTGACTTGGATAGCCGGCGTATACTTTCTGCACAACAACAAAGCCCGACCGGTCGATGCTTTCCAGGATTATCTGCCGGGATCCTTCTTCGCGCAGAAGGCCAGCGGTTTCCCGGCGCCCATTCTCTATCAAAACATCCAGGTCGCACACACGACCAGTGGCGCACCCTTCGTGGATGTTGCGTACGCCATAACCGACAAGGTGAAACTGGATTTGGGCGGCAGATACACCTGGCAGGAAAAATCAGGTAGCGCGTACCTGAACTCCACCGGCGGGATCATTCGGGGATCGGACCTCCACGCCGCGCAGAACGGTTCTTGGACGGCGTTCACGCCTGCCGCGACGCTCACTTATCAGGCGACAGGCGCGTTGATGACCTACGCTACCGTGTCACGAGGGTTTCTGAGCGGCGGCTTCAACGCCAATAGCAGCACTGACAAGGGCTTGGCGGTCCCTTTCGACTCTGAATTTGTCTGGAACTATGAGGTCGGCGCGAAGTTCAACGGCCTCGACAACCGATTACGTGCCAACATCGCGGCCTTCCTTGACCGCTATTCAAACCTCCAGGTCATTCAGCTCGATACGACCACACAAGACGTCATCACCACCAACGCGGGTGCCGCGCGTGTGGGTGGCGTCGAGACCGACATCGAGGGCACGCCGCTCAAGTGGCTAACGTTAGGTTTGAAGTACGACTACCTCGACAGCCGGTTCACACAATTTCTAATCAACAACGGTGACGGCACTTACACCGATAATGCCGGACACAAAGTGCCATTCACGCCAACCCACCGAGTTACCGCCAGCGTTGAGGCCCATAGCGCTTTTTCCATCGGTACTATCGCCGTCGGCGGCGACTACACCTATCGGAGCAGCGAAGAATTTACCGCGGAAAACGATACACCGCAGGCCATTCGTGATCTAACTGCGTGGCGCGGCCTCGTCAATTTTCACGCCCTATGGTCTTCGAATGACGACCGATGGGAGGTATTGCTCTGGGGCAAGAACATCACGAATCTGCACTACGCTGTATATGCCCAGAGCGCGGAAGTTTACATAGCCACCGCCTCGGAGTTCTTCGACTCGTCGAAATATCTCTATGAGATCCAACCCGGCCCCTACCGCTCCTTCGGCGTGACGCTTAGAACGAAATTCTAAGTGGTACAATCCATCCAGAACACAACGCATGAAGATAGCGGAGTTGCCGTCAATGGCGGATACGAACACAGGGTCGCTTAAATTGAATGATGGTTTGGTGGAACGCCGCAAATTCCTGCGGGGCTTGACCGCAAGCGCAGTGGTACTCGCGGCTGGTCTTCCCGCCGGTACCGCCCTCTCAGGCCCGGTCCGCTCGCCGAGGCGAATCGACATTCACCATCACTTCGTACCGCCGTTGTTTGAACAGTCGGCACGAGAGCGCAATGTATTGAATCCGGCGCTTAGCGGGCTCAGCATCGACCGCTCCATCGACGAAATGGATCGAAACGGCGTTGCCAGCGCGGTCCTATCGATTCCGTCGCCGGGAGCGTGGTACGGGAACGTGGAGCTTGCGCAAAGAATCGCGCGCGACGCCAACGACTATTCAGCCAGATTGGTGAGCGATCACAAGGGACGCTTCGGCATGTTCGCGACTCTGACACTCCCGGATCTGGACAGCTCGTTGGCGGAAGTGGCCTACGCATTCGACCAATTGAACGCAGATGGCATCCATATGTGGACCAACTACGGTGACTTTTGGCTGGGAGATCCGCGCTTGTCGCCGCTGCTCGAAGAGCTGAACCGGCGCAAAGCTGTCGTTTACGTTCATCCGACGACCCCAAATTGTTGCGGCCATTTGGTCCCGGAAGCGCCGGTGCCCATGATCGAATACGGCACCGACACGACCCGTTCGATCGCGAGCCTTGTATTATCCGGCGCCACGAGCAAGTACCCGGATATTCGGTGGATATTCTCGCACGCCGGCGGGACGATGCCGTTTTTGCTCGAGCGATTCTTATTCCAGGCCGGCGTTCAATCGAAAACGCCGGAGGGCGCGAAAAAGATCCCGAATGGTGTGCTGTACGAGCTCAGGCGTCTCCATTTCGACACGGCTCAATCGGCGAATCCTTACGCCATGGGACCGCTTACCCGGCTTGTCGCGAACACGCAGATCTGCTTCGGCACGGACTTTCCATACCGTGCCATAGCCGATAACGTAAGCGGACTGGCCGAGTGCGGCCTCTTTAGTCCGCGTGATCTCGAACGAGTTGAGCGGACCAACGCGGCTCGCCTATTTCCACGCCTCGCATAGGCGGGCTGTTCACGACGCGACCGCGTGGGCAATCCTGGACTCGAACGTTAGCGTATACGCCGCCCGAGTTAATATGGTCGGGCGGGTTATCGGGCCGACGCTGGCGTCTGACGCGACCTGGGTTCAAGCGCCGCAATGACTATTCAACGCCCGCCACTTTCCGACGACACTATTCAGTGGGTTGACCGATACGCCACAGGATGCCGGTCGGATCGAAGAGGACGAAGTCACGGATTCCCCACGGTTGTTGTTGAGGCGGGCTGGCTTTGACACCGTATTTCGAGGTGATGTCCTGCTCGTTTACCTGTTGCCACCACGCGTCTACATCTTCCACAAGAAGATGCATCATGAGGTTCTCCGCGAACTCCTTGACGTAGTACTTCTGCAGTAAAAACTTCGATTGGCCGTGACGTATGTAGGCCAAGCCATCATTTGACCATTCCACAGTAAAGCCGAGGCGGCACGATCCGCATCTCTACGTCCGTGGCCGCAAAGTGCGCGACGCCACCAATCAAGAACCACAGAAAGACGAAACTCAAACCAAGCAGTCTTGCCCCGGGGACTCCAACTGAGTCATCTCGTCGATCATTGGCCATAAAGATGCGTTTTGCGGATTCGTCCGATTAGAACGCGAACATCGCTAGGCGGGTCAAGAAGAACGGGCCAACACGTATTGGCATAGCTTGCCTTTTCGCCGCCGGATCTATCCGTGAGTTGTCAAAGAACTGTGCCAGAAGAATCGCTGTTGCGCTATTGAAGTGCCCGTCGCATCACTTGAATTCGTTCTCACAACACCCGCTATGCCTATGCGACCAACTCCAACACGACTCGTTGCACACGGCGCTCGATCTGGCTCGCTTCCTTCGCCAGGTTAATTTGCATGGCGGTGTGAGCGACATCGAGCAACGACGGGTCGATGCGATATCCATCGCGGTCCTTGAGCCACTGCAGTAGGGGTGCGAGGTGCCAAAGCGCTGAACTCCCCTCGTGAATGGGCGTTGGGAAGCTGTTCGGATGTCCCAACATGAGCTTTCTCATATTCTGTCGCGTGACACCTATCAGCTCCGCGACGTCCGTCAGTCCTACAAAGTCGGGGGTGACTTCGACAAGTTTGGCTTCCGGAATGAGATTTTTCACATCGGTCAGAGCGCTGACGATGGCCCGCTCCGCAGTTGCGGCATCCCGAGTAAAGTTCAATGCCAGTCGCCCGGGCTGGCCGATACCGACCAACGCGTCGTCACACATTTCGCCCAGGCGCTCGACGAGCTCGTCCGGGTCGGTGTCATCTGCTGGAAGTTTGAGCTTCAACGTGAATTCATATTCCATCCGTCACTCCGGATCAGATTCAGTTTTCGCGCCTTCGATCATTCGTTTACGTGCCGTGCAATTATCGACGACACGCCGGAGCTGTCGTGCATGATTGCCCGGGTTCTTCGGTGTGCTCCAAACGCTTGCGATGCAAAATTCGCCACACCGGCACTCGGCATCGTTATAGGGGCAATAGATCTTGCCCCACGCGTGACCGCCGCCAACTTCGATCCGCCAGCCATGCTTTTCCGCATGTCGAATGGCCTCCTCGACCTCTTTCTTCGGATGCCTTGCTCGCGCCATGTTTCCAGCTCCGCATAGAATAATGACGGCGCACGTAGTTGTCAAGTGACAACCATGTAATCAAGATTTGCCGATGGAACTCAATGAGTCACCGGCCCTGCTCCGCCTAGTCAGGCTGCGCCACTTTTTAGCATGGCCGAAATCGGCTTATTCATCGCAGACCTCCAGAAATGTTGCGTAGATCGCGGGGCGCTGATCGAGAATGTCAAAGGGAGTGCGTAAACCGACTGCGATCACCCGCCCAACGGCTGTATCGCGATACAATTGTGTTGCGTAGCATGCCGTCCCACTATGCTAACCACCATTGCCGCCGCGCTCCGCTTTGCCGCTGTCGCGTGCATGACGCTAGCAGCCCCGCTGTTTGCGTCATTGGCCAATAGCCAGAGCATCGCGTTAACGTTCGACGATGGGCCCAATATGGTGGACAAGATCGGGCTCAGCCCTGCGGATCGCAACGCGTCTATTCTAAGGCAGTTAGCCGAAGCGCACCTTAAATCCATTCTTTTTGTCACAAGAACGGATGCCGACCAAACGAGAAATTATTTGATACGGCAGTGGGGCGTAGAAGGACATCAGATTGGCAATCACACAGCCACTCACCCAAATTTCAATGAGGTAAGCTTGGCCGATTACGAGCAAGAGCTGCTTACGTGTGACAGAGCGATCCGCGACATGCCCGGATTCACTCGCCGATTTCGATTCCCCTACCTAAAGGAAGGCAACACCCTTGAGAAGCGTGACGGCTTCAGGGCGTTTCTGGATTCCAATTCCTATAACACCGGCCCGGTCTCGGTGGACGCAAGCGACTGGTATTACAGCCAGCGCTTGAGCGCTCGGCTCAAAGAACACCCCAATGCCGACACGCTTCCTTACAGGAATGCGTACCTTCGACATCTATACGACCGGGCGCAATATTACGACGGCCTATCTCGCACCCTATTGGGCCGCTCTGTCGCGCACGTGTTGCTGCTGCATCACAATTTGATCAATGCGCTCTTTTTGAAAGATGTAATTCAAATGTTCAAGGACAACGGCTGGACGCTGATCGATTCAGAAGTGGCTTTCACAGACCCCGTTTATGTCATGCGTCCTGACACTTTGCCGGCCGGTGAAAGCATCCTCTGGTCGCTTGCCAAGCAGAAGGGCATCCCGGGCCTACGCTCGCCCGGAGAAGATGATGTTTACGAAAAGCCAATCCTCGACCGCTTGCATCTATAAAACTCCGTGAATTGGCGAGCGCTTGGAGTCCGAGTTCCGGCTATTCACCTGATGTGGACGCTGGATCAGTTGTTTGATTACTGCCTTACTTGGTCGGCGCCTCGGCAAAAATGGAGGCAGACAACAACGGCTTCTTTCGTACACTGCGATGGTGAGACGGATTATTCGGAATCGATAACACTACTTCCTCGAAAATCCTCACGCCATGGGCGCGAATGATTACGGGCGCACGTCCATCCAGTTTCGAACCCAGCAGAACACTATCAAGGGGCGTCCACGCGGGTCCCGTGTGCGCAGGATGGGCACATGAGCGAAGTCATACCCAAAGTCACCCTAACCGAGACGAGTTGTTAGGTGGTTGGCTATGAATTGCCGGTAGTAGACCGCTCGTGCTTGATCCGAGCGGCGATCTCTTCTCGATGGACCTCAACGTCCCTCGGCGCCTCGACGCCGATACGAACTTGGGTGCCCTTCACGCCAAGGACCCGTACGACGATGTCGGGACCGATCCTAATGCCTTCGTCAATTCGCCGCGTGAGTACCAACATGTCATCCTCCTTGCGTGCCTTGAGTACAATTATAGCGGCGCTGGGTGGCCACTGCCAATGTGTTTGCCGGTCCGAACAGTCTCACTGCGCTATCCTGCTTCGTTCGCGGACCTGCCGACACGATCATGTGTCGACGTTCGCCGCACGCGATTCACCCATGTCCGAGCGTTCGCAACGGTGTTGCTCACCCCGTGGCAAGTGGGCGCCGCTAGCGCCAAGTGCATCCAGCACGCCCTGAGCTTAGTCGATATAACAGTCATCGACCACATGTCATGTCGGGCCCCGGGGCTAGGGGTCTGAAGCGCAGGCTTCATTCAGCTACAGACCCCGTTAAAGCTAACGCACCATCATTGCCTTTTGGACATCATAAGGCGCGGCGGAATCCACCCGAAGCCAGATATTCGTATGGCGAACCATGAAATAGCCTCTTACCATTCCTGGAGTCGACCTTGTTGCCCCCGGCAGCGGATTGTCGTGGGTGATAACGAACCCAGCAGAATCGCCGAAAGGAATCCAATCACTCGCGGATACTCCTGAAGGCGGAGATGGGTTTCCTAAACTCCGCGCGTACGGTACGACGCTTACTGCAATTGCGACCACTAAGAATAATCCAAATATCTTCTTCATTGGGTAGTCCTTTGCCGTTGGCCAGAACGTGAGCTGCAGTAGTGTGAGGCCGCTCAGTCGAAAATAGTTCCCCACAGATCATTCGCGGCCAGCGGGACGCCCTCCAGGGACGGCAAGTCGAGTGTTCGCATGTCCTCCATACCGACGAGATCCAGCATGGAATCATTCTCCAACACCATACCCGATGCCTCCGCCGACCCTCCCGCGCCGGTGGTGAACGGCCGGTACCGGGCAACCCAATCAGGCTTTGGGCTTCTTACCCGAGGATATATCGCTTTTACATCCTCGCATGAGCACAATGTGAACAATGGACACACAAGACGAACCGTTAGCAGAGCATTTCGAACGACCTGTGTCCGAGTCCTGTCTGAGTCCTCAGCGAAAAGGACCCTGCCGCTCACGTATAACCTCGTGCGCCTGTTCAAACTCATCCAGCTAATCGCCATCGAGAGGGCCCGCACGATCTATGCCTAAGAATAGGACGATAAAAGTTGTTGCTGGCATCGCTGCTTTGTTCACTGGTCTCGTAGGCACGATTATTTTTCTGTTGGCAAAGAAAACAATCAGCTTCGAGATGGCAATCCTAATGCTTGTTGCGTTATTGGCAATGTATGTCGGATTCGGAATTCTGATTGCTGTCTATCGCTTAGTGAGTAAGCTGGAATGAGCGCCTTACCGGCACGGCGAAACCGAGGTGAAGACCTGCGCCGGCAACTTGGTGATTTTGGATGGCGACAAGATAGCCGAACTGCCGATCGATGCGATCAACTCCCGGTGTCGACCGTTGCAGCCACTCCCGAATGGCTGCTGTCGGGGCACGCGCCGGGTCGTGCGATCAGCGCTAGCCGGAGCGGAGCGACGCCTGATAAGTCTCAATCTGGGGCAATATCAAGAGACGGCGAGCGAGACTCTCTCGGGGCCAATGAGATTCACGTTCGTAATATTCCGCGACGGATGGAACGCTCGCCGGAAGTTGAACCCATGGCTGCTTGGAGGAAGTAAAGATGTGTATATCGGGCGGCAGGTGATCTGGCGCGTCAAGCGTGCCGACCCGAACGAACCTTATGACGGGGCCCGCACCCGAATAGTTGCTCCATACGGCCACATGGCATTTTTGGCAGCGCGCGATTTTCTGTCCCTTCCCGCTGTTAGAAGGCGTGTCGATGATCTCCGGCTCCACGCCCAAATGAATCACGTAGTCCGCCTCGATCATGGCGTTCAACGCGAACGACGCGCCGCTCTCTCGCTGGCACCAACGACAATGGCAGCAATGTACAAACAGCGGTTGTTTGACCATACGATAGCGGACAACGCCGCAAACGCAGCCCCCGTCGAGCGGAAAGACATTCCTGGCGATCATACTTGCGATGCGGGCCTTGGGTGAATTCCGGCTCCACAGTGTACCGATGGATGCGCTTGATGGAAATCTGTGTAGGCCAGCAGCCAGGGGGTCGACTTGCCGACCGTCAAAAAGACCGGCGGCATCTTTGGCTGCTCTTTACATATCACAGCGACAATCGGCTAGGAATCGGCAGCAACGGTGCAAGGACTGACCTAAACTTTTTCGATCCCAATGCATGTCACGCACGAAGTACGAGAGACGATACCCTGATGAGTGGATATTGAGGTCCTGCTACGTGCCGTCGAACCACGCTACGGACAAGCGTTGCGAGCGGCGGTCACCGCCAAGGCCGTTTACCTTGCTCTCCTCGACGAACCGCGATCCACTCGCGCCGCCATCCACCATGCACGCCAACAATGGGAAGAGCACGACGCGCGCAGACGTGAAATCGCCGCGAGAATGGGGGGAGCCGAAGACCCTGAACGCCGGATGGTCTAGCTCAGCGGCCGTGGGTGCTCCGCAGATCGAGCCATTAAGTCCCTCGGATCACTCTCCATCCTCACCGCGAACGCTCGCTAGATCAGATCCATCCAATACCTCGTGATTAGGACGGGCCGTTCGTGCCACGACGTCCCGCTGCTACGCCTTGTTCGCGGCTAAGAGCAGGCGATCGGTGATCGGCAAGAATTTGCTAGCCGCCTGGATTAGCGATCTCGCCGTCAGTTCAGCCACCCCATAAACTTCAACGGATACTCGATGCTGCTCTCTGATCTTCTGGACCAGCAAGTCGAAATCGCCGTCGCCAGATGCCAATACCACGACGTCCGCGTGCGGCGCGCAATCCAAAATATCTAGCGCGATCCCGACGTCCCAGTCACCTTTTGTCGAGCCATCGTTCCGACGGATGAATGGTTTCAGTTTGACCTCGAAACCTATCGCACGCAGAATGTTTTGAAATAGCCGCTGCTTTTCATCATCGCGATCAATCGCGAACGCTGTCGCCTTCACTACCTGCCTATCTCGCGTGACCTCGGTCCAAAAACGTCCGTAGTCGAAATGACGAGAAAAGCACTGTTTCGTCGTGTAATAGATATTCTGAACGTCGACAAAGATGGCTACAGTTTCCAATTTCTCATCCCGTGACTGCCAAAAACTATACGATCACATGTTGGATATGCCCACTTTGCGTCAACGCCAGCCCACAACGACATCGAACCACCCCTCTTCCGATTCTCGCTTAGGCGCATATCTCTAGGCGGTTACCGTCCGGATCGATGACAACGCTCTCGTAGTAGCCGTCGCCAGTGCGTCGAGGACCATCGACAATTGTGATCCCGTCGCTTTGGAGCCGCTTCGTAAGTTCATCTACAACGAACTCGGAGCCTACTGATATCGCCAGATGAGTCAGACCAAGCCGTTGAGCGCCCGGAGGGAATTGGACCAACGATAGCGATGTCGTCGTCATTACCTCGAGGCGAGCGCCATCGTCGAAATTGAGAAAGCAGGATTCGAATCCCTTAGCGCGATTGACGTAATGGGGACCCGCAGTAGCACCAAAGTATGTCGTGTAGAAATGCTTGCAGCGACCGAGGTCGGTAGTCCATATAGCAATGTGTTCTATGCGCATCGATATTCAACTATCGATAAGAATGAGCGACGGGCGGCCGTCTTCACATCGTCGTTTGACCACGCCACCACTACACGCCAATTTTTCTTTGCCATCACTGCTCCCCTTTGAAGTGCATATTATACCGGCGTTGGAACCCGCGCGGGCCCACTCATTTCTAAAACGGCCACGAGGCGTTCTGCGGAAATTGCTTCCCGGTCCAGGCGCTCATGGCGACGCTCGGATGTGTGCTCACTCCCGATCCTGAATCGCTTGCCCGTATCCGACTCTGTGCAGCATGTATCGATGCCGTCCCGGCTGGGATCGGCAATATCGACATGCTCTCAAGATTAGTCTAGGGTAGGTTCTGGTAATGCAACGAGGTGCGTGGTGAACATAGTCGAATATTTCGAGAGTCGAAAGCGTGAAGTTGACGTCCAGCTGGAAGCCATTGAGTCCGGTCGCGTCATTCGGCTTATCTGCGAGACCAAAGAGGGTTCGGTCGACGTTACTGAACAGGAGAAGCAACGGCTACGCCTAGCAAGCCATGACTATTGGCGTGCGGCCGAAAATCTCCGTCGCATTAATTCCAGCCAAAAATAAGTCAGCGCAATGCGATGGCAGGACCTCGCAAATGCCCGACCCTGGATAGAAATTACAAGAAACGGCCTGCCGTTTCGCCCGCTCGAATTGGAAAGAATCGTGTGCCAATGATGGGGTCGCCACCAATGCGTTGTTCTCTGCACCATTCACGCTGCTTCTACCGTGCGCGGCATGCGGCCTTAGGCGGCCCGGCGGGGCCATCACCGTTTGTTCTTGCGTGTACTCATGTACCTGAGGTAGGCGATCAGATCCGAGAGTTCCGCATCTGGAATCGCCGCCGCGGAGAAACCACGCATGAGCATGCCCGGCCAGGTCCGCACACTCGCGGGATCCCGAACGAGCGTGGCGAGCGCCTTCTCTTCAAAGTACTCGGTGGGATTCATGGGAAGATTCAAGTCCGGCCCGATCGATCCGGTCCCATTGCCGTTCATCTTGTGGCATGCAAGGCAATTCTTCCGGAAGGCCTTGAATCCGTTCTGAACATTGAGCGCGGCATCGTCGGCCGGGTACATGTCCGAAAACGCCCGGCGGGGATCTGACAGAATCACGAATGAGGAAATCTGGAATGGCCACTCCTCCCGTCCAATGGAAGACGCCTGCGGATTGATCCAGACGAGGTAGAACGGCCCCGCTGACGTAGTCTTCCCTGTAAGTGGGGGCCAGGGGCGCTTGGGATCCTCGATCGCGAGGTATGCCTTCGATGCCTTGGGATCCGTGCTGAAGAGACGCGTCTTCTCCAGAATCGCCGAGAAGCCGTCCGAGCCATTGCACTGAATCACCGCGAGCTCCGAGATGGTCAATCTCGTAAACAGATTCTCAATCGGAATCGCCTTGAACTGAATCAATCGCTGCTTGTATACAGTCTCCGCAACGGAGATTGTCTGGACGTCGGGTCGTGACAGCAATTGAGACTGCGTAAACACGAGCCGCTGCGTGTCGGCAACGATTGCCAGCGTGGCTTCGGTCGCATGCGTGCTCAAGGAAGCAAGGGCCAAGGCGGCCCACACGAATTTCACGTTAACTCCCAGCGATGATTTTGTCGCCACAGCCGCTCGACAAACTTTGCGCTGTGCCCTGTCGTCATCGTCCCGTCTTAGCGCATGTAGGCGGATGTGGATGCACTGACGGGTAAATAACTGTCGTTTGCTTAATTTCGACTACACCGGCTTTCCCACGGCCAGCGGGCCGGTCTCTGCTTTCATGCACTCGGGATGCGACCGGACGCAAACGTCACTCCAGAGCAAAGCCCAGGTCGACTGAAACCTGCCACTGAGCAATCTTTCCGTCCTTGATGTAACCCCGGGTTTCCGTGACTTTGAACCATTTGAGATTGTGCACCGTGACGGCTGCTCGATCCACCGCCGTCCGCACTGCGTCGTCTGCACTGGAGGTCGAAGTGCCAGTAACTTGAATGATCTTGTAGACATGAGAATCCATGATGAATGTCTCCTTGTCCCGACGTGGGTATGAATTCGCCGAATAGCCTACACCCCCGTGCGCCGAACTTATAGCGACGCAATGCTCGACGGCGCCCGCAACCCCCTGTTTCCAGCTAATTCGCTCCCCGCGTCCGAAAAATGGATTCCGTGATCCGCCGTTTAAGGAACGGGGAGGCGTTGACGACGCGCATGCCACCTCTCATGACGGCGAGCTGCACTCGCCCGAGTACCGGCTTGTGAAGCAAGTCATCTGCATTCATTTGTTGTCGAGATTTCAATACGGCCTCAGTGCTATAGCGCAGCATTTCCCGTTCATACGCGCATATCGCGTCAACAGGCGGCTTCTCGCCACGGTGGACCTCAGCCAGCGTTTTGGAAAGCAGAGCGGCGTCCCGCAGAGCGGTGTTGGCGCCGGCGCCGCGTCCCGGAGTCATGGTGTGAATCGCATCGCCAAGCAAGGTGACGTTCGAGCTTTCCCAGGGGGGAATAGGCACGGCGGTGATGGGTAAATTGAGCGGCGATTTTTCTTCTCGATACTACCCCGCTATCTCGTCGTATCCCGCGCCCAGAAATTGTACGAAGCAAAAGCCATGTCCGAAGGGGTCCGCCATGAGCGCAAGGCGACCCCAAGTATGGGTCGCGATCGGCTCTTCCATGTGCGCCCCGCCTGTGATCGCTCTCTGAACCGCCGATTCGATGTCGTCAACGACAAAATCGAGATGGACTGGTGTCCAGTGTCGCACGTAGGACCTGCGTTCGGATGTGGTGCTCGACACCAGCGTTCCTGCTGCTTTCGCTAATAAATATATCGGCGCGGAACTCCCGAGCATTTCAGCAGCGCCGGTACCAAAACGCCGCCCAACCTTCAAGCCAAACGCAGTACCGTAGAAGGCAATGGCATTTTCAAGGTTATCAACGTCGAGATTGACTAGTAGTTCCATTGAGACCCCCGTGCGTCACTCACCGCGCGCGCCTGCATCCGCTTCCCTGCTGCCCGCTGGAAAGTCACCGTACGCGGCCAAGGACTCGGTAAAAACGAGGCTCCCATCGACGCATCCCTTCACGCGGCATCACATGCGTCCAGTACGGCGGCAATTTCCGGCTCATTCATACCGGGGCGACCTTCGCTATCACTCCACCGATCGCCGCTAACGCAAAGTCGTAGCCTTGTGGCCACCCACTCAACCGCGGCCCCGCGACATTGAGCACAGCAATCTCATTCTCTTCGATAAATCGAAGAATCGCCGCCGACGCACGCTCCACCGTAATCTGCGTCGCATCCAGCACGATGAACGGCTTCTTTTCGTGAATACACATATCGCGCGTCTGTTTCGTACCACCCGTCAGCGACTGCTTGAACAAAATCGCGGTCCCATCACTCTCCTGGACATTCTTGAGTATCCGCTGCCGATCGCCACCATCCGACAGCAGAGACATCGGATACCGCTCTGGTATCGGTCCGTCTTCGGCACGTCGGTCCGCGGGGCACCAGCCGCCGCACGCGAATCCCGCCGCGAGCGCCGCATCCAGCGCCGCACGGTCCACGCCCGCCTGCCCACCTGAAACGATCTTCGTGAGCGCCATCGAAATGTACCATCCCGTTAGGCTGACCACCGCCATTCTAAGCCGAATGGCAGCATCGGTGGCCCGAACACAAAATGCAGTACCCGACGCGGCTTTGGCTCGGCTGCTTTCGACGACGCATGTAGCATCACAATCCGTGATCTTAGATACCGGCCGCGGCCAGCACCGCGTACCTACCCTACGCCTTCACGGAACAAGGAGTCGCGATGTTGTCCTCCGTCTTGAGCAGCCCCCAGGCAATCGCCGTCAACACAATCTCGATTCCTCTTGTCTCGACGTTCATCCTGTCTCCGGCCGCCGACACTCCCATGACGATGCGTTCATTGTTCGACCTTTCTCCAAATGCAGGACTACACTGAGCATCAGGTCACTTTGCGGACACACGTCATGCAACGAGCGATACGAATGCCGAAACCGCTGTGGGGTCAAGCCGCCAGCGAGGACTTCTTCCTCGCGGTCGTCGACTTCGTTCAAAGACACGGGGCCGTTCGCGGACTCGTAATACGCATGGAACAGATGGGATTAGGACTGATGGTGCGCTCCTGGCTTTATAGCAACGTGCACGAACCCATTTTCAGCGAGCAGTTACACGCGCTGTTCGGCACAGGCGTACTCCGCGCATTTGCTGCCAAATTGGATTTACCGCCACGCGAACTCGTTCGCAATCTCTCGCAAGCGCTTCCGCGAGTATTCAATCGACTCGCGTCTTGAGCTCCGGCATCGAAGTGAAGGCCTTCCCCTTCGACGGTCGCCTAGCCCCCCTCTTCGGCGGCGCTTTATGATCTGCCGCGGCTCACTTGAGGTCCGTGCTGCGCCCGCCTCGTTTCCGACGACGTTCCTCTCCACCGTAACCGCCACGCCCCGGACTCCAGAGATCCGGAGCACGTCGCGACATGCTGCGCCTATCGTCGTGGTGCTGATACGAGCAACGACAGTCCGCGCTCATCGGGCAATTCTCGAGCGGTAACCGAGGCGCTTCTTTGGATAAAAACCGAGCGCCCAGGAGTCTCATCGCCGCCTGGCAACATGCGGCGCTGCTTACAATCGACACCGCGCGCCACGGACTGCGCGACGTAGCCGGCGCCATCGACTGCCTGGCGGACAACGATGCTTTGGTCAGTCGTCTCCACATCAATCGCTTCTCCCGGCGCAACCGCATCGTACCCGCGGTCGTCCGTTACTTGGCTACTTTCCCTTGCGGGCCGCTCGGCGGGCAATGACGAACCGGCCACTCAGCACGTGAACCTACTATTGATAAAACGTATAACGGTGGTGGATAAGGACATTGGCCGGTTCGCTCGGCCCCCGCACCTCCGCGACTCACATTGCAGCGGTGCCCGACCCGTCGCGACCTTCACCATCGCGAGATCATAAATTTGGCGTAATGCATGTCGGCGGAATCTAAGGTTCGACGTTCTTATTGTTAAGGGCCGTCACTCCTGGAGTTGGATCCAGAGACTACAACCATGAATAGACTATCTTTCCGTGTGATTCTGTTTATCGTTGTGCTATCCGCACTCCACGTTGCGGCCATCGCGCCGCTGAAGGTATCAGCGATCCAACGGCCTCAGGAGATAGCGTCGCAAACCTATGGTCCCAGCCCGGGGGGCTCTTTCCTCGCGCCAGGCCAACAGACCACTCCACCCCAGGGAAGATCCGCCGACAAATAGGCCTTCTGTGTCCGCTGATTACCCCGCTTTCCGCCGGATCGATCGAAACCTGATTCCAAGTGCCATCGCCTTCTGCGCCACAGCCCCCGGTGTTCGCTTGAGCTTTTTCGCCGTTGCGATTCCCGACAGCCGACTCTTCGCAAACGCCCGCAGATTCTTCACATCTTCCTTCGACCACGCCACCAATACACGCCGTTTTGCCTTTGCCATCAATGCCTCCTTTTCGATAGGCGCACATCATACCGGGTAAAAGCATCAACGTCTCACCGCGCGTTGACACCTTTGGGAGGTCGACCGCTCACTTTTTTCGAATTGCGCGGCGGTAGCTCGTTGAATCGGCGAAGCAGTGCCGTCAACAATTCCAGATCCGCATCGCTCCAGGTTTCGATCTTCTGGAGAAAGACGTCGCGCTTGCGGGCATTCGCCCGGTCGATACTCTTGCGCCCAAAGTTTGTCAGGTCCAGTACAACGCCTCGTCCATCTGCAGGATCCGGCCGCGCTTCGACCAATCCAATCTCAATGAGCCGAGCCGTCAAGCGGCTTGTTGCACTCCTGTCCATAGCAACGGCCTCAGCGACTCGGCTGACATTTGCCGCCCCGAACGAATGCAGCCAGTGCGCGATGTGGAAGGCCGCCGGCGGCAAGTCAGGGTGAAGAGCCGTCGCGGCGTCCACCGTCAGGGCGCGTAAGGCGCTCATGAGTGCGTTGAGCTGCCCACCCAGTGCGAGAACGAGAGTCTTTTGCGCCGGGCGCATTCCGTCTGGAGTGTTCTTGTTCAATGTCCGTGTTCTCGCCTGTCTTGGCATTTTACTCTCCGCTAGTGGCCCGGCGATTGACTGACTCGCCGTGTCAGCTCCATGCGCGCCGCCTTCGTCAATCTGAAGGCGTCTGTCCGACGCAATTATAGTTTATTAATGGTTGTTACAGATCATTAGTATTTACACGCCGTAAATATAATGGACAAATTTCCATCAATTATATATAGTGGCTAATAATCCATTATCACCGTGTTTACTATTCCATTGCCTCCCTTCAGTCCCACCATTGTCATCACCGGAGCAACCAGCGGCATCGGCCAGCTCGCTGCCATCGAGTTGGCGCGGCAAGGCGCTCATATTGTGTTCAGTGCACGCAATGAGGCCAAAGCCGCCGCGACGTGCGCTGCCATTAAGATGGCGGCGCCGGGCGCACGGGTCAATGTCCACTACGCAGACTTCATCAGTCTCGACGCCGTTGCGAGGCTGGCCAATGAGATCTCTTCGAGCTACGAGCGCATCGATGTGCTCATCAACAACGCGGGCCTGCATGCCTTCGAACAGCGCATCACCGCAGATGGTTTCGCGGAGATGATTGCCGTCAACTATCTTGCTCCCTGGCTGCTGACGAATATTCTGCGAGAAAAGTTGGTCGGGTCGGCCCCCTCTCGGATCGTTACCGTGGCCTCGGAAGCATCGCGGCGCGCCGGTGATCTGGTTCCCCATCGCGACATTCGCAATACCGCAGTGTTTACGCGCCTTGGCTCGTCAAGGATATATGGGCAGACGAAGCTGATGAATATCATGTTCTCCATGGAACTGGGGCGGCAGCTGCAAGGCACTGGCGTCGCTGTCAACTGTCTTTGCCCTGGCTTCAACGTCACAGGCCTCGGTCGTGAACTGGGCTTCGCCGCGACACTCGAACGAATTCTCAAGGCATTGAACATTGGCAACCCGCAGCGGGGCGCCGGCATCATGGTGCGGCTTGCTACCGACCCGGCTTTCGAGCGCGTATCGGAGGGCTATTTTTCGGTTAAGGGTGCGAAGCCGCTCGTGCCGGTACGCCCTGGCAATGATATTGCGGCTCGACAAGCGCTTTGGTTCGTCACCTCGGAACTCGTTGCCGAGCGCCTAGCGGGTCCGAACCCATTCGTCGCTCTTAATCCCCTGTTAAACGAAGTATTCGACAAGTGAGGGTTGCCGACTGAAGCGGCATGCATACGAAATGATTGCCATCGATTTTCGCATAACGTCAACGCGAGCCAAGCCGCGAATTCGGACTTCGCCCTGTACTCACCAAAAAGCAGCGTCTCAACGGCGCGCTTTTCGTTCGGCGCGAACTACCAGCTTACATCGCACTGGAATCTCGGTGCGCACCTGACGGCCGCGCGCCTGCGCGGTGATGCCGGTGATAGCGCCATCGTCGAGGACAAGAACCAGAACGTATATGCTCTGTTCACCACTTATCGGTTCTAACCCTCCGCCACCGAACGACGCAGGAGGTAGGACATGTCTCGGGTGCATTTCGGCAATCATCGCAGTCACGGAATGGAAAATGGACATTTTCGAGAAAATAACGCGTGCGAATCCCGGCGGCTGGGGAACTACCGCTGATCAGTAGTTGATATCGGTGCTGCGTGATACGCTCCTGCTTTGGTATCGAGACGGGGGCATTACGATTGAAAGTCTTCGTATTAATGGCATTGACCTGCCTATCGGCCTGCAGTTGGTTCGGTTCGAGGAAACACGAGTTGCCGGACCCGACGGAGATCATCGTGACCGGCGCCCCCGGGGGTTCGATTATCATCGTAGATGGACAGCAAGCCGGGCAAGCAACGGCGGCCAGCGATCATCCGCAGGTACTTTACGTCGCGGCGGGCGTCCACAAAGTGGAAATACAGGTCGGTGACAAGGTGGTCTATCGGGAGGAGACCTATGTCGCCCTCAGCGAACACCATGTAGTCACTGTCTTGTCCGGATTAACTCGGTAGATAGGCTTGTCACGGTGGCGTGATTTCTTGGGGCGACGACTAGAATCAAGAAGGACTGCTTTCGCACAAGTAATCCTCGGATAGAATAACGTCGAGCTCCCCGGCGAAGATGAACGCGCGACCTTCGTCTTGCTGAAAGCAATCGAGGGGAAGGTCCTCGCATCCTTCTCTTAGATTCTCACTCCACATTGCGTCCAAGTACTGGCGCATTTGCGCCAGTTCCACCTCGCTCGCATCCCAGCTCGCGACGTGGCAGTTGGCGTAGAGACGAATCTCCAGTGTCTCCAACGCCTCCGCAACGACCGATATTCGAAATCCCGACAGCGACTCTTGCAAGCAGACAGGGCACTTAACCGGGAATAGCATTTCAGGCTCTGTCATTGTCTTACACTCATGACATCATGCTTCATTGCCTCGGGAAGCGCCGAGAGCTCTTGCCTCACCGCATGAAGCTCCCGCTCTTCGATCACGCGAGCACCGCCCGGCTGCTTCATCGCGCGTTCGAGCTGCGCTTGCCGCATGAACAATTCCAATAGTTCGTTTACCGATTTCATATTCACACTCTGTTGCTCAATCGCATTGAGACTCAAGCCTCTTCGCGATTCAAGTCGCCGCGGGACAATTGCACCGCGTGTATGGTGACTTGCGGCAACCACAGCGCTGCGTGATCCACGTCCCGGTACGGATCGCATTTCCGCTTCTGTAAAAGGCTCGTAGGAATCATTGTCGCTGCTCGGAGACGTGCTCCAAAGCGCATGTGACGCAATTGAGTATTCAGGGTGACAAATAATGTCACGGTGGCGGTTGAGCGAAGACACTTGCGCCGATCCGAGAGGGTCGTCGCTATTCGCGCTACACGAGGTGGACGCCGCTCCCTACCGCACGCGGGACGACTCAGGAAGAACAGGACCTTTTTTTTGCCGGCGATAGAGCCATAACAGAAGCGCCATCAGCGAGCCTCCCGGCAAAATGAGTTCTATCGCCGCATAGGGCGCGAGATCCCAGAGCTTCGCAACAGCGGCCGCCGTATGAGCGCTCAGTTTTTGCGGCGCCATCGTGCACCGCACAAAGGGGCCGCAGTTAGGTACTCGCCTGGAACCGAACGTCGATGGGGATTCGATGGAGGGCAGCATGGTTCGTCTCGCTAATCTATCGTTGACTAACTTAAAGACGAATGCGTAGGCTGATAATCGACACCGCCTAAACAAAAAATCTCGCGGGCGAGCCTACCCTCGAAAATCGCACCCTCAATCGAGTGCTGGGTCAGGCCAGGTCACTTCTTACCCGTCTGGCGCCGAGCGGCGGGGTCGATCAGCCGACTTGCCTAGCCGTATCTGTCCCAGGAACGCAGCGCACGCAAATCTGGGTGGGTCACAAACCGAAGAAAATTACTGAGTTCAGTAATATTCAATTGACCGTCTCGATCCCGATCGGCCATTGCAAATTTCGTCTCGAAAAAATGCAGTAACTGAGTTTTTGTTACTTTGCAGTCGCCGTCGGCTGTGATTTGTGTTGACTCGTCCGCCATGATAATCACCTCAAAGATCGCACATGCGCCACGTGCGCTATAGGCGAGAATACCCGCCTACCCTTCACACGTCTCGAGGGTAATTGTCCCGCAGGTAACGTCAAAATCTCGTAAATAACCGACCGTTGCTTGCAAATGCGTCAACCTTCACGCCCCAGCCCGAAGGTGCGCCGCCAACACCTGCGCCACGGCGCCCGTCAAGCGTTTCGCATAATCGATGTGTAAGAACTCGTTGGGTCCATGCGCATTCGACTGCGGACCCAATACCCAGGTGACCATGAATTGCGTGGCCGGAAATCTCGCACCCAGCATCGCCATGAATGGAATGGTACCGCCCGTCCCCATCGACATCGCGTCACGGTCGAAGAAGTTGCGCGACGCCTCCGGACGCTACCCATACCCCCCGCCCCCCGGCGTGCTGATGACGAATACGTCCCCCGCCCCCATCTCCGTTTGGCCGGTCGCTTCGAGCAACTCGACTCGCCCGTCCGCGCGCTCAACGCGATTGTCACCCCGCGCGCCGGCCTCGCCACCGGCCATTCCAAACGCGCCGTATTTGCGGCCATTGCTCAGTATCGCTGCGGTCATCGGCTCGAGGAATCTGATCCGACGCACGCCGCCGTCGCCGCCCTGCCATCGCCCTGTTCCGCCTGAGCCGGCGCAAATCTCGAATGAATCGACGCGCACCGGATAGCGAAATTCCAAGACTTCAGGATCCGTGAGACGCGAATTGGTCATGTGCGTCTGGACCACGCTGGTGCCGGCGAATCCGGGACCCGCGCCCGATCCACCCGCGATGGTTTCATAGTACTGATATCGAGCATTGCCGAAGGTGAAGTTATTCATGGTGCACTGACTTGCGGCCATGACGCCGAGCGCGCCGTATAGCGCGTTAGTGACGCAGGTCGAGGTCTCAACGTTACCGGCCACCACGGCGGCCGGCGGCCGTGGGTTCAGCATGCAACCCTCGGGTACGATGATCTCGAGCGGCTTGAGGCAGCCCGCGTTCAAAGGAATATCGTCCTCCACCAGCGTGCGAAACACATACAGCACCGCCGCCACCGTAATAGCTTGCGGCGCGTTGAAATTGTTCGGCAATTGAGCACTGGTGCCGGTGAAGTCGATGCAAGCGCTGCGCCGCACGGTATCGACCCGTACGGCCACGTGGATTTTCGCCCCATTGTCCAGAGTCAATGTGAATTGACCGTCGTGCAGAGCCGTTATCACCCGGCGCACGCATTCTTCGGCATTGTCCTGCACGTGCTGCATGTACCGCAGAACGGTGTCGCGCCCATACTGCTCCACCATGAGTTGCAGCTCCCGTGCGCCCTTTTCGTTAGCGGCAATCTGAGCTCGCAAGTCGGCCACGTTCTGCGCGGGGTTCCGTGCCGGATAGGGGCCGCCCCTCAAGACCTTGAGCAACGCCTCCTCGCGAAACACTCCGCCCTCGACCAATTTGAAGTTGTCGATGAGTACGCCCTCTTCTCCAATGACGGCCGAGAACGGCGGCATGGAGCCCGGCGTGATCCCCCCGATGTCGGCATGATGACCGCGCGAAGCCACGAAGAAGCTGGGCTGTTCGCGCCCAAGAAAAACCGGCGTGACCACCGTCACATCGGGCAGATGCGTACCCCCATGGTAGGGATCGTTGAGCACGTAGACGTCGCCGTCCCGCATATCTGCGTTGCGCTGCATGACGGACCGGATCGATTCGCTCATGGAACCCAAGTGCACCGGCATATGCGGCGCATTGGCAATGAGCGAGCCTGAGGCATCGAACACGGCGCAGCTGAAATCCAATCGCTCCTTGATGTTGACGGAGTGCGCCGTGCTTTGCAGCCGCAGGCCCATCTGTTCGGCAATGTTCATGAATAGATTGTTGAAAATCTCCAGCATCACCGGGTCGACTTGCGAGTTCGAGTCCCTTGCCGCCGCCCGCTCGCGCACTCGGCTCAGTTCCAAATCGCCCGCCACGGACAGCCGCGCGCGCCATCCGGGTTCCACCACCGTAGTCGCGTTGCGCTCGACGATGACGGCGGGACCTTCGACTGACGCGCCCGCCATCAGCGCTTCGCGGACGTACAGCGCGGCGGTGCGCCAACCGGCTGGCTCGTCGTCGGCGAGACAGTACATACGAATTGTCGCGTGCATCTCGGGCTCGTACGTTGGCGCCGAATCCGTCGCCGGGCTGGGATGCGGCTGGCCGGCAATACATTCCACGGATACCGACTCCATCACCAGCCCGACCTGGGACATCAGGAATGCGAAACGACGCCGGTAGGCACGCTCGAACTCTGCTCGGATCGCTTCGACACCAGCGGATGCGGCTGCGGAACTCGGCGGCAGCTCGCAAGCCAACGACGTGTCGGTCCCTTGGTAGCGCACATGAACGCGCGTTACGGCACGAATCGATTCTTCAGGCACACCTTGTGACTGCAGCTCCTTGCTCGCTTCGGCCTGCAGGCGCGCGCACTCGATTCGTGCGGCCACGATGGCCTCTTCGCTCAAATCGCGTTCGATCGACGCTTCGCGAATCACGATCTGATCCGCCATGCCCATTCCGTAGGCACTGAGTACACCCGCCAGGGAGTGGCAGAAGATCCGCTCAATTCCCAAAGCATCCGCAACCAGGCAGGCATGCTGCCCGCCCGCGCCGCCGAAGCACTGGAGCGTATAGCGCGTGACGTCATAGCCGCGCGCAACCGATATGCGCTTCACGGCGTTGGCCATACTGCCGACGGCAATCCGTAGGCTGCCGCTCGCGATGTCCTCAGCACTGACCGGGCGTCCCCCGCTCGCCGACATGACTTGCGCCAGGGCGTCGAAGTGGCGCGCGACCACGGCCGCGTCCAGCGGTTCGTCCGCCCCGGGTCCGAACACCGACGGAAAAAATTGCGGCTGAATGCGACCGAGCAGTACGTTGGCGTCGGTGATGGTGAGCGGACCACCGCGTCGATAACTGGCAGGACCCGGGTTTGCACCGGCGGATCCGGGTCCCACGCGTAACCTCGCGCCGTCGAATCGAATCAGCGAACCGCCGCCGGCGGCAATGGTGTGGATGTTCATCATGGGCGCACGCACGCGCACACCCGCGACCACGGTTTCGAAGGCTCGTTCATAGTCGCCGGCATAGTGGCTGACGTCAGTGGACGTCCCGCCCATATCGAAACCGATCAGGCGGTCGTGCCCCGCGGGTCGGGCGCTGCAGACCATTCCAACGATCCCGCCCGCGGGACCGGACAGGATCGCATCCTTGCCGTGGAAACGGCGGGCCTCGGTCAGACCGCCCGAGCTTTGCATGAAAAGCAGTCGTACGCCCAGCATGTGTTCGGAGACTTGGTCTACATAGCGGCGCAGGATGGGCGAGAGGTAGGCATCCACCACGGTGGTATCGCCGCGCGGCACCAGTTTCATGAGGGGACTCACACCATACGACACCGAGACTTGAATGAACCCAACCGCGTGCGCCAGAGCTTCCGCGGCGCGCTCATGCGCCGGGAAGCGAAAGCCGTGAAGAAACACGATGGCGCAGCTTCGAATACCGGCGTCGAACGCCGACCGCAATTGGGTGGCCAACGAGGATTCATCCAATAAAGTGATGAGTTCACCGCCCGCCCCGACACGCTCGTCCGCCTCGATCACCCTCTCATACAATAATTCCGGCAATACGATATGGCGATCGAACAGCCGCGGCCGCGCCTGATTGGCAATCCGCAAGGAATCACGGAATCCGCGAGTGATCACCAGCACGGTGCGTTCGCCACGGCGTTCGAGCAGCGCGTTCGTGGCCACTGTCGTCCCCATCTTCACCGACTCCACCAACGTCGGGCTGATGAGTTCGCCGGCCGAAAGGTCCAACAGCCGCCGAATGCCTTCAACGGCTGCGTCGCGATAGTGCTCCGGATCGTCCGATAATAATTTCAGGTTGCGAAGGGTGCCATCCGGCGCACGCCCCACGATGTCCGTGAACGTCCCGCCCCGATCCACCCAGAACTGCCAGCGTCCCGCGATGGTCGCTTGGTCGGCGAATTCGTGCATCACGCCGAATCCGCAATCAACGCGCGTCCGCCAGTTTCCGGCAGCGCCCATGCGGCGACGATCACCAAGGCGTAGGCTGCCACGGTCATTGCGCCAATCGCTAACCGCAGCGAACCATGAGCGCTCCAGGCACCGATGAGCGCCGGACATATCGCACCGACAGCTCGGCCGAAGTTATAACAAAAGCCCTGACCGGAGCCCCGGACGGCGGTCGGGTACAGCTCGGTCAGGAACGCGCCCATGCCGGAAAAGATACCCGACAGAAAGAATCCAAGAGGAAACCCCAGGAACAGCATCTCGCCATCGGTGATGGGCAAACGCGTGTAGGCCACGATCAGCAGCATGCCGCAGACTGCAAACAACATGAAACAACGACGGCGACCCAGGGCATCCGAAAGCCACGCACTCATGAGGTATCCCGCGAACGAGCCGCCGATCACCACCAGCAAATAAGCCGACGTGCCGGTAACCGAAAGATGACGCTCGACTTTCAGGTAGGTCGGCAACCACGTGGTCACCGAATAATACGCACCCAGCATGCCGCAGCTCAGCAGGCTTGCCCATACGGTTGTGCGAAGCAATTGCGGCCGAAAGATGTTGAGATAGCTGGCTGATCCGCTGGCCGCGCGCGAGATTCGACCGGAGAGGTACGCCGGCGATTCCTCGACCCCGCGCCGGATGTAGAGCACCAGCAAAGCCGGCGCGATACCCATCCAAAAGAGGATCTTCCAACCGAGCGCCGGCGGCACCAGCGTATAGACGCCCCAAAATGATATGGCCGCCGCCGCCCATCCCAGCGCCCAACTGCTCTGCACGAGGCCGGCCGCCTTGCCCCGATGCCGCGCCTCGATGGTCTCGGCCACCAATACGGAGCCCACAGACCATTCGCCGCCGAAACCGAAGCCCTGCATGCCACGCGTGAACAGCAGCTGAGCATAGGTGTGCGTGAATCCGCTCAAAAAGGTAAACACTGCAAACCACAGAATCGTCAGTTGCAGCATGCGCACGCGCCCGAAGCGGTCCGCCAAGATGCCCGCCGCCCAACCGCCCATGGCGGACGTCAGCAGCGCAGCGGTCGCAATGTTGCCCGCCTCAGCCCGAGTCATGCTCCACGCCGTGAGCAACGTGGGAATGATAAAAGTGTAAATCATGAAATCAAAGCCATCGACGCCATAGCCTAAGAATCCGGCGAGCAGCGTTCGACGCTCCCGAACCGATGTGTGTTGCAGCCACATCGAATCGAAGGCCTAGTCCCGGGTCCGGATTCGCAAGCTGTCCCAACTGGCGTCCGCCGTCCAACCACCGTCGACGGGCAGGCTGACGCCGTTGATGAAGCCGGCTCGCTCATGATCCAACAGAAACGCGATCGCTTCGGCGACATCCTCGGCGCGAGCGAAGCGCGCCATCGGGACGCGATTGATGATGTCGGCATCGGAGTACGCGCCGCTGCCCTGATCCGCCACATCCATATCGGTTTTGATCCACCCGGGGCAGACGGCATTGACGCGCACACCGCGGCCGCCCCACTCCGACGCCAACGTCCGGGTGAGTCCAATGAGCCCATGTTTCGACGCATTGTACGCACTGCGATGGCTGACCGCGGCAAGCCCGGCGACCGACGCCACGTTGACGATGCTGCCGCGGCCGCTTTCCAGCATCTGAGCACCCAGATACTTGCTCAGCAGGAACGGGCCGAACAAATTGATGCCCATCACTCGCTGCCACTGCGCCGCCGAGGTCTCTTCGGCGGGGGCAATGAGGCTGATGCCCGCGTTGTTGACCAGGCCATAAACCGCACCGTATTCGCGGTGAATCCACTGCGTCAGTTGTTGCACGAAGGCTTCGGATGACACATCGCCGGCTAGACCGGCGACCTGCGCTCCGGCGCTGCGCAATCGGTCAACGTGCACATCCACGGACTGAAGGTCCAAGAGAATGACTCGGTAATCCAATCGCGCGAGCAACGAGGCCGTGGCCAGGCCCACGCCTTGGGCCGAACCGGTGACGACGACAGTTTTCACATGCTCTCTCCTGAGGGAACGACCTGTCAGCCGGGCGCTCCAGCGCCCGGCGGTCACATTCCGCAAGGCAGTAGTTACTTGTTGCCTCAGTTTGCCCCGCGCCAGGAGCTTCGTATAGGGGGCGTGGCGTGACACCCAGTGGCGAGGCGGGTGATGACGACGATGCCAGCCATCACCACCCTTCCCTCCTCCGACGCGCCCTTAGGTTGTTGGTTGCCAAAGGGCAGGATATATTGCTGCCACGCGAGTTTTGGATCCTTGAACGATAATGCCCTCGCGTTGAAGCAGTCCCACGAGCAGGAATCGCACTGATTGCTGGCGCAGCCTTCATGTCAGGTTCGCTGGTTTTCCGGCCCGCTGGGCCAGAAAAATCAACATGAGGATGTCCAGATGACAGCGTTCGTCGATCCCATTGACCGGGCGAGCCTGATCGTAAATCGTGACGATGCCCACGCCTACGATGCCGTGGTGCCGCCGATCGTACAGACCTCCTTGTTCACCTTCCCGTCATTCGAGGAGATGGAGGCCACCTTCAAGGGCGTGAAAGTCCGCCCCATCTACAGTCGCGGCCTCAATCCGACGGTTCAGCAGCTGGAGGCCAAACTCGCCGCGCTCGAGGCGACGGACGAGGCCATCGGCTTCGCCAGCGGCATGGCGGCGATCTCCTCGACCGTGATGAGTTTCGTGAAGCCGGGCGATCGCATGGTCTGCGTGCGCCACGTCTATCCGGATGCCTATCGCCTGTTCGAGACCCTGTTCAAGCGCTGGGATATCGCCGTGACCTATGTGGACGGCGCCGACCTGGCAGCGGTCGAGGCAGCGTTGCCCGGGGCCACGCTGTTTTATATGGAGAGCCCGACCAGTTGGATGATACAGGCGCATGATGTCGCAGCGCTGGCGGCACTGGCGCGCAAGCATCATGTGCTGAGCGTTATCGATAACAGCTGGGCCTCCCCGGTATTCCAGCAGCCGATTACCCTCGGTGTGGATCTGGTGCTGCATTCGGCCTCGAAATATATCGGCGGCCACAGCGATACCGTGGCGGGCGCGGTCGCGGGCCCCGCCGAGCTGATCGCCAAGATTCGTAGCACCACCTGTCCGTATCTGGGCGGCAAGCTCTCGCCTTTCGAGGCCTGGCTGCTATTGCGCGGTCTGCGCACCCTGCCCGTGCGCATGCGTGCCCATGAGACTGCGGCACTGAGCATTGCCGGGCGACTGAGTCAACACCCGCACGTGACTGCCGTGCATCATCCGGGCCTGGGTAAGCGCTTACCGCACGGACTGCAGGGCACATCGGGACTGTTCTCATTCGCTATGGGCGACCGCGTGGATATCCGCACCTTTTGCAATCGCCTGCGGATCTTCAAGATGGGCGTGAGCTGGGGCGGCCACGAAAGTCTGGCGATGCCCGCCCTCGTGACGCGGGTGCAGGCGGCCGGCCCCAATTCTGCGATCGACTTCGGTGTGCCGGAACGCGTGGTGCGCCTGCATATCGGTCTCGAGGGGGTGGACGCACTCTGGGGCGACCTGGATGCGGCCATTGGCAGCAGCTTGAACGGAGTCGGCACATGAGAGCGGCACACTGGCTTGCGGTCGCCGTTTTGGGGCTGAGCTTTCAGCCGAGAGTCGAGGCGGTCACGACCTTGAAACTGGTCGAGGTGATCACCAGCCCCGAGCGAACCGAGACGCTCAAGACCCTCGTCAAGACGTTCGAGGCCGCCAACCCCGACGTACGGGTGGAAATCACTTCCTTGCCCTGGGGTCCCTCGTTCGAGAAATTCGCGACCATGGTCGCCGCCGGCGACACCCCCGATGTGGTGGAGATGCCCGATGCATGGCTGGCGCTGTATGCCAACAACGGCGCGCTCGAAAGCCTCGAACCCTATTTGAAGACCTGGGAGCACACGGCTGAGTTGAATGATCGCGCATTGCAGTTGGGCCGCACGATCAGAAACACCGCCTATATGCTGCCTTACGGCTTTTATCTACGGGCGCTCTACTACAACAAGAAGGTGTTTGCCGCGGCAGGCGTCAGCGCCCCGCCCAAGACTCTCGATGAATTTGTCGCGGTCTCGAAGAAGGTGTCGAGCCTGCCGGGCAAGTATGGCTATTGCCTGCGCGGAGGCGCGGGCGGAGTCAACGCCTGGATGATGTTCGGCGCCCTTGCCAATGGTTCGGATGCGTTTTTCAAGGCCGACGGCAGCTCGGCCCTTGCCGACGCGGGTTGGATCAAGGGCTTCAGCGCGCTGGCGGACATTTACAAGTCAGGGCTCGCGCCCAAAGACAGCGTGAATTGGGGCTACAACGACATCGTTGCCGGATTCTATTCAGGCACCTGCGCGATGATCGACAACGATCCGGACGCCCTGATCGCGATTGCCGAGCGTATGAAGCCCGACGAATACGCCGTCGCGCCGTGGATCAAAGGCCCGTCCGGTAAGAGTTTCCCGACCATCGGCTATACCGGTTGGTCGATGTTCGCCAACAGCAAGCACAAGGAGCTGGCCTGGAAACTGATCGCCACCCTCGACAGTGTCCCGGGCAACCTAGCCTGGAACCGGCGCATTGGCGCACTGCCCATCTATACCGCGGCTGCGAAAGATCCTCTGTACGCCGACGCCAAGTTCAAGGGCTGGTTCGATGAGCTCAGCGATCCTGACGTCATCCCGATGGTGATGCCCATGGACCTTCGCGCCTGGGCACTATTTGCCAGCTCGATCGTCCCTCGAACCAGCCAGAGCCTGCTGCTCGGCCAACTCACGGCAACGGAGATGGCGCAGCAATGGGCGCAGGTCATGACCAAAGCAAAACAGAGCCAGCATTGAGCGCGATCCGCAGACGCCTCGCGAGCAGCGCGGAACCGTACCTCTATTCGGCGCCGGTGCTGATCCTAATCGTTGCGGTCATGCTGGTGCCGTTGAGTGTCGGGCTGTCCTATGCGTTTCGTGACATCCAGCTGCTCGATCCGTTCAGCGGCGGCTTTGTCGGCTTCGATCATTTCCGTGAACTCAAGGCCGATCGCAGTTTTCGCGCCGCGCTGCTCAACACCCTGATCTGGACCGCCGCATCGGTGGCGCTGCAATTCATTTTCGGGCTGATCCTCGCGCTGCTGCTGAACCGCGAGTTTCCGGGTCGGCGGCTGGTGCAGGCGCTGGTATTCCTGCCCTGGGCGGTGCCCACCTTCCTGGTTGGCCTCGATTGGGCCTGGTTGTTCAATCCCGTGGTCGGACCGCTGCCCGGATGGCTGTTCGCCCTGAAAATCACGCACGATACCAACAATCTGCTGGCCGACCCGGGCACGGCCTTGATCGGGCCCATCGTCGCCGCCATCTGGTGGGGCATCCCGTTCTTCGCCATCACCAACCTCGCCGCTCTGCAATCGATCCCGAAGGACCTGTACGAAGCGGCGTCCATCGATGGCGCCAGCGTGTTCAAACAGTTTCGCTCCATCACGCTGCCGTTGCTGGCGCCCACCATCGCCATGACCATTTTGCTGCGCACGGTCTGGGTCGCCAATTTCGCCGACCTGATCGTGGTCATGACCAATGGCGGTCCCGCCGACTCTACCCAAACAGTGGCCAGCTACATCTTCACGGTCGCCTTTCGGCGCTTGGATTTCGGCTATGCCTCGACCATCGCCGCAGTGCTGCTGATGCTGTTGTTCATCTATGCGCTCGCCATCCTGAGCCTGCGCCGCCTGTTCGTGCAGCGGCAGTCATAACCTCCGCATGCCGCGTCGTATCCTCTACTGGAGCTCGCATTATCTGCTGATCGCTCTGTACGTCCTGTTCGCCCTGTTTCCCCTGTTCTGGCTGGTCAAAGTTGCCTTGACGCCCAACGATCTGCTCTACAGCGAGGGCATCAGGCTGTGGCCGTCACGCACGAGCTTGGAACATTTCCGCTTCGTTCTAACCCACAGCGAATTTCCGCTGTTCTTTCGCAACAGCCTCATCGTCTCTTCCACCACGGCCGTGACCGTGACGCTGATCAGCGGCGCCTGCGGCTATGCCTTGTCACGCTTTAGTTTCCGCGGCAAGCCGCTGCTCGTGACGCTCATGCTCGTCACCCAGATGTTTCCTCTGGTCATGCTGGTGGCGCCGATGTTCCGGCTGCTCGCACCGCTGGGACTGACCAACAGCCTGACCGGACTGGTGATCGTCTACAGCGCCTTTAACGCGCCGTTCGCAACGTTCCTGATGCAGTCCTTCTTCGATGCCATACCGAAGGAACTCGAAGAGGCGGCCATGATCGATGGCGCCACGCGCTTCGGCGCCTTCCGCCGCATCATTCTGCCCCTGACGCTGCCCGGTATCGCCGCCAGCGGTGGTTTTGTGTTCACCGCTGCCTGGAGCGAGCTGCTGTTCGCGCTGATGTTGAACTCCTCGTCCCAGGTCAGCACTTTTCCGGTCGGGCTGTTGTCTTTCGTATCGAAGTTCTCGGTGGATTTCGGGCAAATGATGGCGGCCGGAGTGCTGGCGCTGATTCCAGCCTGCGTGTTTTTCTTGGCTATTCAGCGCTATCTGGTGCGCGGCCTGACCGCCGGCGCCGTGAAGGGCTAAGGGGAACGCCGTGAGCGGAATCGACATCAGCGGCGTGAGCAAGCGCTACGGCACCACCCCGGTATTGCATGAGATCACTCTCGCCGTGGCTGCCGGGGAATTCGTAGTGCTGGTGGGACCCTCGGGCTGCGGCAAGTCGACGCTGCTGCGCATGATCGCCGGACTCGAGGAGGTCAGCACCGGGGAGATCAGGATCGACGGCAGGCGGGTCAACGACCTGCCACCCAAGGACCGTGATATCGCCATGGTGTTTCAATCCTACGCGCTCTATCCCCACATGTCGGTAGCCGACAACATGGCTTACAGCCTGCGGCTGCGACGGACCTCCAAGCAAGGGATCGAGACAGCGATAAATGCCGCGGCGGCGAAACTCGGACTGGGCTCATTGCTCGAGCGCAAGCCCAAGGCGCTGTCGGGCGGCCAGCGCCAGCGCGTCGCGATGGGCCGGGCGATCGTGCGGCGGCCCAAGGCATTTCTGTTCGACGAGCCGCTGTCCAATCTCGATGCGCGCCTTCGCGAGCACATGCGCGCCGAGATCAAGAAACTGCATCGTGAGCTCGGAGCTACCTCGATCTACGTCACGCACGATCAGATCGAAGCCATGACGTTGGCGGATCGTATCGTTGCGATGAAGGGCGGGCACGTGCAGCAGGTGGGCAGCCCGCTCGAACTTTACGATTGGCCCGCCAATCTGTTCGTCGCCGGTTTCATGGGGTCACCGGCAATGAACACATTTTCTGCGCGTTTCAGCCGCCGCGAGGGCCGACCCACGAT